>Ga0209594_1000097_pt1 | contig 66736 bp, 44 predicted proteins | sample AshMeaCrysSpring_FD_184126 | JGI IMG/M metagenome (GOLD analysis project Ga0209594, IMG submission 184126) | Groundwater microbial communities from Big Spring, Nevada to study Microbial Dark Matter (Phase II) - Ash Meadows Crystal Spring... | ecosystem: Environmental > Aquatic > Deep subsurface...
GTCTAGATACGGCCTATACTTTTTCTCAAATATAAAAGACTGCCTGAGCTGATAATTAGCGTAGTTGTAGAGATTTTTGGACAGCCAACACAGTCGGTCGATTTCACAGAAAAACCGATGTCTGGGTGGGATAATATGTCTTTCTACTAATCTCATGGGTCAGCTAAATTTCAGAGCAATCATTTAACCTATTAGCTACTCTAATAGTCTCAGAGTTTCCACCCAATTTTTCTTGATGCTTATTGTACCATTAAACTTGAGAGTGAAGTCACTAAGTTTTAACGGAATTTTCCAGCAAAGTTTGCTACAGAAACTCATGACAGATTTGACGGCATTTGACTACATTTGACTACATTTGCGTACAACGTTTATGATACCCTTTCTTTCTAATCCTGCAACTTTTGACCTTCCCGTAGCTTGCTGTGTTTGCGTATCCCCCAGATTAAGGCAAGCCTGTTTCATGGGTCGGGTCAGAAAGGGTAAAGAAAGAGCGATCGCGTGACTGATCAAATCACTGATTGAGCGCTAATCTTTTCAAAAAGCCTGATGCTGAATCATTTAAACTGGAGTGCTTGCTCCCTATTCTCTGGTCAATCAGATCAAACGTCAGTTGATTCGCTATCATGAGGATTGTTTCTCAGGCTAACGACCTTCCATCTGAGCTTTCGACCTCTGAGCAACTAAACGTTCAACATGACAATGAAAAACGTTTCTATTTCTGTCTGTCCCGTTCCTCCAGAACAACGTCCTGGGAATGAATATCAAGAACTCAAAGCGTCTTGGTTTTATAGCTGGGTGGCTTTGGCTTGGCCCCAATACTTGAAAAAATTAGCTTGGGTTTGGGGAATCAGCTGGATTGTGGTGGGGCCAGTGGCAGCCGCCAGTTTTCCACCAGCTAAGAAACTGCTACCTTTTTTATTAAGTGGGGGAGCAGGAGCCAGTTTCATCCTAACTTTAGTTCTGGTGCGACTGTATCTCGGGTGGTTTTATATTCGCTCTCGCCTCACTAGCCCAACTATTTTTTATGAGGAATCAGGCTGGTATGATGGTCAAACTTGGGTAAAAACGCCAGAATTTTTGGCACAAGATCAGCTGATCTTGACGTACCAAGTCCATCCCTTATTTCAGCGACTGCGACGAACTTTTTATGGTTTAGCAGGATTCATCGCCCTGGGTGGATTAATCTCAATCTTGTCTTTAAACATAATATGACACGGGCAAAACGAACACAAGCAGTAGAGCTGCAGGTTAGACTCCTGCGGGAAGGGATTATCGAAGCAACCCATCACGTTCAAGCAACGGTTTGTGATCATCGAGGACGGGTATTATCCGTGGCTGGAAGCTCAGACACCGCTACATTTGTGCGTTCAGCGCTTAAACCGTTTCAAGCTTTAGCGGTTGCTAAAACGGGCACTTTAGAACGATATGAATTAACAGATATGGACTTAGCCATCATCTGTAGTTCCCATCAAGGCACTATTGAACAAGCTCGACAAGCCTTTAATATTCTCTGGCGGTGTGATGTGGCTCCCACTCAACTTCAATGCCCCACCCCACCAGGCAAAAAAAGTCCCCTCCAACATGGCTGTTCTGGCAAGCACGCCGGAATGTTAGCGGTTTGTCAGCAACGACATTGGCCCCTGGAAACCTATCTCCAATATAAACATCCGGTACAACAGTTGATTTTGTCGAAAATTGCAGAATTGCTGGGCATTCCTGCTGCTGAATTTATTGGCGCACGGGATGATTGTGGTGCGCCGACCTATTACATGGAATTGGGTCAAATGGCTTGGTTGTATGCTCAGTTAGCCTCTGGGGAAAGCTTGGATATGGAACGCATTGTCCGCGCCATGACCCATCATCCAGAGATGGTTTCCGGAGAGGGACACTTTGATACTGAAATTATGCGCTTGAGTGCAGGGAAACTCGTCAGTAAATCTGGGGCAGAAGGGGTTCAATGTATTGGGGTCATTGGTGAAGGCATGGGATTAGCCATTAAGGTATTAGATGGGGCAAAACGGGCTAAATATGCCGTTGCCATCCATCTGTTAAAACAAATGGGCTGGATTAGTCCCACCCAGGCAGAAACGTTAGCAGAACAATATATCAGCCTCAGCGAGATTAAACGGTTAGATGTGGTGGGGGAACTGTCGATGATTTAGTGATGGGTTATTTGTCATTAGTCATCGGTCACTGAGTCCTCAGCTCGTTCGCTGCTGGCTGGTAGCTCCCCTACTCGTCTCCTTCTCTGGCAATTTCAATTTTTTTTTGAGTAGGGGTTGTCAAAATCAAAAAGTTAACGTTATACTAGATAAGCGACGACGCGGGGTAGAGCAGTCTGGTAGCTCGTCGGGCTCATAACCCGAAGGTCAGTGGTTCAAATCCGCTCCCCGCCACCAAATACACTTCAAAGCCTCACAAGATTCTATCTTGTGGGGTTTTGTCGTTGTAAATTCTCAATAACTGTAAAAGTTGCCCTATTGTTAAGGTGCGTCACTGACGCACCCAAAATCCGATAGTTTGTCAAGCCAAACAAGCAGCTAAATCTGCATCAGGGGTGGTAATGGGTTTAAGGCGATACTGTTCGGAAAGCAATTGAAAGACATTAGGAGAAATAAACGCGGGTAACGTTGGCCCTAAGCGAATATCTTGAATTCCTAAATAAAATAACGTCAATAAAACCGCCACGGCTTTTTGTTCATACCAGGAAAGAATCATCGATAACGGTAATTGATTCACATCCATTTCCAAGGCGTTTGCTAACCCCAAGGCAATTTGAATGGCAGAATAAGCATCATTACATTGTCCTACATCCATTAACCGAGGTAAGTTGCCAATTTCTCCCAACTGTTTGTCAAAGAAGCGATACTTACCACAAGCTAAGGTGAGAACCACACAATCGGAAGGCACTTTTTCCACAAATTCAGTATAGTAATTGCGATCGGGTTTGGCTCCATCACAGCCCCCCACCAGGAAGAAGTGACGAATTTTGCCTTGTTTAACCGCATCAATCACTTGATCAGCGACCGATAGCACCGCGTTACGCCCAAATCCGACCAGGACTTGACGGGGGGAATCATCTTGGGTAAATCCCGGCAGTTGTAGCGCCATTTGAATAGCAGGAGAAAAATCAACCATTCCGTTTTCAGCGGCGGGCAAATAGTTAATTCCGGGATAACCCACTGGCCCAACGGTAAACAATTTTTCATCATAGGTTTCATGGGGCGGCATTAAACAGTTGGTGGTGACAATAATTGCCCCCGGAAATTTAGCAAAGTCTTTGGTTTGGTTTTGCCAAGCCGTACCATAATGCCCATAAAGATGGGGATATTTTTGTTTTAAAACCGGATAACCATGGGCTGGTAATAATTCTCCATGGGTGTAAACGGTAATTTCAGTATTGGCGGTTTGTTCTAGAATGGCTGCCAGTTGCTTAATATCATGTCCTGAAACCAGCAATGCTTTACCCTGTCTGGGATTGAGTGGAACCGGGGTGGGTGTAGGATGTCCGTAGGTTTGAGTATGTCCTAAATCTAATAATTCCATTGCCCGCAGGTTCATTTCTCCTACTTTTAAGGCAATATTAACCCAATCCATTAAAGATAAATCATTGCGATCTAAACTCGCGAGGGCTTCATGAATAAACTGATAAACCGCATCATCTTCTTGTCCTAATTCATAAGCATGGAACGTATAGGAAGCTAACCCTTTAATGCCATAGAGAACCGTTAATTTTAGTGAAAAAATATCCACATTTCCCGTCGATTGACCGATAAAAGTTAACGCAGCATTTTGACCCTGTTCTGCTAAACTTTCGGTAAAATCTGGTTGATAATTGGCAATCTCCGGCCATTGTATGGGCTGTGGGGTTTGGGCCTGAACCGTTGTTTTTAAATCTTCCCGCAGTTGTAGACAGCGACGGATATCTTCAGCAAAACGTTTACAATTAAAGTTCACATTGGTCATGGTGGCGAATACCGCTTCACAAGCAAAACGGTCAATGTCTCGGGTCTCAATTCCCTGTTGACGGGCTTGATCAACCACAACCGCCAGTCCCCGCAGACAATAAACGACTAAATCTTGGACGGCATTGACTTCCGGACTTTTGCCACAAGCGCCCCATTGATGACAACCATTGCCGCTGGCGGTTTGTTCGCATTGTTCACAAAACATAATTGTTTTTCCCTATCGATGACCGTTAAGAACAACTTTATAATGGTTCACCATAGAATGCCTTGACTTAAGTCAAATTTAAGAAATGCCCTGAATTATTAAGTTATGATGATTTTTGACAATTTTTGACAAAAATTTTATGATTTTTATGTTTAAAAATATCCAAACTATAGGGGGTCTACCGATGTCTGTTTGTTCTGCTCAAAATGTTGTCTTAGGATTTGCCACCAATTTAGTGGTTGAAAGAATCGAGATTTTTGCAAAAACCTTGCGTCAAGTGTATTCTCCAACCGAATGTGATTTAGTCATCTACACTAATCAGGTTGATGATGAACTTCGGAATTTAGCTCAAAACTATTCTATCCAATTTATATACACTCCAAGTCAATATTCCTATCAAATGGGGAAACTTGCAAAATATTTGAGCCGTTTATTGATTAATATAACACGTTTTTTGGGTCAATTAACCCGTCAAAGTTCTTCACTCAACATCATTTTTTATCAAGCTTATTCTTTACTCATTGAGCTTTGGCATCATCCTCATTTTGTGCGCTGGTTTTGTTACAGAAGCTTTATCAAAACCCATCGAAATTATCAGAGATTTTTTCTTTCAGATGTGAAAGATGTCGCTTTCCAGGCTCCATTTTTTGAAAATTTGGGTTCTGACAATATCCATTTTTATGATATGGGAATATTCTATGGTGATCCCACCTACAAAGAAGCTCAAGTTGATACGGATTGGTATCAAGAAGCCTATGGGTTAGAAGCCTTCAAAAAAGTACAAGGTCAACCCATTCTGAATATAGGTACAATTTTAGGGGATTTTCAAGCAATAGAATTGTTCGTTAATTTAGTATGTGAAGAAATTCTAAAGCAGCCTTTCGGACGAATTGAGCAAGTCATTCTCAATAACTTATACTACAATAATGCCTTGAGTTCTATTGTCGCTCAAGCTCAAAAGAATGCTGAGAGTAGTGTTCTGACGCTAATTTCTGCGGCTCAAAAACAGATAGAAATCACTGATGAGGGAATATTCAATCTGAATCATCAACTCATACCTGTTGTCCATATGTATAATCGCTATAGCCCTACCATGGATTACTTTTCTAAGGTTTTAGGACGTGAAATAGCCCGTCGAGGTTTGCTGAAAAATTCTTCTGTTAATCCAGTATCTATCCCTACTTAAAAAAGTAGCAGTTCCTGAATTAAAAACCTGAATTATCTTAAACTTTTTTTGTGCCTTTCAATTAAAATTTTCTTGTCAAATATTGATCAAATTTTAATATAAAAAATTATAGAAAATAATGAGCCAATCGGATAATTTTGATATTACTAAAGCGATCAAATTCCTAGGTCAAACTCAGATGTTTAAAGGATTAGACACTGAACAACTTCAAGCCTTGGCTGAAATTGCTCAACCCCAAACCTATCAAAAAGGAGAATTAATTTTTTCTCAGGGAGAACCTGGGATTGGTTTTTTTATTGTCAAAACAGGTCGAGTTAAAGTGTTTCAAGTCTCCCCAGAGGGGAAAGAACAGATTTTTAAGTTCTTTGGTTTGGGTGAACATTTTGCTGAGGTTCCTGCCTTTGACGGGGGCTGTTTTCCGGTCTCCGCTGCCGCAATACAAGATAGCCAATTATTATTATTTAAACGCACAGATTTCTTGGATTTACTGCAAACTCAGCCGAAAATTGCGATTAATATGTTAGCGATTTTTGCTCGACATTTACGACAGTTTTCCCGTCTAATTAATGATTTATCTCTAAAAGAAGTTCCAGCCAGACTGGCAACCTATCTCCTCAACTTAAGCGAAAATACTAATCCGATTAATCTCCTCGAACTGGGAATGACTAAAGCTCAACTCGCGGCAGTTTTAGGAACCATTCCAGAAACCTTATCACGGGCTTTTGCCAAGTTATCTCAGGAGGAATTAATCACAATTGAAAACTCATCCATTCAGGTGTTAAATCGAGACGGTTTAAAGCAACGAGCGGGTCAATAAGAGAGTTAGCTAATAGATTGGTTATGAATTGGAGCAGATTGATGCAGATTGACTGATCTCGGTTTGGGTGGCAAGGGTAACTCTTTGACTTTTAAATCTTGGAGTTGCCGAACCACTAAAATCAATCGTTTTAAATGGGGTTTAATCACCGTTTGATTTTCTTCAAACAGTTGATTCAGTTGATGATGTTGTTCTGCCGTTAGGCTATGATGTCGTAACTGCTGAATGACAGTTTCTAATTCGGCTAAACGAGTTTGTATTAATTCAGGTTGAGGCGAATTTAAGGTGAAATGCTCTTCTATTTCCCGTTGAAACTGTTGTTTCAGTTCCTGAACCGCAGTAGACAGATGATCCTGCATAGTGGCAACAGATTCCCTCAATACCGCCACTTCTTTACTGGTATAAGCCGACTCTAATGCCGCCTGCTTGGGAATTTCTTCCAACTGATGTTGTAACGACTCGACTTCATTAATCAGTTGTTGACGCAAGCCTAAAACGACTTTGACGGCGTGATATTCTAACTGTTCAATAGATTGTTCAACTTCAGCAATCTGAACTTGATTGTGTTGAACCTGTTGTCCCAAGCGATAACGATTAGCGGCATTAAAGGATAACGCCACCGTTAAGGGGGCGACACTATAAATTGCTTGACCGGAGAGGGCTACCACCACTGACCCTAAAGCTGAACTAATGAGGGACACTAATTCAGCCCATTCTAGCCAGTGACGTTGCTGGAAGCTTTCAACCATGGGGTTGACATCAGCAGCGTGAGTCTGGGATCGGGAGCGATCGCTCATACTGTCCGGATAAAGCTGATTCGTCTGGGAAATTTGAGGAATCATAGTCATGGTATATTCAACGAAAGAACTCAGGGCGTTAAACGCCCGGTTCAAATGATGATTTGATTTAATTCTAGTTTGGCATACTCTCCGGAAACAGACCTGCTATGATAAAAAACAGCTACAGACCTGTTTGAATATGAAACCAGACCCAAAGCCCAAATTCCAAAAGTTTCGTTCTGTCCTCAGCGGCGCGACATTTGTTTTTCTAGTGATTTTTGTGGGTTTTCTGTCTCTCAACTTGATTCGGGCATTAATTGACAAGTTGGGCTGAACACGATCGCTTATTGTAAATATTTACGAACTTGATATTTATTACTTTTAGCAATTGGAAAACTGAAGTCACCCATTTGTTGGTCAAGTTGGTCAATTTCTGCTTTTGATACTGCATCCCAAGCTTGTTGAGATTCCCAACGAATCACTAAAATCACTCGTCCTATCTCCGGGTCAATCCAAACTTCCTTCCCCAAAAATCCCTTAAACTGCTTCATCCCTTCCGTCCAAACTTCTTGATCTCGTTCAATAAAAGCAGTCCGCTGTTCTGGGGTAACTTCAAACTCTAACCATTCAATTACCATAAGATTACTATTTGTCATTTGTTATTGGGCTTCGGTTACTCGTTTTTGATTGCGACTAACCCATGACTCATTCATTCTCTCTTAATTTATCCTAAGAAACTAGCAGCGCCTGAATAGCGTTTTCTGGCAAAGAACGACGAAAATCTAGGATTTCAATCAAAACCAGTTTGTGGCTTTCAGAGTAGTGTAAGATAGTCTCTCATTCTGCTTCTGCATAAGCAATTGGGTCATTAGACAACTCAATTAACAGTGCATCAACGTCTTGACTATAGCTCATCTTTTTCATAACAACTGCTTTTAATAATCATTATTGTCTTCTCTATGACTAAAAACGAATGACAAATAACCAATAACCAATAACTACTTGTTTAAATATCGTCCGGCTAAACGCATGGCATCGGCAATATCAACATCGCCATCGCCATCGGCATCGAGAAAACCACTCAAAACCGGATTATTTCCCTGTCTTGGGTTGCGGGTATTAGTCCCCGTTTGTAATAAATTCAACACCAAAGGGACTAAAATCGGTAGTAGACTTTTTAAAGTGTTAGCATTAATACCAGTACGTTGGGCGATCGCAGTCGCCACCTGTTCCTGCTGTTGAGGTGAAAAAATTTGATTCACGGCTGCCTGAGAAGTCCCTGTCCCGCCGTACTTGTTTACCATTTCCTGAACAGAGTCTTGTCCCTGGCTCATCCGTTGCTGTTGTAAGGCAGACCGAACATAACCCCCTAGCATAGACATCGCGGCTTCGGTGGTATCGGGTGAGACTCCGGCACTATTTGCCGTCTGCTGAACGGTATTTAATATACTTTCTAGCTGACCGGTATTGGCTTGGAGATCGGGGTCATTGAGTGCGCCGACAATCTGATCAAACAGTCCCATAGCTACTACTTTAGACATTCATAAACGATTCAACTTTAGTCTACAACACAATCTCAGAACTCGATCCCATCAAATTTTAAAATCTTCCGGAAGAGGGAGTGATCTAAGCGGAAAATAATCCAGTTAATTCACCCTGATTTTTCACCCTCAGTTGATTTAAAGCTGGGGGCTTTTTATGTCTTAATCAAACTCATCCCATGTCAGGATAATGGATTTTTAAGCCTTTCAGTATTCTAGATTAATTTTGAGGGATCGATCATTCGGTTTTTACTTAACAAAAATCTTATCTCAAAAAATAACACAATTTATATCAGTAAAATTGCTGATGTTTGACGAAGCCTAAATTTAAAAATATAATAAAGTTAGTTTATTTTTGATAAAAAAAGACTTTATTTAAGGTTTGTCGTAATTAATTTAAGTTGAAATCTAAGGTTGATAAAATCATGAAAAATCTCCCCCCACATTTGAGTTATGGGTGGCTAGGATTTGTCCTGTTTAGTATAGTCATCACCCCAGTGAATGCTCAACCGATGCCAATTACACCCGCATCTGACGGGACAGGAACAGTGATCAATCAAACCGGAAATCAGTTTGATATTAAGGGGGGTTCGTTAAGTGGAGATAGTCAAAATTTATTCCATAGTTTTGAACAATTTGGTTTATCTGAAGGACAAATTGCCAACTTTATTTCTAATCCAGATGTTCAAAATATTTTAGGGCGGGTTATTGGCGGGGATGCTTCGATTATTAATGGTTTAATTCAAATTACAGGGGGAAATTCTAATTTATTTTTAATCAATCCGGCTGGGATGATATTTGGCCCTAACGCGAGTTTAAATATTCCGGGCAGTTTAACCGTTACAACCGCCACAGGTTTGGATTTTAACGGTCAAACATTTCAGATTTTAGGCACAAACAATTATGAGAATTTAATCGGAAATCCTAGCGGTTACCACTTTAATGTCGCTCAACCTGGAGTGATTTTAAATGAAGGTCAACTCACCTTAGAACCCGATCAAAATTTAACCCTTTTGGGGGGAACAGTTATTAATACGGGAACCATTTCTGTTCCAGGGGGAACCTTAACAATGGCAGCGGTTCCAGGGGAAAGTTTAGTTCGTATTAGCCAAACAGGACAGTTATTAAACCTAGAAGTGAACCCGCTGAATAATGGTACAGAAACTGCTTCTATTACCCCTTTAACCTTACCTCAACTGTTAACGGGAGGAGAGGTTCAATCTCATGTGAATAGTGTCTCTGTGAATGCCTTAGGAGAGGTAGTTTTAAATCATTCTAATACGATTATTCCTAATAATGAAGCGGTGGCGATCGCATCCGGAAATTTAGACACTTCTAACCCTAATCATATTGGCGGAGAAATCGGTATATTTGGTAATACTGTTGGTGTAATTGATGGCAACCTTAATGTTTCTGGAAGTTATGGCGGTGGTAATATTCGGATTGGCGGAGACTTTAAAGGAAATGGTTTAGTTCCCAATGCTATTCAAACTTTTATTAATAATAATAGCTTTATTTTTGCTGATGCAATAACTAACGGTGATGGCGGACGGGTGATTGTTTGGTCAGATGAGAATACAAACTTTCAAGGAAATATTAATGCTGTTGGTGGCAACAATTCTGGGAATGGTGGATTTGTTGAAATTTCCAGTAAAGAAAACCTCACTTTTCATGGAACTGTTGATGTGAGTGCCATTAATGGTTTAGCCGGAACCATTTTATTTGATCCCAAAAATATTGTGATTGTAGACACAGGAAATAATCCAGTTAATCCTAATAATAATTTTCAGGAAAATCCAGGTAACGGAGCAAGCTTTGATGTCGATCAACTCACAAACTTAACAGGTGAAGTTATTCTAGAAGCCAATAATAATATTATCGTTAATGAAGCAATTATTACTAATTCTATAGATACCCTAGAATTGAGGGCAGGTCACAGCATTAAAATTAATGCGGATATTGATACATCTGCTAGCAATGGCAACCTTAACTTAAGGGCAAATTATAATGATGCTGATTTAGGAAATCGAGATTCTGGACAAGCAGATATTACCCAACAACAAGGCACAATGCTGAATGCTGGAAGCGGTAATATTTTATTAGAAATTGGGAGTTTAACACCGGGCGGAGAAATTAATATTGACAATATTATTACCAGCGGTAATTTAACCGTAAATGCGAATGGGGGTAATGTTAACCGTGTCACCTCTAACTCCACAATTCTGGTTAATAATACAGTATTTCAAACCTTCGGCAGTGGGAGAATTGGAACGGAAGCTGCACCGTTACAAGTCGATGCCAATAACATTGAAGCAGAAGCCGGAAGTGGGGGAGTTTATATTAATTTCCTCAACAGTATTAACGTGGGAGGCGTTAGCGATAGTTTCACCGGAATTGTTAGTCGAAATGGGGGAGATATTCTCCTCAATACCCAAGGAGATTTCACCTTAACTGAAAGACTAGATACTGTTACAGTCGGTGCCGACGCGGGAGATATTACGATTAACAGTAGTGGACAAGTCGATACCACTCAAGGAGAAATTAACGCGATAGGAAATGAGGGCAATGGCGGTAATCTTTTAATGGAAGCAGAAGTTGATATTTTAACTGGATTTATTAATACTTCTGCCGCAGGTCCCGGCAGTCAAGCGGGAAATATTACCCTGAATAGTAATACTGGAAATATTGATACCACTGCCGATGATATTCATGCTGTTGCTGTTAGCGGTATTGGTGGTAATATCAGCTTTACAGCCGCTGAAGAAGTTGAAGTTGGTTTGATTAATAGTAGTGGTCAAACTCAAGGGGGCGAGATTAATCTCACCAGTCTTAACGGTAATATTGAACTCAGTAATAGTGAACTGATTGCTAAGGCATTTCAACCCAATGGAACATCAGGAACCATTACGGTAACGGCTGAAAATGGCAGTATTTTTAAAGGAGAAAGTGAAGTAGGGTTTAACCCCGATAAAATTGCTGATTTTAGCGGCAATATTATTTTAGAAGCCTATAATGATGTTACTGTCAGTGAAGATATTATCACCTCAGATTCAATTCAAATTCAAGCCGGACGCAGTATTTTTCTAAATGCCGATATTAATACTTCTAGCGGTAACGGTAACATTGTCTTACGGGCAAATAATTCCCAAGCGGCTGAAAATCAACGGGAAACCGGGACGGCTAGTATTATTCAACAACCGGGTCAAACTTTAAATGCTGGCAGCGGTAATATTCTGTTAGAAATCGGCAACGCCGGAGAAATTGGCAATATTCAAATTGACAATATTAATACCACTGGAATTGCCATCGTCGATGCCAATGGCGGCAACATTCAACGGGTCGCTGAAACCTCCCAAATTAACGCAAATTCTGTCCTATTTCGCACCAATAATACCGGAGGAATTGGTACATCGGCTGCCCCCATTCCCATCAACGTTAATAACTTAGAAGTCACCACCGGAAGTGGCGGCGCATTTTTAACCTCTCTCGGTTCCAGTTTAACCATTGGCGGTATCACCGAAGAACTCTCCGGCATTGAAACCACAGGGGGGGGTGACCTATTCATTGATGCAGCGGGGGATATTAGCCTCATAGAAGAGATTTTCACCGGGCGGGATGCAGCAAGTGGCGGGTCTATTCAACTCCTGTCTCAGGGCAATATAAACACCACTGAAGGGGCAATAGAATCCGTCCCTCAACAGCCTCAAGGTCAAGGGGGAGACATTACCCTAACTGCAACGGGGGACATTCTCACCGGGGAAATTTATTCCCGTGGGGACAGCCAAGGGGGGAACGTTAACCTCACCGCCGGGGGAACCCTTAACACCACCGCCGATATTATTGATGCCAGCAGCCCTCAGGGAACGGGAGGAACCGTTAATTTAAACGCAACCAATGATATTTTGATTGGTTTTATTACCACTTTTGGCGAAACTCAAGGCGGTAATATTACCCTCAATACCACCAGCGGAACTATTGATATTAGTCAAGGATTTTTAGATGCCAATTCACTGCGGGGAACAGACGGAACCATTACCCCAGAATTAGTCTTTAATAATCCTCCTTCCGGAAAACCTGAAGTTTTTCAACCGACTGGAGAAATAGAATTCGATGCCAATACTGTGGCTGATTTTAGCGGAACTGTAATTTTAGAAGCCTATAATGATGTTAGCATTGACCAGGCAATTATCACCACAGATTCAATTCAAATTAAAGCCGGACGTAGCATCTTTATTAATGCAGATATTGATACCTCCAGTGGAAATGGTAACATTATTTTAAAAGCCAATAATCCAGGGGCAGCCGCTAATCAACGAGAAGCTGGAAGGGCGGATATTTTGCAACAAACAGGAATTACATTAAATTCAGGCAGTGGTAATATTATGTTTGAAATTGGCAATGCTGGAGACCCTGGAAATATTCAAGTCGGAGATATTAATAGCACGGGATTAGTGGTATTTGATGTCAATGGCGGTAAAATTAACCGCATAACAGATAACAGTTTAATTACTGCAGGTTCTGCCATTTTTCATACTTATGGTCAAGGGGGAATTGGTTCGCAAACTGCCCCAATTCGGATTAATGTCAATAACTTAGAAGCAGTGACTGGAGAAGCCGGAGTCTTTTTTGAGTCTCCTAATTCAGATATTACTATTGGCGATGTCACTAACCATTTAGATGGAATTAATAGTTTTTCCGGCGGACAAATTTCGATTAATGCCACTGGAAATATTACTGTTACCGAACCCATTGCTAGGGCTTCTTTCTTTGGTCAAGGGGGAAATATTGATTTAAATAGTCAGGGGTTCATTGATACATCTTTCTCTGAAATTTCCTCTTTTTCTGCCAATGGTCGCGGGGGAAATGTTAGTCTGAATGCCTTTGGAGATGTGCAAACTGGCTTGATTTTAGCTGAAGGCATTGAACAAGGTGGCGCTATTAATATTATCAGTCAAACAGGTTCAATTGATACAACAGCAAATGGAGATATTACTAATAGTATTGTTGCTGCTGATGCCGATGTAACTTCCACAGAAGTTGCCCAAACTTTTGCTGACAAACCTGCTAATTTAAATGCGTATGCAGAAGAAGGTGCAGGCGGTCAAATTACCTTATCAGCACAAGGTAATATTATTACAGGGGATATTAGTTCGTTTGGGGAAACAGAAAGTGGAAATGTCAGCCTTTCTAGTCAAACCGGAAATGTAACAACTGGAGTCATTTTCTCTACCACAGAAACAGGAACTAGCGGCAATATTCAAGTGGATAGTATAACAGGAAATATTCAAGCCAATCACATTGCGACTCACTCTACAGAAGGGGAAGGGGGAGATATTAACCTCAATTCACAAGGCAGTATTACTGTTCGTAATATTGCGTCTTTTGGGGAACAAGGCAGCGGTAATGTGAATTTACAAAGTACTAATAGTACTATCAGTACTCAAAAAATTCAGACCCTTTCTCCAGGGGGACAAAGTGGTGATATTACTATCAATACTTTCAGTACATCCGGTGATATTCAAACGGCAAGTTTACAAACTTCAGGAGAAACAGGGGCAGGTCAAATTTCTATTACGACAACGGATGGAAATGTGATTACTCAAGATTTAGAATCATCCTCAAATTCAGGAACAGCAGGGGGCATTGATGTAAATTCTGGTGGAAATATTACTACCGGAGATCAAACAGTGAATGGAGCCACAGGAGATGCTACTATTAACAATAATGCTAATGGCGATCTCACTACAGGTAATCAAACGGCTATTACAGAAAATGGTAATGCTGATATTAATAATAACGCCGGAGGAAATTTAACCACTGGTAATCAAACGGCTATTACAGAAAATGGTAATGCTGATATTAATAATAACGCCGGAGGAAATTTAACCACTGGTAATCAAACGGCTATTACAGAAAATGGTAATGCTGATATTAATAATAATGCCGGAGGAAATTTAACCACTGGTAATCAAACGGCTATTACAGAAAATGGTAATGCTGATATTAATAATAATGCCGGAGGAAATTTAACCACTGGTAATCAAACGGCTATTACAGAGGAGGGGAAAGCGACAATTGAGAACCAAGCTAAAGACAATCTAGAAACAGGAACTCAAACAGCCATAGAAGGGGAAGAAACGGGTTCAATTGTGAATAAAGCGGGGGGAGAAATTAATATTCAAGATCCTCAACTTAACGATAATCTTTCTGCTGAGATTCAAGAGAATAATACAGAAATAACTGTTGCTCCATCAAACGATTTCCTAACCACTCCACCCCCAATAGAAACCCCAGAAAACTTAATACCAGAACAGGCAATTGCTTCAACAGGATTGAGTCATGAACCTCATCCCCATCCCCCGGAAAAGAAACATCAACTCAAGGAAGGCTTAGAACAAACTCAAGAAATTATGGGGAGTTTAAATTCAACGAATAGTAGTGTTCTTTCAGTTCCAGCAGTAGAAACTGTTGCGGTGTTGGAACAAAGTCGTAGCCTTGAATTTAGTAACTATTTTGGAGATGATTTCTCAAGCAATGCAGCGACAGTCGAGACTGTGCGAGATGCATTAAGTGACGTTGAACAGCAAACCGGAACTCGTTCAGCAATTGTTTATGTCACTCTTCTGGAGAATCAAATTGATTTAGTCATCTTTACCGCTCATGATCAACCCTTGCGAAAAACTGTTTCTAATGTGAGTCGTTCTCAACTCTTAGAAACAGCTAAAACCTTCCGGACTAAAATTCTTGATCCTCGTTATCGGGATTCTCAACAATATTTAAAATCCGCCCAACAACTGTATCAATGGTTAATTGCCCCATTAGAAACTGAACTCAACGCTCAATCGATTGATACCCTATTATTCAGTATGGATAGTGGCCTGCGTAGCCTTCCCATTGCCGCTTTACATGATGGTCAACAGTTTCTGATTGAAAAATATAGCCTCAGCCTTATTCCCAGTGTCACCTTAACCGATATGCGCTATCGTCCCCTTCAAAATACAGAAGTTCTCGGCATGGGAGCCAGTCAGTTTGCTCATCTTAATCCTTTACCCGCTGTTCCCGTAGAATTAGAAACCATTACTCAATATCTGTGGCGAGGCAATGCCTTCCTAGAACAACAGTTTACCCGCGAGAACTTGATTCAGCAACGTCGAGAATATCCCTATCCCATTATTCACCTGGCAACTCATGGAGAATTTCGGCCGGGAAATCCGAGTCAGTCTTATATTCAGCTTTGGGGTGAAGAACAAATTAAACTCGATGAACTGCGAAAACTGGGTTGGCATGAACCCCCTGTCGAACTCTTAGTCCTCTCCGCTTGTCGGACCGCTTTAGGAGATGAACAAGCCGAATTAGGGTTTGCTGGTTTAGCGGTACAAGCGGGAGTTAAGTCAGCCTTAGCCAGTTTGTGGTATGTTAGCGATGAGGGAACGCTTGGATTGATGACAGAGTTCTATACTCATCTGAGTCAAGTTAAGATTAAATCAGATGCCTTACGCAAAGCCCAACTCGCAATGATCAAAGGAGATGTGATCATTGAATCGGGTCAACTTCGAGGGTCCCTGTCTCGGGGTGCAGTTGTTCAACTCCCTCAGGGATTAGCTCAATCTGAAACCATGAACTTATCCCATCCTTATTATTGGGCTGGCTTTACAATGATTGGTAGCCCTTGGTAAGTTGTTTGTTATTGTCTTCACGAGCTATTCCGTTTAATTCTCACCGTCAGCATCTACTACCCTACCCACTCACCGCTCAACACCCATCCCCTCTGCCCGAATTGATCCTCAGCTAGACTCATTTAAAATTAAGATATACATCACATTCCTGGCCGATGACAACCGCACGAATGTCTCAATATACCCCTGCAAAAAACTTACCCGAACGTCCGATCAGAATTGGGCTGCAATTGCCAATTTTTAATCGGTTCACCATCCGACAAAAAATTGGTATCGGTTATGCCTTGGTGATTGGGATTGCGTTTGTCGGAACGGTTTCAGGATTTGTTGTCGAAGCCTATTACAAAAGTCAACTGAAAGAACCGTTTACAACTGCTTATCAAACTTCACAACTCTTAACTCGTTTGAACCTCAATTTAGTGGAGTTGGAAGCCGATCAAGAAAAGCTGACTCAACAAATTACCCAACTGCAACAAGCCGAGTCTACGATATCTACAATACGGTCAAATCTTTTTGAAATTAATCGTCAGCTTCAACAGTTTACAATTCCCCCCGATCTCACCAATGAGGCAGTTCTAGTAGATTATCAAAATCTCACAAAACTCACGCAATCTTATTCAGAAGATCTCAAGACTTATTCTCAACAATTTGAAAAAATTGTTCAACCTTTAGAGTCTGGAAAAGCCAATCCTAATACCTTATCTGCCGCTCAAAAAGCCCTACAAGCTTTACAAAATAGTCAGACAGCCAATCAAATGTTTCAATTATCTCGCCAATCTTTACCCTTAGCAGTCAGTTATCAAGACCGGGTCGATCAAGCGGTGAAAGTGGATCAGAAAGTTCATAATCTTGCCAATCAAATTCTATTTTTTAGTTTACTGGTTTCCACATTTTTAGCATTAGTGTTAGGCGTTTATACCAGTTGGGTGATTGCTTATCCCATTGAAATGATGGTTCAAGTAGCCAATCAAGTTGGGGATGAATCTGATTTTGATTTACAAGTTCCGATTAAAACCAATGATGAAATTGGAGAACTCACTGAAGCTTTAAACCATTTAATTCGACGAGTTGCAGAATATACAGAAGCCCTAGAAAAAGCAAAAATTGTAGCTGAATCTGCCAACCGTTCTAAAAGTGTTTTTCTCGCCAATATGACTCATGAACTGAGAACGCCTTTAAATGCGATTATTGGCTATAGTGAAATGCTCCATGATGAGTCGGTTGATCTAGGATATAACGACTTTTTACCCGACTTAGAACGGATTCAAACGGCCGGAACTCACCTCAAAAATATGATTAGTGATATCTTAGATATTTCTAAAATAGAAGCGGGTCATGTTACCTTATATTTAGAAGATTTTGATGTGAATGAAGAGTTAATTCAAGATGTCATTATCACCACAAAACCCCTAGCTGAAAAGAATAAAAATATCTTAAAAGTTGATATTAGAACTGAACTGGGTCGAATGTATGCTGACTTACCTAAAGTGCGGCAAGTCCTTTTAAATTTACTGAGTAATGCCTGTAAATTTACAGAAAATGGCGTGGTTACTCTTTCCATTGCCCGAGTCAAACATCAACCGAAAAATTCTCGTCAAGACCAACAAAAATCAACGGAGAAAGCCTCCGGAAGTAGTCAGTATTTAGTGTTTAAAGTTCGCGATACAGGCATTGGCATGACCTCAGAACAAGCCCAGCAAATTTTTAAAGCCTTTACCCAAGCCGATCCATCCACCACAAAACGATTTGGCGGCACAGGCTTAGGACTTGCCATTAGTAAACGACTCTGTGAAATTTTAGGGGGTGGCATTAGTGTTGATAGTGAACTGGGAAAAGGGTCTGTATTTACGGTTTGGTTCCCCGTTCATGTCAAAGGATATTAGAAAACAGTCCTCAATATCCTCCGCTTCGGTGATCCGTACAGTTGAGGGAGGAAATTTATCATTAAAAAAAATGCATCGTCCGTTACAGTTAAAACAGAGCAAACTAATAGATGATGTGCTTGAGGAAAATACTAGCCTAACTCAGGGAAACATTCAATACATTGATCAGAGGTCAACGTTTTACACCTCATAATATAATAGGAAGTTACCCCAAAATCTATTCGTTTGAAATGATATAAGCACCCACTATAAAAAAGTGAAGCGGAGGATTAAGATCGATGCAACCGACCGATCCAAGTAAATTTACAGAAAAAGCTTGGGAAGCCTTAGTACGGACTCCCGATATTGTTAAACAAAATCAACAACAACAACTCGAAAGTGAACACTTAATGAAGGCGTTGTTGGAACAAAATGGGCTGGCAACCAGTATTTTTAATAAGGCTGGGGTTTCTGTTGCCCAACTGCAAGAAAAAACCGATGCCTTTCTTAAGCGTCAACCGAAAGTGAGCGGTAGTAGTCAAAATGTCTATCTCGGTCGCAGTTTAGACACCCTCTTAGACCGGGCTGAAACCTATCGTCAAGAATACGGTGATGAGTATATCTCGACAGAACACCTGATTCTGGCTTTTATGGCCGATGATCGCTTTGGTCAATCCTTATTTAAGGAATTAGGATTAAATGAAGACAAACTCAAACAAACCATTACCCAAATTCGAGGAAATCAAACGGTGAGCGACCAAAACCCCGAAGGAAAATATGAGGCTCTAGAAAAATATGGACGAGATTTAACGGAAGCTGCCCGTCAAGGCAAACTGGATCCCGTCATTGGTCGAGATGATGAAATTCGCCGAACCATTCAAATTCTCAGTCGTCGAACGAAGAATAACCCCGTGTTAATGGGTGAACCTGGTGTGGGAAAAACCGCGATCGCCGAAGGCTTAGCCCAGCGGATTATTGCGGGGGACGTGCCTCAGTCCCTCAAAGATCGGCAGTTAATTGCATTGGATATGGGGGCGTTAATTGCTGGGGCAAAATTCCGAGGGGAGTTTGAAGAACGCTTAAAAGCAGTTCTCAAGGAAGTCACCGAGTCTAACGGCAAAATTATCCTGTTTATCGATGAAATTCATACCGTCGTCGGGGCGGGGGCAACCCAAGGGGCAATGGATGCCGGCAACCTGCTTAAACCCATGTTAGCCCGGGGAGAATTGCGCTGTATAGGCGCAACCACCTTAGATGAATATCGCAAGTATATTGAGAAAGATGCAGCCCTAGAACGGCGGTTTCAACAGGTTTATGTGGATCAGCCTTCCGTCGTCGATACCATCTCAATTTTACGGGGTCTCAAAGAACGCTATGAAGTGCATCACGGGGTAAAAATCTCCGACTCAGCGTTAGTGGCTGCGGCAACCTTATCCACGCGGTATATTAGCGATCGCTTTTTACCGGATAAAGCGATTGATTTAGTGGATGAAGCGGCTGCTAAATTAAAAATGGAAATTACCTCAAAACCGGAAGAATTGGATGAGATTGATCGCAAGATTTTGCAGTTGGAAATGGAACGATTATCCCTGCAAAAAGAAAGTGACCCCGCTTCCATTGAACGGTTAGAAAAATTAGAACAAGATCTCGCCAACCTCAAAGAACAACAGCGAACCTTAAACGCCCAATGGGATGCGGAGAAAAACGTCATTACCCAAATTCAATCCATTAAAGAAGAAATAGATCGGGTGAATATCGAAATTCAGCAAGCCGAACGCAATTATGATTTAAACCGGGCGGCGGAGTTGAAATACGGTAAATTAATGGAGTTGCAAAAACAACTCAAAGCGGCTGAAACCCAACTGGAAGCCACCCAAACCAGTGGTCAAAGCCTACTGCGGGAAGAAGTCACTGAATCTGATATTGCAGAAATTATTTCCAAATGGACGGGAATTCCCATTAGTAAATTAGTGGAGTCGGAAAAAGAAAAACTGTTAAACCTTGAAGATGAACTGCATCAACGGGTGATTGGCCAAGATGAAGCCGTCACAGCGGTCGCCGATGCCATCCAACGGTCACGGGCGGGACTGTCTGACCCCAAACGTCCCGTCGCCAGCTTTATCTTCCTCGGCCCCACAGGGGTGGGTAAAACAGAATTAGCGAAAGCTTTAGCCGCTTATCTGTTTGATACAGAAGAAGCCATGGTTCGGATTGATATGTCCGAATACATGGAAAAACACGCGGTTTCTCGGATGTTGGGGGCACCTCCTGGATATGTGGGTTACGATGAAGGCGGTCAACTGACTGAGGCCATTCGTCGTCGTCCCTACGCGGTGATTTTATTCGATGAGATTGAAAAAGCCCATCCCGATGTGTTTAACGTCATGTTGCAAATTCTCGATGATGGTCGCGTCACCGATTCTCAAGGACATACGGTAGACTTCAAAAATACCATCATTATTATGACTAGCAATATCGGATCTCAATATATCCTCGATATTGCCGGAGATGATACCCAATACAACGAGATGCGAAGTCGGGTAATGGAGGCGATGCAAGCCAATTTCCGCCCAGAATTTCTCAACCGGATTGATGAAGTGATTATCTTCCACGGTCTGCAACAACAACAACTGCGTCAAATCGTTAAATTGCAAGTTCAACACTTGGCCAACCGCTTAGAAGAACGGAAAATGGCCGTTAAACTCTCGCATGCTGCCCTTGACTTTTTAGCAGAAGTTGGGTTTGATCCCGTATATGGGGCGCGTCCATTAAAACGGGCAATTCAACGGGAATTAGAAACCCAAATTGCCAAAGGAATTTTACGGGGTGAATTCAATGACGGCGACACCATTTATGTTGATGTTGAAAATGAACGATTGTCGTTTAAGCGTTTACCCATAGAGTTGTTAACAGCAAATTAACACCTATCAATGTCTAACAAACTGTTAGCATAATTGTTTTCAAGCGAGTAGGAGAAACCGGATTATCTTCTCTAGACTCGCTTGATTATTATTTTAAGGTAGAAGTGTTGAATGTTAGTAAAAAACCTGAAAAAAGCACTTCTAATCCGAAGTTCATTCAGGAAAGAGGATAAATTTTTAATCTGGATCGTTAATTGTTAAACCTGAAGTTAACCCGTTAATCATCTATGCATAAATGGAACAAAAATATTGAAGCTTTTAAGTTCTAGTGTAGCAATTAAATTAATTTTTTACCCTCATTATAGATCAGCCTGAAAAGTAGGATATAATGACAATAATTGATGATAAACTGATAAGCATTAATAATTTTACATCAATTGAGAAATCTCTCAAGCCTTTAGAATTAAGTGAGGAACAAAATATTGATGTCTCTTTGAGCAATTGAGATCAGTTATTAAAAAATATACCGGTTTGAATCATATTTTTTACAGACGCTAACTTGAATTGCTATAGTATGACAAATATAAAACATTAAAGAAAAATTGACCATGGCTTTAACCGCTTCTACAATGTTGTCCTTAGGAACCGTTGCACCTGATTTTCAGTTGCCCGATGTTACCACTGGAGAAACCCTTTCTTTAGATACTTTTTCTGGAAAAAAAGCATTATTGGTGATGTTTATTTGCCGTCATTGTCCGTTTGTCAAGCATATTCAGGCTGAACTGGCAAAAATTGGTCAAGACTATGATTCTAATAATGTGGGTATTGTTGCCATTAGTGCGAACTCAGTCCAAACCCATCCCCAAGATGCCCCAGAATATTTAAAAGAAATGGCACAGGAATTGGGCTTTAATTTTCCCTACTGTTATGATGAAACTCAAGCCGTTGCTAAAGCTTATACGGCGGCTTGTACGCCTGATTTTTTCTTATTTGATAGTCACCGTCAACTGGTTTACCGGGGTCAACTGGATGAGAGTCGTCCTAGTAATGGAAAGCCCGTTACAGGGGCAGATTTACGGGCTGCATTAGATGCCATTTTAACGGATCAACCGGTGAGTTCCGAGCAAGTTGCCAGTGTGGGTTGTAATATTAAATGGCATCCGGGTGGTGAACCCGACTATTTTGGCTGATTACAGTTGATCTTTAGATCACCCCATTTAATCGGGTCAGAATCAAGAGAGAGGCAAATCTTGTGGCATGATCTGTTCAACTAGGGAAGCTTATGCAGCAGTCGTAGCTGGCTGTCTAGCCGTTTCAATTTCGTCAATTTTGGCTTTTAATACCTTCACATCGGCATGAACGTAACGTTGCTCAGTGACTGGGTCATAGGCTTCCCATTCTTGCGCCACTTCCCCATCGTACCAAATAAACCAGTCCCGATAGAGTTCTCCTTCGTTAATGTCGGGACATAGGGATAACCAGTCATCTGCACCAAAATCATCCACTGCCTGGGCAATGAGATGCAACCATGCCATGGTTAAACCCTCTTCTGGAGGTTGAGGCTGGTTCATCTCCATTAAACCATTCAGAGACTGGGATTGTTTCATCTGTTCTTGTGTCATTGGTAACACCCTTACGCAACACCTTTAATTTACAGAAATCCTTATAAGCCTTTCTACAAGAAATGTGACAGTTAATGTAGTGTGACACCCCTCACCCGTAAAAAAGGTTACGTGAGATAATTTTGAATGATATTTTAGCCCCCTCATGGCTCGCCACCAGAGATGAGAAATCAGCCCCGAGAAATATTACGATGTTTAAAGTTTTGTTGCCTTGAGACACAAGCAAAGTCAACACTGCCCTAAATTAGTGGAATATATACGATAATCCAGCTTGAGAACTGGCTTTTTAATCGACAACTGCTGTCAATTCACAGCAAGACTAGCGATCCTTTAGAGAGGTTATTCAATGTCTCATTCAGTCAAAATTTACGATACTTGCATTGGTTGCACGCAATGTGTTCGGGCTTGCCCTCTAGATGTTCTAGAAATGGTGCCTTGGGATGGCTGTAAAGCTAGCCAAATTGCTTCTTCTCCCCGTACTGAAGACTGTATCGGTTGCAAGCGCTGTGAAACAGCCTGCCCCACCGACTTCCTCAGCATCCGAGTTTACCTCGGTGCAGAAACGACTCGCAGTATGGGACTAGCTTATTAATATTGCCACAGGGAAAGAGTTCTACCCTTTTTCTTTTGTATTGACTCAAGTTCAGAGAGAGCCATTGGCTTTCTCTTTTTTTTGGTTATTCTTGGATTTAAAGGGTATGAAAACTTCAATGACCCAACGCGGCGATCGCAGCTTCCAGGGCCAGTTCTATATGTGTCCAGTGGGTTCCCCCTTGACAAAAGACAATATAGGGTTCTCGCAACGGCCCGTCGGCGGAAAATTCAGAGGTACTGCCATCAATAAACGTGCCACCAGCCATCACCAGTTGACTCTCATATCCCGGCATTGCAGCGGGTACAGGATCGAGGTAGGAACCAATGGGAGAATACTGTTGAATGGCGCGACAAAAGGCAATTAACTTTTCTGCCGATCCTAATTCAATCGCTTGAATCACATCTCGTCGCGGTTCGGTAGGTAAAGGATTGACACGATATCCCAATTGATCAAACACGTAAGCGATTAAATGATTGCCTTTGAGGGCTTCTCCTACCATTTGAGGGGCTAAAAATAACCCTTGAAACAGTAAACGATTTTGATCAAATGTTGCCCCGCCACTGCTGCCAATTCCCGGGGCTGTTAACCGACAGGTGGCAGCTTCGACTAAATCGGCTTTTCCGGCAACGTAACCCCCTGCTGGGACAATAGTTCCCCCAGGATTTTTAATGAATGACCCGGCGATTAAGTCAGCCCCGACGGCTGGGGGTTCTTGGGTTTCGACAAACTCCCCATAACAATTGTCTACTAAACAAATAGTCTCTGGGTTCTGTTGTTTAACAATCTGAATAATCCGTTCAATTTCCGCAATAGATAAGCTGGAACGCCAGGAATAGCCACAAGATCGCTGAATAAAAACCACACGAGTTTGGGGTTGGACTGCACAACTCAACCCTTCCCAATCAATTTTCCCGTCGGTAGAGAGAGACAACTGACGGTATTTAATGTCATACTCTATGAGGGAACCTTGACCTTGTCCGCGTAAACCAATGACCTCCTCCAAGGTGTCATAAGGCGCACCGGTGACGGATAACAGTTCGTCCCCAGGGCGTAGAACGCCAAATAAGGCACAGGCGATCGCATGGGTTCCAGAAACAAACTGAACCCGTACAGCGGCTGCTTCTGCCCCCATGACAGTAGCAAAAACCTGATCTAACGTTTGACGACCCAGATCATCATGTCCGTAGCCTGTAACACTTGCAAAATGTTGGGTTCCCACACGATGCTTCCGGAAAGCTTGTAAAACTCTCTCAAGATTTTGCTTGACCTGAGTGTCAATTCCGGAAAAAATCGAAAATAGTGTTTGTTTTGCTTCAAATAGCAGTTTAATGCTATTGTTCATTGCCGAACTCGCTTTAATGTGGGGCGGTGTATCATTATGACGCAAACCAAACCTCATCGTAAAGGAACTAAACGGTATTCATGACGATTGCAACCTCAAAACAATTGAGTCCCAGTTGGGCCACCATTGGCTTCATGACATTTTTACATGTTGGGGCTTTATTCGCATTACTTCCCAGCAATTTTAGCTGGACTGCCGTAGGCTTAGCGGTTTTCCTCCATTGGGTGACCGGGGGTTTAGGAGTGACCTTAGGATTTCATCGCTTAGTTACTCACCGTAGCTTTCAAACACCGAAATGGCTAGAATACTTTTTTGTGTTCTGTGGAACCCTTGCTTGTGAAGGTGGCCCAATCGACTGGGTAGGGATGCATCGAATTCATCATCTTCATTCCGATACAGAACTTGATCCCCATGATTCCCATCAAGGCTTTTGGTGGAGTCACATGGGTTGGATGCTCTACAAAATTCCAGCCCGTGAGGATGTTCCCCGTTACACCAAAGATATTGCTGACGATCCAGTTTATCAATTTCTTCAATCTTACTTCATTCCCATCCAAGTAGTATTTGGTATTTTGCTGTTTTTAATCGGCGGATGGCCTTTTGTGGTCTGGGGGATTTTTGTGCGGTTAGTGGCAGTTTTTCACTCCACTTGGTTTGTCAATAGTGCCACTCACAAATTTGGCTACCGAACCTATGAAGACTCAGGGGATGACTCAACCAATTGTTGGTGGGTTGCCCTGGTGACTTATGGAGAAGGCTGGCACAATAACCATCACGCCTATCAATATTCAGCGCGTCATGGTATGAAATGGTGGGAAATTGATCTAACTTGGATGACGATTCGCTTGCTACAAGCCTTGGGTTTAGCCCGTCAAGTCAAATTGGTTTCTCAGTAGAATCAGACCCCTCTGGCCTTGAATCAATTCAGGAAAGTGGAAAACCGTTAATCTTTCAAGTTGCTTAATACAGTGATGTTTTGAGTGACAAGGGTTCAGGAAAAAAATGAATTAATTATGATTTTTTAATTCTCCAATTCCTGAAAAAGACTTTCGTGAAATTCTGTTTCCACTTCAATGGAATAGTTGAAAAGTATTCTATAGTTTCTAGGTCAAGCTATCCCTTGAGTAAATTGTAGATTCATCTTAAAATTAACATTAAGATTTACAGTTTGGGTAAAATCTGAATGAAAATGAAATAGCGTTATCATTCAAGTTAATTTAAACAGGTTGTTTTTAGCTCTAGTCTCTCTTCTCAAACTTGTAGAAGTGTTTAAAGAAAATTTTTCTCTTTGATTCAACCTGTTATCTTCTCCTGGGTTACGCTTTTTTATCCCCCTCAAAGTTGGGGAAATTAAAAAGGCTTAACTCGGATTCCATCAATGAGGATTCTCTAAAAAAACTATCTTTTCTCAGGGGCTTATAGATTGAATTTAAAAATTTCATAGAAAGCTTAATATTCCTTTAGAAAAAGATGGAAGAGACTCTCTAACAGTGATTTCATCACTCTTTTAGCTTCTGGTATCGTTTTGGTCAAAATTACAAAGAATGACACAATCAACATCAACCTCAATTAAAACTCCGCCTGAAATTCATTGGGCACACGCAATTAGTTTAGTTATTGTTCATGTGGGGGCACTATTTGCATTACTTCCAGCCAACTTTAGCTGGTCTGCCATTGGGGTTGCCCTCTTCCTCCATTGGGTTACAGGTGGGTTAGGAATTACATTAGGGTGGCATCGTTTAGTCAGCCATCGGAGTTTCCAAACCCCCAAAGGGTTAGAATATTTCTTAGTATTTTGTGGTTCTCTGGCCTGTGAAGGCGGTGTGATTGACTGGGTCGGTTTACATCGCATCCATCACCGTCACTCTGACCAAGGAATTGAGGATCCCCATGATTCTACTAAAGGGTTTTGGTGGAGTCACATGGGTTGGATGCTCTGGAAATCTCCGGCTCAAGAAAGCGTTCCGCGCTACACTCAAGATATTATCAATGACCCGGTTTATCAATTTTTTGATAAATATTTTTTACTCTTTCAGGTCGCCTTGGGATTATTACTATTCCTGATTGGTGGATGGTCTTGGCTGGTATGGGGCGTTTTCGTTCGTTTAGTGGCGGTTTACCACTGCACTTGGTTTGTCAATAGTGCCACCCATAAGTTTGGTTATCGGACTTATGAAACTGAAGATAGTTCAACCAACTGCTGGTGGGTTGCCCTGGTGACTTATGGCGAAGGTTGGCATAATAATCACCATGCTTATCAACATTCTGCCCGTCATGGCATGCAATGGTGGGAAATTGACTTTACGTGGATGACCATTCAGGTCTTACAAGCGTTAGGACTGGCAACGAAGGTAAAGCTGGTTAGTTAGTTAGAACATCAAATTTATAGACTATTGCCTTTGAGTAGAGACGTTTGATCAAGCGTCTCTATCATTATTTGAGCCTAGAACAAATGATCACGGGGAGAGGGAGAGATTAATCTATAGCATAACATGAACATATTTCATATTAAAAAGAGAATTATCGTCACAAATCATCAGGTTTGAACAGTATCAATAAAGTCTCAGCTACAATAATGTTTTAGTATTTCCTTTACATCATCACAATCAGACGATGCAGAGCGTAAAACAACCAGAACTTTTAGGGTGGAGCGTAGTCATCATTACCACTATCTTGATGATTCTTGTCTCTGGTTTAATTCTTTATCCAAAAATAACGGATGAGAACATTCTAACGGCTCTACGCTTCAGTTCGTTGACAACAGCCGTTCCTTTTCTTCTTTTTTTTATTGCTCAACCGCTAACAACCGTAAGTCAGGAGTTGGGAGGATGGATCCAAAATAATTATCGCTATCTGTGGCTGATTCTAACAATTTCTCATTTGATCCATCTTTACCAAATTTTTCTCTATTACCAATTGGGTCAAAGTTGCCCTTTAACAGTATGGCTAGTGACTGCGCCATTATGGATGATTATGGTCATCTTTTCAGGGATAGAACTGATGAAACCCCAGCTTGTTGATTCCCTCTACAGCGCAAATTCCCCTAAGTTATTCAGTCTTTTATATCATATTAGTCTCTGGTATATTTGGCTAATTTTTACTCTAGCTTTTGGATTGGGAGCTATAGCGCAACACATTCCATTTTATAATATTCCAGCATTTGTGTTATTTTTGGCAGGAGCCATTTTTTATGGAATCGTTTGGTGGCGGAGGAAAGCAACGGCATTGTAACTGTTTATCTATAAATAGGGCTTACTGAAAAAGTTTTCTGGTATGGGTTAAGAGGCAGATGGCAGCTTTGCTGGAGGCAAGAGACAGGAGGCAAAATTTAGGCGATCGCCGACGGAAGTGCAAGGTTTTTACGCCTCTAGTTTTCAAAACCTTGCGCTTGTTAGGTTGAAAAAGTCCCAAAACCCTTACCTGACAAGCATTTCAATTGATTCAGCAAGCCCTAAATACAAAAAAGAGGTACAGCATGGCTATACCCCTTAATTCATTTGAACAAAATCACACCAGTCTATTGATTTCGTTCAGCCACAGAAAAGCGAGATTGAGGATTCACAGATGCAACTTTCTGTGTAGAAGCAATCGCCGCTTTTAACATCGGTGTGCGGCTAACCGAATCATTGGCTAACGTCAACAAGGGATTGGATAAAATTCCGGCTAATGAAGTGGCAACGAGTGACAGGACTAACCCCACTTGTAACGGCCGCATTCCCGGTAAATTCCAGCGAATTGCTGGATAGTTTTTCACCGCATCGGACATTTCTTGGGGTTCTTTCACCACCATCATTTTCACCACTCGAATATAGTAGTAAATCGAAATCACACTGGTGACAAGTCCGAGTAACACTAACCCATATAATCCAGCTTGCCAACCTGCCCAGAATAAGTAAATTTTACCGAAGAAGCCAGCCAGGGGAGGAATTCCACCTAAAGAAAGTAAGCAAATACTGAGTGCTAAAGTCAACAAGGGATCTTTTTGGTATAAACCGCTGTATTCGCTGATTTGATCGGTTCCGGTTCGTAGAGAGAACAAAATGACACAGGTAAAACCGCCCAAGTTCATAAACAGATACACCAACAGATAGAAAATCATGCTGGAATATCCGGCTTCTGTCCCGGCAATTAACCCAATCATCACAAACCCAGCTTGGGCAATGGAAGAATAGGCTAACATCCGTTTCATACTGGTTTGGGCGAGGGCGACCACATTCCCCAAAATCATACTGAGAACGGCTAAGGCAGTAAACACAAACTGCCATTGTTCTGTGACCACTGGAAACCCATTGACTAACAAGCGAATAGCCAGGGCAAAACCCGCTGCTTTTGAACCCACAGATAAAAAGGCAACCACCGGGGTAGGGGAACCTTCATAGACATCGGGTGTCCATTGGTGGAAGGGAACCGCAGAAATTTTAAACGAAATTCCGGCAATCACAAACACTAAGGCAATGACTAAACCCAGGGACTCTCCCGAACCCGATGCAGTAATCGCTGTAGCGATGGCGGTTAAGTTGGTTTGTCCGCCAGAAAGTCCATAAAGTAAGGATAAACCGTAGAGAAACACAGCGGAACTGGCAGCGCCAATTAATAGGTATTTTAACGCCGCTTCATTAGAACGGGGATCCCGTTTGGTGTATCCCGTCAGTAAATAAGAGGAGATACTCAGGGTTTCCAGGGAAACGAAAATCATGGTTAATTCCGTTGCCCCACAGAGAAACATCCCCCCCAACGTGGCGGTGAGTAAAATCCCAATAAATTCCGCCAACGCAGTTCCTGTTTGTTGCACATAACGGACAGACATTAAAATCGTAACAGCAGCCGACAGGGCGATAATACCCCGAAACACCACACTGAGGGCATCGCCATCAAAACTACCTAAAAACGCAACGGTATCGGTTTTTTGCCACTGAAAATATAAATTACCCACAGCAGCCAGCAATCCAGCGATCGCGGCATACGGTGTCCATTGAGATGAAGCGCTACGGCCCACAATTAAATCGCCAATTAACACCACCATCAGGGTAATAATCACAATCCCCTCTGGCCAGATGGTTCCAGCGTGTAACTGGGCGGCAAGACTAGCAAAATCCATAGGTTTATCAACGATAGAATCAAACTGGATGGTTCTCAGCTTCAGTGATTAACTGAAAATAATATCATCCCAATTGTAAGCTTACCCTGAACTGAAGTCACGGGCTATTCGCCTCTAACTTCAAATCCTGAGGGTTTCACCCTAACCGCCCTATGGGTCTATGCTCCCAATTCGTTGAACATAATAGGGGTTAGGTATAGGGGACAGCTTACATTCTAGGATTCCCAACGACGGGTTGGATAAAGTCCAAACATTTTCCGTCTACTGCAATAGCAGACACCAGCAGATTGTTTCTATAACCATCAGTTGACGTGGTACTCGCCATCGACTGCCGGATCTCGGATGGTTTACGAGTGTCTTATTTTTTTATTTGTTAAACACTCATCTGCGTCGTGCGATATTGATCCATAAGCTGTCCATCTTCCATGTAAATAATCTGATCGGCAATATCCAGAATCCGATTGTCGTGAGTCACAATTAAAATGGCACAATGACTCTCTTTGGCTAGTTTTTGCAGTAAGTTCACCACATCTCGACCCGAATGACTATCTAAAGCCGCAGTCGGTTCATCCGCTAACACCAATGGAGGAGACCCCACTAAAGCGCGGGCGATCGCCACTCTCTGCTTTTGTCCGCCGGAGAGGGCATCCGGATAATAGTTGACTCGCTGACCTAAACCTACAGATTCTAAGATGGCATGAGATCGTTGTTGAATTTCTCTGGAAGGAATCATTTTGTTGAGTTTAGCTGACATTTGAACATTCTGAGAAGCTGTTAAAAACTTGAGGAGATTATGAGCCTGAAAAATGTAACCAATATTTCTTCTAATCTTGACTAACTGATTGGAACTTGCACCATATAGTTCTTTTCCTAAAATTTTAATACTGCCTTTTTGAACTGATCTCAATCCCCCCATTAAAGTTAATAAGGTAGTTTTTCCAGAACCAGACTGCCCCATTAAAATAATAATTTGACCGCCTTGAATTTTTAAATTTATATTAGATAATATCTGTTTTTTAATTGTACCTTTTCCAAAAAAGTGATGCAGATTGCTAATTTCAACAATAGCCTTTTGATCCCTGATCATTTTTCTCCTTGTCTTTATTGAATTAAAAAATATCTGCTGGATCAGCAGCATTCAGTCTACGCACTGAAATCAAGCCAGAAATGATACACATGATTAAAGTTAAAACTAAAACTAAAACTGCCCTTGACAGCGTCATTAAAATGGGTAAATTAGTGGCTTGTGCGGCTAGAGAATACAGCAACATCGTCACTGAAACCCCTGGCAAATATCCCAAACAACCGAGAAGAACTGCTTCTTGAAAAATCACCCCAATAAAATAATGATTGCGATAACCCATGGCTTTGAGGGTGGCATATTCTGGGAGATGATCGGAAACATCTGTATAGAGAATTTGATAAACAATTAAAACCCCCACAATAAAACCAATTCCCACTCCCAGTGAGAAGATAAAACCAATGGCTGTACTGGTCTGCCAGTATTGCTTTTCCCAGGCGACAAACTCCGCTTTTGATAAGATTAAAACATCTGGGGGTAAGTGATTTTTGAGTGTCTTTTGAACGGACTCAAAATGAGCTGTAGGGTTTAATTGAATCACTCCAATATCAATTAATCCTTGATTGCGGTGAGGAAACAAATGATGAAAATTAATATCGCTGGTAATCACATTGCCATCGGCTGCAAAAGAAGCGCCCAAGGAAAAGAGTCCACCAATCGTGATTTGTTGCTCGTCCATTTCCGCCGTCACCGTTTGTCCTTGATTTAAAACAGCAGGAATTGAGCCAAATTCCGGGCGAGAAAGATCATCAAACAGATAAGTATCTTGGCGCTTAATCACCTCAATATTTTCTGATAAATTCGGTAAATCTAAAGGATTACTATCCGGATTTAAACCAAACACTAATAACCCGCGACTCTGACCGTTTTCCGGATTTTTCCAGATGGCAAAATCCATAGAAACCGAAGTCGCAGATTCCACCCCCTCAACCCCTAAAGCCTGATAAATCCGCCGCCGAGAAAACGGCTTCATCGTCACACTGGCATTAGATTGAGGACTAATTAAAAACAAATCTCCCTGAAAACTATTGTGCAATTTCACATTACTTTCAAACAGTGCCGCTTGGAAACCAAGCTGAAGAAACATCAGCAGATCTGCAAAACCAATACCCGCCAATGCAACCAAAAGACGAGGTTTATTATGAATCAGTTGTAACCAAGCTAGAGGAGCTTTCATAAACGTTCTAAAGGATAATTTTGACAATCACACGGGAGTAGGTTAAATGAGCAACCTTGGCTCGATCTTGTTCTGCAATTTTGATTTTGACTTCTACGACTCTGTTATCTACATCGGAAGCCGGATCGCTGTTAAAAACTCCTTGTCGATTAATCAGCCAACCCACTTCACTAACCGTCCCTTGCAGTTCGCCAGAAAAGGCTCCATTTTCGCTTTCGATAGTAACAGTTTGTCCGAGTTTTACTTGACCAATATCACTCTCATAAACCTCTGCTGTTACCATCATTTGATCGGTTTTTCCGAGCGCTACAATTCCTTCGCCCGGTTGAACACTTTCGCCGGGATAAGTGTGAATTTGCAGTACACGACTATTCATCGGTGCACGCACATAAGTTAATTCCAGTTGCTGTTGAGCTTGTTGCAAAGCCGCCCTCGCCCGTTGCACTTCTGCTTCAGCTTTATAAACATCCACCTGTCGCACCTCAGTAATGCCATCTAAATTGGCTCTGGCTTCTAGAATTTGTTGATCAACCGTATTGTTTGCCTGTTGAGCATTGGCTTCCACTTCTCGGATTTGCTGATTGAGGGTGGCAACCGTTTGAGTAAAAGTGGCTTCTGCTTCTCTGAGGCGTTCTCTAGCCATTTCTAGGGTAAGATGATGTCGCTCTAAATCTGAGCGTGAAACCGCCCCTGCGTCTGCCAAATTTTGATAGCGTTGATACTCATTTACAGCATTTTGTAATTCTGCATCAAAACGCGCTATCGTGGCTTGCTGCTTAGCTTGTTCTCCCCGTAACTGTTCTTGCAGACGGGTGAGTTGGGCTTGATAGCGAATCCTGTCGCCTTCTAACTGAGCTTTTAATCGTTGAATGGTTGCTTTTTGGGATTCAATTTCCCCAGATTTAGCCCCCGCTTTAATAATATCCAAATCCGCTTGAGCCACCCTAATCTCCTGTTGTGCCAGTTGCACCGCAGCTTGTTGCAGATCTCGATTTTCTAACACCGCAACGACTTGATTTTCCTCAACTAAATCTCCCTCTTTAACCTGCAATTCAATTACTCTCGCACCATTCAAATTTTGAGGGGGAGCCAATTCTACGGTTTCGCCTTGAGGTTCAAGTCGTCCTAAAGCGGTAATTGATTGAATTTTCAGAATAGTTTCGGTTGGATTAATAGAGGTTTCTGGAGATTGCTGAGTTGAGGATTTTATCGCATCAACCACATCAGATCCGATGGCAAATAATCCGGCAGTTGATCCCCCAGTTGACTGAAGCAAGTAAGCAAGATTAGCACCAATTACCACGACTCCGATACTGGAAAGAATTACAGTCCAACGGATTCTAGGTTTAAAGAATTCTGAGTCTTCAATGTCTAATTTTCTAACCATGTCTAATGAGGAGAGGGAATTAACAGCAGTTTTTCGGCTGGAACTCGTAACAGTTAAATTGATTAAATTGAACGAGTCCAGCCCGGAGGTCAATTGTTACTGAGATTTAGCTTTTTTCAAGATAGAAGTCAGACCGAGGGAACCAATAGTCAGTAAGCCTAAAATAGATCCAGGTTCAGGAACGCTAACAGCCCGGAGATTCAACGGTAAGGGGAAATTAACAACAACAAAACCCGTATTGGGGTCAAATACAGGAATCGCATCTTCAACGCCGCTATCTTCCAGGAAAAGCTGAACTCCACCGCCATTTGCAGTCACGTCCTGTAGAAAGGCATTAGCCAGTCCATCCGCGAGATTATCTAAATCACTCGCTTTCTGAGCAGTCACCGCCTCTGAAAAAATCACCTCTAGATTGTCTTCAGCCTCTACAGTCTCCCCATAATCAAAAACAGCAAAGAGAGGACTGTAACCAAAACTAATGAATTTTGTATCGCCCAACGTTAAGAAACTTTCCACTGCATTAGGATTAGCTTGGTAAATCCGTTCTTCAATGGTAGAGTCTGGACTCGCTAGCCAGTCTTGACCTAAAAGATCGTCTCCTAAATTCCAAGTTTCTGTGACATCTCGGTCAGCTTTTTGTCCATAGCCAAACCCAATATTACTGAGGTCAATATTGTTGTTTGTTAGGTAGCTAAAAAAGTTAGTAAAGTTGGTACTACCATTCAATGAAGCAGAACGAGTTTCACCCATAGCTAGAGGGCTGGACTGAAGACCAGTGCCATAATAAGGGGCGGGATTTCCGGGTGAATTGAGACTGATGTCAATATGACCGCTATCCGGGGCTGTAGGATCGGCATTGAAAAAACCAGTTTGTGTACCCGAAAAAGAGAGAAAAGTGTCAGATTCAATTGGACGGGCTGTGATTAATTCCAGTTGATTGAAATCAAAAGTAGCCGCTTGCACTGCAAAGGGTAATCCGGTTGTTACAGCAGTCGTAACGGTCAAAGCAATTGAAACAGAGTAAGTCCGCATGATTGATTGCTCCTAAACTGAATTAAATGGTGAAAGATGTTCCGATTTTAGATGTCGATGTTAGGATGAAGAATTTTCTTCAGGTCTTATTCAAACTTAGGTTTTTTCGCTTTCCATCTCATTCGCAGCAATAAGAAGATATAGAGAGGGATAAATGCACTAAAGATGAAACGATTACCCAACATTGCCATCATTAAAGAAGACACTACCGGCCCGGCTGCATTTCCTAAAGAGTAGGTTGTTGTAAACAAAGCGGTTCCTGAACTTAAATCTTTGGAACTCACCTGTTCTCCGACTAATGCTAAACACAGGGGATAAACCGGGCCGATACTTGCACCCGCTAACATTGAAAACATCAAGATTAACCCATAGTTATCTATGAAAGTCAAGCCCAAACTGGCAAGAACTCCGACGAAAATACAAGCTGATAACACTTGGACTTTTTCCATACTATCCGCCAAGTTCGTCACGGGAACGGTACTTAAAAGACTTCCTAGAACAAAGATAGAAAGAGTCAAACCCATTTGTTCAACAGAATAGTTTTGATGGAGCAGAAAGACCGGGTATAAGGTAATCAAAGTTGCCTCAGCCATTCCATAAACAAATACACCATGAATTGGGAATTTAAACTGTTTGAGCAAGGGTAATAACAGCGAGCTTGATGAGGTTTCCCGAATTAATTTTTCTTGAAAGAAACACCAGACCAGTGCAAACGCAATCATTACCACTGTTCCCCCCATGAGAAAGGCTAATTGGGGATAAATATTGTAAAAGCGCGGCCCCAAAGTCGGCCCAATAATGAATCCCAGTCCCATCGCCAGAAAGTAAATACCGCTGACTCTTGCTCGGCTACTTTCATGAGAAAAATGATTTAACGCGGTCTGTCCTCCGATTAAAACACAACAGACACCAAACCCCATCCCAATCCGAAGAATAAACCATAAAGAGAGCTGAGAAGTTAGAGGAAATGAAGACGCACTCAACCCCATCAGCAACAATCCAAATAACAGAACAGGGCGAATTCCTCGTAGGCGTAAAAGCTGATTAACAAAGGGGGTAGCAAGGGCGATCGCCAGAAAATAAACAGTAGAATTGATTCCAATCCAAATTTGACTAACCTGTTGTTGTTCCATAAAGGTTGACATCAGGGGATTGAATAAACCGAGAGCAATACCGAATAACAAAGAGAGCAAGTACAAAGTCAACAATCGGCTTGAAAAGAGAACCGTTGATTTCGGGCTAGAAACGTTTTGCATGATTATTCTCAGTAAGATACATCAACACTAGAAGGTATTTTTCAGGGCTTGGTGATGAATCGACCAGGAAGGATAAACTTCAGATAAAAATTCTCTTGTATTTCCTTCCTGGAAAAGGTTGTAGAGTTTATTTTCTCAAGGAAGAACCCTGAGTTGAGGAGGGAGCAGCAGGTTTGTTTTTCGAGGAAGTTTGGTCTTTCACAGAGCAATTTTTAAACGGCTCTAACATATTCTTGGAGCCATAGAAAAACATATCCTGCTTACCACAAACCTTCAGACATTCTCCCGTAATGCTATTCATTCCAGGAGAGGCGAGGAAAGAAACCACCTCGGCAATTTGGTCTGTCGGAATGGAGTCATCCCGAAACGCTTTGGGCGTGAGATCGGTATCAACAAAAGCCGGACAAACGGCATTCACCTGAATATTTTGCTGTTTGAGTTCTTCAGATAGAGATTTTGTTAATCCTACAACTCCATGTTTAGAAGCAGCATAAGCACTAAACAGCGGATAGCCGACGTAGGAAGAATCTGACCCCAAATTGATAATTTTGCCTTGACCTTGTTGGAGTAGATAAGGAATTGCTGTCCGACAACAATAGTAGGTTCCAAACACATTAACTTCTACAATTCGTCGCCACTTAACCGGGTCGGAATTGGCTAATACTCCAAACCCCGTAATTCCAGCATTATTAACCAGAATATTGATTCGGCTCCATTGTTCGGCAACTTGTTTAAATGCGGCTTCTACTGCTTCTAATTCGCTGATATCAACAGAAATTGCGATCGCTTCCCCTCCACACTGCTGAATTTGGGAAACCGTCTCTTGCAGTTGGTCAAGACTACGAGCAAGTGCGGCTACTTTCGCCCCCTGACTGGCTAACTTCAGGGCAATCGCCCGGCCAATTCCCCGTCCGGCACCGGTAACAATTGCGACTTGTCCGGCTAGAGGCCCAGAAGACTGATTTGCAGGAACAGTCAGGTGATGGGGAGATTGATGGGGTTGAGATTTAACAGCAGGTTTCACATCAGGAACTTCAGCCAATAAATCTCGCAAAAGCCGCAAATAATCTTGTCCAAGTTGACGAATTGTTTCACTGAAATGGAAATTACTGGAGTATTCAATTTGTAACTCCAAACAGTCATCAGTAATACAGAAGAAAAACTCTAATAAAGTTGTGCGTTTCTGTTCGGGTGGCGAGAGACGACGATCCCAGTCTTCTTTGATAAACTCAAAGATTTCTGAAGGACGAACATTGCGGTTGCCAAAATAATTGGCTCGCACAGGCGTAAGATGATTGTCCGGATAGAGATAACTGGGCAGTTGTTCGCCAATCCAATCAAAGGTACTTCCATTCATCGGCAGCTCATTAAACTTGTCTTTAATGCGCCCAACAAAAGGTTTCCATCCTTCTTGATTATTTACAGCCAATCCCAGAGGAAAATTCGTGGCAAAATTACCAACACTGCTAAAAAATTGATTATTCTGCCCTAAATTTCGGCTGTGACTGCGATGACTTAACACCACTTGTTCGCCGCCAGTCCACCGTGCCATTAATCGGTATAAAGGCGCTAATAAAAGAGAGTAAACGTTGCACCCATAGTATTTTTTGGCTCGGTTTAACAGAAAAGCGGTTTCATCTTTGGGTAATGTAAACCATTCACTCACAGCAGATGTTTCTAAATTCGTACCTAATTGTTGATCGAGGGGAATTTGAAAAACAGACTGGGGAGAAGGAAACTGAGATTTCCAGTAATCAATATGGCTGTCTAAATTACCTAAAGATTCTTCTGTCATTAGATAACGCACATAGTCAGCATAAGAAGCAGTGGGGGGTAAATCTTTGAGAAAATCTTGCTGACCTCCCAAAAGCTGACTATAGATGAACCAAAATTCTTGGAACAGCAATTGATTGCTGAGTAAATCTCCAATAATATGGTGTCCAATCGTGTTGATATCATAGCAGGTATCACTCACCTTAATCACCAACACTTGAATCAAAGGCCAGCAGTCAATCCGAAACTCTTGACCGATTTGATCGATTTGTTCATGGATTTTAATATTGCGGTCTTCAGGACTGAGATGACTGCCATCATAAAAGATAGCTTTTAAAGGTTCTGTCGGTCGAATTTCCTGTTGCCACCATTGTCCTTGACGTTGTGTAATTACAGTCCGCAATGCCCAATGACGTTCAATTAAACAATTCAAAGCTTGGTTGAAAATTTGGAGATCGAGGGGCTGATGATAGAGACAACGAGTATAACCTGCCCACTGATAAGGCGCGTCAAAGTATTGCACTAACCACCGTTGAGCCGGACCTAAAGGCAAGCATTCTTCTATTGGTTTTGTGGGAGTAGGTGCAGGAACTTCTTTTCCATTAATAACAGCTAAAAGCGCTTTGCGATCAAGTTTACCATTGTGATTTTTGGGCAAACTGGGGAACCATTCCAAACGATGGGGAATCATATAGTCCGGTAAACGTTGCTTGAGAAATTCCTTCATTTGTCGAGCATCAACATGGCTGCCAACTAAACCCGCAACTAATCGTTTCCCCGAACTAAAATCTATCACCACCACAGCCGCTTCATTAACTGCGGGATGAGATAAAAGAACGCTTTCAATTTCTCCGAGTTCAACACGAAACCCGCGAATTTTTACTTGATGATCGATGCGTCCGTGATATTCAAAACTGCCGTCGGGGAGTTGTTTTGCCAAGTCTCCTGTTCGATACAAATACTTTCCATTAATATGAGAAAATGGATTAGAACAGAAGGCTTTAGCGGTTCGTTCTGGGTCTTTTAGATAACCTTTAGCCAGTTGTATTCCTCCGATCCATAATTCTCCAAATTCTCCCGGAGGAACGGGTTTTTGATTTTCATCGAGGATCAACAAATCAACATTATCAATGGCTTTACCAATGGGAATACTGGTTTCTCCTTGTTCTCCCGGACGTTGACAAATCATGTGACAGCTAACATCAATTGACGCTTCTGTTGGGCCGTAAAGATTAGCAAGTCCGGTGTTTTTTCCATACTGATCTAACCAGGCTTGAATAAAGGGAATGGGTAACGCTTCGCCGCTAAAAATTAACCAACGCAGGTGAGGAAATTCGTGATTTTCTTCGGCTAAAGCATTGATAAATTCCCCAAATAAAGACGGCACAAAGTGCATAATATTAATTTGAGTTTCATTCAGCCATTGAGCGAGACTCCAGGGATCTTTAACGATGTCTTTATGCACCGGACAAACGGTTGCTCCTACCATTAAAGGCCAGAAAATTTCCCAGATTGAAATATCAAAGCAACAAGAGGTTTTTTGAGCCACGCGATCGCCAGGTTTGAGCATAAAAGTTTTTTGCATCCATTCCAAGCGATTCATATAGCCGCGATGATTCAGCATTACTCCTTTCGGACGACCAGTAGACCCGGAAGTATAGAGAACAACCATCAAATCATCTGGCGTATTTAACAGGGGAAGATCGCTTTGGGACTCTTGAGACCAAACGCCCCGATTGACTTGTTTTAAGGGTTTATTATGGGCTAAATGCGCTCCCTCATCCAAGAATACCAACCCCCGCAACGCCAACTCTGACATCAAACAAGGCTGGATTTTATCGGTTAGTTGAGATTCAGTTAATAAGATTCCAATTTCAGCATGGTTGAGCATATAACAAATCCGTTCGCATGGATAAGTCGGATCGATTGGAACATAAGCGGCACCTGCTTTCAGAATCCCTAAAATACCCACCCAGAGGAAAGAATTTCGTTGGGTCATAATCCCAATTAAATCCCCCGGTTTAACTCCTTGCTGTCGCAAATAATGGGCAATTTGATTAGACAGACGGTGTAATTGTTGGTAGGTCAGTGGAGTTTCTGGATCGAGGACAGCAACAGCGTTGGGAGTTCGTTTGGCTTGCTCGCTAATGGCTACATAGGGAATAGAAAGATCGCTTTGATTGGATGTAGAATCATCAGCAGACGGAGTGAGAACCTGAGCCATTTCTCCCAGAGTTCGACAACCTAATAAAGCTCGACGATCTAATTTTTGACCCAGTTGTTTTTCAAGTTCGGTAATAATCCGAATCAGTTCTAAGGAATCTACCCCTAAATCAGCTTCTAAATCTTGTCCGAAATCTTGTTCATTAATGGATAGATGGCAAATATTACAAGCCACTTCTCGCAAGAGGGAACAAAAACGAGAATCCTTTGGCAAAGTTGTAGCGTTGGGGCAAACCGAATCCGGGCGAATATTAAGCTCCGCGAGAGCTTCAAGTTCGGCAAAAAACTGTTGAAAGAGAGCATCAATCAAAGCTTCGGGGAAGACATTGCTATCGTAATTAGTATTGAAATAGAGGCAATCATTAAAGATTTCTGCCAAAGTATCAATACATCCTAAATTGGTTACGGTTGCCGAACGATAATCAACGACTTCGAGGGAACGATATTGGCTTTTCAGATGAGTTTGCCCAATATTAGAGAAGAACAAATTAGATTTGATAGAACTTCGCATTAATTCCACTGCCATATTCGGGAGTTGACCGTTCTTGAGTTTAATTTTGTTTCGCAGTCCGCTTCCCATTTGACGAGTTTGAGCATGATCGCAGCCCGAAGCTAAAACAGTTTGAATTTGTGACTGCACCGCTTGCAGAAAGGATAAACTATCTTGTTCCTTTTGAGGTGATGAAAAACTCAACGCTAAATTTTGAGCAAAGCAACCAACCATATTAGAAACATCGACTTCCGGATAAGTCCGTCCACTGGTGGGAATATTCAGAATGATGGGTTTGCTCTGTTGCGAAATGAGAGTAATGGCTTGCAAATAAGCCCCAACTAATAAGGAGTTTAGAGACAAACGCCAATCCCGAGCGCGATTAATTAAAGCTGTTGTTACACGTTGTTCTAACCGATAGCGTAAACTCCGAACTTTGGCTGTTTCAGCAGGAATTGATTTTCCTTGAGGATTCCAGGAGAATTTAGTTTTGCCTTGTTGAATTAAGTAGTTTTGCAGAGAAGTTTCAGCTTGCGAATCTTGCCAAAGATTAATCTTTTGGGTTTGTTGACGATAGGATTCAACTGTTGTTGATGGCGGTAAAATCGGTTCACTTCCGTTTAACTTCGCTGCATAAATTTCGATAAATTCCCGCAAGACAATTTGATTACTCAATCCATCGGCGAGAATATGATGGTGAGTTAATCCCAGTTCATAAACGGAGTCTTCTAAACGAAATGCAAAGAAACGATGTAAGGGCCATTGTTGGAGATCCCAAGTTTCATTAATCGCTGCATTGACGGCTTCTTTAATTCGAGACTCTTGAGTTTTAGGATCATAATGTCGTAAATCAACAACAGATATTTCAGGGGGTTGGGGATAATTAACAACCAGAAGTTGATAATCTTTAAAGCTTTGAGCATCAGTCGGAATTGAGAAGTAAGCTCTCAACATGGGATGGCGTAATAAAAGATCTTTCCAACTTGCCAAAGCCACCTGAGAGTCAAAGATTCCCTTAAACTTTACAGTTGAGCAAACACTACAAGAAGAATTCGCGAAATGAGTTGCCAAAAAGATGTATTGAGAATCAATTAACTCTACGGTTTCTTCTGTGATTTCCTTCTCTTCTATTGCTTGATAAATATTAATCTGCTCCGGTTCTGAGGAGACTAACCAATCTTGAGCAATGTCAATGATTTCAGCAAGGGTTTGCAATTGCATCAACTGCTCCATCGGAACTGCTTGTAAGAAATCCCCTTGTCGCTTTTCGGGAATTAATTCAATTAAGTTGTTTAGCAGTTCTACGGTTTTAATTGAGTCCAGTCCTAAGTCACTTTCGAGGAATAAATCCGGCTCTAAATCTTCAATGTTATGACCGGAAATTTGAGAAACAAGAGTATAAATTTGTTCTCGAACAGGATGAGAATTAGCCACTATCGTTTTCTCTGGATGAGTTGGAGGCGTTTTTTGAGGGAGTATAGTGGGAATTTCTGTTACTGAAGACGCTTCTTCTTTGTTGTCTTTTGGCTGTTCTGAAGATAACCAATCTTGAGCAATGGCAATAATTTCTGCTAAAGTTTGCAATTGCATTAAGTGATCCATCGGAACCGCTTGTAAGAAATCCCCTTGTTGATTAGCAGGAATCAATTCAATCAAACTGTTTAGCAGTTCTACGGTTTTAATTGAATCCAGTCCTAAGTCACTTTCGAGAAATAAATCCGGCTCTAAATCTTCAATATTATGACCGGAAATTTGAGAGACGAGGGTATAAACTTGAACCGATGCGCTATTACCCTGATCGACCACCATTTTCTTGGGAGTATCTTGATAAATTTGGGGAAGTTGCGGCATAGTTTGGGGAATTTCAAAGGCTGAATTATCTTCGGCTTGATCGTCTTCTGATGGTTCCGAAACCTTTAACCAATCTTGAGAAATTGCAATAATTTCTCCCAAAGTTTGCAATTGCATCAATTGTTCCATTGGAACAGTTTGCAAGAAATCAGCTTGTCGGTCTTCAGGAATCAATTCAATCAAGCCATTCAGCAGTTCTACCGTTTTAATTGAATCCAATCCCAAGTCACTTTCGAGAAATAAATCCGGTTCTAAATCCTCAATATTATGACCGGAGATTTGGGCAACTAGCGAAAAAATTTGGGGTGCTACAGAGTTAGAATTCATCTCAGTTTTTTCCTCTCAAATACATTCCAATACAGTGATCGAGTTGTCAAATGAGTACATGGACAGGTGAAGCTTTCGATTTTGTCTGACAAGAAATTCAAGCTAAACAAAAACGTCAGTTGTGGAATTCTCGAACAAGATTAACTCAACCTTTTCAACTCTTTTGCTAAAGCTAAATAGCTAGAGTGGCGTTGTTCGGACGAAAGCGTGGGGAGTTGATCGGTTGGTAATAAATCTTGGCTGACAGCAGAAGTTGAAGCTGATTCAATTGCTGTGGGAGTTAATTGATCGGTATCTTCATCTGCGATTTCTGGTTGATAGGGTTTGTGTTCAAAGGGGTAAGTTGGTAAAGGGACTCGACCTGTTCCTTGAGGGAATAATCCATCGCTGTTGAAGCGAACCCCGACAACATACAGTTGAGCGATTAATGTTAGTAAACGGGTAACACTTGGCTGTTGAGGGTTGGGTGTGATCCAAGTGAAATTAGCCTCTAAATTCTCCTGATGATGAGCATTTCCTAAAGATAGGCAAATTCCCCCTTGTTTGATCAGGTCTTGATAATGCTGAGGATGTAATGAACTAGAGGATTGCACCAAAGCACTAAGCTGCAAACTAGAAAGAGCAGTGGGATTTTTAAAGGTACCGTTGGGTGTAATTAAAGGACAATTCCACTGAGATTCAATGCTTTTGTCTGGGGAAATGTTACTCAGAGGAAGCACTATTTTTTCCCCTTCCAAACGGGCTAAAGCGGCGATCGCATCTTCTAAAGTTAACCGTCCAGAAAGACAAGCCGCCACTAAAATACCGATATCTTCAGCCAGCAAACAAGTCGGTTGTAATTCCAAAGACATTAACCAACTCAATAAAGCATACTGAACCGCAAATACATGAGCTTTTTGGTTGAACATCTTTTGGGAATTTTGACCCGTTAAACTAAACTTTTGCCAAGTAGTTTTACACTCCTGATAAGCGGCTTTAAAACGGGGAAACTTCTGGGCTAGAACTTCAGTCTCTTCCTGTGTCAGAGGAGCAGAACCATCCAAAAATAAAGACAGAGAAGGAGGACGCTGAGGATTAGCTCGACCTTGGTAAAAGTTAGAGTTCTCTGTGTTATTCTCGATAGCCGTGAGGTTGTCTAGAAGCTGTTGACGATTGTTAACCACAAAGGCAGTTTTGTGAGGAAATTCTCGCTGAGTATTATTGAACGTGAAAGCAACCTGAGAAAGTTCTTGTTCAGGATGATTCAGCAGATGTTCCCGCAGTTGTTGAGCAACAGTTTGAAGTACCTGTTGGTTACGAGCCGTCAGTAAGAAAAGATGAGATTGAGGAGAATATTCACTCGCTAACGAGGGTAAAGATGGAGCCTGTTCTAAGATGATATGACAGTTGGTACCGCCAAATCCAAACCCATTCACCCCGGCGCGTAACGGTTCATCTTCCTGCTTCCAAATCATCCCCTGTTCTCCGACTGGAAAAAAGGGTGTTTGGGCAAAGTTAATATTAGGATTTGGCTTTTTAAACCCTCGTGTACCAGGAATCATACCATGCTGCATGGATAACACCACTTTAATCAAACTAATAATTCCCGATGCTGATAAACAGTGACCAATTGAAGATTTAACCGAACCCACAGCACAAAACTGACGACGTTCAGTAAAGCTCTGAAAAGCTTGAGTCATTCCTTCAATTTCTATCGGATCTCCCAGTAAAGTTCCGGTACCATGTGCTTCAATATAGGAGACAGTATTGGGGTCAATACCAAACTGACTGTAAGCTTGACGAATGGCAGCCGCTTGTCCTTGAGGCTTGGGAGCCGTTATCCCTTGAGAATGACCGTCATTGTTAGTTGCAGACCCTTTAATTACCGCATGGATATAATCACCATCTGCAATTGCTTGTTCTAGCGGTTTTAAGAGCAACGCTCCGGCGCCTTCACCAATCACCATACCATTAGCTCGCTCGTCAAACGGATAACAAGTTGCAGTCGGAGAAAGCGCTTTTACACGACTCAAAAACGTCAAGGGAGTTGGACTGAGATTCAAATTCACCCCACCGACAATGCTCATTGAACTTTGACCCGCACGCAAACTTTCACAAGCCAAATGTAAGGCAACTAAAGACGATGAACAAGCTGTATTCACCGCCAAACTAGGTCCGGTTAAATCTAAGCAATGACTTACCCGTGCGGCGAGTTGATTTAACTCATTACCCGCTGCCGTTTCTGATAGAATGTCACTCGGTTGTAGGATATCCCGCAGCAAATTCACAAAAGACTGGCGAGTGTCATTATCAAGCTGGTTAAACCAAGCGCTCGCGTCTAAACGATGGCGTAAGGCGCCATAATATTGAGAATTCACAAAGTGTTCAACGTAGTTATTCTGTCCGCAACCGACGAAAACGCCGATATCTTTAGGACGGTGTTTGCCACCATAACCCGCTTGTTGCAAAGTTGCCCAAGCTATCTCCAAAAACAGACGTTGTTGAGGGTCCATCGCTTTGGCTTCTCGGGGTGAAATTCCAAAGAATAGGGGATCGAAGTCAAAGGGATTATCAATAAATCCTCCCTGTTTACAATAGGTTGCATAAGTTTTTTGTCCGGTTTCATCAAAATAATCTTCCGGCAACCAACGACTATTTGGAACCTCTTTAATTGCAGAACGTCCTTCTTTGAGCAGATGCCAATACTCACTTAAATTGTTGGCACCAGGAACTTTACAAGCCATGCCAATAATGGCAATATCTTGAACTTCTTGCGATTTTTTGTGAGTTATGAACTGTTTTTTGAGCGTTTCAGTTGATGGGGTTGAACCGTATCGCTGCTCTAAGTAATCAATCAATTGGTTTGGACTCTGATACTCATAGACCAGGGTAGGTGATAAGTCGGTATTCAGCGCTTCATTAAGCTGTTTGATCGCTTCAACGGCTGCCAAGGAATCTAAACCTAATTCTTGAAAAGTTTGATGGCTTTCAAATTCTTCTCGGGAAACAGTGAGATGTTGGCATAGGATTTCTTCCACTAAACATCGGAGATCGGGATGACCCGAATTTTCTTCCTCAGAAATCGTCGCAGAAAGCTCAACTGGTGTTGCCGCTTTGGGGAAGTCAGAGGATGTTTTAATGCGGTTAATAATGTGAGTGACCACTGGACTAAAGGACAACAAAGCTTGTAAGAAAGCATCAACACCTTGTTGGGGTTCTAGAAGATTGAGTCCTTGAGTTTTTGCCACCCAGGCTAATACTTGACTTCCTATTTTAGCCATACCTAAATCTTGCCAGAGGGAAAAATTAATGGCTAAAGAACGTCCCGGACGTTGCTGTTGAGAACGATAAGTGGCATAGTGATCCAAAAAGCTATTGGCGGCTGCATAATCTCCTAAATTTGCTCCCCAATGTTTCTGAGAAGCGGCGGCTGATGAAATGAGAACAAAAAATTTCAGAGGTTCACCATGAGTGATCTCATCTAAAATCAGAGTTCCTTGAACTTTTGGTGCAAAAACATGAGCTACTGTTGCTAGTTGTTTTTGCTGAATTTTAAAGGTTTTATGATCGACAGTACCAGCAGCGTGAATGACTCCATCGAGATGATCAAAGCGCTGTTTAACTTTCTCCATCAACGCTTTCATACTGTTAGCGTCAGTCACGTCAACGGCTTCATACATGACTGTTGCACCCAGTTTTTCTAACTGTTGAATAGTAAGAATGCGCTCACTTTCAGGGTGATTTTTTTCTAAGCATTCTACCCATTCTTCTTTGGGCGGTAACGGTTGACGACCTGTTAACACTAAATTCAGTCGATTCTCAGCAAGTAAACCTTTGATGATTTCTACCGCTACGGCGCTGGTTCCTCCGGTAATTAAATAGGTGTCGTTGTCTTCAATGACGGGATTAGATTGACGAGTTAAAGACTTTATTGGGGCTAAACTTCTAACCAATCGCTGTTGTCCTCGAATGGCAATAATTCCTTCGTCTGTTGGTTCTGTTTGCAGTTCTTGTATCCATAACTGCGCCAATTGTTCTACAGTTGTCTCGCTCGAAACAACATCAACAACCTTGGTTTTTAGGTTGGGATTTTCCTGGCTGATAATTTGGGTTAACGTTGCACCTAAACATTGATTAACCCCGAGTAACTGAGAACTTTCAACGACTGCATAAGCACTATAGGTTGTCAACAGCAAACTTATTGATTTCCCCGGAAAATGTTTGAGCAAAGCCTGTCCTAAAAATAAGACACTGTAGGCACTTTCGGCTAAAGTATTTTCGGAGAGGGTTTGAGGGTTTAATTCTTCAACCTGTTGGGAATTCCAGTGGTGAATAACTGCCCCCAAAGCATGACCATTGGCTTTGATTGTTACCATTAACTGCTCGTAATCTTCGGGAGAGTTGGGATTAACAATAAACTCATTTCCCTGCTGTTGAAAACTCTCTCCCGGCATCACCCAAAATAACTGATGGTTTTGAACGGGTATCGCCTGTTTTATACTAGAAGCCAGAGTTTTGGAATCACCAAAAATCAGAACCTCACCCGAGGGGAATTGATGGGGAGTTGGTAAGGTTTCAGACTGCCATTGCCACTGATAAAATAACTGAAGATCATCTGAGACTTTAACCGTCGGTTTCTCCGATATTTTCGGCGAAGAAACAACAGGATTTTCAGTCACAACCTCAAGCTGAAAACGTTGACGTTCAAAAGGATAACTGGGTAAAGAAACCTGACGGCGCTGATAATCTTTATCCAGCATTCTCCAATTAATTTCTATTCCCTCAACGTGTAACTGACCCAAACTTTCTAATAGCGGAAACCAATCACATTGTCCTCGTTTTAAAGATGAAAGCCAGAGTCCATCAGATGCAGTTAAACACCGCTGTCCCATGTTCAAAAGTGTTGAACTCGGCCCCATTTCGATAAAAATACGATAACCTTGTTGATAGAGAGTCTCCATTCCATCGGAAAATCTGACGGCACCTCGAAGATGACGACACCAATAAGCCGCATCGGGGACTTCTTCGGGTTGAAAGGGTTGACCCGTAACATTAGAAATGAGCGGTAAACGCGGAGAATGATAGGTTAAAGATTCAGCAACTTCTTGAAAAGGTGCTAAGATTGGCTCCATTAACGAAGAATGGAAAGCATGGGAAACTTGTAAAGATTTTGCTTTAATTCCCTGAGATTCTAGAATAGATAGAACCTTCTCTACCGATTTTTTTAAACCAGAAATTACAACATTTTCATTGCTATTAATGGTCGCAATATCGACATAAAGTTGATGGGTTGTTAACGTTTTTGCGATGGTTTCTTCCGAAGCAAATACCGCCGCCATCATCCCATTTTTGGGCAGACTTTGAATTAAACTTGCTCGTTTGGCGATTAATTTCAGTCCGTCTTCTAGACTAAAAACACCCGCAACACAAGCCGCCACGTATTCCCCAACACTATGACCCATAACGGCATCCGGCACAATTCCCCAAGATTGCCACAACTGAGCCAAAGCATATTCTAAAGCAAATAAAGCGGGTTGAGTGTAAGCGGTTTGATGGAGTTCGGGAGAATCGGAATTATCCGAATAAAGAATTGAAAGGAGCGAACAATTTAACAGAGGTTGGAGAATTTCATCACATTGATTAAGGATGCGGCGAAAGGTAGGTTGAGTCTCATAAAGCACCCGTCCCATGTTGACATATTGAGAACCTTGACCCGTAAATAAAAAGACAATTTGATTGAGTTTTCCTTGGGAAGAAATTTGTCCGGCGAGAACACCTTTGGGGGTTTTGGAACTTAGAAAACTTTGTAACTGTTCTTGCAGTTGGGGTAGAGATTCAGTAATAATGGCGAGACGGTGATTCAAATGCGATCGCTTAGTATTAGCGGTAAAGCAAATATCAGCCAAAGAAACATCAGAAGAATTGCTCAGAAAAGTGTGATAACGTTCGGCGAGTTTTTGTAGCGTTGTCGCACTTTTTGCAGATAAAGTTAACAGATGATAAGGACGTTCTGGAGTGGTTTTTGGTGAAGAATCGATCAGTTGCACAACAGACATTAGCGATTATTCTCCTCAACAATTAAGTGAACATTGGTTCCGCTCATTCCAAAAGAACTAATTCCAGCCAGTCGGCTTTCTGTTGGAGTTAGCCAGGGGGTGAGTTGAGTCGGAACGACAACTGGAAGTTGTTGCCAGCGAATATAACTATTAGGATTTTGCAAGTGAAGATGGGGAGGAATTTGCTTGTTTTGCAAACAAAGAACAACTTTAATTAAACTGGCGATACCTGCGGCGGCTTCTAAATGACCAATATTTGTTTTCACCGAACCCAGCGCCAGAGGATGACTGTTTTCTCGGTTTTTTCCTAACACTTTCCCTAAGGCTAAGACTTCAATCGGATCACCCAGAGAAGTGCCGGTGCCATGGGCTTCTACATACTGAATTTGTTCTGGGCGGACTCCGGCATTTTGCAGCGCTTGGCGAATAACCGCTTCTTGAGCCAAACCGTTAGGTGCCGTCAGTCCGTTGGTTAAGCCGTCGTGGTTGGCGGCTGACCCCCGAATGGTGGCGAGAATGCGATCGCCGTCTGCAACAGCCTCCGATAAACGCTTGAGAACCACCACGCCGCCTCCTTCGCCGCGAACATAGCCGTCAGCTTGAGCATCAAAGGTTTTGCAACGATAATCACTACTCAAAGCCCTCATTTTGCACAAACCGATGGTTGTTTCGGGAGTTAACATCAAATTAATTCCGCCAGCAAGGGCTAAATTACACTCACGAGAACGCAAACTTTGACAAGCCAAATGCACAGATAATAGGGAAGAAGAACAGGCAGTATCTAACTGAATAGCAGGCCCTTGAAAGTTGTAGAAATAAGCGATCCGTCCGGCTGCCATACAGCGTAACGTGCCTAAACTCCGGTAGGGGTTAATTTGAAAACGCTGTTGGGGGTTAATGAGTTGGTGAGAATAGTCATCAGTTGTTAATCCGATAAAAACTCCGGTTCGGCTTCCTGTAAGCATTTTAAAGGGCTGTCCGGCGTTTTCTAAAGCGTCCCAAGACATTTCCAAAAGGAGGCGTTGTTGAGGATCAAGTTCTGCGGCTTCTCGCTGAGAAATACCGAAGAAATTGGCATCGAAACAGTCTACATCTTGGAGAAAACTTCCGTAGCGAGTATACATTTTGCCGGGGGCATTGGGGTCAGGGTCATAGTAACGCTCAATCTCCCAACGTTGTGCCGGCACTTCAGTAACCGCGTTAATTCCATTGCGTAATAGTTTCCAGTAAGCTTCTGGACTGTCTGCCCCTTGGGGAAAGCGACAACCCATACCAATAACAGCAATAGGTTCGGTTTGTTGAGTTTTCAGGGTGTGTAACTCAACTTGCATTCGCTTGAGTTCAAGAAAAGCGTTTTGTAGCAGAGATTTATAGCGACTCCCTGAAGATGGACTCAGAGATTTGGCTTCAATTTGAGCAATCACAATGATTTTCTCCTTGGAATAGTTGTCATTTTCTCGACTAAAAGTGACGTGATTTCCATTGCTGAACTAGTTTTTAGGGATGAGTAAATGCAGCAATCGTAAATCTTGAATGATTCTGAAAAAGTTGCCATTGAGCAGCTTTGCAGTTAGAATTTTGAATATGAAATGCATCCGTTCCATGGTTGAGGAAACGGTATTGGCATCAATGTATTTTTTGATTTCCTCGAAGGTGGCGGTTTCAGATTGAATTAAATCAAAGTAGCGAAGCTCTAATTCATAGTTTTTCCAACTATTCAGCATCATGATGGTTTTGACTAACCCGCCTGTTTTTGTTGAATCATGGCAAGTTCTTGAGTTAAAAGTTGTGCGATGTCAGCTTCCGACATTTCATCAAGAAATTGAGCCATATCTATTAATTCCAACGATTTTTGAGGGGTCTGCTGAACTTGAGGCGAAACTTCGGTTTTGGCTTGCAGAAGTGAAGTGGCTAGATGGGTGGCAAGTGCTTCAATGGTGGGAAAATTCCAAGCTAGGGTCATGTCTAATGACTGTCCTAACCAGTTTCCTAAGCCCTCTGCTAATTCCACAGCGGTGACGGAGTCAAGTCCATAGTCGGCTAAGGCTTTACTCGGATCAATTGCCCAAGGTTCTAGTTTTAATTTCTGACTTAACCAATAAATAATCCATTGTTGAATCTCTCGGGGGGTTGCTTGTTTAGACATGGGTTTGTTTGCAGTTGATGATGAGGTTTTTTCGATCATTCCCGTCCAAGAACCGACGACGTTGAGGGTATTTTCTAAATAGCCTTGTTTGCAAGCATGGCGTTGAATTTTGCCGCTGGAGGTTTTGGGAATACTGGCGGTTTTGAGTAAAATTACCCCAGCAACCAGCAGTTCATGTTCTTCAGAAACCGCCTTACGAATGGCAGCAACGACTTCATCCACATCGAGTTTACGGATATAAGTGCGTTCAACCTCTTGAGCAATGACTAATTGTTCAGTACCATCAATTTCTACAGCAAAAGCCGCACCACTATTGGCGCGTAATGCTGGGTGACTTTTCTCAACGGTTTGTTCAATGTCTTGGGGATAGTGATTGCGACCTCGAATGATAATCACATCTTTAATGCGACCAGTGATAAACAGCTCTCCTTGTTGAAAATATCCCAAGTCTCCAGTTCGCAGAAATGGTCCTTCACCTGTATCGGCTAAACGCGCTTGGAAGGTGTTTTCAGTTACATCGGGTTGATTCCAATAGCCTTGGGCTACACTGGTACCAGCAACCCAAACTTCTCCTACTTGGTGAGGTTGACAGCGGTGATGAGATTGGGGATCGACGATCAGAATTTTGTCAAAGAAGGTTTGTCCACAACCCACTAAGGTTTGAGACTCAACCGCTTGATCGGGTTGATCTTGAATCGGTTCAACAATATTGTGTTGTAATTGAGTCCGATTCACGCTTTGTAAGACGGGAGATAAGCTTTGCAGACCACCGGAGATAAATAGGGTGGTTTCTGCCATGCCATAGCAAGGATAAAAGGCTTGAGAACGAAAGCCGTAGGGTGCAAAGGTTTTAGTAAATTTTTCTAAGGTTTCCGCCCGAACCGGTTCAGCCCCATTAAAAGCAACCGTCCAACTACTGAGATCAATCTGATCACATTGTTCGGGTTTGATTTTCTCAACGCATAAATCATAGGCAAAATTGGGACCGCCACTAGTAGTAGCCTTGTAACGACTAATGGCTTGTAACCAACGAATTGGCTTTTGCAGAAAAGCGACCGGAGACATTAAAATTGACGGAATGCCTAAGTACAAGGGTTGCAGCACGTTGCCGACCAACCCCATGTCATGAAATAGAGGCAGCCAGCCTACAAAAATCGTTTTTTCTGAATGTCCCATCGCCATTTTGATCAATCGCTGGTTATGCAATAGGTTTTGATGGGTGACCATGACTCCCTTAGGGGTTCCTGTTGAACCGGAGGTATATTGCAGAAACGCCAGGGTATCTTGATTGATTGCGGGTTTTTTCCAGTCTGAGGCGAATTGAGTGGAAACGGTTTCTGTTGCCAAATATTGAATTGGAGTGAATTGATTCTTTTTCAGCAGTTTCCCTTTGATCTTGTCTAAGACGGGGGTTGTTGTTAAAACGAAGTTCGCTTCAGCATCCGATATGATTGATTCGAGTCGAGTCAGATTATGATTGGAACGGGGAGGATAAGCTGGAACTGGAATCATTCCTGCATACAGACATCCGAAAAATGCTATCAGAAATTCTATTCCAGGAGGATACAACATTAAAGCCCGTTCTCCTGGTTTGGCAATGGACTGGAGAGACGCGGCAATGGCTTTAGCCTGTTGGTCCAGTTGTTGATAGGTGAGTTGACAGGACTCTGTTTCTCCCTCTTCTAAGAAGATATATGCAGTTTGATTGGGTTGATTATCACTGCGATTATTCAACAGATCAACCAGTGTTGAAAATTCCTTGGGTTTAATGGCAGCCATCACTTATTCTGGGATTGCTTGTATGTTCTACCCAGACATATAGCTGGTGAGTGAGAGCTTATGCACCCAGTGAATATTTTTTGAGATCGCTTTAAAGGAAAGCAGTCTGCGTAGTCAACAAGAAGATGTGACGGTGTAACAGGAGTCTTCAAACCGAGATTTTAGATAAAGTGTGGGCAGCTATGCATATGGCAGGAGGCAGCTATGGTGTATAAAACTTACGTGCTACTGCACACGCTACACGAATGAGTCCAACAGTTAATCTTTCTCCCCATCTTTAACTTGTCCCCGCATTTTCCTGTTGCCTACACCCCACACCCTACTCCCCTGTTGCCTGTTGCCTGTTGCCTACAAATAACCAATGACAAAGGACAAATAACAATTAAGCACTCGCTTCTATCAATTCCCGTTTCCGTTCATACCACAACTGCATGGCATTTTCTCCTTCTGGTAAATCAGCAAAATTCTGACGTTGTAATTGCAGTTCAGGTTCAAGCCGTTCTAAAGCCTCTAAGGACTGACAATAGTGTAAAACCTGTTTCCATGCCTCTCGCCAAGTTTGACAGGCTTGCTGACGTTCTCGCAGGGGTCTAAGACGTTCTTCTTCCTGGGCTTGACGTAGTGCTTCAGCTTTCAGTTGTTTTGCTTTTTCTGCCCAAACTGAACGCCACTGTTCTATCACTGAGGCGGTATAATGTTTTTGATGAGACTGAATTTCAGCCCGAAACAGATCACCGAGTTGATCGAGCTGGGTGCGATCGCTACAGCGCTGAATTGCTGCAAGGGAATGTTCCACCCAGAGCGGTAAACACCGATAGCTGACAAATACCGCCCCATATCCCACAATATTCACCCAGATCAGATGAGGCCAGAACTCTAGCTGTTCGATTTGTCGTGGAGCCGTCCCTAATAATGCCGAAACCTCCAACCACACCCGCGCTAAGGGCCATTGCGTTGGCGTAATAATTTCGGCTGTAATTAAATTTTTAGACATATTCTGTGACACCTAGACTCTGGGATGATCCCTGGTCACCTATACACACCATATATAGACTCAATAGGGATGGGATATTGATTATAGAGGTAGATATAGTGTTTCGTCTAGGGGGAAATCAGATATTATTAGCTTTTGTACTTGAATAAATTAAAACAACTTGGACTTATGATCAGCTCAGGTGTGACTCATCGAATTATTGAGTTGAACTTTTCTACTCCTTTTCCAGCAAGCCGGACTCAGATCTCATCCACATCTCTAAAAACTGCCAGATTTGAGATCATTCAACATCAATCAAATATGCAAGCACTATCCAGTATTGCATCTAATTTATTCTGTTCTTTCAAAAACTTAGCAACACCGTGGCCTTTGTGTCCTTCGACCGAGTGCAGCGTTACATTCTTGAATTTTTTCAAGTACTCAGCTTGCTTTTTATCTTGGGAATGAAGCTCACTATAATAAATATGAATATCTGGTATGTTTTCTGAATTCGAGTGTTCATCTAGTAGCTGTGACAAATCCCATATCTTTTTTTCCCAGCTATTAAAATCCTGAAAATCAGGAGTATCTATAGACCCAAATTCTTCATATACTTTTTTTTCTAATCTTGTTTGAGGACCGAATGCTAATACTCTATCAACACCCAACAAAGTTCCAAACATAATAGCCGCATATCCACCAGCACTTGTTCCAACAGTTATAATTTTGCGAGGATGAATATCTGTAATTATTGATTGAATAAAATTCCGAGTTTCATAGACATCATTTGTAAATCCAAATAATCCTTTCTGATACCAAACTTGATGAAAGTCTTTAAAAAAACTCGCTTTCCACTGCTTTTTACAACGGTTGCCTTCTACTGAGAAATAATCGATGAAAATTTCTAAAATTCACCACATTGCTATTATTTGTTCTAATTACAAACGCTCTAAAAATTTTTATGTTAACTTATTGGGTTTTTCAATTATTCAAGAAACCTATCGGGCAGAACGAGATTCTTATAAATTAGATTTAAGAGTAGGCGACCGCGATCAAATTGAATTATTCTCATTTCCTCATCCGCCTCAACGTCCAAGTCAACCTGAAGCTTGTGGGTTGAGACATCTTGCTTTTGAAGTGGAAAATTTAACGGAATCCGTTCAAGATTTAGAATCAAAGGGGATAGAGGTTGAACCCATTCGAGTAGATGAAATTACAGGAAAACGATTTACTTTTTTTAAAGATCCGGATAATTTACCTTTAGAAATTTATGAAATATAGGAAAAATTACTTTATAGATATATAGATCCAATTTGGGTAGTGTAAAAAATCTCATTTTAACAGGGAAAGGGTAACAGTAAACAAACTCATATTTTCAGTCTTATTATTTATTCTTAGAATTTTTAAAAATGATTCTTGATTGCTATATATCAATAACAATCTATGAATATTTCGCAGTTTTTAAAGGAGGAAAAATGTCAAAGCCAGAAGATTTTAATCAATTTTTTTGGCAACCTCAAAGAAGGTTTAAATCTTCACTCTATGAGGTAGGGACGTTCCATGAAACGTCCCCAAAAGTGATGATTAAACGGTTGCTAATTCAGGTTCAGGACGCTTGCTATTGCGAATGCCTTCAATGGCCTCACTATAATCAGCGGCTTTAAAGACAGCAGAACCCGCGACAATGGCATTTGCTCCCGCTTCTAACACTTGCCAGGTGTTATCGACTTTTAAGCCACCATCAACTTCAATCCAAGGATCTAAACTCCGTTCGTCACACATTTGACGCAACTTCTGAATTTTGGGAACAACGCCAGGGATAAACTTCTGACCCCCAAAACCGGGATTGACGCTCATTAATAAAATTAAATCGCAGACTTCTAGCACATATTCAATTAATTCTAATGGTGTCGAAGGATTTAATACGACACCTGCTTGTTTACCCAGTTCGCGAATTTGACATAAGGTCCGGTGTAAGTGAGGGGAGGCGTTATGTTCGGCGTGTACGGAGATAATATCCGCACCCGCGTTGGCAAAGTCTGCTACATATTTCTCGGGTTCGACAATCATTAAGTGAACATCAAGGGGTTTTTGAGTCACGGGACGAATAGCTTCCACAATTAACGGCCCAATGGTAATATTGGGAACAAAACGACCATCCATCACGTCTACATGAATCCAGTCAGCTCCGGCTGCATCGACCGCCTTAATTTCTTCACCAAGACGACTAAAATCAGCAGATAAGATTGAAGGGGCAATAACCGTTTGTTTTTGAGTCATGATAAAAGAGGTTCTCCTTGATCGGTGCGTTGTCCTTATGCTACCAGGCGATGTGGCTGGTAGCACGAATTAAAAGGGGATGGGCTTGCCAGAATAATAGGACAAATCCGGCAACGCCTAAATAAGCCCAGCGAAAGAATTCTCGAATTTCCAGGGTTTGTCGTTCTTCTAGGATAGCGAGAAACGGGATCACAGAGGTGCGAGATTTTAACTTTTCAAACGCTTCACCAAACCGCGCCTGTAAACGGCGATCGCCATGCCATACCCCAAAGCAATGATGCAAAATTAATCCCATGGATGTGACCACCATAAAACTGGTGCCGATCCACAGCGTATGGGCAATACACCAAATAACTTGTCCTACCATTTGCGGATGACGAGTGATGCGAATAATCCCCGTTTCATGCAGATGCACCTGCGGCTTAGCGACAGCAGCCACTTCTAAGAGATTGAAGGTTGAGGGATAGAGAAACAAGAAAGAAATTGCAGATAATCCCCAAACCAAGGGTTTGACTCCAGCGATCCCTTGCACCTGCCATAACTGAATGCCATCGTAACGATGGTTAAAAAAATAGATAATCAGCACCACAGCGAGTGGTAAACTCACTAAAGCAAACAAAATCCGATAGGGTCGTGGGCCAATTTTTGTTTCCGCCCAGGATCGCAACGCCGCCAGTCCACTGTGGGCAATTGCAAACCCCAGGAGTAAGCTCAACATGATGAAATGGCTAGGAGTCAGCCAAGGTTGAAACATTCTTATCCTTTTGAGTTGATAACAAAGTTAACTCTAGTACAGATCCTAGACGCAGTATGCTGAAAAAAGTTGATCCCCTTTTATTTTCTCTCAAATCTTCGTTATTGGGATTAAAAACATGATGCGTTATCCCCAAACTCCCATTCAATTCTACTTAGGCTTCTCCCGGACACGGCTACAGCAAGGACGGAAAACCCCGAGGAAAACTGTTTTTCTCTCAACTCAAGTGGGGTAAATTATTATGGCTCAATGGGTGTGGAGTTATCGTGTGTTGAAAATCTTACCCCTGATTGCCTCATCCCCTGGTGATGTTCCTGAGGCTGACTGTGACTGCGGCTGGCAATGGATCAGATTCATCCTTACTCGTCTCCTCACGCCGAGCACTGATCTCTACATCAGAGGCAAACAAAAAATATTATCGCCTAATCAGACCCCCTGTAACAGTTTCAATCTGGCAGTGTCTCTTTTCCTCATCCCAGCTTTAGTCCCAGAAAAACCCGCTTAACCGCAATCTTTCAAAATTTTCATTCTGTTTTTTCACTCACTCACTTTAACTCATAACCGGATTAACAATGGCAGACGTTCCTTTTACTTTAGATCAATTACGCATTCTGAAGGCGATCGCCGCCGAGGGTAGCTTTAAACGGGCAGCCGATAGCCTCTATGTCTCTCAGCCCGCCATTAGCTTGCAGGTGCAAAATTTAGAAAGGCAACTAAATGTGCCATTATTTGATCGCGGGGGTCGTCGGGCGAAGCTAACAGAAGCAGGACACCTGCTGCTGAGCTATGGTGAAAAAATTCTCAGTCTGTGTCAAGAAACCTGTCGTGCCATTGAAGACCTGCAAAATCTCCAAGGGGGAACCCTAATTGTGGGGGCATCCCAAACTACAGGGACTTATCTGCTGCCGCGTATGATTGGGTTATTTCGGCAAAAGTATCCCGATGTAGCGGTACAACTTCATGTTCACTCTACCCGTCGTACCGCTTGGAGTGTTGCCAATGGACAGATTGATTTAGCCATTATTGGGGGAGAAATTCCCACAGAGTTGCAAGACTCTCTCACCATTAGACCCTATATTGAAGATGAATTAGCCTTGGTTTTACCCGTATTTCATCACTTTGCTCAACAGGAACGAATTCAAAAAGAGGATCTGTATAAACTGGAATTTGTGGCTTTAGACTCTCAGTCTACCATTCGTAAAGTCATCGACCAAGTCTTAACCCGCTGTAGTATCGATCCCCGACGTTTGAAAGTAGAAATGGAACTCAACTCCATCGAGGCGATTAAAAACACCGTACAAGCAGGGATGGGGGCGGCATTCTTATCCACTTCTGCTATTGAGAAGGAATTGCAAATGAATGTGTTACATCGTACTTCTATTGAAGGGGTGGTGGTGAAGCGAATGTTATCGGTAATTGTCAATCCCAACCGCTATCAATCAAAAGCCGCAGAAGCCTTTACTCGGGATATTTTACCTCAGTTTGCCACCCAAACCTGGATTCCCCCAGAGCAAAATCCTGAAACCCTAAATACCCAACCTCAGTCCCCAGTGACTTCTGATCCCGCCTCATCCCCCTAGATTTCCCAATAGAGACAAACAAATGTGAAATGACTCACTGTTTGCCCGTATTGGATTGATCGGGAGACATTGGTCATTGGTTGTCTCGAATGACAAACAACGAATGACAAATCACAAATTGTTGTCTACACACTTTTGCCTGAGGTATTATAGAGTGTTGTAGTAATTTTATAATTTGTGTATGTCCAGTGCGGAGGTTTCGTCATCCAAAGTTGCGTTGAGAGTCGTCTGGTTAGAAAGCAAGTTGGGCTTAGCCATCGATCAAGTCCTGAGTAAAGGCAGTAGCCCCATCACCATTTACTATTTTTGGCCACAAGAAGACGCTTGGGAACAGTTGAAAACAGAAATGGAGTCTAGACGTTCATGGATTCCTGAATATGATTGTAATATACTCCTCAACCGAGCAACAGACTTAATTAACTATTGGCAAGAAGACGGTAAGGGTCGCCCTATGACTGAAGCCAAAATTAAGTTTCCAGATGTGATTTTTACAGCAAGCAGTTAATGGAGTCAGCTGAATTTTAGCTCCAGTTTCGTCATGATTCCCATCCCCGCTTTGGGGAATGGGCGGCTTTCTGGATTGGCTTTTGAGTCTATTCAGCCTCAATCTTTTAAGAGTAATCTATCAAGAATTGTAACAAGTTTGGGATTGATAAAAACGCTGAGGTGAATGGATTTGTAACAATTTATCACAGTATTGCGATCAAAACTCCCTCCAAAAATGACAAAATTGTTTCTTCAATTGATCTGATTTTTTTAATAGAAATCCTTTCCTGATCGAAGTTGTAGCATCATTTTTTTAACTTAAATTTCTCGTATCCTTGTCCCCCAGGAAAGGATCAAGAGAAATTTGAGAACCCTTGTCTAGGATAACATTGATAATTCTTAATCAAATTCCCTCGTTTGAGCGATACCGGGTTAACGATAGGTATTGTATGGTGGAAATGAAGAGATACTGCATCGAGTCAGCCATAATGACAATGACACAGGGGTTCACGCTCGATCAGTTGTGCCTGTGATTGGGAAATGTGTTATGCTACGTCATCTACTCAATTTAAAATTTACAGGGGACAGTCATCGCCCTGTATGGGGAAAATTTAACTGGATTTCTGTGGTTTTAACCATTGGCTTTATCAGTAGTCACTGGGGAGCAAGCATGGGTTATGCAGAGGCTTCTACCTCAATTCAAAAACCCAGTAAGACCGCTAGTGAAGACTCCACAGCCAACTCCAGTTTATTTTTAAAAGACGGGATTTATCTTTATGGTCAGTCCCCTCAACCCAACCAAATCGGTCAAGCTTACATGGTATTTGAAGTCACCGCAGGGAAATTGGTGGGGGGGTTTTATATGCCTCGATCTTCCTTTGATTGTTTCTCCGGTACAGCCCAAGGCAATCAATTAGCCCTTAATATTGTGGATAGCTATTCTCAGGAAGTTCATGATTACTCCATGGCTTATTCTAATGTTTCCACAGTTGCTGCTAATAGCCCAGGGGGAGCTGATCAAAAGATTGTCCTCGAAGGATTTCATCCCATTGAAACCTTAAGTCAAACAGATTATCAGATTCTCAAGACTTGCAAAGCTGATTTTAATCAAAATTAATCCACTCAAAGCGTTAGATTAGTTAGATTGGGATGAAAAAAATCGTTTAGAAACCCAACTGATCATTCCACTTAAAATTGCTCCCCCCATTAAAATTCCAATCGCAGGAGTAAAGACAGGTTTCCAAAGTTGATACCATAGATTTAGCCCTAATGGAACTTCAAAGCCTTGAGCGATAACAGCGATCGCTAACCAAAAGAAACTGAATAAGACTAAAAAAACATCAGCAACTAATAGACGATTTAACCATTTTAAAAATTGGGTTTGCATCACGACTAACACTCTAATTTCAGATCAACAATCATTGAGGATTTCTTTATCCTATTGAGTTTCAAGGACTGAATCCCCTTAAGCTTTGATCATACCGGATTTTTGAAGTGATAAAATAAAAAAACACTGTGTGGGGGAGTTCAGGGTCAAATTAATGGACAGCTTAACTGTTGGAAAACATCGAATTTGGGGATGGACTGGACTCAAATGGCTGGCAATCACAACCCTGATCTGGGGTTATATATCCCCAGTCCTGGCACTCCAACCGGGTCAACACAGTCCCGAAGTCTCTAAACTGCAACAAACACTCCAAGTGATCGGCTACTATTACGGGTCAATTACAGGGTACTATGGGGTTTGGACTCAAGCAGCCATTCGTCGATTTCAGGCAGATCATGGTTTGAAAGTGGATGGAATTGCTGGATATCAGACCCTCCAAGTTTTGCAACTGGCGACTGATTCAGTTGAGAGGGATTGGGATTTCTCAATCGTCTTACAGTTGGGAAGTGTGGGGGCTGCCGTGGTTCAACTGCAACAATATCTACAGGTAATTGGATATTATAATGGTGCGATTACAGGCTATTATGGGGTGATGACCCAAGCAGCCGTTGAGGGATTTCAGGTGGCAATGGGACTTAGACCGACTGGGATTGTCGATGCCGATACGTTAGCAGCTTTAGAAGCTGAAAGCTATGCATTAGGGGCAGGTGACGATCCGTTGTCCAGCGATTTGCCGCCCCATCGAGGAAACATGAGACGATATTGGTAGTGACATCTCCCGACGCTCATGCTGCACTTATGGAGTGGGACTTCCGCTCTAGGAGCTAATCTCAACTGCAGTAATGGCACAATTTGATCAGACAATGGTGAATGACACAAACTTGATATTAAGATCAGGATTGGCTTGAATTGTCAATCCAGAGGAGAGAGATTGTAATGAATCCAGCAGTGCCTGAGTCCAATACCCGTAGTGAACGGGATAGTATGGGAGATATTCAAGTTCCCAGCGATCGCTATTGGGGGGCACAAACCCAACGATCTTTACATTATTTCTCGATTGGCAGCGATTATATCCCCCCAGAGGTGATTACGGCGTTTGCTATCCTCAAACAAGCTGCCGCCCAAACGAACCGGGAATTGGGTAAACTGTCCCCTGAGAAAGCAGAATTGATTGTTGAGGCAGCCCAGGACATTATCGACGGTAAACTAACCGATCACTTTCCGTTGCGGGTCTGGATGACGGGGAGTGGCACCCAATGTAACATGAATGTTAATGAGGTAATTGCTAACCGCGCTATTGAATTAGCTGGGGGAGTGATGGGCAGTAAAGATCCGATTCATCCTAACGATCATGTCAATCTGTCTCAATCCTCTAACGATACGTTCCCCACAGCCATGCATATTGCCGCTGCCGTGGCGATTCACGAAAAATTGCTACCAAAGGTCAAAATGCTGCGGGATGCCTTACAAGCCAAATCAGAAGCCTTTGCGGACATCGTTAAAATTGGTCGGACTCACCTGCAAGATGCCGTCCCCTTAACCTTAGGACAGGAATTTTCCGGTTATGTGGCTCAGCTTGATGCCGATCTTAAACGCATTGAGATGATTTTACCCGATTTATATGAATTAGCAATTGGGGGAACGGCAGTCGGAACGGGATTAAATACCGCTAAAGGTTTCGCGGAAAAAGTGGCTTTCAGAATACAAAATATTACCGGATTTCCCTTTATTTCTGCCCCCAATAAATTTGCCGCGATGGCGGCTCATGATGGGATTGTGATGGCAAGTGGAGCATTAAAAACCTTGGCTTGTTCGTTAATGAAAATTGCCAATGATATTCGGTTTTTAGGCAGTGGTCCCCGTTGTGGTTTAGGAGAATTAATCCTACCGGAAAATGAGCCAGGTTCTTCAATTATGCCGGGGAAAGTTAACCCGACTCAATGCGAAGCTTTAACCATGGTGGCAGCGCAAGTCATGGGTTATGATACGGCGATTACCATTGCTGGATCTCAGGGGCATTTTGAACTGAATGTGTTCAAACCGATGATGATTTTTAATCTGTTGCAATCCATTAATATTTTAAGCGATAGTTGTCATAATTTTACTGAATTTTTGGTGATTGATTTAGAAGCAAACCGGGAACAAATTAATCAGTATTTAGAACAATCTTTGATGTTAGTTACGGCATTAACCCCAAAAATTGGTTACGATAAAGCCGCTCATGTGGCTCATGTGGCTCACCAACAAAATCTCACCTTAAAACAAGCCTGTTTATCCCTCGGTTATATGAGTGCTGAAGAATTTGACAGGGTGATTAATCCTTACAACATGGCACATCCAGAAACATAAAAATGTTATTTGTTGTTTGTTATTCGTTATTGGAGGGAACAGGCAACAGGCAATTGGCAACAGGTAAGAAGTATCCAGGAGTCAGTATCCAGGAGGGTTCATATTGATGACAATTATCAGAGATCTAATCCCCCTGTAGGTGCACATTGCGATGCTCCCCTACCTGACTTCTGACTTCCTATACCCTACTCCCCACACCCCACTCCCTACTTCATTATGGTTTCTTTGCGATCGCTGTTAACCATTCCGTTTATCCTACAAACTGTTAGTATTGTAGGATTAGTGGGCTATTTATCTTATCGCAGTGGACAGGAAGCGATCGCAGATTTAGCTCATCAGCTCATGGAGGCGACAGCAGAACAGGTTGAGATTCGCCTGGATCAATTTCTACAACAACCGCAACGCCTCCTTAGCCTTAATAAATTAGCAGTAGAACGGGGAACTTTAGATTTAAATGACTGGGAAGGACTCTATGAGTTATTGTGGCAACAAATTCATTTTTTCGATACGCTAACGGGCTTAGAATATGCCTCCTCCACAGGAGAATATATTGGTGTTGGTCGGGATCATAGTGGTGTGATCGACGCACCTGGCTCATTGGTGAGAGTTGAATTTAAAGGAAAAGCACCTGGAACTTTAAAGTATTTCCTGATTGATGAATTGGGCAAGGTGCAAAAACTGCTGCATACAGTTCCAAATTGGGATGCTCGAAAACGTCCTTGGTATCAACAGGCAGTTGAACAAAACCGACAAACTTGGACAACTATTTATCCGTTTGTGGGATTACCGTTGGCAGCAACAAATGCAGTACTTCCAATTTACCAAGATGGAGAATTGCAAGGCATTTTTCAATCTACGGTTATTTTATCCCATATTAGTCAATTTCTGGAGCAGCTTGACTTTTCACCGAATGGACAGGTATTTATTATGGAACGTTCAGGCGATCTCATTGCCAGTTCCTCTGGAGAAGATGTTTATTTAGTCTCTGGAACTCCAGAACAGCGGCAACTGATGCGGGTGAATATTCTTAACAGTTCAAATCCTATCATTCAGGAGATAGCTCAGGCGTTACAGCGTGAATTTAAGTCATGGGAGCCAATTCAAACGGTTCACTCCTTTGAGTTTGTTAAGCCTCACTCGTCAAAGCTTCAGAATAACAATGTTTTGCAGCGGTTCATCCGTCCTCAAGCCCAATATTTTGGCGAGATTATCCCCTATCAAGATCAGTATGGCTTAGACTGGCTGATTGTGACAGTGGTGCCAGCATCTGATTTTATGGGTGAAATTGATGCTAACGTACATCAAACAATCCTGCTTTGTGGTTTAGCTTTGATGGGTTCTCTCGGCATTGGTATCATCACCGCCCAATACCTGACTCGTCCTTTAGTGAATTTATCCCAAGCAGCCCAGGAGTTGGCAGAGGGCAACCTGAAGCAAACGGTTCCCCCTTCACCTATTACGGAAGTAGAAGCCGTTTCCCATTCCTTCCAAACCATGGCAAGTCAACTGAGTCATTATTTTGCCGATCTCAAAAATAGTGAACAGAAGTTTTCAACTTTTTTGGATAGTGTACCCGTTGGGGTGAGTGTCTTTGATGGCAGTGGGAAAAGACTTTTAATGAACCGTAAAGGACAGGAGATTTTACAGTCGGGTCATATTGATACTAATCTATCGAATTTCTCAAACGCTTATCAGATTTATCTGCGCCAAACTCAGGAATTATATCCTCATGAACAATTGCCCCTGATGCGGGCGATAAAAGGTGAGATAGTCCACGCGGAGGATCTTGAGATTATCCGAATTGATGACGAAACCGGAGAGAAACAGCGTATTCCTTTAGAAGTGTACGCGACTCCGGTTAAAGATGAAGCGGGAAAGGTTATTTATGTGATTACTGCCTATCAGGATATTACAGAACGTCGCCAAGCAGAACTGTTACGCCAAACCTATCAACAGGACTTAGAATACCAGGTCGCAGCAAAAACAGTTGCGCTTACAGAAGCCCAGCGAATTGCAGAGGTAGGGAGTTGGGAATATGATTTGATCACAAATAAGGTAATTTGGTCAGACGAACTGTACCGCATTTATGAAGCCGAAGATCAAGCTTCTGTTGCCCGACCGGATCTGTACATACAGAAAATTCATCCTAGCGATCAGCAACGATTTCAACAGACCGTTGTCAAAGCCATCAAGGCGGCTATTGCCTTTGATACCGATTTAAAAATTATCACCCAAAATGGTGAAATTCGCTATATTCAGGCGAAGGGACAGCCGATTTTTAATGCTGAAGGTCAGATGGTGAAATTCGTCGGTACAGTGGCAAATATCACCCCGCGTAAACAAGCCGAATTGGCGCTGAAAGCGTCTGAAGCGAAGTTTTATACCCTATTCCATCGTAACCCTGCCCCCAGTTGGATAGCGACCCAGGCTGAAGGACGTTGTTTAGCGGTGAACCACCAATTTACCCAGTTTTATGGGACTCCTGTCACCGAAATTATCGGGAAAACCTGTAGAGAAATCAAACTCTGGGACAATTTGGAAGATTTGCAACGCTTCCAACAGGTTTTGCGTTCGACAAAAAAGGTCGATAACTTTGAAGTGGTGTTTCATACTGCTACAGGAGAATCTAAAACTGTATTGTTAACCGCAACAGTAGTTCAGATTGAGGATGAAGATTGTGTGTTGGGTGTCTTAAATGATATTAGCGATCGCAAACTGACGGAGAAAGCCTTACAGCAAAGCTTAACAAAATTTCAGCGGTTAGTGGATGATATTGGGGAGCAATATGTCGTGTTTAGTTACACAGGCTTAACCAGGGTTGTCACTTATGTCAGTGGGGGGGTGAGATCTGTGTTTGGTTTGAGACAAGCGGAAATCATGGGTCATTGTTGGCAGCATATCATTCAGTGGTTGCCAGAAGATCTGAAAAAGGCTGATTTAGCAGCAAGGAGACTGCTAGAGGGAAGGGAAGACTTTCAGCAGTTTGAAATCAGGTTTATCCATCCTCAAAAGGGACAGCGTACCCTGAAGATTTCTCAGCATTTATCCTATAACCCTGAGGATAACTCGATGATGATTGAAGGGATTGTAGAAGATATTACCGAACGTAAACAAGCTGAACTGGAACTGCAACAAGCCAAAGAAGCGGCTGAGGCGGCTAACCATGCTAAAAGTGCTTTTATTGCCAATATGAGTCATGAATTGCGATCGCCCCTGAATGCTATTTTAGGCTTTGCTCGACTATTGCAACAGGATCAAAATCTCTCGCCAGACCAAATTGAGAGTGCTGCCATTATTCAACGCAGTGGCGAACATCTCCTTAGTATTATTAATCAGGTGTTAGATTTAGCCCGGATTGAAGCAAACAAAGTTACCCTAGACATTACCTCTGTTAATCTCTGGCAGTTACTGGAAGATTTGAATAATTTATTTTCGTTACGGGCAGAAGAAAAAGGTTTAATCTTTAATATTGAGCGATCTGAGACTATTCCTCAAAATCTTAATACTGATGCCCTGAAACTGCGTCAGGTATTAATTAACTTGCTGGATAATGCTGTTAAATTTACAAATAAGGGTCAAATTACGTTAAGGATTTCATCCCTTCAGGATTTATCTCAACAGATCTCTAAACCCGAATTAATCTCTCTGAATTTTCAAGTTGAAGATACTGGATGTGGGATTTCCCCAGAGGAACAAAAAACCCTATTTGAACCCTTTAGTCAGGCAGAAGCTGGACGAAAAAGCCATCAAGGCACGGGGTTAGGACTGAATATCACCCGTGAATTTATCCGACGGATGGGGGGTGAGATCGCTGTAGAAAGTGAAGTGGGACGGGGAAGTTGTTTTAACTTTACCATTGAGGTTCAACCCAGTGATCGGGCTGTAGATCAATCCCTGACTGTTTCTCAAAAGATTGTCGGACTATTGCCGGGACAACCCCGTTATCGGATTTTAGTTGTGGATGATAAACTGGCTAATCGTCGTCTCTTGGTGCAATTGCTGAGTATTTTAGAATTGGATATTCAGGAAGCCGAGAATGGCGAGGAAGCCGTCCAACAGTGGCAAACCCAACACCCCCACCTGATTTTTATGGACTTGCGTATGCCTGTGTTAGATGGCTATGATGCCACTCGTCGCATTCGTCAGTTAGAATCTCAACAGTTGTCTCAATCCGCAGAAACAGTTGGTTTGAAGCAACGCACAACCATTGTGGCAATTTCAGCGACCCTCACTAGAAAAGACCAGGCCTTCAAGGCTGGATGCGATCAATTTATTCACAAGCCCTTGAGTGAGATAGAAATATTCAGGACTTTACAGCATTCTCTTCAACTGCGCTATCGTTATCAGGAGGAGAGTCCAGCGTCACCCCCCGTCGTTTTTGCCCCTCAGCAACTGAGTATAGCCCTTAAACAACTCCAGCCTCATCTGTTGACCCAATTGGAGAGAGCAGTAACAATTGGAAAGGCTGATGCGATTATAGAGGTAGCTGAGGAAATTGCTGTGACTGATCCCGATTTAGCACAATCTTTAATCACATTGGTGAATCATTTTGAATATATGCAGATTCTAGAAGCAATTGAATTAACTCACCCAAAATCATGAGATCAATCTGAATCTTCTCAGAAATAGCTTCTTGATTTTGTTTTCACAAACAGCCTCTGAGTGGATTTTTTGGGGTGGCGTACATGCTCATATCAAATCCGGTTGATCAGTTTTCGTAAGATGGGATTCTAGGCCACCAATGGAAACAAGTTAACCCATGAATAAATTCTGGTTGCTTCATTAAAACTTTTAACCGAGCCAGCAGTACCTCTTCTA
>Ga0209594_1000098_pt1 | contig 66708 bp, 74 predicted proteins | sample AshMeaCrysSpring_FD_184126 | JGI IMG/M metagenome (GOLD analysis project Ga0209594, IMG submission 184126) | Groundwater microbial communities from Big Spring, Nevada to study Microbial Dark Matter (Phase II) - Ash Meadows Crystal Spring... | ecosystem: Environmental > Aquatic > Deep subsurface...
GACCACGAGCTAGTCGTGGTGCGGCGGGCGCTGCTCGCGCAGCCAGCTGTCGTGCCGACTCTGCTCGCCGGCCCGCTCCCGGGCACGCTCCTGCGCGTCGGCGCCGAGGTCGGCCCCCTCGAGGTCTGACCGAACCGGCTCGGTCGGCTGCGGTGACGCACCACCGTCGTGCGCGGCAGCCCCCACCAGGTCGGGTCGCGCCGCCACGGCCGCTGCGCGCACCGCCTCGCGCAGCACCGCGTCCTCACGCTCCTCGGGGTGGGCCAGTCCCACCTCGCGCGCCAGCGCTTGCACCAGGTCGTCCTCCCCCGCCCCCGGGTGGCCGGCGTCCACCCAGCCGGCCAGCGCGAGCAGGTCACCCGGAGGGTAGGCACGGACGGGACGCCCGGACGGCACAACCGGACGCTGCCCCGCAGGGCCGGACCCGGTGCCGACGGGCGTGCCGGCGTCGCTGCCCTGCTCAGCGGGCACGGGGGGCATGTGCCGCGCGGCGTCGATCGCGTCGGCCTGCCGCTGGGCGGCGAACCACGCCTCGCGCACCGCGTCGATCTCCCCCTGAGGGTCACGCAACCACGCCGCCGCACACAGCCGGTGGGTGGACCAGCCGGCTCGCTGCAGCGACTCCGGCCGCATCCGCTCCCGGTCGCGCGTCGCGGCGAGGCGACCGGCGGTGCCGTCGTCGTCCACCGCCAGCACGCCGCGCCCGGGTCGTCGGGCGTGGTCGAGCACCAGCGGGACGGCCAGAGCGCCGGTGCCACCGCCGTCGGACACGGGCAGACCCGCGGCCCGCAGCCGCGAGCGCACCTCGGTCAGGAACGGGTCGTCGGGCCGGTACTCGCCGGGTCCGGCTGCCACCTCCACCGTGGCCGCCTCGCCGCTCGCCTCGGGCAGGTCGACCCCCTCGGCCACGGCCAGCAGGGCACGCAGCCCGCGCAGCCCGTCCGCGGCGAGGCGGCGCGGCTCGAGCTCGTCGGCCCCGACGGAGGACACCACGGTCAAGGTCTCGCGCGCGACGGCGACCGCGGCGGCGAGCCATCGCAGCCCGCCCGGCCGGTTGAGCGGCCCGAAGCGGTAGAGCAGCCGGCCGTCGACGGTGCGGCCGAAGCCCACCGAGAGCACCACCGCGTCCCGGCGGTCACCGCGCAGGTCGTCGACGGCTGCGAGCAGGAAGGGCTCCTCGGCGTCGGGTCCGAGGGCGGCCGCCAGCTGCGGGTCGGCCAGGCAGGCACGGGCCAAGGCCGAGCGCACGGCGTCGGCGTGGGCGCTGCCGAGGGTGAGCACCGCGAGGCTGTGGCCAGGATGCTCCCGCACGTGGTCACGCACCAGGGCCACGACGGCGTCCACCTCACCGGTGACGCTCTCCTCCTGGTCCCGCGAGCCGGGATGCTGCTGCACCCGCTCGAACCGCACCGGTGAGGTCGGCAGCGGACCGGGCGGCACCGCCGGCTCACGCCGCGGCCGTCGGGCCGGCATGAGGGCCGCCAGCCGCTCGTCCCGGCACCCGTAGCGCACGGCGAGCTCGTGCACCTCGAGCTGGTCACGCAGCACCGCGTACACCGACGGTGTCTCGACCAGGGCCCCCGGCAACGGGGCGGTGGCCCGGGGGTCGGGTGCCTCGACACTGACCGGCAGCGGAGCCGGAGGCGGCATCTGCGGGTCGCCCAGCACCGCGACCTGGCGGGCCCGGGCCAGCACGCCGATCGTGTGCGCCAGCGCGACCCCCTGGGCGTCGAGCACCACCAGCAGGTCGACGGTGGAGCGCAGAGGCAGCGCCGAGGCGGCGGTGAGCGGCCCGGCCAGCCACACCGGCCGCGCGGTCCACACCGTGTCGCCGGCCTGTCCCAGCAGGTCCCGCACCGTGCGCGGGGCCCGACCGTCGGCCGCGTCACGCAGGGCGCGCAGCTGCACCGGCCGCTCGGTGGCCGCCCGGCGAACCCGTTGGGCCCAGGCCTGCCGAACCTCGTGCCCTCGCGCGGTGACCTCCGCGGCGTCCGCCAGCCGCCAGCGCGCCCCCGCGGCGCGCAGCTCGTCCGGGTCGGCACCGCTCAGCACCGGGTCGGTGGCCAGGATCTGCTCGGCGACCGAGGTCGCGACGCACGCGTCGAGCACGGCCACCGCAGCCGGGCCGTCGACCCGTTGCCCCTGCTCGACGCGGCTGCGCAGCAGCGCGACGACCGGGCCGAGACCGGCGGCCGCGAGCCGCTGCGCGTCGTCGTTGAGCGCCGGCAGCCGCCGGGCCCAGTCCGCCTCGGCGGCCAGCCGGGCCAGCCGAGCGGCGGTCGCGGGGAAGTCCGCGGCGGGGTCCAGCGCATCGGGGTGCAGCGTGGCCAGGGCGGCGGCGCCGTCCTGGTGGCTGCGCACCGCCGTCACGAACGCGGGCGTGCTCTCGCCGAGCCGGGGCCGGCGCCCGTCCCGGCAGCGCTCTGCCCAGGTGCGGTGCAGCTCGCCGGCCTGGTGCAGCACCTCGGTGAGCCGGTGGGCGTCGGTGGCCAGTGCCGGGTCCCGGGCCAGGGACCTCGCCTGGGTGCGCAGCGCTCGCCGATCCCTGAACCCGGGGGCATCGGCCAGGTCACGGCGCTGCCTGCGGTCGCCGGTCGCCGCGGCCAGCCGGTCGACGGGGGCAGCCCACACCTCGGTGTCGAGCTCACGCTCGACCTCGGCCACGCCGTCGAGCAGCTCGGCCAGCGCGGCGGCATCGGCCGGTCCGGTGGGAGCGGGCATGCCCACCTCGATCGCGGCCCGCGCCGACAGCTCGCGCACGGTGGGCAGGACGTCGGCGCCCAGCCGCTCCACCAGCAGCACGGCCGCGTCCGCGTCGGGCCGGGTCGGGGGGCGGGCCCCGAACCAGGCGGTGGCCGCCGGGCCGACACGCAACCCCTCGAGGTCGACGAACTCGGCCAGGTCGGCCCTCAGCCGAGCCAACGTCTCCCGGTCGAGGCGGGCCAGGTCGTCGGCCTCCAGCCGCACGTCGGCCGGGACGAGACCGGCGCCCTCGGCGGCGGCACCGATGGCGTCCGCCGCACTCATGCCCCACGGGTCGCGTATCCGGTGCAGCGCCTCGTGGTAGCCGGTCAGCGTGGCCTGGTCGTGAGCCGAGGGATGGGCGGGCGGCGACACCGGGGCCGACGATGCCGCCCCTGACCCCACCCGTGGCGTGGCCGGGTCGAGGGTGGAAAGCACGTCCCGGGCGACACCGGGGGCCGACACCAGCCCGTCGGCGAGGTCCAGGGCCACACCACCGAGGCCGACCTCGGCGAGCCGGCGGGCCAGTGCCTGCAGCCGGGGCCCCGCCTCGGCCACGACCAGCACCGTGCGGCCGCGCTCCACCGCCTGCGCGCACAGCCCGGCCGCCACCTGCACCGCTCCGGTGCCTGCGGGCGCCTCGACCGCGACCGAACGGCCGTCGGCGACCGCCACCAGCACGGCCGACTGCGCGGCGTCGAGGTCCAGCGGTGGCACGCTGCGGGCCGGGACGTGCTCGGCGGCCTCTCCGGCGACGGCACCCGCGAGCACCGGCTCGAGCCGGTTGCCCGTCACCAGCGCGACGAACGGCGCCTCGACGATGGTGCGGGCGTTCGCGCGCAGCTCGGCCGCCTGGCTGGACGGCACGTCCGACATGGCCCCGATGACCGCGCGGTGGGAGATGGAGAAGCCGTCGACGATGTGCGGCGGTGCCTGCTCGCGCAGCCGGTCGACCACCACCGGGTAGCGCAGCGCCCCACCGGGGTCGAGCAGGTCGTCGGGGGTGAGCCTGATGCCGAGCTGCTCGGCCATCGCATCGAGCAGCGCCGGGTTGAGCTCGGGGTCACCCACCAGGTGCAGCAGCACGTCGTCCTCGGCGAAGGCGGCCGGCTGGGCCTGCAGCCGCCGGAGCAGCACGGGGACCATCGGGCGGCGCGCCGAGAGCCGGTCGCTCCACGTGGCCAGCCCCGTCGCGAGGTAGCCCGCGGCCAACCCGTGCCCGGACTGCAGCGCCCACAGCCGCCGCGCGAGCCGACGGGCCGAGCGCGCGGCGGACGTCCGGATGGGGTCGTGCGGGAACAGCCGGGACACCCGGACCGGCTCACCGTCGATCAGGCGCTTGCGCACGTCCGGGTCGGCGCCGTGCAGGTCCAGTGTGCCGGTCTTGAGGTCTCGATACCGGGTGAGGGGCTCACCACCACCGAGAGCGGCCAGCTCGTCGGCCCAGCGCTGGAGCGCCTCGCTGCTGTGCTCCGCCACGCTGCTGGTGACACCCCCGCCCTTCTCGCCGCGACCGTCCGCCCTGGTTCGCGAAGAGTCGAGACTAGCCGCGCCGGAGCGTCGCACCGGCCCGCGCCGGAGCCGGGCCGCGGACGTGTCGTCAGGAGCGAGGGATGGCCTCGGAGAGGCGGTCGACGGTCACCATCGGCCCGATCCGGGTGATGTCCTCGTGGGTGAACAGCTGGGACCCGTGGTGCAGGCAGGTTCCCGTGCCGCAGGCGGTGCCGAGCCGGACGGACTCCACGATCGGCAGCCCGCGGGCCAGGCCGGCGACCAGCCCCGCCACCGTCGAGTCGCCCGCGGCGACCGTGCTGGCCACCGTCACCTTCGGCGGTCTCACCCGCGCCTCGTCGCCGTCCCGGGTGAGCACGTACGTGCCCGCTCCCCCGAGGGACACCACGAGGATGCGCACCCCGGAGTCCACGACCTCCCGGGCCGCCCGCCGGTAGTCGAAGTCGGGGTCGTACCCGTCCTCCCCCACGATGTCGGCCAGCTCCTCCTTGGACGGCTTGAGCAGCTCGACCCGCTCCTCGACGGCGAAGCGCAGTGCCTCGCCCGAGCCGTCGAACACCAGGCTCGAGCGGCGGTCCCGACAGATCTGGGCGACGTCGCGGACCAGGCTCGTCGGCACCCCCGGCGGGAACGAGCCCGACATCACCACGTAAGGGGGGAGCGACTCGAACTCCTGCAACCGGTCCAGCACCTGCCGCCACTCGGGCTCCGACTGCGCCCCCGCCTCACCGACGATGCGGTAGTTGACCTCCTGGTCCTCGGCGAACATGGTCAGGCTCGGCCGGGTGTTGGCTCGCACCCGGACGGGGTGGATGGGTACGCCCTCGGCGGCGAGCAGCCGCTCCAGCGTCTCCCCGGTCGTCCCACCGAGAGCGACGATCGCCTCGACCGACTCCTCCAGCCGCCGCAGCGCCCGGGCGACCTGGACGCCGCCACCGCCCGGCTCGATCGCCTCGACCGAGGCGCGCATCTTCTCCTCCGGGATCATCCGGGGTACCGACAGCGTGTAGTCCACGCTGGGCGACATCGTGATCGTGACGACCGTGAGCACGGGTCGACGCTAGCGGGCGCCGGCGTCGCGCGCGCCCACTGCGAGCGAACGACAGGTAGCGCGACGGGGCCAGCGGAGGTGAGCGACAGGGGCGAGGCGTCCGTGACGTCGGCAGCCCCTGCCGTCCTCGCAGCCGGCGAGCACGACGAGGGTGCAGATCCGCAGAGTCGTGCCGGTGGCCAGCAGACCGTCGAGGCCGCCCAGGCCGAGGTCACCCACGGCGTTCGCCCACCGACCGGCGGTTGACCGGGCCGCGTACGCGAGGGCGTGAGCGTCGTTGGAAGGTTGCGGCTGCTATAGCCGCCGCAACCTTCCAACGACGACGAGAACCACCCACGCAACCCTCCAACCACACCCGCGAAGCGCCGCAATCCTCCAGCCATGGGCCCTAGTCGCTGCAAGCTTCCAACGTCCGCGTGAAGACAGTGCGACCTTCCAACGATTGCAGCGTCCCGCCGCAGACCTCCAACGATCGAGCCGTCCCGATGCAGGCTGCACGCCATCGACGGTGCCGGCAAGCCGCTCGGCGTGACCCCGCCCAGCCGGTGCCCTTCGCTGCCCCGCCGCGATGCCCACCCTCGCGCGGGCGTTCCCAGGTGCGAGACCCACGACACTCGCAGCCAGGCCACCACCGTCTGGGCCGGCTCGATGCCAGCCCCGAGCCCTCGTATGCCACCCGGCGCCGGCCGGACGCACGACCGTGGTCGTCCTGCTGTCGAGCCGCCGCTGACGTGCTCGTGGGACGCCGTCATGCTGGCCGCCAGCAGCACGGGCTCGAGCCCGGCGACGGCTCCGGACGGGACGCCGCCATAAGGGATGCCCGCTGCATCCTGCTCGGGCACCACTGGCAACGCAGGCGTGCAGAGGACTCGGTGTACCACGAGTGCACGCGCCGCCACGACGTCCGCGGCTCCTACGACGTCCCACCCGGAGCAACGATGTTGGGCCAGGTCGCGACCAAGTCCGGATCGCGCTCCGACAGCCGCGCCGGACCCACGCCGTCGGCGGGACGAGCGCGGCCGCAGGCCCCACATGGCAACGCGCATCCTGATGGACGGGCTCGGCTTCCCGGAGTCACCTCGGTGGCACCGGGGCCGGGTGTACTTCTCGGACTGGGCCGCTGGGCGGGTGCATGCGGTGTCTGTCGACGGCACCTGTGAGGTGGTGGCCACCGGCTCGTCGTTCCCGATGTGCATCGACTTCCTCCCCGACGGGCGGCTGCTGGTGGTCACGGCAGCGAGCACCGGCTGGTACGCCGACGTCGCCACCGGGCAGTGCGTCAACATCAGCGTCGGCGGCAGGTTCGGCCGCGCAGTCCCCCTCGACCGCGGCGCCTTCGCCTGCACGATCGGTGACGGGGTCCTCTACGTCACCACCAACACCTGGGGCCGGACGTCGATCCGTCCGCCAGGCACGGACAGCTCGTCGCCATCGACCTGTAGCGCCGGGTGGCGCAAGCCCCGCTCACCACCCGCGAGCAGCCGCGCCTCCGGACCGGCGTGGTCGGCAACGGGTGCCCCCGGCAGGATTCGAACCTGCGACACGCGGTTTAGGAAACCGCTGCTCTCTCCCCTGAGCTACGGGGGCCCACCGAAGGGCGCACCGTCACTGTAGGGCGTCGACGTGGCCGAGAGCTCGAGCCAGGGCGGGCCCATGAGGTCGAGCCCGGTGCGACTGCCTCACCGGACCGCGGTGTCGGCCCACACCCGCACGGACGGCGGGCAACGGATCAGCCGCGGGGCGGCCGGCTCGCCGGGTGGGCTCGCGAACCCGGCCCGCCGGGGTCGTCGGGCCGTACTACGGTTCGCGCAACGACGACGACCAGGCTGGGGAGGAACGATGGCATCGACGATGGACCAGCGGATGGGCGCCTTCGACGCCGTGATGTGGAACGTCGAGTCGGACCCGGTCCTGCGGTCGGTGATCGTGGCCATGTTGGTGCTGGACGGTCCTGCGGACATCGACGTGGCCAAGGACCGGATCGAGCGGATGACGCTGTCGGTCCCGAAGCTGCGCCAACGAGTGGAGGGCAACCCCGTCTCGATGGTGCCGCCGCGCTGGGTCGTCGACGAGAACTTCGACCTCGAGTACCACCTGCGCTGGGTCGCGGCCCCGCGCAAGGACCGGTCGCTGCGCCCAGCCTACGAGCTGGCCCAGACCATGGCCGAGCAGGACTTCGACCGCAAACGGCCGCTGTGGGAGATGGCGCTGATGACCGGGTTGCCCGGCAACCAGGCCGCGTTCATCGTCAAGATCCACCACGCCATCACCGACGGCATGGGAGGTCTGGCGATGGCTGCGGCCCTGCTCGACCTCGGCCCCGAGCCCCGCACCGACCTCGGTGACAAGCCCGCGGCGCCACGGCCCGAGGACATCGGCCTGTCCGGCCGGCTGGTCAGCGGGGTGAAGTTCGAGGCCCGGCGTTGGGTGGGAGGCACCAAGGCGACCGTCACCGGCATCGGCGACCTGGCGATGCGCGTGCTGCGTGACCCGAAGGGGGCCACCACCGACGGTGCCTCGTTCGCGGCCTCGGCCAGCCGGCTGCTGGCACCGGCGTCCACGCCCGAGAGCCCGCTGATGACCGAGCGGTCGCTGTCGAGCTACCTCGACTCCTTCGACGTCGCCTTCGACGACCTGCGGCGGACGTCGAAGGAGGCCGGCGGCACCATCAACGACGTCTTCCTCACCATCGTCACCCGTGGGCTGAACCGCTACCACGTGCGCCACGGCCGGCCTGTGCCGGGGCTGCGGGTGAACATGCCGGTGAACATGCGCGCCGAGGGCGAGGACACCTCGGGCAACCGGTGGGTGCCCGCCCGGGTGGTGGTGCCGGTGGACGTCGAGGACCCGGTGGAGCACCTGCACGCGCTCAGCCCGGTGCTCAAGCAGGCCCGCACCGAGCCCGCGCTCGTCCTCTCCGACCAGGTGTACCGACTGCTCGTGCGGATGCCGACGGCAGCGGCGACCTCGGTGTCGGCGGGGCTGATGAAGGGCACCGACTTCGCCGCCACGAACCTGCCCGGCCCGCCCATCCCGGTCTACTTCGCCGGGGCGAGGGTGCAGGCCCTGCTGCCGTTCGCCCCACGGGGCGGCGCCGCCGTGAACGTCGCGCTCATGACCTACAACGGACGCGGCTTCTTCGCCGTCAACATCGACGAGCGGGCGGTGCCCGACCCGCTCGACCTGATGGCCGACCTGCGGGATGCCGCCGCGGAGGTGCTCGGCACCGGGTGAGCGACAGCGAGCCGCTCGCGCTGCCCGACGGTCCGACCGCGCGCACCCTCGGGCCGATCGAGGGCACCGACCGCGACCCTCCCGACGTCGACGCCCCCGCGATCACCTGGGTCGTCCGGCGCAGCGACGCCGCTGCCTGGCTGTGGCGCTGGTGGGAGCGGTTCCGGGACGGCCGCGGGACGCTGTCGGCCAAGGGGATCGCGTTCTACTCGTTCTTCGGTGTGCTCTCCGGCCTGCTGCTGGCGTTCATCGTCGCCGGCCGGCTGCCGCAGTACGAGGAGGTCCTCGTCACCATCGTCGAGGAGGCGCTACCCGGCCTGTTCGACCCCTCCACGCTGGACGAGGACGGCCTGCAGACCCTCGGCGGGCGCCTCGGCATCCTCGGTGCCGTCGTCCTGCTCTACTCCGCTCTGGGCATCGTCCGCGCCATCGACGACGGCGTCCGGCTCGTCTACGGGGTGCAGTACCAGCCCCGGCTCTTCGTCGTGAGGACGGTCCGCTACCTGGGCTTCCTGCTGCTGCTCACGCCGCTGGTCGCGCTGTCCTACGTGGCCAGCTCGGCCAGCGCGGGACTGTTCCAACCGATGCTCGACGCCCTCGGGCTACCGGCCTGGATCACCGATGTCGTCGTCACGGCGGCCGGCGTGATCGGTGCGGTCGCGGTGAACACGATCACCGTCTGGGTCGTGCTGGTGCGCCTCGGCGGCATCACCCCGCACCGATGGGTCTGGCGGGGGGCCCTGATCGGTGGAGCGGCGCTGTCCGCGGTGCAGTGGGGCACCACCATGCTCGTCTCGGCCACGCTGGCCAACCCTCGCTGGGTGTCGTTCGGGGCGCCGGTGGCGATGCTGCTGCTCTTCTACCTGATGGCCCTCACCCTGCTGGCCGCCGCTGCCTTCGTCGCCACCGCCAACGAGCACGACCCGCTGCTGGCGGCCCGGCGCCAGCAGGAGCGCGAGCCGAGCCGGCTGGCCGAGCACGCAGAGCGGCTCGCGGGGTCGGCCCTGCACGTCAGCGACCGGCTGCGGCGCGGCTAAGCCGGTCGCGCACCGCCGCGGCCAGCCCGCCCCCCGCCGGCGGCACCACCAGCACGGTGGCCAACCCCAGCGCGTCGGCCTCGTGCAGGGCCGCGTAGAGGACACGGGCGTAGGCCTCGGTGTCCTCGGGGCCGGCCAGCCGCACCAGCCCCGACGGGGTCGGGACGGCCCGCGGCGCGAGCAGGCCGGCGTCGGGGTCGCCGGTCAGCGACCCCGGGTGCTCGGGAAGGGCCTCGACGTCGAGCACGACCACCCGTGCTGCCGGCGCGTAGTGCGCGGCGAGCATGCCCGGCGCCCGCACGGCCGCCCGCCGTCCGGCGACGACCTGTACGCCGCCCAGCCGGCCCACCTCGTCGGCGCTCACGGCCCCCGGACGCAGCAGCACGGGCGCGGGGCCCGTGCAGTCCACGATGGTCGACTCCACGCCGACCCCACACGGTCCGCCGTCCAGCACCACGTCCTGCCCAGGGACCAGCGCGGCAGCGAGCTCGGCGAGCACGTGCCGCACGGTGGTGGGGCTGACCCGGCCGAACCGGTTCGCCGAGGGCGCCGCGACACCCCCACCGAACGAGGAGAGCACCTGCAGCGTGAGCGGGTGGTCGGGCACCCGCAGGGCCACCGTGTCCTGCCCGCCGGTCACGTGGTCGCCGGCCGCCGACGCTCGGGGCAGCACGAGGGTCAGCGGGCCGGGCCAGGCCGCCGCGGCCAGCCGGGAGGCGTAGTCGGGGACGGCTGCCGCCCAGCGGTCCAACGCCCCCGCGTCGGCCACGTGCACGATCAGCGGGTGGTCAGCCGGGCGACCCTTCACCGCGTACACGCGGGCCACGGCCGACGGCCTGGACGCGTCGGCGCCGAGCCCGTAGACCGTCTCGGTCGGCAGCACCGCGAGGCGGCCCGCCCTCAGCGCGGCCACGGCGTCAGCCGGGTCGTCGCTCAGCAGCGGTGATGGCGGCGCCGTCACCGCACCGTCCTCACACCTCGAGCAGCTCGGCCGCGCGGGCGGCGAGCACGGGCACGAAGCCGCCCATGGTCTCGAAACCCTCGCCGACCGTCGCTCCGGCCCGGTAACGGGCGTGCACCCCTTCGAGGATGACTGCCAGCTTGAACACGCCGAAGGCCGTGTACCAGGCGATCGCAGCCAGGTCGAGGTCGCTGCCGGCCGCGTAGCGAGCCAGCACGTCGGGAGCAGCCGGCAGGCCCTGGGCCGTCCCCAACCCCAGCACCGCCGAGGCCACCTCGGTGTAGGTGAGCAGCAGCCCCACGTCGGCCAGCGGGTCGCCGAGGGTCGACAGCTCCCAGTCGACCACGGCGGCCACGCTGCTCAGGTCGGGGGCGAACATCACGTTGTCCAGGCGGTAGTCGCCGTGCACCACCGCCACTCGCTGCGTGCGTGGCACGTCGCCCTCCAGCCGGCGGGCGATCTCGTCCACCACCGGCAGGTCCCGGGTGCGGCTGGACTCCCACTGGGTGGCCCAGCGGCGCACGTTGCGCAGCAGGAAGCCCTCGGGCTTGCCGAACCGGGACAGCCCGACCTCGTCGGGGTCGACCGCGTGCAGGGCCAACAGGGTGTCCACGAGCAGGTCGCCGGCTCGGGCCAGGTCGTCGGGGCCGTAGTCGGCCATCTGCTCCGGGCCGCGCAGGACGACCCCGTCCACGAACCGCATCACGACGAACGGCGCACCGATCACACCGCTGTCCTCGCACAGGTGCAGCACTGGCGGCACCGGCACGGCGGTGCCCGCCAGCGCGCTCATCACCCGCGCCTCGCGGCCGACGTCGTGCGCCGTGGCCAGCACCCCACCCAGCGGCGGGCGTCGCACCACCCACACCGACCGGCCGTCGCTGACCCGGTAGGTCACGTTCGACCGTCCCCCGGCGATCACGCTCGCCTGAAGGGCAGCCCGCGGCGGGTGGTCCAGCACCGCGGCGAGGTGACGGCGCAGCCGCACCAGGTCGAGCCCCGGTGGGCCCCCGGCGTCGGTGGCGGGTGCTCGGCCCGGTTCGGTCGCGTCGGTCACGGCCGAATCAGCCCAACGACTGGCGCACGACGGTGCCGCCGTCGACCACCAGCGTCTGCCCCGTCATCCAGCGGGCACCCCGGCCGGCGAGGAACACCACGACGTCGGCGATGTCGTCGGGCTCCCCGATCCGCCCCAGCGGCAGGGCCGCCTCGAGCTGGGGCTCGTAGTTCTCCCAGAGCGCTCGGGCGAGGTGGGTGCGCACCACCCCAGGGGCGACCGCATTCACCCGCACCCCGGGCGCCAGCTCGGTGGCCAGCTGGCGGGTGAGGTGCATGAGGGCGGCCTTGGTGGCGTTGTACCAGCCGATCCCAGGCTCGGTGAGGACACCACCGACCGACGAGACGTTGACCACGGCCCCGCCGTTCTCGGCCATCCAGTGCTTCCACGCCAGCTGGGTCCACAGCACCGGCGCCCACTGGTTGACCTGGACGATCTTCTCCGCGCGAGGCAGGTCGAGGTCGACCAGGGGGCCGAAGTACGGGTTCGTGCCGGCGTTGTTGACCAGCACGTCGAGCGAGCCCAGCTCGGCGACGGTGCGCTGCACGACGGCCAGGGCCGCGTCCGCGTCGGCCACATGGGCGGCGATGGGCAGCACCCGGGACCCCGGCACCTCGGCGCGGATGCTCGCCGCCACCTCCTGCAGCGCCGGCTCGCTGCGCGAGGTCAGCGTGACCGCCGCACCCTCGCGGGCCAGCGCCCTCGCCGTCGCGGCCCCGATCCCCCGGGAGGCGCCGGTGACCACTGCGACCTTGCCGGCCAGCGCGCTGTCCATGGCCAGAGCCTAGGACCTACCAGGCTCAGGCGACCCGGCCCGGGGACCCGTCCGTGGCCACCACCGGCAGGCCCGCCGCCTGCCAGGCCTGCATCCCGCCGGCGAGGTTCACCGCGTCCCGACCGGTGGCCCGCAGATGACCGGCCGCCAGGTCGGAGCGGCGCCCCGAGCGGCAGATCACCACGATGGCGCGGTCCGCGGGCAGCTCCGCGTAGCGCGCCGGCAGCTGGCCGAGCGGGATGTGCACGGCGCGTGGGTCGCGCCCGACGGTCCACTCGCCCAGCTCCCGCACGTCGAGCAGGACGGCCCCGCCGGCGACCATGCGATCCCCCTCCGGCGCGTCCACGGCGGGTCCGGGCACAGGGAACGGCGAGGCGGCGGCGTGGGTCACGGCTGACTCCTACGGGGTCGGTGGGTCGCAGTCACGGGCGGGGCGGCACGAGGGTTCGAGGGGGTGGGTCAGGCCAGGGAGAGGAACAGCTTCTCCAGCTGCGCGCGGCTCACCTCGGGCTCGTCGCCCGCGTCCTCGGCAGCCATGCACTGCATGAGGCCGTTCGAGACGACCTTGAAGCCGGCCCGGTCCAACGCCCGGGAGGCCGCCGCGATCTGGGTGACCACGTCGACGCAGCCGCGCTCGTCCTCGATCATGCCGATGATGCCGTCGATCTGGCCTCGCACCCGACGTAGCCGGGTGACCACGTCATGGGCCATCTGGGGGTCCACCTGCATCGTCGGCTCCCTCGGGGTCGTCGCGTCCGGCACCGTCCCAGGGTACCCCGAGGGGTATCAACGGCGCACCGCTCGGACCCGTGCACGTCCGGGTCAGCTGGAGACCGCCTGCACGTAGAGATGCTCGGCCTGGGCCGCGGTCAGCACCACCAGGTCGTCCCCTCGGCGCAGGACGGCCCCGGCGGGGGTACGGGCGGCGTCGAGGGTGGCGCCCGGGCGGGCCCCCACCCGGGCCAGCGCCGCCAGCGCGGCATCGTCGCCCTGCAGCGGCTCGGCGATGCGCCGCACCCGCACGGCGAGCGTGCCGCCCCTGGACGGCAGCACCGTGGTCAGCGGCGCGGCCTGCCGGCGGAACTCCTCGGTCGGCGGGGCGTCGGGCTCCAGCTCGTCCAGCCCGGGGATCGGGTTGCCGTAGGGCGACTCGCGGGGGCCGTCGAGGATGGCGACCAGGCGGCGCTCGACGTCGTCGGAGATCACGTGCTCCCACCGGCACGCCTCGTCGTGCACCCGCTCCCAGTCCAGCCCGATGACGTCGACGAGCAGCCGCTCAGCCAGGCGGTGCTTGCGCATCACCCGGGTGGCATAGGTGCGTCCCTGCGGGGTCAGCTCGAGGTGGCGGTCGTCGGCGACGAGCAGCAGGCCGTCGCGCTCCATCCGGGCCACCGTCTGGCTCACCGTCGGCCCGGACTGGCGCAGCCGCTCGGCGATGCGAGCCCGCAGCGGCACCACCCCCTCCTCCTCGAGCTCGAAGACGGTGCGCAGGTACATCTCCGTGGTGTCGATCAACTCGCCACTCACGTCGCCGCTCCTCCCGCTGCCTGCGCACTCGAGCCTACCGGCGCGATGCCCGGGTCGGCGCCGTCGCCGTCGCGCTCCTAGGGTCGGGGCATGCCCGCCGTCCACTGGTTCCGCCGCGACCTGCGGCTGGCCGACAACCCGGCCCTGGTCGACGCCGCACAGGCCGGTGCCGGAGCAGTGCTGCCGCTGTTCGTGCTCGACCCGGCGCTGTGGCGGGTGTCGGGCCCGGTGCGGCAGGCGTACCTGGCTGCGTCACTGCGGGCGCTGACTGCCGACCTCGACGGTGCGCTGCAGGTGCGGCACGGCGACCCGGTGGTGCAGGTCGTCGCGGCGGCTCGGGCGGCCGGGGCCACGTCCGTGCACGTCACCGCCGACACCGGCCCGTACGGCCGGCGCCGCGACGTCGCCGTCGAGCAGGCCCTGCTCCAGGCCGGGATCACGTTGGTGCGGGTCGGCTGCCCGTACGCGGTGGCGCCGGGCCGGGTGCGCACCCAGCAGGGCGCGCCGTACGCGGTGTTCACCCCGTTCAGCCGGGCCTGGCGGGCGGCGGGCTGGCCGGGGCCGTCGCCCCGGCCGTCCGGCGCCCGCTGGCTCGTGCGCCCCGGTGACGACGACGCGGCCGACCTGCTCGCCGGCGCCCTGGCGGGCAGCCCGGTGCCGCTGCCCGCGGTCGGCGAGGCGGCGGCTCGGGAGCGGTGGGCGGCCTTCCTCGCCGCCGGCGACGAGGGCCTGGACGGCTACGCCGAGCGCCGCAACCGCCCCGACCTGACCGGCACCAGCGGGTTGTCGGCCCACCTGCGCTGGGGCGAGGTGCACCCGCGCACGCTGCTGGCCGGCATCGAGCGGCGCGAGGGCCGCGGTGCCGAGGTGTTTCGCAGCGAGCTGGCCTGGCGGGAGTTCTACGCCGACGTGCTGTGGCACCGGCCGGAGTCGGCCCGCAACTACCTGCGGCCCGAGATGGCCCGGATGGTGCACGACGTCCCCGACGAGCGCTTCGATGCCTGGCGCGAGGGCCGCACGGGATACCCGTTCGTGGACGCGGGCATGCGTCAGCTGCGAACGCAGGGGTGGCTGCACAACCGGGTACGCATGGTGGTGGCCTCCTTCCTGGCCAAGGACCTGCACCTGGACTGGCGGCTGGGGGCGCGCCACTTCATGCGCTGGCTGGCCGACGGCGACCTCGCGTCCAACCAGCACGGGTGGCAGTGGGTGGCGGGCACCGGCACCGACGCCGCCCCGTACTTCCGCATCTTCAACCCGGTGGCCCAGGGGCTGCGCTTCGACCCGGACGGCGAGTACGTACGCCGCTACCTGCCTGAGCTGGCGCACCTGCCGGGGGCGTCCGCGCACGAGCCCTGGGACCACCCGCAGGGCTACGACCGCGGGTATCCCTTGCGCATCGTGGACCACGCCGCAGAACGCGCTGAAGCGCTTGCCCGCTACCAGGCAGTGCGGTGAGGCAGGATGCCCGGGTGCTCGTCGTCACGGTGGTCAGCCTCAAGGGAGGGGTGGGCAAGACCACGGTGACCCTGGGCCTGGCCGGCGCCGCGGCGGCCCGCGGGCTGCGCACGCTGCTGGTCGACCTCGACCCGCAGAGCAACGCCACCCTGGCGCTGGACCCCGCCACTCCCACCTTCACCAGCAGCGACGTCCTGGCCGACGGACGGGTCGGCGTGCTGCAGCAGGCCGTCAGCGCGACCGGCTGGGACGAGCGGCTCTTCGTGGTGCCCAGCGAGCCCAGCCTCGAGCACCGCAACCACCCCGTGGACGGCCGGGGCGGCGAGCACCGGCTACGCACGGCCATGCAGGGGCTCACCGGCTTCGACCTGGTGCTCGTCGACACCCCGCCGAGCCTGGGCGAGCTGACCAAGAACGCGCTCGCGGCGAGCAGCCGGGCGGTGGTGGTGACCGAGCCGACGGCGTTCGCCGTCGCCGGTGCCGCCCTGGCCCTGGAGGCTGTCGACATCGTGCGGGGCGGGTTCAACCTGCGGCTGCGTCCGGCCGGCATCGTCGTCAACCGCTACCGCGCCCGCTCGGCCGAGCATCGCTACCGCTACACCGAGCTCGTGGACGCCTACGGCGGGCTGGTGCTCGAACCGGTGCTGCCCGACCGGTCCGCAGTGGTGTCAGCGGCCGGTGCCCACGTGGCGATCCAGCACTGGCCGAGCCCGGGGGCCCGCGAGATCACCCGCGCGCTGGACGCCCATCTCGCCCACGTCGTGGCCTCGGCAGCAGGGCCGGAGGCGCCGCTCACGAAGGGACTGCGCGGATGAGCCACTCCCCGCCCCCCGCACCGCGGCCCGCCCTGCGCAAGGCGGCGGACGGCTCCGTCCACCCCGCGTCGGCGACGCTGTCCAGCCTCGCCGTCACACTGCCGCCCGGCGGGGACGATCCGGGCCGCAGCGGCCGCAACGGCCGCAAGAGTGCGAAGAAGTCGGGCAAGTCCTCCAAGTCTGCCGAGCCGGACGAGGTAGTGGAGCTCGTGGTCCAGCTGCCCCGCAGCGTGCGCAAGGCGCTGCGGCGACGGGCCTCGGACTACGGGTGGACCGCCGAGGAGGCAGCCGCTCATGTGCTGCGGGTGTGGGCAGACCACTGACCGAGTACGGAACGGGTGGCGCCGGCCGCCGCGGCGACCTAGCGTTCTGCCTACACGGGAGAGGAGGTGGTCCGCGAGTGAGTATCAGCTGGACGCGTGAGGTGGCTGCCAGCTAGCCGCTCCGAGCTTCGTTCGGACGCCGACTGCGCCGAGCAGTCCGTCCGGCCGCGAGGACGCGGTCGGCGACTTCCCGGCAGTCACCCGACCCGCGGGCCCCGGACCGTCCATCCGGGCGACGCGCCGCCACGCGGCGCCGGACCAGCCCGCGGGTCGCTTCATGTCCCGGGGCCGCCCGTCCGTCCGGCCTCCGCGCCTCCGGCCGTCCGGCCGTCCGCGAAATGATCACGTTAAGCAGGCTAGCTACTGCTTTGCATGGCTCCGAGACCGTGCAAAGCAACACGAGTCCTGCTTAACGTGATCATTTCGGCAGGACGGCGGCAGGACGGCGGTGGGGGCTGGTCAGGGCTGCAGGCGGGTGAGGGTCCAGGCGCCGGCAGCGCCGCGCTCGTAGCGCAGCCGGTCGTGCAGCCGTCCGGGCTGACCCTGCCAGAGCTCGAGCCGGTGCGGCACCACTCGGAAGCCTCCCCAGTGCGGTGGCAGCGGCACGCTCGGGACGTCGGTGAAGCGCTCCTGCACCTGGACCAGCCGCGCGTGCAGCGCCTCCCGGTCGGCCACCGGCCGGGACTGGTCGCTGGCCCAGGCCCCCAGCTGCGACTCCCGGGGCCGGGTGGACCAGTACGCCTGGGCGGTGGCCCGGTCGACCGCCTCGGCCGTCCCCTCGACCACCACCTGGCGGGCCATCGCGTGCCACGGGAAGCACAGGGACGCCGCCGGGCGGGCCGCGAGCTCGCCGGCCTTGCGCGAGGTCGTGTTCGTGTAGAAGACGAAGCCGGTCGCGTCCAGCTCCTTGAGCAGCACGGTGCGGCTGCTCGGACGCCCATCCGGGCCCACGGTGCCCAGCACCATCGCGTTGGGCTCGGCGACACCCGCCGCCACCGCATCGGCCAGCCACCGCCCGAACTGGGCGAACGGGTCGGCGGCCACGTCCTGCTCGCGCAGCGCTCCCGGCACGTAGCGCACCCTCATCGCCGCCAGTGGCTGCGGGTCCGGGCCCGGCACAGCGTCCGGGGGCGGCGCAGGCTCCACGAGGTGCTCCGGTGGCACCGGCTGCTCATGCTGCTCAGGCTGCATGTGGCCAGCCTGACAGGTGCTCCGGCCCGACAGCGAGTGACCCCGGTCGGCGGCTAGGGCAAGATGCGCCGGACGGGGCAGTCCCACGGCCCCGGACGGCGACGACGGGAGCAGCAGCGTGACCGAGGTGATGCAGGGACTCGAGGGCGTCGTCGCCTTCGAGACCGAGATCGCAGAGCCCGACAAGGAAGGCAGCGCGCTGCGCTACCGCGGCGTCGACATCGACGACATCGTGGGGCACATCCCGTTCGAGAACGTGTGGGGCCTGCTGGTGGACGGTGCCTACGAGCCCGGGCTGCCGCCGGCCGAGCCGTTCCCCATCCCGGTGCACTCCGGCGACGTGCGGGTCGACGTGCAGAGTGCGCTGACCATGCTCGCCCCGGCCTGGGGCTTCCGCCCGCTGCTGGACATCGACGACTCCCAGGCCCGCGACGACCTGGCCCGCGCCGCCGTCATGGCGCTGTCGTTCGTCGCGCAGTCGGCCCGCGGGCTCGGCCTGCCGATGGTCCCGCAGCGCGAGGTCGACAAGGCCAACAGCATCGTCGAGCGGTTCATGATCCGCTGGCGCGGCGACCCCGACCCGCGGCACGTGAAGGCGGTGGACGCCTACTTCACCTCCGCCGCCGAGCACGGCATGAACGCCTCGACCTTCACCGGCCGGGTGGTCGCCTCCACCGGTGCCGACGTGGCGGCCGCGCTGTCGGCGGCGGTCGGCGCGATGAGCGGGCCGCTGCACGGCGGTGCCCCGTCCCGGGTGCTGGCGATGATCGAGGCGATCGAGCGCACCGGCGACCCCGACAGCTACGTGCTGGACGTGCTCGACCGTGGCGAACGGCTGATGGGCTTCGGCCACCGGGTCTACCGGGCCGAGGACCCCCGTGCCCGCACGCTGCGACGGGTGGCCCGCGAGCTGGAGGCGCCTCGCTACGAGGTGGCCGAGGCGTTCGAGAAGTCCGCGCTCGAGCGGCTCGCCGAGCGTCGGCCCGACCGTGTGCTCGCCACGAACGTGGAGTTCTGGGCCGCCATCGTGCTCGACTTCGCTGAGGTGCCCGCGCACATGTTCACGGCGATGTTCACCTGCGCCCGCACGGCCGGCTGGAGTGCGCACATCCTCGAGCAGAAGCGCACCGGACGGCTCATCCGCCCGTCCGCCCGCTACGTCGGCCCGGCGTCGCGGTCCCCGCGCGACGTCGCCGGCTACCGCGAGGAGTGGAGCAGGCCGCTGCACCAGGTCTGAGCCCGACCTGAGAGAATCGGCTCTCGGCCCGACAGCGTCGTCGTCGCCCCGCCGCCCATCCGCGAGGACGCCGGACGCCCGCGCCGCTGCCTGGCGCCTGCCGCGCCGCGCGCCCACCCGACCCGAGGACCTCCGCCATGGCCGACCCCGCCAGCATCGTCATCCCCGCCGACCTCAAGCCCAGCGACGGCCGCTTCGGCTGCGGCCCGTCCAAGGTGCGGCTCGAGGCGCTCGACGCCCTGGCCAGCACCGGCGACCGGCTGCTCGGCACCAGCCACCGGCAGGCGGGGGTGAAGTCGCTGGTGCGGCGGGTGCGCGAGGGGCTCGGCTCGCTGCTCTCGCTGCCGTCCGGCTACGAGGTCGTGCTCGGCAACGGCGGCGCCACGGCGTTCTGGGACGTCGCCGCGTTCGGCCTGGTGCGCGAGCGGTCCCAGCACCTGGCCTTCGGCGAGTTCTCCTCGAAGTTCGCGAAGGTCACCGCGGCCGCGCCGTTCCTGGGCGAGCCGACGGTCGTCAAGGCCGACCCCGGGACGCTGCCGGTGCCGACTGCCGAGGCCGGGGTCGACGTCTACGCCTGGCCGCACAACGAGACCTCCACCGGCGTGATGGCCCCGGTACGCCGGGTGCCGGGCGCCGACCCCGACGCTCTCGTGCTCGTCGACGCCACCAGCGGCGCGGGCGGGCTGCCGGTGGACCTCGCCGAGGTCGACGCGTACTACTTCGCCCCGCAGAAGTCGTTCGCCTCCGACGGGGGGCTGTGGGTCGCGGTGCTGTCCCCCCGAGCGCTGGAGCGGGTCGAGCAGATCACCGCGTCCGGCCGCTGGGTGCCCGACTTCTTCTCGCTGCCGACCGCGATCGACAACTCGCGCAAGGACCAGACCTACAACACCCCGTCGGTCGCGACGCTGTTCCTGTTCGCCGAACAGCTGGACTGGCTCAACGGCAACGGCGGGCTGGAGTTCGCCGTGGGCCGCACCAGCGACTCCTCGTCCCGGCTGTACGGCTGGGCGGAGGCGTCGACCTACGCCACGCCCTTCGTCACCGACCCCGCCGCCCGCTCACTGGTCGTCGGCACGATCGACCTCGACCCCGCGGTGGACGCGTCTGCGGTGGCAGCCACCCTGCGAGCGAACGGCATCGTCGACACCGAGCCGTACCGCAAGCTCGGCCGCAACCAGCTGCGTATCGCGATGTTCCCGGCGATCGAGCCCTCCGACGTCGAGGCCCTCACCGAGTGCATCGATCACGTCGTGGGGCAGCTGAGCTGACGAGCCGGACGCCCGACCCGCCCGCCCGCCTCGTCCGCGACCGGGCCACCTGGACGCTGTACGCACTCTTCGCGGCCTGGGGTTGGTTCCTCTACTCGTTCAACCCGTCGGTGCCGCTCATCGGCGAGCAGCTCGGTGTGTCCGCCGCGGTGGCGGGGCTGCACGGCACTGCCCTGGCGGCGGGCACGGTCGCGTCGGGCTTTCTGCAGGCTCCGCTGGTGGCGCGGTTCGGTCGCCGGGGGGTGATCGTGCTCGGCACCGTCGCGGTGGTCGTGGCACTCGGTCTCGTCACCGCCAGCGGGGTGCTCGCGGGAACGCTGGGCGGGGCGGTGCTGGCGGGGGCCGGCGGCACGTTGGTCATCAACGCGGCCAACGTCGCTCTCGACGACATGCACGGACGCGCCGGCGGCGCGGCGATCACCGAGGCCAACGGCCTGGGAGCGCTCGTGGGCGCGCTGGCTCCGGTCACCCTCGGCGCGCTGGTGGCCGCCGGGCTGGGCTGGGAGCCGGCGGTGCTCGTGGTGGCGGTACTGCTCGGCGCCGCCGTCCTGGCCATGCCGGCGCTGCCGGACGCGGCCGTGCCCGACGCCGACGACCCTGGAGGCGATCGGCTGCCGCCCCGCTACTGGTGGGCCTGGGCAGTGTTGGTCACGCTCATCGGCGTCGAGTTCAGCTTCACCGTCTGGGGCCCCACGCTCGTCGCCGAGCGCACCGGCGTCACGGTCGGGGCCGCGACCGGCACGCTCACCGTGCTCATCCTCGGCCTGGCGCTCGGCCGGGCGATCGGCTCCCGGCTGGCGCTGCGCTTCGGCGCAGGGCTGCTGCTGCTCGGCGCCATCGTCCTCACCGCGGTCGGCTGGGCGCTGGTCTGGACGTCCACCACCCTCACCCAGGCGGTGCTGGGGCTGGCGGTGAGTGGCCTGGGCATGGCCCTGCACTTCCCGCTCGGCGTGTCGCGTTCGCTGGAGGCCTCCGCCGGCAAGCCCGACCTCGCCTCGGGCCGGATCTCGCTGGGCGCCGGGCTGGCCATCGGCGCCGCCCCGTTCGCCCTGGGGGCGCTCACCGACGCGGTGGGAGTGCAGCAGGCGTTCCTGCTCGTCCCGGCGCTGCTCGCGTTGGCCGCCGTGCTGCTCGTGGCCGGCCGGCTCAGGTCGAGCCGGTCAGCGCCTGCCCGTCCGGGCCCCCCGCCGGCCTGAACGGCAGCCGGGCCAGCACCGTGTGGCGCGCGGTCCCCCCGGGTCCGGCGCCGAGGTCGCTGCGCACCAGGACGACCTCGTCGGCGCGCCAGCCGAGCGGCGCGGACGGCCGGCCGGCCCTCGGGTCGGCGAGCAGGTCGCGAAGGTCCGCCCCGCCGCGGTCGCGGGCCAGGGTGAGGTGCGCCCGGAACGGCCGGTGCGGCTGCACGTCGGCGCCACCCAGGCCGACCCTGCGGCCGGCCGCCCGCGCCGAGGCCGCGAGCGACCGCAGCAGCTCGCGGTCTGCGTCGACCCCGACCCACAGCACCGTCGCAGCCCGGTCGGGCCCGAAGCAGCCCAGCGCGCCCGTGCGCAGCACCGGCGACGGCCGGCGGGCCACCGCCCGGCGCAGCCGCGCCGTCAGCTCGTCCACCCGCTCGTCGGCCACCTGGCCGTAGAACGCCAGGGTGACGTGCCAGTCCTCGGCCCGCGTCCAGCGCAGGGCGGGCGGCGCCGCCGCACGCAGCGGGGCGAGGGCGACCGCCAGCTCCGTCCTCACCCCGAGGGGCACCGCCATCGCCGCGTACAGCCGCATCGCCCCAGTGTGGCCGGCCTCAGCGGCAGCGCCGGAGCGGTACGGTCGTGGCCGTGAGCGAGGCCGCCGGGACGTCCCAGGACCCGGCGGCCACCCCGGCAGGCACGACGCCGGCGGCAGCGACCCTCACCAAGCCCGTCGACACCGACGGGGTGCGCACCGTGGTGGTCGGCACGGTGCTGTGGGGCGTCGCCACCGTCGTGCTGCTGCTGCTGCGCGGTCGGCTGGACGAGGCCGGGAACGGCTGGTGGCTGTGGACGTGCCTGGCCGGCACCGGGCTCGGGCTGCTCGGCATCGAGTACACCCGGCGGCGCCGGGACGCCATCGCCCGGGTACGCCGCCACCGCGCCCGGGCCGAGGACGATCAGAACGGCAGCGCGACGTCGGCCGACTCGTAGACCAGCACCGCCGGCCTGCTCCCCTGGGCCGGGGCCGGCACCTGCGAGTGCGCCCCGCAGCCGTGGTCGACCGACACGACGGACCCGTCGTCGGGAGCCATCGCGTTCGCACACACCCCGAACAGGGCCGACAGCCGCCCGGCCAGCGGCACCAGGAACCCGCAGGTGCGACAGGGTAGGGCCGCGGCCACCGCCTGCTCGCCCCGAGGGCCCGCGTCGGAGGAGTACCAGCGCTCGGCGGCCTCGTCCTGCCCGGCGACCGACAGCACCCGTGCCCGCACCAGGCCCAGGTCGCCCACCAGGTCGGCGACAGCTTCGGCAGGCTCGTCCAGCACCGACGCCGCGATGCGCACGCTGGTGTACCCCGGCTCGAGCCGAGGGTCGTCCGGGTCGGTCGGCAGGATCGCCCCAGGGCTGAGGTCGCCGGCGGTGACGCGCTCGCTCCACGGCACCCAGACCGGTGCCAGCAGCGCGTCGGGGCCGGGCAGCAGCACGACCTCGCTGACGGTCACCGACCGCGCCCGTGGCACGCGGCTGAGCGTCACCGCCCACCGCCAGCCCCGGTAGCCGGGGCTGAGGCAGGCGAACAGGTGCGTCAGCGTGCGCTCGCCCTCGGCCTCGTGACCGACCGGCTCGCCGACGTAGCCGGAGTCGCCGGCCTCGTGCACCGCAGCCGCGCGGGCCTGGTCGACCGCCGCCAGGCAGATCGCGTCCGGCCTGGGTGCCGCGGGCACGTCAGGACTCCAGGTCGTCGGCCACCGCGCGCAGCAACGCACCGACCTTGGCCGCGGACTTCTGGTCGGGGTGGCGACCCCGCCGGTAGGAGTTGGACAGCCCGTCGAGCAGCTTGATGAGGTCCTCGACGATCACCGCCATCTCCTCGGGCGGCTTGCGCTTGGACGCGGCCACCGACGGCGGCGGGTCGAGCAGCCGCAGCGACAGCGCCTGCTCCCCGCGCCGCCCCTCGACCACGCCGAACTCGACCCGCTGCCCCCCCTTGAGCGCGGTGACGCCGGCGGGCAGCGCGGAGGCGTGCACGAAGACGTCGCCTCCTTCGTCGCTGGCGAGGAAGCCGAAGCCCTTCTCGGTGTCGAACCACTTCACCTTGCCGGTAGGCACGTCGAACCTCACGAGTGGTCAGGGAGCGTGGTGCGCTCCGGGGGTGTCCAGATGCGGGACGCCAGGGTACGCGGCGCGGCAGCGGGTCCGCCTCGGCCTCTGGCCGGTGCCCCGCCCCGCCCCGGCCCGCCATCGTTCGTACGCTGGGCCCGTGGACGAGTCGCGGGCGGGACGGGCCCAGCACCGGCTGCGGGTGCTGCTCGTGGCCGGCGGCGTGCTGGTCGTCGTCGGCCTGCTCGCGACCCTGCTGATCGTCGGGGAGTACCTGCTGGGCCTGCCCACCCCCGGCACCTGGGCCTACGGCGTGGCCATGCTCGCCCCCGTCGGGTTCGCGCTGCTGCTCGCCGGACTCGTGGGGGTCGCTCTGGCGCGCCGCCGCGACGCGCTGGGCAGCCAGGCGCCGCCGCGCTGACGCGCGTACCGTGGCGGGGATGTCCAGCCCGCCGCCCGTCGCCGCGGACGGCCCCACGGCCGTCCGGTCGCTGGCGGACGAGCTGCGCGAGCGGGCCGACGACGACCTCGCCGAGCTGCTGCGCGCCCGGCCCGACCTCACCACGCCCGTGCCCGCGGACGTCGGCCAGCTCGCCATGCGGGCCACCACCCGGCCCTCGGTCGCCCGCGCCCTGGACCGGCTCGACCGTGCCTCGCTGGCCGTGGTCGAGGCGCTCGCGCTGCTCGACGAGCCGGCCGCCCTGCCCCGGGTCGCCGCGCTGCTGGGTTGGCCGGCCGACCGCGCCGCCAGCCACGTCGACCACCTGCGTCGGCTCGCCCTGCTCTGGGGCCCGCCGGACGGCCTGCGCCTGGTCCGGGCCGCCCGGGAGATCCTGGGCGGCCAGGTCGGAGGGCTCGGCCCTCCCGTGCGCGCGGTGCTGGCGACGGTTCCTCCCGAGCGGCTGGCCGTCCTCGCGGCCGAGGTGGGAGTGCCCCCCAGCAGGGAGCCTGCCGCCCTGGCCGCCCGGGTCGCCGACCGTCTCGTCCACCCCGACCGGCTCGACGAGGCGTTGGCGGCCGTGGGGCCCGAGGCCCTCGCGCTGGCCCGGCGGCTCGCGGAAGGCCCGCCGACGGGGCGGGTCGAGAACGCGCTGCGGCCGGTGACGGTGGCCCGGGCGCGCAGCCCGGTCGACCGGCTGCTGGCCCGCGGTGTGCTCGTGCCGGTCGACAGCGGCACGGTGGTGCTCCCGCGCGAGACCGGGCTGCACCTGCGCGGAGGGCGGCTGCACCCGCAGGGGCTCGACCGCCCCACCCCGGCCGAGGGCGAGCACGACCTCGACCTGGTCGACCGCCTCTGCGCGGGCAGCGCCGCCGAGCTGGTGCGGTCGGTCGAGCTGGTCGCCGAGGCGTGGGGCGAGGACCCACCCACCGTGCTGCGGGCCGGCGGCCTCGGCGTGCGAGAGCTGCGTCGCACCGCCGCGCTGCTGGACGGCGACGTGGCCGCCGCGGTGCGGGTGGTGGAGGCCGCCTACGCCGCCGGGCTGGTGGCCACCGACAGTACCGAGGCGCAGTGGCTGCCCACGTCGGCCTTCGACTCCTGGCTGCGCAGCGAGCCCGCGGCTCGGTGGGTGGCGCTGGCCAACGCCTGGCTGGCCACCAGCCGGGTGCCGAGCCTGGCGATCCCGCGCGACGGGCGGGAGAAGCCGCCCGCGCCGCTGGGTCCTGACGTCGACCGACCCGGGGCGCCTGAGCTGCGCGGGCTGACCCTCGGGCTGCTCGCCTCCCTGCCCCCCGGCCACAGCCTGGACGTCGGCGGCGTGCTCGAGCTCGCGCGGTGGCACCGCCCCCGCCGCTCCGGACCTGCTCGCGACGCCCTGGTGCGTTGGACCCTGGAGGAGGCCGCCGCCTACGGCCTGACCGCCCGGGATGTGGTGGGCACCGCCGCGCGGCTGGTGTTCTCCGGCGACCTGGCCGGGGCGCAGGCCGCGCTCGGAGCGCTGCTGCCTGCACCGCTCGACCACGTGCTGCTCCAGGCCGACCTCACCGCGGTCGCCCCCGGCCCGCTGGAGCCCCCGCTGGCCCGCGAGATGGGCCTGCTGGCCACGGTCGAGTCGACCGGCGGGGCCACCGTCTACCGCTTCACCGAGGCATCGGTGCGCCGGGCGCTGGACGCCGGCCGCTCGGCCGCCGACGTGCACGCGTTCCTGGCTCGGGTGTCGCTCACCCCCGTGCCGCAGCCACTGAGCTACCTCGTCGACGACGTAGCCCGCCGGCACGGCCGGGTGCGGGTCGGGACCGCGCCGGCGGTCGTAGCGGCCGACGAGCCGGCCGTGCTCGACGAGGTGCTCAGCGACCCCCGGGTCGCCTCGCTGCAGCCCCGCCGTCTCGCCCCGACGGTGGCCACGCTGCAGGCGGGCCCGTCCACCGTGCTGGAGCTGCTGGGGTCGATGGGCCTGCACCCGTCGCTGGACGTCGACGCGCTGGTGCTCGGCGCCTCGCGCCGGCAGCGGGTCGCCGCCCGGGGTCGTCCAGCGGCCGTGCGCTCGGACCGCGCCGCGCCCAGCCAGGCCACCCTCGCCGCGGCGGTGCGGGCCCTGCGGGCCGGGGACCGAGGGGCGCGCGAGCGCCCGTCCGAATCGGCGCCGGGCCTGCGCGCGAGCGCGTCCACCGAGGTACTGGGACGCCTCGCCGCCGCCATCGAGGCGGGGACGTCGGTATGGATCGGCTACGTCGACCACCACGGCACCACCACGGAGCGGGTCGTCGACCCGGTGGGCCTGGACGCCGGCTGGCTCAGCGCCTTCGACCACCGCAGCGAGCAGGTGCGCACCTTCGCGGTTCACCGCATCACCGCCGTCGTCCCGGTGACCGCCTCCCAGCCGGCCTAGCTGCTCCCGTTGCGGCATAGGGTCGCCGGCATGGTGATCCAGGCTCCCGACGACCCTCTCGCCACCTACCACCCCGAGCTGTTCGGCGGCCAGGTCACGCTCGTGACCGGGGGCGGCACCGGCATCGGTCTGGCCACGGCCCAGGCGTTCGCGCGGCTCGGCTCCGACCTCGTCCTCGCCGGCCGCCGGGCCGACCTGCTGGAGCAGGCGGCGAGCCGGCTCCGAGAGCAGCACGGCGTGCGCGTCGAGTGCGTGCCGACCAACATCCGCGAGCCGGCCGCGGTGGACGCCTTGCGCGACGACGCCTACGCCGCGTTCGGTCGGGTCGACACGCTGGTGAACAACGCCGGGGGGCAGTTCCCGGTGCTGCCGAGCCAGCTGTCGGACAACGGCTGGCGCTCGGTGGTCGACCTCAACCTCAACGGCACCTGGACCATGCTCAACCGGTTCATGGGTCCGATGGTCGAGGCGGGCGGCGGCACGATCGTGACGATGGTGCACACCTACGTGTTCGACCGGGGCGCACGCTTCTTCGTGCACTCCGGTGCGGCCCGGGCCGGCGTGCTGTCGCTGACCCGCACCATGGCCTCCTTCCTGGCCCCGCACGGGGTCACGGTGAACGCCATCGCCCCGGGGCTGATCGACACCTCCGGGATGCGCGAGCACGAGGGCGAGGCGGTGGCCGCCATCGACCTCGACGCCCTCGGGCAGATGGGGCTCAAGACCACCCGCCGCATGGGCAGCACCGACGAGGTCGCCGCCGGCATCGTCTGGCTGGCCTCCCCGGCCGCCCGCTACGTCACCGGCACGGTCCTGGTCGTGGACGGCGGCCTGCTGCTGGACAACTGGCCCGACCCCTGGGACCGCGACGCCTTCTGAGCGCCCCCGGGCGCCTTCGGCGCCCGTCCCCCCTCGGCGCCTTCGGCGACCGTCCCGCGGTGATCTTGGAGAAGCTGGGCCACTTCTCGGCGTGTCGCCGGCGTGTCCTCCAAGATCACGAAGGGATGTGGCCTTCGGCCAGGCGCGCGGTCGCACCAGGGCGTGCGGCGGGGGACACTGAGGGGGTGAACCCACCGGGCGGGCCGCTCATCGTGCAGAGCGACAAGACGCTGCTGCTCGAGGTCGACCACCCGCAGTCCGACGACTGCCGGCTGGCCATCGCGCCGTTCGCCGAGCTCGAACGCGCACCCGAGCACGTGCACACCTATCGGCTCACCCCGCTCGGGCTGTGGAACGCCCGGGCCGCCGGGCACGACGCCGAGCAGGTCGTGGACGTGCTGCTGCGCTACTCCCGCTTTCCGGTGCCGCACGCCCTGCTCGTGGACCTCGCCGAGACCATGTCGCGGTACGGACGGCTGCGCCTGGAGCAGGACCCCGCGCACGGGCTCGTGCTGCACAGCACCGACCGGGCCGTGCTCGAGGAGGTGCTGCGCAGCGCCAAGATGAAGCCGCTGGTGGGCCGCCGCGTCGATGCCGACACCGTGGCGGTGCACCCGTCCGAGCGAGGGCAGGTCAAGCAGGTGCTCATCCGGCTCGGCTGGCCGGCCGAGGACCTCGCCGGGTACGTGGACGGCGAGGCGCACCCGATCACGCTGCACGAGGACGGCTGGGCCCTGCGGCCCTACCAGCGCCAGGCCGCCGACGGCTTCTGGCACGGCGGGTCCGGTGTGGTCGTCCTGCCCTGCGGAGCGGGCAAGACTCTGGTGGGGGCCGCCGCGATGGCGCATGCGCAGTCCACCACGCTGATCCTGGTGACCAACACGGTCGCGGCCCGGCAGTGGAAGGACGAGCTGCTGCGCCGCACCTCGCTGACCGAGGAGGAGATCGGCGAGTACTCCGGCCAGCGCAAGGAGATCCGCCCGGTCACCATCGCCACCTACCAGGTGATGACGACCAAGCGGAAGGGCAGCTACGCCCACCTGGAGCTGTTCGAGGCGCGCGACTGGGGGCTCGTGGTCTACGACGAGGTGCACCTGCTTCCGGCGCCGATCTTCCGGATGACGGCCGACCTGCAGGCGCGCCGCCGGCTCGGGCTCACCGCGACGCTGGTGCGCGAGGACGGTCGGGAGGACGACGTGTTCACCCTGATCGGCCCGAAGCGCTACGACGCCCCGTGGAAGGAGATCGAGGCCCAGGGCTGGATCGCTCCGGCCGACTGCGTGGAGGTGCGGGTGACGCTCACCGACGGCGAGCGGCTGGGCTACGCCACGTCCGAGCCCGAGGAGCGCTACCGCCTCGCCGCGACAGCCGCGTCCAAGCGCTCGGTGGTGCAACGGCTGGTGCACGACCACGCCGGCGAGCAGACCCTGGTCATCGGCCAGTACCTCGACCAGCTCGCCGACCTGGCCGAGACGCTCGGCGCCCCGCTGGTCACCGGCGACACCACCGTGCCGGAGCGCCAACGCCTCTTCGAGGCGTTCCGCACCGGGGAGATCACCCTGCTCGTGGTGTCCAAGGTGGCGAACTTCTCCCTGGACCTGCCCGACGCGACCGTCGCCGTCCAGGTCTCGGGCACGTTCGGGTCGCGGCAGGAGGAGGCCCAGCGCCTGGGCCGGCTGCTGCGGCCCAAGTCCGACGGACGGGCGGCGCGCTTCTACACCGTGGTGGCCCGCGACACCCTCGACACCGACTACGCCCAGCACCGGCAGCGCTTCCTGGCCGAGCAGGGGTACGCCTACCGCATCGTCGACGCCGAGGACGTGCTCAGCGGCCACGTCGACTGACAGCGCGGGTCAGGCGGACGGCGCGGACGCAGGCAGCGCCTCGCCCGCGCGGAAGCGCGCCCGGTGGCCGCGCTCGTCCACCAGCCAGACCGAGCGCACGCCGTGCACCGTCCAGGCGCCGGGCTCGTCGTCCAGGCCGGTGACCAGGGCGGTCTCCTCGTCGATGCCCACCGTGCGCACACCGTCCGGGGTGCGGGCGAGCTGGCGCAGCAGCGGTGCGGGCATCCAGGCGCCGAACCTGTCGAAGTGCGGGATCACCCGCCACTGGGGCAGCAGCCCGAGGCCGGGCTCCACCGAGCGTCCCCAGGAGCGTGAGGACGGTGCCCACGAGGTCAGGGCCATCGCGCCGGCGGAGCAGCCGGCCAGCGCCGCCCCGGCCTCCCAGGCGGCCACGACGGCCCGCCACAGCGCGGTGTCGCGCAGCGAGGAGGCGAGGAAGCCGGGGTTGCCCCCGGACAGGTAGACCAGCCCGGCGCCCTGCACCTGAGCGGCGAGGTCGGGGTCGTCGGCATCGTGGTGGTCGCGGGCGACCACCGCGACCTGCTCCACGCCCAACCGGTCGGCCTGCACGGCGCCGAGGTTCAGCCAGCGGGCGAGCACCTGCTCACCCTCCGGTGCGGCCGCAGTGGGGATCTGCACGTACTTCGGCGGACGGCCCGCGATGAGCGCCGCCTCGAGGGCGGACATCGACTCCAGGTACTCCCCCGAACCGACGAGCGCGACGGGTCCGGGCACGGGTCCAGGCTAGGAGGAGTGCGGCACCCACGCGCGGCGCAGCGGTGGGACCGACCCGACTCACAGCTCCCGGCGCTGGGCGAGCACGACCGCGAGGGCCAGTGCGGCCACCGTGAGGGCCACCGTCACCAGTGCGGGCTGCAGCAGGTCAGCCGGGTCGAGCCCGCCCTGCACGAGCCCCGTGGGCGCGCCCACCAGTGTGCTGGGCAGCCAGTCGCCCAGCTGCGGGATCGCCCCGACGGCCCCGATCGCCAGCAGCCCGACCACCGCCGCGGCCGTGACCCCGACCGTCGAGCGCACCAGACCGGCCGCCAGCGCCACCACCGCGACGGCGAAGGCCAGGTAGACCGCCCAGCACGTCCAGCCCACCAAGACCCGGTCCAGTGGCAGCTCGCCGATGAGCACGACCGTCTCGTAGGTGGCCGCGGCCAGGCCCACCGTCCAGCCCAGGACAGCCGCCAGCGTGGTGGCCAGCCACCGGGGCAGCACCCACGACGCCGCCGAGCGCTGCCGGGTGCGGTAGAAGGCGGCCAGCCCCGGACGGGCGTCCACCGCCAGGGCCATCGCCGCGATCGCGGCGACCGCGACCAGCCCGAGCTGGCCGACGTTGCCGATGTACTGCGCGATGCCGTCCGGAGGCGTCGGCTCGGGCACGGTCAGCTCGAACCCCTCCTGGGCGGAGGCGAGCCCGATGATCTCGGGCAGGTACACGGCGGTGATGGGGCCGAGCAGGCCGAAGAGGCCGAAGAGCAGCATCAGCACCGCGAGCCGGTTGGTGCGCCACAGCCGCAGCCACTCCAGCCGCGCGATGCTCATGGACGCCGCACCGCGGGGCTCGGCTCCCGCGGCCGGGAATCTCACGCCGGCACCTGCTCGTCGTCGGTGAGGGTCAGGAACGCCGACTCGAGATCGGCCTCCTCAGGCACCATCGCCACCACCGCCGCCCCCACCGAGGCGGCCACCGCGACCAGGCCGCGCTCGCCCTCGTCCAGGGAGTGGGTGCGCACGAGCAGCGTCCCACCGCCGAGGTCGTCCACGCCCTCGACCCAGGCCTTGGCCGCGAGCGCCTCGCGCAGCGGCGCCACCGCGCCGCGCACCCGCAGCCGCCAGGAGGGGCGCAGGTACCGGTCGAGCAGCGTCTGCAGCGGGCCCTGGTAGACCAGCCTCCCGGCCCGCAGCACCCCGACCTGGTCGGCCACCCGCTGCACGTCGGAGAGGATGTGGCTCGACAGCAGCACGGTGGCCCGCTGCGCCCAGGACGCGATGAGGTCGAGCACGGCAGCGCGCCCGGCCGGGTCGAGGGCCGAGGACGGCTCGTCGAGCAGCACCAGCTCGGGGTCGCCCACGTTCGCCGCCGCCAGCGCGAGCCGCTGCGTCATACCGCGGGAGAACCCGCCCACTCGACGGTCGGCCGCCTCGGCCAGACCCACCCGGGCCAGCTCCGCGGCGACCCTCGCCCGCGACGGCGGGGCACCGACGAGCGTGCCCGCGAGCGCCACCACCTCGGCGGCGGTGAGCCAGCGCTCGAACTCCGGCACGTCGGGCACCACCACGAGCCGCTCGCGGCCGACGCCGAGGTCGATGGTGCCGGCGTCGGGACGGCGCAGGCCGGCCAGCAACCCGAGCAGCGTGGTCTTGCCGGCGCCGTTCGGCCCGACCAGGCCGTAGACGCAGTCGCGAGGCACGACCAGGTCGACGCCCAGCACACCGGCCGCCGGCCCGTAGGCCCGCACCAGGCCGTGCGTGGCCAGCACCGGTGGGGCGTCAGTAGTCACGGTGCCGCCCGAAGAGCAGGTAGACGATGCCGCCCAGCGGTATCGAGATGACCGACAGCACGATCCAGGCCCACTTCGGCAGCACCCGCACGCTCGGCGAGCGCACGATGTCGACCACCACCCAGATGACGAAGCCGATGCCGACGAGCAGGACAGGCAGCAGCGCCGCCCACGGGACCTGTGTGCTCACGAGGCATCAGACTGGCGGGGCCGGCTCGTCGGCGCCAGGCCCTTCGGTCACGATGATCACATCGGCCAGCTCGCGGCCGGGGGCGACCAGCCGGGCGTTGGCCTCGTCCGAGCCGTGCGCCCAGGCGTGCGCGAGGGCCGCGGGCTTGCCGAACGCTGCGTGCCGCGCCGCCAGCCGACGCCGCCGCTCGGTGTCGTCCAGCTCGACCCACCACGTCTCGTCCAGCATGGCCCCGACCTCGGGCCAGAGCAGCAGGTAGTTGCCCTCGGTGACCACCAGCCGGTGCTCGGCCCGAACGGCCACCGCCCCGGCGACGGGCTCCTCGATCTCGCGCCGGAACTCCGGCGCGTACACCGGCTCGTCGCCGGGCTGCTGCTGCCGGATGCGCGCGAGCAAGGCGGCGAAGCCGTCCCGGTCGAACGTCTCGGGCGCGCCCTTGCGCTGCGCCAGCCCCGCCTCGTCGAGGACGCGCTGGGCGAGGTGGAACCCGTCCATGCCGACGAGCACGGCTCCTGGCACGGCGGCCACCAGCCGCGCGGCGAGCGTGGACTTGCCGGCACCCGGCGCTCCAGCGATCCCCAGCAGGACGCGCCGCCGAGCGGCACGCGCACCCAGCCGGGCGATCGCGGTGCCGGCTTCGAGACGCGTCGGAGACGTCACAAAAAGATCTTGGCATCTGCTGCATCCAGCAGCCCACCCCCGGCGGAAGTGTGGTCAAAGGGTGACGGGCACCCCACAGACGAAAGGATCAGCACATGAAGCGCATCATCACCGCCGGCTCGATCGCCGCTCTCGCCATCGTCGGCTTCGCCGGCACCGCGAGCGCATTCGAGCCGGGGACTCCCCAGTGCTTCGGCCAGGTTCACAAGGCCGTGAACAGCGGCGCCGTCGGCGTTGACAACGTCGGCCAGCTGATCGACGCGCTGGGTGGCGGCCAGCAGAAGAACATGACCGCGAAGTCGCTCTGCGTGGCCGAGTGACCTCACTCCCCTCGCGTGGGCCCCGTCCGGTCTCCGGGCGGGGCCCACGACGTTGCAGGACCCGCCCGGCCTGCGCCTCTGCGATCCACCACCAGGCACCGGTCGTGCGCGGGGCGTAGGTCCACAGGGCTACAGGCTGGCCGCGACCGCGTCGTCCACCAGGGTGCGCCAGGAGCGCACCAGGCCGGCGTCGACGTAGGCCTTGGCCGACCCGCCGGGCCGCACCGACCGGCCGACGTGGAAGGTCCGCACGCCGGCCCGCGCCAGCCACGGGACGTCCTCGGGCCGCAGGCCTCCGCCGGCGATGACCAGCCGGGCCACGGCGGGGTCGTGCGTGGCCTCGCGGCACAGCTCGTCCAGGCCGAACTCCATCCCTCGGGCGGACCCGGCCGTGAGGATCCCGTCCAGCCCGGGCAGCCCGAGCAGGTCGCGGTAGCCGCGGACCCGGTTGAGCACCTGGTCGAACGCGCGGTGGAAGGCCCACGGGGTTCCGTCGAGCCCCTCGGCGAGCGCCTCGGTCAGCGACAGGTCCACGTCGAGGTCGGGGGCGACGAAGCCGAAGGTGAAGCCGTCCACGCCCTCGTCGCGCAGGGTGACGGCCAGACCGACGAGCCGGGTGAGCTCGCCGCCGGTGGACGTCCAGTCGTCGCGCAGACGCAGCCGCACGCGCACCGGCAGGTCGGTGGCGGCCCGCACGGCCGCGATGGTGGCCAGGTCGGGGGTCAGGCCCCCGCGGTCGGGCTGGGTGAGCACCTCGAGCCGGTCCGCGCCACCCTGCTCGGCGCCGGCGCAGTCGCCGGCCTGCTGCACGACGACCTCGAGCAGGGGGGCGGTCACACCATCAGGCTAGGCAGTGATCAGCCGCTTCCGGGTCGGGACACGGCCGACCACCGGTACGAACGCGGGCGGGTCAGGGCATCCATCCGGCCCGACGCCGGGCAGGTCGCTCAGGCGATGAGTGCCACTTCGGGACGGGCCTGGCGCTCGGGCACGGACGAGCGGACGCCGTCCGATGCCCAGCGCATCTGCGGCCGTAGCCTGCCACGGGAGTCCGTCACCAGGTACCACTGCGCCACGAGCCTCGGTCGCTGCGAGCCGACCACGTGGGGCTGCCTCATCATGATGTTCCTCCTCGCTATCTGTTCATCAACGCGACTCCAACGGGGAGTCATCTATTAGTTTACGTGTAGATGAACGAGAAGTAAACACGACCAAAGGTCCCGACACGCCAGGAAGGGCGGCCCCTGTCCGGGACCGCCCTTCCTTCGGGGGGTTGCGACGCCTCAGCCCGACGCGGCCGCCGGGACGAAGCGGTTGGACCTCAGAAGTCCATGCCGCCCATGTCGCCGCCGCCGCCCATCGGAGCCTTCTCCTTCTCGGGCTTGTCGGCGATGACGGCCTCGGTGGTGAGGAAGAGGCCGGCGATCGACGCGGCGTTCTGCAGCGCCGATCGGGTGACCTTGGCCGGGTCGATGATGCCCGCGGCCAGCAGGTCCTTGTACTCGCCGACGCTGGCGTCCAGGCCCTCGCCGTCGGGCAGCGAGCGCACCTTCTCGGCCACGACCCCGCCCTCGAGCCCGGCGTTGATCGCGATCTGCTTGAGCGGCGCCTCGAGCGCGACCTTGACGATGTTCGCGCCGGTGGCCTCGTCGCCGCTCAGCTCGAGCGTCTCGAAGGCCTTCTGGCCCGCCTGCAGCAGCGCCACGCCACCGCCGGGGACGATGCCCTCCTCGACGGCCGCCTTCGCGTTGCGCACGGCGTCCTCGATGCGGTGCTTGCGCTCCTTGAGCTCGACCTCGGTCGCCGCGCCGGCCTTGATGACGGCCACGCCGCCGGCCAGCTTGGCCAGCCGCTCCTGCAGCTTCTCGCGGTCGTAGTCGGAGTCGCTCTTCTCGATCTCGGCACGGATCTGGTTGACCCGGCCGGCGATCTGCTCCGCGTCGCCGGCACCCTCGACGATCGTCGTCTCGTCCTTGGTGACGACGACCTTGCGGGCCCGGCCGAGCAGGTCGAGCCCGGTGTTCTCCAGCTTGAGGCCGACCTCCTCGCTGATGACCTGGCCGCCGGTGAGGATGGCCATGTCCTGAAGCATCGCCTTGCGGCGGTCGCCGAAGCCGGGGGCCTTGACCGCCACCGAGCGGAACGTGCCGCGGATCTTGTTGACGACCAGGGTGGCCAGCGCCTCGCCCTCGACGTCCTCGGCGATGATCGCCAGCGGCTTGCCCGACTGCATGACCTTCTCCAGCAGTGGCAGCAGGTCCTTGACGCTGGAGATCTTGGAGTTCACGAGCAGGATGTAGGGGTCCTCGAGCTCGGCCTCCATCCGCTCCGGGTCGGTGACGAAGTAGGGCGAGATGTAGCCCTTGTCGAAGCGCATGCCCTCGGTGAGCTCGAGCTCCAGGCCGAAGGTGTTGCTCTCCTCGACGGTGATGACGCCTTCCTTGCCGACCTTGTCCATCGCCTCGGCGATCATCTCGCCGATCTGGGTGTCAGCGGCGGAGATGGACGCCGTCGCGGCGATCTGCTCCTTGGTCTCGACCTCCTTGGCCATGTCGAGCAGCGCGCTGCTCACGGCCTCGGTGGCCTTCTCGATGCCCTTCTTCAGCGACATCGGGTTCGCACCGGCCGCCACGTTGCGCAGACCCTCGCGCACGAGCGCCTGGGCGAGCACGGTGGCCGTGGTGGTGCCGTCACCAGCGACGTCGTCGGTCTTCTTGGCGACCTCCTTGACCAGCTCGGCGCCGATCTTCTCCCAGGGGTCCTCGAGCTCGATCTCCTTGGCGATCGAGACACCGTCGTTGGTGATGGTGGGTGCGCCCCACTTCTTCTCGAGCACGACATTGCGGCCCTTGGGGCCGAGGGTCACCTTCACGGCGTCGGCGAGCGTGTTCATGCCACGCTCGAGGCCGCGCCGGGCCTCCTCGTCAAAAGCGATGATCTTGGCCATGGGGGTGGCTGATCCTCCCGGATACTCGCAGGACGTCGGCCGGGTCGACGCCCGCGACGGACGGCCGGCGCCCTGCCCGGCTCACGTCGCCGGAGGCCGCCGGACCTCGTCGCCCGGCCGTGCTTGTCACTCTCACTCCGAGAGTGCTAACCCAATGATTAGCACTCGACCCGGCCGAGTGCAAGCCGGACGTCCGGCCCTCGGGCCGCCGGCCTGATCGGCGGAAGCCTCCAGCCGCCCGACATGATCGTTGGAGCACTCCAGCCTCCCGACGTGATCGTCGGACGTCTCCAGCCGCCGGCGTTCGTCGTCGGAAGCCTGTGCAGGTGGTTCGCAAGATCATTGGAAGGTTGTGGCTGCTATGGCGACCACAACCTTCCAACCATTCACCGCGCAGCGTCGGCGGCGGTCAGGCGGCGCGGGCGGCCAGGTAGGCCAGCAGGCCGTCCAGGGTCTGCACCTGCGCGTAGTCGGACTCGGGGACGTCCACCCCGGTGGCCTCCTTCAGTCCCTCGACGAGGCTCAGGAAGTCCATCGAGTCCAGGTCGAGCTCGTCGCGGAAGTCGGCGTCCCCGGGCACCTCGGAGACGTCCGCCTCCGGCGCGATGCGCCCCAGCACCTCGACGACGGCGGTGCGTGCTTGCTCGGTGTTCATAGCTCCTCCGGACGCGAGAGCAGGTCGGCGACCGCCGCGAGGTAGCGGCCGCCACGGTGGCCGTCGCTGACCCGGTGGTCGGCGGCGAGGGTGACGGTGACCACGGGCCGCACGGCGAGCATCCCGTCCACGGCCCACGGGCGCTGCACCACCCGTCCGAACCCGACGAGGGCGACCTGCGGTGGGTAGATGACGCCGTGCACGAGCTCGCTGCCCTGGTCGCCGAGGTTGGTGACGGTGATGGTGGGGTCGCTCATCTCCGAGCCGCGCAACCGGCCTGCGCGGGTACGTGCCACCAGGTCCTTCAGCCGGGCCATCAGCTCGGGCAGCGGCAGCGTGTCGGCGTCGTGGATGGCCGGCGCCACCAGCCCCCCTCCCCGCAGCGATACCGCCACACCGAGGTGCACGTGCTCGCTGCGCTCGAACCGCCCGTCGATGACGAAGCCGTTCATCTCCGGCACCGCGTGCACCGCGAGAGCCGCCGCCTTGAGCAGCACGACCGCGGGCAGGATCCGCTGCGACAGGTCGGCCTGCGCGTTGTACCGGTGGACGAAGGCGTCGGCGGCCGCGACGTCGATCGTCTCCTGCAGGTAGTAGTGCGGGATCTCCCGCTTCGAGCGCGACATCAGGTTCGCGATCGTCTGGCGCATGGCCGCTGCCCGGGCGGCCGCCTGCTGTGCCGCGGACGGCTCCGCGACAGTCTCGGCGGCCGCCCGCCGCCTGCTCCGCCGGTCCCGGTGCGCCGGCTTGTCGGGAGGTGCTGCCGGCTCTGCCGCCACCGCCGCTGCGGCTCGCTGCACATCTGCGGCCGTCACCGCACCGCCCGGGCCCGTCCCGACCAACGCGGCCGCCTCGATGCCGAGATCGGCGGCCCGGCGCCGAGCCAGGGGTGACACCCGCACCCGTCCCGGCACGGCTTGCGGGGGTGCTGCGGCGGGCTCCACCAGCTCCCCGGGCTCGGCCGCGTCCGACGGGCCCGCCGGCGCTTCGGGCACCGCACCCGGGACGGCGGACGCCGCGTCCACGTCGGCCCGGGTGATCACACCGTTGGGCCCGCTGCCACGCAGGCTCGCCAGGTCGACACCGCGCTCGTGGGCCAGGTGCCGAACGATCGGGCTGGCCACCGGAGGCTGCGGCTCCTCCCCCTCGAGCCGCGGCCGTGGCGCCGCGGCGGCGGGGGCCCCGCTCGACGCCCCGGCGGGGGGGGTCGGCGCCACCGCACCCACGGGGGCGAGCCGAGCCAGGGGCGTGCCCACCGGGACGGTGGTGCCCGGCTCGACGAGCAGAGCCTCGACCAGCCCGTCGCTGAAGATCTCCACCTCGATGGCCGACTTGGTCGTGTCGACCACGGCGACGATGTCGCCGCGGTGCACCACGTCGCCGACCTTCACGAGCCACTCGACGACGGTGCCCTCGTCCATGTCGGCGCCCAGGCTGGGCATGACGAACTCGGCCATCGGTCAGGCTCCCGCCAGCACCGAGCGGGCGGCGGCCACGACTCGGTCGACGCTCGGGAGCGCCGCGAGCTCGAGGTGGCGGGCGTAGGGCATCGGCACCTCCACCGAGCAGACTCGCTGCACGGGTGCGTCCAGGTCGTAGAAGGCGTCCTCGGCGACCTGCGCGCACACCTCGGCCGCCATCGACAGCGTCCGCCAGTTCTCGTCGACGACGACCAGCCGGTGGGTGCGACGGACCGAGTCCAGCACCGTGGCCAGGTCCAGCGGACGCAGCACCCGCAGGTCGATGACCTCCGCCGAGACACCCTCGCCGGCCAGCGCCTCGGCGGCCTCCAGGGTGGTCGGCAGCGAGCCGCCGTAGGTCACCAGTGACACGTCGGTGCCCGGACGGCGGACCGCGGCCGTCGAGATGTCCACCACGTGCGGCCCGTCCAGGTCGACCTCGGCCGAGAGGTTGTAGAGCGACCCGTGCTCGAAGATCACGACCGGGTCGGGGTCGGCCAGTGCCGGGGCGAGCATGCCGCGGGCGTCCTGCACGGTCGCCGGCGCCAGCGCCCGCAACCCGGGGATGTGCGCGTAGTAGTTCTCCAGCGAGTGCGAGTGCTGCGCGGCCAGCTGGCGGCCGGCGCCCGTGGTCATGCGCAGCACGAGCGGCACGTTGAACTGCCCGCCCGACATGTGCAGCAGGGTCGCGGCGGTGTTGAGGATCTGGTCCAGCGCCAGCAGGGAGAAGTTCACCGTCATGACCTCGACGATGGGGCGCAGGCCGCCCAGCGCCGCTCCGATGCCGGCACCGACGAAGGCGGCCTCCGACAGCGGGGTGTCGCGCACCCGCCGCGGCCCGAACTCCTCCAGCAGGCCCAGGCTCACCCCGAAGCAGCCGCCGTAGGCCCCGACGTCCTCACCCATGAGGAACACCCGCTCGTCGGCCAGCATCGCCTCGCGCATCGCCTCGCGCATGGCCTCTCGGTAGGTGAGGGGCACGGTGCGGGACGGGGCGGTCGCCCCGCCGGTGCGGCGCCGGGTCGCCGTGGTGGTCATCGGGTCCCCTCTCGGGTCGAGCTGCCGTCGGGCTCGCTGGTCACGAACCGGGTCAGGTCGGCCACCGGCTCGTCGGTGCCGGCCTCGGCGAAGGCGATGGCGTCGTCGATCTCGGCGCGCACCTCGTCCTCCAGGGCGGCCACCGCCGCCTCGTCGAGCACCCCGGCCGCGACCAGTCGGTCGCCGAGCAGCAGCAGCGGGTCGCGGGTGCGCCATCTGGCCACCTCGTCCTTGCTGCGGTAGCGCTCGGCGTCGTACATCGAGTGGGCCCTGAAGCGGTAGGTGCGCAGCTCCAGGAACAGCGGAGCGCCGGCGCGGACGGCCTGCACGGCGCGACCGGCCACGTCGTGCACGGCCAGCACGTCCATCCCGTCGACGGTCCACGCCGGGACCTCGTAGGCGGCGGCCTTGAGCGCCAGATTCGTCTCGGACTCCGAGCGCGTGAGCGCGGTGCCCATCGCGTACCGGTTGTTCTCGCAGCAGAACAGCACCGGCAGCTGCCACAGCGCCGCCAGGTTCATCGACTCGTGGAACTCGCCCTCGGCCATCGCGCCCTCGCCGAAGAAGCAGGCGGTGACCCCCTGCCGGCCGGCCAAGGCGTCGGCCAGCGCCAGGCCCACCGCCATGGGCAGGCCGCCACCCACGATGGCGTTGCCGCCGTAGAAGCGGGTGGCGGCGTCGAACAGGTGCATCGACCCGCCGCGGCCGCGCGAGCAGCCCTCGACCTTCCCGAGCATCTCGGCCATGATCGAACGCATCGACAGCCCGCGGGTCAGGGCGTGACCGTGTTCGCGGTAGGTCGCCACCACCGCGTCCTGAGGCTGCAGGTGCGCCACCACCCCGGTGGCCACCGCCTCCTCCCCGATGTACAGGTGCAGGAAGCCACGGATCTTGGTGGCGCTGTAGAGCTCGACGCAGCGCTCCTCGAACCGGCGGATCCGCAGCATCTGCCGGTACAGCTCGCGCGCGGTCGCCGGCTCGGGCAGCGGGTGCGGCGCTGCGGCCACGACCTGCACCGGGCCGTCGGTCTCGGTCGGCGTCATCGTCCGGCCTCCAGCGTCGACAGGTCGCCCTCGGGCAGCCCGAGCTCCTGGGCCTTGAGCAGCCGTCTCATGATCTTGCCGCTGCGGGTGCGCGGCAGCACGTCCCGGAACTCGATCGACCGTGGCGCCACCGCGGCACCGAGCCGCTTGCGCCCGAAGCCCACCAGCTCCAGCGCCAGCGCATCGCTCGGGGAGGACCCGGGTCGCAGCGAGACGAACGCCTTGACCACCTCCCCCGCCACCGGGTCGGGGACCCCGATCACGCCCGCCTCGGCCACCGCCGGGTGCTCCATCAGTGCGCTCTCCACCTCGAACGGGCCGATCAGGTGCCCCGCCGACTTGATCACGTCGTCGCCGCGACCCACGAACCAGAACCAGCCGTCGGCGTCGCGACGGGCCAGATCGCCCGACCGGTACCAGCCGCTGCCCGGCTCCCCGCCGACGAAGGCCTGGGCGTAGCGCTCGGGCATGCCCAGGTAGCCGCGCATCATGGACGGCCAGGGGGCGCGCAGCGCCAGCTCACCCTCGGTGTCGGGGTCGCCCACCAGCACGGGTCGCCCCGCCTCGTCGAGCACCGGGTCGCCGTGCGCGTCGCGGGCGAGCAGGGCCGCCTCGATGCCTGGCACCGGCCGTCCCATCGACCCGGGCCGGATCGGCGCGCTCGCGTAGTTGGCGATCATGATGGCGCCCGTCTCGGTCTGCCACCAGGTGTCGTGGACGGGCAGGCCGAAGGCCTCCAGCCCCCACACCACCACCTCGGGGTTGAGCGGCTCCCCGACACTGAGGACCAGCCGCAGGGCGGAGAGGTCACGCTGCTTGGCGCGGTCGGCGCCTGCCTTCATCAGCATTCGCAGGGCGGTGGGCGCGGTGTACCAGACCGTGACGGCCTCGGACTCCAGGATCGAGTACCACCGGTCGGCGTCGAGCTCCAGCTCGTCCACCACCACCGTCACGCCGCAGGTGAGCGGCGCGATGACGCCGTAGGAGGTGCCGGTGACCCAGCCGGGGTCGGCCGTGCACCAGAACACGTCGTGCTCGTGCAGGTCGAGCACGAACCGGGCAGTCGCGTGGTGGGCCGCCACGGCGGCGTGCACGTGCACCGCCCCTTTCGGCGTGCCGGTGGTGCCGCTGGTGAAGTGCAGCAACGCCGGCGTCTCCGGCGTGGTCGCGGCGATGCGAGGGGCCGGCGAGGCGGACCGCAGCAGCGCGTCCAGGTCGTGCACGCCCGGCTCGTCGGCGACCCGGTCGAAGCCGGGGCCGGCGAGCAGCACGTGCCGCAGTCCCGGCACCTCGGCGCGGATCGGCGCCACCTTCTTGCGGTACAGCGACGGCGAGGTGACCAGCACCGACGCCCCGCCGAGAAGCAGCCGCTGCTTGATCGGCTCCGGGCCGAAGGCGCTGAACAGGGGGCAGAACACGCTGCCGTGGCGAAGCGTCCCGAGGATCGCCACGTACAGCTCGGGGCGGCGCCCCATGAGCCCGACCACGACCTGTCCGGGCGCCACGCCCAGCCCGTCCAGCACGTCGGCGAAGCGGCAGGTCTGCTCGGCGAGGTCGGCATAGCTGAGCACCGCCTCGCACCCGTCCTTGCCCAGGAAGCGAAGCGCCGCCCGTCGGCCGGTCGCACCGGGCACCCACCGGTCGACCGCCTCGTGCACGATGGACAGCCCGCCACCGGGCAGGCCGTCCACGGCGACCTCGCCCCAGGCGAACGAGGCGCGGGTGCGCTCGTAGTCGGTGAGGTTCGGTTCCACCACGGGCGGCTCGGACTTCGGGATCGTCTGCCAGGCCATCGCCACCGGCTCCCTTCCGTCCGGCTCGCGGCCCGCGACGCCACCCGGGACGCGTGCCGGGGCCCTTCCTGTCTCCCGCCGCCGACCCGACCGGTGAAGGGGCGGAGGTCCCGACGCAACCGCCCGACTGCGCGCATGCTGCGTGAGTAGGCTGCGAGAGTCGCAGCAGTGGTTCGGTAGCTGTCGGGGGCTCTCCCGCCGAGGCGGCGGGTAGCAGGAGGAGGTGGACTCGTGAGCGGCTCGTGGTACATCGACCCCGACGCAGGTCCGGTGGACGCCGAGGACGACCGCACCTACGACGAGGAGTTCGGCCCGTCTGACCCGCACCCCCACGACGGCCGGCTGGTGGAGGACGACGAGGGCAGCCGAGGCGACGAGACCGCCGAAGCCGTCGCCCACATCGCCGTCGGGGACTTCTCCGACCTCTCGGCCGAGGAGGCCGCGGTGCACATCGTCGAGGACACCTGGTAGGCAGCGCCGTCGTCCCCGACCCGTCCTGGGTCGCTCGCCGCTGGAGCCACGCCCGGGACTGGGACCCGCACGCCCTCGCAGCTGCCAAGCACGCCGCCGGCAGCCGCGTCAGCGTCGTGCTGCCCGCGCTGGACGAGGAGGCCACCGTAGGGGCCATCGTCGAGGCCATCCGGGTCGACCTGGTGGACGGCGGCCGCACCAGCGGCGCCCGCCTCGTCGACGAGCTGGTCGTGGTCGACTCCGGCTCCCGCGACGCGACCGTTGCGGTGGCGGCCGCGGCGGGGGCACGGGTGGTGCGCCGCGAGGACGTGCTGGCGCACGTGCCGCCGCTGCCCGGCAAGGGCGAGGTGCTCTGGCGCGGGGTCGCGGCGACGACCGGCGACGTGGTCGTCTTCGTCGACTCCGACCTGCACGACTTCACCACCGACTTCGTCACCGGCCTGCTCGGGCCGCTGCTCACCCAGCCCGAGGTCGTGCTGGTGAAGGCGACCTACGACCGGCCGCTGCGCCAGGGCGAGACGGTGCTGCCCGCCGGCGGCGGGCGGGTCACCGAGATCGTCGCCCGCCCGCTGCTGGCCATGTTCTGGCCCGAGCTGGCCGGGTTCGTGCAGCCGCTGTCAGGCGAGTACGCGGCCCGCCGCGACCTGCTGGAGCGGCTGTGGTTCCCCACCGGCTACGGGGTCGAGATCGCCCTGCTGGTGGACGCCTACTCCCTCGTCGGGCTGGACGGACTGGCCCAGGTCGACCTCGTGCGACGCAAGCACCGCAACTCCGACGACGCCAAGCTCGCGGCGATGGCCGCCGAGATCATGCAGGTGGTGCTCGACCGGCTGAGTCGGGAGGGGCGCCTCACCCTGGCCGCGCCACCGGCCACCCGGCTCGTCCAGTTCAGCCGCGTGGACGAGCAGTTCGTCGCCCACGGCAGCGACGTCGCGCTGCACCAGCGGCCGCCGCTGGCAGACTCCGCCCCATGACGCTCTCGCTGGCGGCAGGACCCGCGCGGCTGCTGGTCGACCCCGCGGACGGCGGGCGGCTCACGTCGTTCACGCTGGCCGGGCACGAGCTGCTGGCCGCCGCCGGACCCGAGCCGACGATGCACGGCAGCTACGTGATGGCGCCCTACGCCGGACGGGTGCGGGCCGGTCGGTTCACCCACGCCGGGCACGAGGTGCAGCTGCCCCTCACCCTGCCCCCGCACGGCGCGCACGGCCTGGTGCTGGACCGGCCCTGGACCGTGCGTGACGCCACGCCGAGGACGGCAACGCTGGAGTGCCCCATCGGCGAGCCGTGGCCGTTCGGTGGCCGGGTGGTGCAGCAGATCGAGGTGGGCACCGACGGGGTGACCCAGACCGTGGCCGTGCAGGCCGACGAGGCCGCCTTCCCCGCCTCGATCGGCTGGCACCCCTGGTTCGTCCGCACCCCCGAGGACGCCGGACCGGTGCGGCTGCACCTGAGTGCCGCCGCGATGCTCGTGCGCGACGACGACTACGTCACCACGCTGCACCGCACCGACCCGCCGCCCGGGCCGTGGGACGACTGCTTCGCCGGGGTCGACTGGCCGGTCGTGCTGGACTGGCCGGGCCTCGGGCGGCTGGAGGTCACCGCCGACACCGACTACGTGGTCGTGTTCGACCTGCGCGACGACGCGGTCTGCGTCGAGCCGCAGACCCACCCGCCCGACGCGCTCAACACCGCAGCAGCCCTCGTGCGGCCCGGCCACCCGCTCAGCGCGACGACGAGGTGGCGCTGGCGGCTGGGCTGAGCGCAGCGAAACCCCGCTGCTCGAGGCCGTCGACGACCGCGACGGCGTCCGGCTCGGCGAGCACGAGGGTCAGCCCCTGCTCAGCCAGGCCCTCGAAGGCCGGCCGCTGCCGCTGCACCGCCGGGAACGCCGCGAGGAAGGCCTGCGCCTGCGCCTCGAGCCCCGCCGGCACGTAGAGGGTGGTCGACGGCGCGCCGACCACGCCCGACGCGACCGAGTCGATCGGCCAGCCGCCGGCGTTGATCGCCTCCGCCGCTCGAGCCCCCAGTCCAGCCCCGTCTGTCTGGTTGACCACGACGACCGGGGCCAGCAGCTCGGGGTCGACGGTCGGCGGCGGCGTGGCGGTGGGCCGGGGCTGCTGGCTGGGCTCGCCCGCACCGGCACCGGGCTGCGGAGTGACGCTCGGGGACGACGCCGCGGACGCCGCCGGGGAGTCGCTCGCAGCCGCCTCCGGCGTGCTGTCGGTGCGGGTCCCCATGGTGGACAGGAAGAAGGCCACCAGGGCCACCGAGCCCACGAGGACGAGCAACGTCGGCCAGAGCGGCCGGCGCGTGCGCGGCGTGCTCACCGAGCGATCACGAGCGGTGAGTGTGTCAGACCTCCAGACCGAGCCTGCGGGCGGTGCGCTGGCGCTGCCGGGTGGAGCGCAGCCGCCGCAGCCGCTTGACCAGCATCGGGTCGTACTCCACCGCCTCGGGCCGGTCGATCAGGGCGTTGAGCGTCTGGTAGTACCGCGTGGACGACATGTCGAACAGGTCGCGGATGGCCTGCTCCTTCGAGCCCGCGTAGCGCCACCACTGCCGCTCGAAGTCGAGGATCGAGCGGTCGCGGTCGGAGAGGTTCTCCCCCGCGCGGACGGCGGAGGTGTCGGTGGCGACGGCGTGGGCGGTGGGCCGCTCGGGTGCCATGCGACCTCCTCACTGCTGGCGGGCGTCCCGCCATGCTAGGGAGGAATCACACGGTTGTCATTCGCCGCGGGTACGTGGCGGCGGTGCCTCGCGGCCGGCGAGGTCGCACAGCAGGGCCCGTCCGTAGGCCTCGGCCGCGCTCGCCCCGCGGCCGCCGGGGCCGGCGCGCACCTCGCAGCGGAAGCCGTCCGGCTCGCGGCGCAGCGCCACGAACTCGTCGGCGAGCAGGTCGCGCAGCTGATCCTCCCGGGGCAGCCACAGCGCCTCGTGCCGCTCGACGCTGTCCAGCGCCCACTCGACGGTGCCGTTGAAACCGATCACCTCGCCGGCCGGGAACCGGTGCACCTCGACCGTCATGTCCGAGAGCACGAACACCTGCTCGTCCATGTCACGGTGGGGCAGCACGAACATGTCGCCGCGGGCCGGCGACCAGCGCAGCCCCGCGAGCGCGAGCTGCTCGGCGAGGTCGACGGAGATCACTGCGGGATCGTGCCCGCCTCGTCGTCGGGCTGCACGGCGAACACTTTGATGTCACGACCGGCCTTGGACCGGTACATGGCGTAGCCGGGGTAGATGTCGATCATGTGCGCCCAGATGTCCTCGCGCTCGGCCGGGTCGGTCACCATCCGGGCCCGCACCCGCTGGCGCTGCGCCCCGATCTGCACCACCGCATCGGGGTTGGCCTGCAGGTTCAGCGCCCAGGCCGGGTGGTGGGCCTGCCCGAAGTTGCTGCCGATGAGCACCACCTCGTGGTCCCAGGAGCCGTACAGCAGCGTCACCGTGCGAGGCTGCCCGGACTTGCGGCCCGTGGTGGTGAGCAGCAGCTGCGGCAGGCCGTAGTTGCCGAGCAGCCCGAACCTCCCGTCGCTGGCCCGCAGGACCTTGGCGTCCAGCGGGGCGAGCCTGGCCGCGAGCGATGCGAACCACGCCTTGGTGCCGAGGTAGCGGATCAGGTCCCGATAGCGCATGGGTCGGCAGTATGGCCAGCCCCACAGCGCCGTCGTGGCACCGGTGCCCTACCGTCGACGACATGACCCGTCACCTTCTCGGTCGAGTGTCCGACTTCGCCGACGGCTCCGCGGTGGCCCGTGACGTGGGCGGGACGGCTGTGGTCGTCTGGCGCGCCGGCGACGACGTGTGCGTCGTCCGCAACCGCTGCCCGCACCTCGGGCTGTCGCTGACCTCCGGGCCCGGGGGGATGCACGCCCAGGACGGGCAGATCACCTGCCCTTGGCACTCCTCGCGGTTCGACCTGTGCAGCGGGGCGAACCTCGACTGGGTCGTGGGGGTGGCCGGACGAGGCATCCCGGCCTGGTCGCAGCGGATGGTGGCGATGGGGCGCAAGCCGTCCCCGCTCACCACCTACCCGGTGACGCGCGACGGCGACCAGGTGTACGTCGACCTGTAGCGGCACACGCCACCCGCTGGTGCCGACCGGGCGACCGTACCCTGGTGCCGTGCACTCCCCGGGTCGAGGCGTCCTGCGCTGGTCGCGCGCGGGACTGCTCGTCGCCCTGACCGTCCTGACCTCCCTCGGCGGGCACGCGCTGGCCGGAGGCACCGTGCACGTGTCCGCGCCCATGGTGCTCGGCGTGCTCGCCCTCGGCGCGATCTGCGTCGCCGCGGCCGACACCCGGCGCAGTGCCCGCGAGATCTTCGGTGTGGTGCTCCTCGCCCAACCGGTGCTGCACCTGCTGGCCGGCATGGGTGGGCACCCGCACGCCCACGCCGGTGACCTGGGGACGGCTGTGGCGCCGGCGATGACCCCGGCGCTGGCCGGGCCGTCGCCCGCCACGGCGGTGATGGTCGCGGCCCACGTCGCCGCCGCGGCGGTGCTCAGCGTGCTGCTCGCCGCCGCCGACCGACTGCTGTGGGCGCTCGCCGGCCTGCGCGTGCGGGTCCCGAAGCCGGCAGTGGCAGCCGGACCGGCACCGTGGCGACCCCTTCCGGTACGACGCGACGACGCGTGCGTCCCGGTGCGCTCGGCGCTGCGCTGCGCACCGAGGCTGCGGCGCGGTCCTCCGGTGGTGGCCGTCGCGCCTTGACGCGACGTGTCCGTCCCCCATCACCCGATCGCACCCCGAAGGAATGACCCATGTACGCACCCTCGCATCACCCTGCCCGCCTGCTGCTGCCTCTGCTGGCCGCAGGCGCGCTCACCGTCGCCGCCTGCGGCACGAGCAGCACCGACACCGCCACCGAGGCGTCCACCCCGAGCCCGGCAGCCGCCGACCCGATCACCGTCGCCGACGCCTGGGTCAAGGCGTCCCCTGGACCGATGACCGGCGCCTTCGGCATCATCGCCAACACCGGTGACGCCGACCTGACCGTCGTCTCGGCGTCCACCTCGGCCTCGTCCATGACCGAGCTGCACGAGGTCGTGATGGCCGACGGTCAGATGGTCATGCAGCCGAAGGAGGGGGGGTTCGACGTGCCCGCCGGGGGCGAGCACGTGCTCGAGCCGGGCGCGGACCACATCATGATCATGCAGATGGACACCCCGGTGGAGGCCGGCGACGACGTCGAGATCACCCTGACCTTCGACGACGGCAGCACCTACACCTACGCGGCCCAGGCCCGGGAGTTCGAGGGCGGCATGGAGAGCTACCAGCCGACCCCGATGCCGTGACCGGCACCCCTGCCGAGCCGGGCAGCCTGTCGCGGCGGCGCTTCCTCACCGGAGGCGCCGCCGCGGTGGGCGGGGTCGCGGCCGCCGGCGCGGGGTTCGCCGTGGGACGGGCGAGCGCGCCGGTCCCGCCCCCGCCCCCGCCGCCGCCGGCGGACGCCGTCGGCCGTGCCGTCGAGCCGTTCCACGGCCCCCATCAGGCCGGTGTGGCCACCGGCGTGCAGGCGGTGGGCGTGTTCGTGGCGCTCGACCTCGCCCCAGGGACGGACCGGGACGCGCTGGTGCGTCTCATGCGGCTGTGGACCACCGACGCCGAGCGGCTCACCCAGGGCCGGCCAACCCTCGCCGACACCCAGCCCGAGCTCGCCACCGCGCCCGCGCGGCTGACGATGACGGTCGGCTACGGGCCCGGGGTGTTCGACGCGGCCGGGCTCGCCGACCAACGGCCTGCCTGGCTCGCTCCGCTGCCGCCGTTCGGGATCGACCGGCTCGAGGACCGGTGGAGCGGCGGTGACCTGCTGCTGCACCTCGCCGGCGACGACCCGATGGCCGTTGCCCACGCGCAGCGGATGGCCCTGCGCTCGGCGGCAGCGTTCGCCGGCGTGCGCTGGGTGCAGAGCGGGTTCGTCCGGGGGGCGGGCGTGGCGGCGTCGGGCACGACCCCGCGCAACCTCATGGGCCAGGTGGACGGCACCGCCAACCCGCCACCGGAGGACTTCGACGGCGTCGTGTGGGTCGGGCCCGGCACCGGCGCCCCAGCATGGCTTCAGGGCGGTACCGGGATGGTGCTGCGGCGGATCCGGATGCTGCTGGACACCTGGGACGCCCTCGACCGCGGCCAGCGGGAGCAGGTGATCGGACGTCGCCTGGACACCGGCGCGCCGCTGACCGGCACGGCCGAGCGGGACCCACCCGACTTCGAGGCCGTGGGCCCCGACGGCCTGCTCGTCATCCCCGAGTTCGCCCACATCCGCCTCGCCAACGCGACCTCGAGCGCTCCCGACGCGCCGACCGGCACGCGCATCCTGCGCCGGCCCTTCAGCTACGACGACGGGGTGCTGCCCGACGGCAGCCCCGACGTGGGGCTGCTGTTCGCGGCCTACGCGGCCGACATCGGCGCCCAGTTCGTGCCGATCCAGCAGCGGCTGGCCGAGCAGGACCTGCTCAACACCTGGACGACTCCGGTCGGCTCGGCGGTCTTCGCCCTCCCCCCCGGGACCGAGCCCGGCGGCTGGATCGGCGAGCCGCTGCTCGGTTGAGTCCTGTGTAGGGCATGATCACCACGCCATCGAGCCCCCACCCGAAGGATGACCGTGAGCACACCATCGCCTGCTGCCCGCCCCGGCAGCGTCACCTTCGTCATGGTCCTCACCTGGATCGCCGCCATCCTCTCGGTCCTGGCCGGCGTCCTGCTGCTGCTCGCCGCTGACGACGTGCTCCAGGAGGCCGGCGTGGCCGGGTCCACGGCCACCACCTATGGCTGGGCGGAGATCATCTGGGGCGTCGTGGCCGCGCTCGTCGCGATCGGCCTCGGCAACGGCAACAACTTCTCCCGGCTGCTGGTCACCGTGCTGATGGTGCTGCGCATCGGCGCAGCCGTCTGGGCAGCGATCGCCCTGTCGGGCACGGCGGGCTTCTGGCCCATCGCCATCGCGGCTGGCTTCGCCGTGCTGGTGCTCGTGCTGCTGTGGAACAACCGAGCCAACGTCTTCTTCGCCACCAACTGACCGGACCGTCGGCGCTGCGCGGCCGAAGCTGCCTCAGGTGGCCAACCAGGCGACCGCGTGCCCAAGTCGGTCCATCGGGAAGGCGCGGACCGACCCCGGGAGGTAGAGAGACGCCAGCGGTGCCAGCCGACGCAGCTTGCCGTCGTCGGTGACGACGCCGAGCCGCCGCCACTGAGGCAGCTGCAGCACCCCGTCGGCGGCGCTCCCCCAGTCGGCGCTGCGCTCGTAGGCGAAGTCACGCTCCAGGATGACCAGGGCCCGCAGGTGGTCGACCGCATCGACGAAGTCGCGGAAGGCCGGACGCACGACGCGGGCGTACTCCTCGGCGGTCACCAGGCCGGAGGCGCGCAGCGCGAAGACGCCGTCAGTGACGTCCTGGACGATCTCGATCACCTGCGCACCCCTCGCGGTCGGCCGAGCCCACCTCGCCGGAGTCGCTGCGCGCAGGACGGCTGGCGCCCTAGGGTCGCACGCGAGCCGTCGGGTCGTCCAACGGCGGGAAGGTGCGGAGGATGAGCGACCTTGACGCCGCGTTCACGCAGGCCAGCGAGGCTGTCACGAGCCTGGCGAACGACCCGGGCAACGAGGCGAAGCTCTCGCTGTACGCCCTGTACAAGCAGGCCACCTCCGGCGACGTGAGCGGCAAGAAGCCCAGCCGTTTCGACATGGTCGGCCGGGCCAAGTACGAGGCCTGGGAGAAGCTCGCCGGCACCAGCAGCGACGATGCCAAGCAGCGCTACGTCGACCTGGTGCGTAGCCTCGGCGGCTGACCGCCGCCTCCCTCGCGACCCGGGCGCGCGACGATGACGCCATGACGTCGCCGCACATGAGTCCGGACGAGTTCCGCCGCCACGGCCACCGACTGGTGGACTGGGTCGCCTCGTACTGGGAGTCCCTCGACGAGGTCGCGGTGCTGCCCACGGTCGCACCGGGCGAGGTGGCGGCGCGACTGCCGTCGTCCCCCCCGCAACAGCCCGAGCCCTTCGACGCCGTGCTCGACGACCTCGACCGGGTGCTCGCCGGCGGGCTCACGCACTGGCAGGCCCCTGGCTGGTTCGCCTACTTCCCGGCGAACGCCTCGTTCCCGGCGATCCTGGGCGAGCTCGCCGCCGCCGGGCTGGCACAGCAGGGCATGCTCTGGTCGACCAGCCCGGCGGCCACCGAGGTCGAGTCGCGGGTGCTCGACTGGTTGGTCGAGCTGCTCGGGCTGCCGGTGGCCTGGCGCAGCGACGGGCCGGGCGGCGGGGTCATCCAGATGAGCGCGTCGGACTCCACCCACACCGCCCTGGTGGTGGCCCGGCTGCGGGCGCAGCGCGAGGCACCCGTCGACCGGCTGGTGGCCTACACGTCGGCGCAGGCCCACTCGTCGGTGGAGAAGGGCGCCCGTGTCGCCGGGTACCAGCACCTGCGCCTGGTCCCGGTGGACGGCGAGCACGCCATGGACGTGACAGCGCTGCGCGCCCTGATCGCCGCCGACCTCGCCTCGGGCCTCACGCCGGCGGCGGTCGTCTCCACCGTGGGCACGACCGGGACGACGGCCGTCGACCCGCTGCGCGCGATCGCCGCCGTTGCCGCCGAGGCCGGTGCCTGGCACCACGTCGACGCGGCCTATGCCGGCACCGCGATGGTCTGCCCCGAGCTGCGCCCGCTGCAGGACGGGGTCGAGCTGGTCGACTCCTACACCACGAACCCGCACAAGTGGCTGCTGACCAGCTTCGACTGCAACGCCTTCTGGGTTCGCGACCGCGCCCCCCTGCTGGAGGCGCTGTCGATCACCCCGCCCTACCTGCGCAACCAGGCCAGCGACTCCGGTGCCGTTCTCGACTACCGCGACTGGCACGTGCCGCTGGGACGGCGCTTCCGGGCGCTCAAGCTCTGGTTCGTGCTGCGCGCGTACGGGGCCGAGGGGTTGCGCCGGCACATCCGCGAGCACGTGCGGCTCGCCCGCGACCTGGCCGCGTGGCTCGATGCCGACCCACGGTTCGTGCTCGTCGCCGACACCCCGCTGGCACTGGTGTCGTTCCGCCACGCCGCCGGTCCGGCGGCCACCAGCGCACTCGTCGAAGCCGTCAACTCCTCCGGGCACAGCGTCGTCACCGCGTCGGTGCTCGACGGCGAGCCGTTCGTGCGGGTGGCCATCGGCGCCACGACGACCCGCGCCGAGCACGTCGAGAGGCTGCGGGCGCTGCTCGACGCGGTGGCCTGAGTCGCCCCGCTGCACGATGGGCGCGCTCAGGACAGCCCGCACGCCTGCCGCAGGTAGGACCGCAGCGCCGCCCGAACCTCGGGGGTCGTCCGCACGAGCGTCCACTGCTCGGGTCCGCCGTCCAGGCTGATCCACACCCCGAGGTCGAAGGGCTTCTTGGCCTCGCCGAGCACATGGCCCGAGCAGCTGGTGGAGCGCACCGTCACCGGCACCTGACCTCGCGCCGCACCGGGCGCCAGCGTGACGGGGAGAGCACCGGGTGCCGCGGTGAGCCCGTAGAGGACGCTGCCGCCGACCGCGAGTGCGCGCACCGCCGGGGTGGCTGCGGGCGACCCCGGGCGCTCGAGCACGACGGCCGCCGGCAGCACCAGGCCGGTGGCGTCGGCGGTCGGCCGCCCGACGGCGAGGCTGGCGGACAGCACCCCCGCGACGCGTCGGGCGGTGCACGACTCGTCGTGGATGCGGGCGAGCACGGCCCGCGACTGCTGCGTGCCACCCAGCGGCAGCCGCACCTGCCGCTCGCGACCATCGTGCTCGAGGGTGAGCACCGCGACGGCGTCGCCGGGGTCCGCGGACGGGGCGCAGACGGCCGGCCCGTGCCGCACCGGCAGGTCGACCCGAGCGCCCGGGCGCAGCACGGTGTCGCGCGGGGTCGCCGGAGCGGCGGCCAGCGCCGGAGACTCGACCGCAACGGCGGTGACGTGCACCGGCTGGAGGCCGGCGTTGGTCACCTTCACCTGGAAGCGTCCACCGACGGCCTCGTCCTCCCGCAGCCGCAGGGCGACGGCCGACACAGCGAGCGTGGACGTCGCCTCGCTGGGCGCCGGGCTCGGCCCCGCGTCGTCACCCGCCTGCGTGCAGGCGGCCGCGGCCACCACCAGCGCCACGGCCGTCAGGGTGGCGGCGCTGCGGGCGAGCCCGGCGCGCCGGCTCACCCGTCGTGCTCGTGCGCCGCCTCGGCCTTCGTGAGCGCGACGAAGCCGTCCTCGTGCTCGGCCGGCGCGTACACGGTGAGCACCGTGGCCGGGATGTCCCCCCGGTTGACGACGTTGTGCCGCACCCCTGCGGGCACCAGCACGACGGTCCCCGGGTGCGCGTCGTGCGTCTCGTCGCCGAGCAGCACCTCGACCGGCCAGCCGGCCACGATCACGAAGAGCTGGTCGGTGTCGTCGTGCACCTCGGCGCCGATCTCCTCGTGCGGCTGCAGCGTCATCGCCACCAGCTGGCTGTGCGCCCCCGTCGCCAGCACCCGCCGGAACGCCGGCTGCATGCTCAGCACCGTCTCCTGGGTGGTCAGGTACCCGGCCATCGTCTCTCCCTTCGACGACACCCACCGTGCCCTGCTCACGCTGCCCCGGTCAGGTCCGAAGGTCATCGCCCCAGCACCCACTCCCGCCACCGCTGGCGGCGCTCCTGCCACCACCGCGCCGTACGCCGGGAGGAGAACCCGACGCCGAGAGGGTCTGGCACGCTGCTCGGTACCCGCGGGCGCAGCGAGGCGGTGGCTCGGGCCCGGCGCCCCGCCTGCTCGGAGGGTTGCCCACCGGGCGGCGGCACCAGTACGGCCACCTCCTCGCTCATCCGGTAGCCGCCGAGCAGCCGCAGCCGGTCGCCGCTCCAGAACGAGCCGGGGTCGTAGGCGTTCTCGGGCAGCTCCGGCGGCAGCAGGCCCATCGCCTCGTAGCTGGTGGCGACGAGCTCCGCGCAGTAGATGGTTTCCAGGGACGCCTGCCGGCGAACCCTCCCCCGCACCCAGCGGGAGGCGAGGCCGGCAGTGCTGGGAAAGGGGGTGCCGTCCATCTGGGCCACGGTGCGCAGCAGCGCGTCCTCCATCGGCCGGGTCACCTCGGGGGCGATCTGGCGGATCCACGCCTGCTGGCCGTACCGGTCGTGCCACTGGCGCACCGCGTCGTGCAGGTCGTGCAGCTGTACGCCGCGGTGGTGCTTGCCGGCCCAGATGTCCAGCAGACCCTTGCCCATCTCGGCGTGCCACATCAGCGGGGGCAGGTCGTCGAGCACGACGGCCATCCCCACGTGGTTGACCGGAGCGTTGGTCGCCAGCCGGATGGCGCGGTCGGCTGCGCTCGAACCCCGGAAGAGCCACAGGTCGCCGGTGCGGGTGTGGTCGAGGGCCTGCTGCAACGGCAGGATCGAGGCGGCCACGAGCGCCTACCGTAGAGCCCATGCAGTGGTGGAAGTGGGTGGGTCTGGCCGGCGTCGCCGGCGTCGCGGCCACCGGAGCGGTGCTCGCCCGCAACGAGCGGCAGCGCCGCTCCTACACCTCCGACGACGTGCGGGCCCGCCTGCACGCGCGTCTCGACGACAGCACCGGGCAGGCGGCCGGGCCTCCCTCGGCCCGACAGGGCTGACGAGGCCCCTCGGCGCATCCTCGCCCCGCGCGGGCCTGGCGCGGGCCGGGGACGGGCGAGGCCACCCCTGCTACTGTTATTGGGAATGGTTCCCACTCTCGCTCGCGGTCCCAGGACGGTTCCCCATGTCCCGCTCTGCCCTCGCCCTGCTCGGTTCGAGCGTGCTGCTGCTCGCCGCCTGCGGCTCCGCTGACCCCGCCGAGTCGGACGCTGCCGCCACCGCCGGTACGGGCGGCTCGGCCGCGATCATCGCCACCACCACCGTGCTGGGCAGCGTCGTCGGCGACGTGGCCGGCTGCGCCGGCGGCACCACGCAGACCCTGATGCCCGTGGGCACCGACCCGCACGACTTCGCCCCGTCCTCGCAGCAGGTGGCGGACCTGGTGGGCGCCGACCTCGTCGTCGCCAACGGGCTCGGTCTCGAGGAGGGGCTTCAGGACGCCCTGGAGGCGGCCGCAGCCGACGGGGCGCGCGTGCTGGAGGTGGCCCCGCAGCTGGACCCCCTCGAGTTCGGCGCGGGTGGCCACCCGGACGAGGACGAGCACGCCGGCGAGGACGAGCACGGCTCGTTGGACCCGCACGTCTGGCAGGACGTGGCCCGGATGGCCACGGCGGCCGAGATCATCGGAACCGAGCTCGCCGACCTGACCGGCGAAGGAGCCTACCGCGACTGCGGCACGCAGGTGCACGACGAGCTGATGGTCGTGGACGATCAGGTGCGCCAGATCCTGGCAGCGGTGCCCGAGGATCGACGGGTGCTGGTCACCGACCACGACGCCCTGGGTTACCTCGCCGCAGCGTACGGGTTCGAGGTGGTGGGGACGGTCATCCCGGGCGGCTCGACACTGGCCGAGCCGTCCTCGGCCGACCTGGCCGCGCTGGCCGCCACCATCGAGGCCGAGGGGGTGCCGGCGATCTTCACCAACAGCGCGAGCCCCTCGACGCTCGCCGACGCGGTGGCCGCCGAGGCGGGCACGCACGTCCAGGTGGTGGAGCTCTACGTGGACAGTCTCGGACCATCCGGGTCCGGTGCCGACACCTTCGCCGGCATGGTCACGACCAACGCGCAGCGCATCGCCGACGCGCTGTCGGGCTGAGGGTTGCGTACCGCGATCGCCACGGCGCGTCTGACAGGCTGAGCCGGTGGAGTGGCTGCTCGAACCCTTCGCGCTGGGCTTCCAGCAGCGAGCGCTGCTCGGCGGTGCCATCGCCGGACTCATGTGCTCGGTGGTGGGCACCTGGCTCGTGCTGCGCGGCATGAGCTTCTTCGGCGACGCGTTCGTTCACGGCATCATCCCCGGCGTCGCCGCGGCGGTGGTGCTGGACGCGTCCCCGGTGCTGGGGGCGGCTGCCGCGGCGCTGGTGATGGTCGCGGGCATCGCCGTCGTCCACCGCCAGACGTCGCTGCGCGAGGACACGGGCATCGGCCTGCTCTTCGTCGGCATGCTGGCGCTCGGCGTCGTCATCATCTCCACCTCCGACACCTACGCGGGCAGCCTCACCTCGATCCTGTTCGGGGACGCGCTCGGCGTGACCGTGTCGGACCTGGTGGTGCAGGCCGTGCTCGCGGCCGTCGTCGTCGTGCTCTGCCTGCTGCTGTACCGGCCCTTGCTGGCCCTGGCCTTCGACCGCACGAAGGCCGAGGCACTGGGCATGCGCCCCGGCCGCACACACGCCCTGCTGCTGGCCCTCATCGCCGCCGCGGTGATCGGCAGCTACCAGTCGGTCGGCACGCTGCTGGTGTTCGGCCTGCTCGTCGGCCCACCGGCCACCGCCGCGCTGCTGGCCCGCACGGTGCCGATGATGATGGCCATCAGCGTGGTGGTGTCGCTGCTGTCGGTCGCGATCGGCCTGGTGCTCAGCTACCACCTGGGCACCGCCGGCTCGGCCACCATGGCACTGGTGCCGGTGGTGCTGTTCTTCCTCACTCTCGGCCTGACCCGCCTGCTCGCGCGCCGGCGGCGAGCGACCGCCGCGAACGGGATGTCCCTGGGGGTCGGCACGGCTGAGCCGACGGCGTCCGTCTCCGGCGGGCCCACGTGAGCGCCACCGTCGTGCGGGCCGAGGGCCTGGTGCTCGGCTACGGGGGGCAGGTGGCCGTGCAGGCGTCCACCTTCACCATCCCGGCGCGTGCTGTCACCGCGGTCATCGGCCCCAACGGGTCGGGCAAGTCGACGCTGCTGCACGCCGTGGCCGGCCTCGTCGAACCGACGGCCGGGACGCTGCAGGTGCTCGGCAGCCCGCCACCGGTCGCCCGGCCGCGCATCGCCTACGTGCTGCAGTCGGTGTCGGTGCCGGTGGGTACCCCCATCACGGTGCGGGAGGCGGTCGGCATGGCCCGCTACCCCGGTCTCGGCCTGCTCGGCCGGCGAAACGGCGAGGATCGCCGCCGGGTGGCGGACGCAATGGCGCGGCTCGAGGTCTCGGGCCTGCAGGCCCGGCACCTCACCGAGCTGTCCGGTGGGCAGCGCCAGCGGGTGTACGTGGCCCAGGGCATCGCCCAGAACCACGAGCTGCTGCTCATGGACGAGCCGCTCACTGGGCTCGACCTCGTCTCCGCCCGCACCATCGACCGCATCATCCACGCCGAGCGGGACGGCGGCTGCTCGGTCGTGCTCACCACCCATGACCTCGAGGAGGCGTTCGCCGCCGACCATGTGCTGCTCATGAGCGGACGCGTGGTGGCGTCCGGTCCGCCGCGCCAGGTGCTGACCCGCGAGAACCTCGAGACCGCCTACGGCCTGGGCGCCCTGCACGAGCACGACCACGCCGCGGCCGAACGGGCGAGGTTCATCGACGACCCCGCCGAGGCGCACCCTCTGGACGGCCCCGGCCCCCGATGAGCGCGTACTAGCCTGCCGAGGGACTCGGCGGGCCATCGGCCGCGGGCGACAGGCAGGAGGGGCCATGCTGGACGTGCGACCGCGGGACCTGCTGCACGCCCTGCTGGTGGCCGCGGCCATCGGCATCCCGGTGTCGCTGGCCGCGCTGGCCCTCCTCGGCGCCAGCCACCAGATCGGGCACTGGCTGTGGGCCGACATCCCCGCCGCCGGTGGGTTCGACCCCGGTGCCTGGTGGTGGGTGCTGCTGGTGCCGACGGTGGGCGGCCTGCTGGCCGGCCTGGCCGTGCGCCGGCTCCCCGGCAACGGGGGGCACGAGCCGCTGCACGGGTTCAGCGCCGACCCCGTGCAGCCCGCAGCGATCCCGGGGGTCGTCCTGGCCGCGCTGGCCACCCTGCCGTTCGGAGCCGTGCTGGGCCCGGAGGCGCCGCTGGTCGCGCTCGGCGGCGCTCTGGGCCTCTGGTTCGCCCGGATGTTCCGGCTCACCGGGCAGCTCGCCCCGCTCGCCGGTGCGGCGGGGCTCTTCGCGTCGATCTCCGCGCTGTTCGGCAACCCGTTGCTGGCGGCATTCCTCATCCTCGAGGTGGTCGGTTTCGCCGCCGTCAGCGCGCCACTGGCCGCCGTCGTGCTGCCGGGCATGCTCTCGGCGGCGCTGGGCTACCTGGTGTTCGTCGGCGTCGGGGAGTGGTCCGGCATCACCACGACGACGTTCGAGCCGCTGGTGCTGCCCGCCTACGACACCGCCCAGCTGGGTGAGCTGCTCGGTGCGGTCGTGGTGGGCGTGGTGCTCGCGCTGCTGGTCCACGCCATCCGAGTGCTCGCTCGGCGGGTCCACCCGCTGGTGCACCGACGGCCGAGCGTGGGCGCGCCGGCGGCAGGCCTGGTCGTCGGCGCCTGCGCCGTCCTGTTCGGCCTGCTGACCGGCCAGTCACCGGGGCTGCTGCTGTTCTCGGGCGAGACCGACACCGGGACCGTGGTCGAGCAGGCCGCCAGCTGGGGGACGGCCACCTTGCTGCTGCTGGTGCTGCTCAAAGCCATCGCCTACGCGGTGTCGCTGGGCAGCCTGTTCCGCGGCGGACCAGTCTTCCCCGCACTCTTCCTCGGGGTCGTCGTCGGGTCGCTGCTGGCCACCTGGGTCCCCGACAGCCAGACCGCGGCGGTCGTCGGCGGCATGGCCGCGGCCACCGCGGCCATGCTCCGCCTGCCGCTCTCCGCGGTGCTGCTGGCCGTGTTCCTGGGCGGGACCACCGCGATCGCGGCCACCTCGGTGGCGCTCATCGCCTCGGTCGTCGCCTTCGTCGTGACCATGGCCCTCGACCGACGAGCAGGCGGCGCCTCGGGTCCCGCCACCGCGCCCGAGGGGGCGGCGGCGACCCCGTGACCGCACCGGGCCACGACGAGCTCGCCCTCAACCGCGAGATCTGGACGACGGTCAACGAGCAGTTCACCGACGCTGCCGCGACGGCCCGCTGGGCCGCCGTGGACATCACCTGGGGGCTGTTCGCGGTGCCCGAGGACGAGCTGCACGCGCTAGGTCCGCCCGGACGGCTGGCAGGGCTGGACGTGGTGGAGCTCGGCTGCGGCACCGCCTACTTCTCGGCCTGGCTGGCCCGCCGGGGCGCCCGCCCGATCGGGGTCGACCTCACCCCGGCCCAGCTGGCGACGGCGCGGCGCTGCCAGCGGGCCGGGGGGCCGGTCTTCCCGCTGGTCGAGGCCGACGCCGCGCAGGTGCCGCTGGCAGACGGCTGCGCCGACCTGGTGGTCAGCGAGCACGGCGCCGCCGTCTGGTGCGACCCGCAGCGGTGGCTGCCCGAGGCGGCGCGGCTGCTGCGCCCAGGAGGCCGGCTCGTCTTCCTCACCACCAGCGTGCTGGCCGGGCTGTGCGTGCCCGCCGACGAGGGTTTCGCGCAGGACCGGCTGCTGCGGCCCCAGCGGGGTCCGTCCCGGGTGGAGTGGCCGACCGGTGGGGTCGAGTACCACCCGAGCCACGGCGAGTGGGTGGCGCTGCTGCGCGAGTCCGGCTTCGCCGTCCAGGCGCTGCACGAGCTGTACGCCCCCGCGGACGCGGTCACGCCCGACTACTACGTGGTCGCCACCGCGCCGTGGGCCCGGCGCTGGCCGGTCGAGGACCTGTGGGTGGCTCGCCGCCTCACGCCGGTGTGACCGCGGCCGGCTCGTCGCCCGGCTCGGTGGGAGCCTGGTCGTCGGGCTCGGCCGCGGCCGGATCGGTGTCCGGCGGTCGCGGAGCGATCAGCACCGCCAGCGCGAATGCCCCGTAGAGCAGCAGGACGATGCCGATCTGGCCCCAGCTGCGCCCCGGGATCACCGCCAGCAGGACCAGCGCGACGACCGCTCCGCCGACGAGGAAAGCGGTGCGGTGACGTGCCGCCGCACTGGGCGCCTGCCCGGCCATCGACCGGCCCGCCCGCGCCGCCCGCGAGTCGCCGGTGACGAACAGCAGCAGCGCGGCGATGACGCCGACCACCACGACCACGACGATGCCGGTGCGCAACGAGGAGAACACGATCTCGAAGCTGTCGCTCACCGCGCCGCTCAGGCCCTGCTCGGCCACCGAGGAGACCACGCTGCTCTTCAGCGGCTGGACCGCCAGCGACACCAGCAGCATCGCCAGGGCCGTGCCCACCAGGATGCCCAGGAAGGTGCGCAGCCGACGAAGGGAGACGGCCACCGCCAGCCCGATGAGGGCCAGCGCCGCGATCGGCGCGAGGATCGCCGTCCACCGCGCGATCTGGTAGCCCTGCTGAGCGGCCGCCAAGTTCTCCGACTCGAACAGCGTGACCTGGCCGAAGTCCGCCGGTAGGTCGACCCCGAGCCTCGTCTCCAGCGCCGTGAGCGCCGCGTCCACGTTCTCACTCGTCACCTCGGGCGCCGGGATGTCCCGGTCGAGGACCCCGGAGAGGAAGTCCGAGCCCTGGGTGATGACCTCGTTGATCACCGGCGTCAGGTCGAGCACGACCGTGCCGCTCTCGTTGCTGATCGCCTCGGTGTCCTGGCCGGACAGGATGGCGATGGTCACCTGGTGGCCCGCAGCGAGCCCGACCTCGAAGGCCTGCTGCACCTGGGGCGTCTGCGCCAGCCGCGTCACTCCCTGCGCCAGCAGGTTCGTGGCGGCCGCCGTGATGGGTCCGGCAGCGACCGACAGCTCGGGGGGCAGCTGCTCGGCCAGCTTGTCCTGCAGTCCGATGGCCTCGACGAGCTCGGTGGCCGCGGTGGTGCCGATGGCCTCAGCAACCTGAGGGTCCTCGATCACTCCTCCCACCCGCTCGACGAACAGATCGGTGTTGTTCAGCGTGCGGAACGTCCACACCGTGAGCAGCGCCAGCGTCGTGGCGATGACGGCGAGAACCGCGAGCACCCAGGACGTGATCCGGCGGCGGCGGCGACGCTTGGCCGCCGTCTCCGCCGACACCTGGGCGCGCAGGGTCTCGACCTCGGCCCGCAGCTCGTCCACCTCGGCCGGCTCGGACATGCGACCTCCTGACGCCCGGCGCTCAGCCGAGCAGCTTGGCCTTCTGGGCTTCGAACTCGGCCTCGGTCAGCACCCCGGCGTCGCGCAGCTCGCCGAGCTGCTTGAGCTGGTCGAGCACCGACTCCATGCCCGCTGCCGGAGCGGCAGGCGGAGGTTCGGGTGCCGCGTACTGCTGCTGGGCTTGCTGCTGCTGCTCGTAGTCCTGCTGCGACCACCTCTCGGCCTGCCGCCGCGACACGCGGTTCGAGACCGCCGTGGCTGTGCCGGCCACCACTGCCGTGCGGGCCACCCCGCGGATGAGTCCTGGCATCTGCTCGTCTCCTGCTCTCGTCGTGGTTTCGGGTGGGTCAGGCCTGCTCGGCGGCTTCGAGCTCGTCCAGCACCGCCAGCACGGCCTGGACGGGGATTCGTGCGGAGGCCACCAGCTGGCCGCCGGCGTCCCGCAAGGCCCTGGCGAACGGTCCGGCCCAGGTGTTCTCGTAGACGAGGATCCCGCCATACCTGCCGGGAAGCACCGCCTCGGCCGCGGCGAGCACGTCCTCGTCGTCGAGCAGGCCCGAGGACGCCCCGTCGTACACGCCCATGTCCACGTCTGTCTGCACGGGCAGCTCGCTCGGCTCCAGGCGGGTGACCACGCCGTCCTCGGCCTTGCTGAAGAACACCAGGTCGTACACGGTCACGAGCCCGCGACCCACGAGGTCCTCGAGCATCGGGAAGGCCTTGCCGGTGAACCGGTCCCCGGGGAACTCGACCACCAGGTAGTCGATCGGCCCCAGGCTCTCGAGGTCCTCGCTCATTCAGCCCCTCCTGGGCGGCTCAGGCGGCCGGACGGCCGCGGTCGTGGTCTACGCATCCTGTACGAACCCGGCGGAGACACAACTGGGTGCCTGCTCGAAGGCCGCTCGAGCAGCGTCGCCACCGGCCTGCGACACCGCCTGCACGTCGTCGGCGAACGCGGTGAGCGCGGCTCGGGTGGCGACGAACGCGGTGGTGGCCTGGGCGAGGGCACCGGCGAGCTCGCCCGCGCCCGCGGCGTCCTGAACCACCTCGACGCTGGCCGACAGCTCGTCCACCGCTGCCTGCAGGTCGTCCCGGCTCTGCTGCAGGTCGTCCCGCGCAGCGACCACGTCCTCGTCCTCGGCCGTGGTCGGCACGGCCGCCAGCGCCGACGTGAGCTCGGTCACGTCCTGCCCCACCACTTGCACCTGTTCAGCGAGCTGGTCGCGCACCTGCTCGAGCGCGTCGCCCTCACCGGTGATGTCCACCTCGAGGCTGCTGCCGACGTCGTCGATCGAGGTACGCAGGGCGTCGGCCGCCTCGCAGACCCCACCGGCCCAGGCGACAGCGTCGCTCGCCGACTCGGTGGCAGCGGTGGGCTCGGCGGCACTGGTCGCGTCGGCCCCCGAGTCAGCGCCACCACAGCCGGCGGCGAGGAGGGTCAGCACGGCAACAGTGGCCGTGCCCATCAGCGTTCCGCGTCTCATCACGCGCCCTTCCTGGCGCCGGGACCCCAGCGTCGCCGAGCAGCCTACGATCTGCACCGGCCCGATGGGCACCGGGTGGGCGGCGCGGTCAGAATCGGCGGTCGCGACGGTCGTCCCGGCGGTCGCGACGGTCGTCGCGGCGGTCGCCGCGACGGTCGTGGCGGCGGTCCACCCCGTGCGCGACGACCGCGGCCGTCCCCACCACCGCGGCGGTGCGGGCGACGGGCGCGCCGACGACGCCCCGGCGGGCAGCGCGAGCAGGCCTCAGCGGCATGGTCGTACCTCTCTTCTCAGTCGGTCAGGTCGGAGGACTCGTCAGCCAGCTCGGCCTCGATCGAGGCCAGCAGCGCCTGGATGGGGATGCGCCCGGTGGCGACCAGCTGCCCGCCGGCCCGCCGAGCGGCGGAGGCGAACGGCGCCGCCCACAGGTTCTCCCACACCAGGACGCCGGCGATGGTGCCCGGCTCCATGGCGGCGGCCAGGTGGGCGACGTCCTCGGCAGCGAGGACCTCGGCTACCTGCGACTCGAGGAAGGTGAGGTCGTCGACGCTGTCGAGGTCATCGATCTCGAAGCCCTCGATGGACCCGTCCTCCGCCTTCTCGATCATGATCAGGTCGAGCACCCGGATGATGCCGGCCTCCTGCAGCCGCGCGAGCTCGGCGGCCATCTCACCGGTGAAGGCGGCACGGTCGGGCGGGAACTCGATGACCAGGTAGTCGACCGGGCCCAGCTCGTCCAGTGCGGATTCGGTCATGACGGTCCCTCCTAGGCCAGTGCCTTGGCCTTCATCTGCTCGAACTCCTGCTGGTTGATGGTGCCCGCGTCAAGCAGCTGCTTGGCTCGGGCGACCTGATCGGCCGGGCTGGAGGCAGTGCCGGCCACCGATTGTATGTAAGCCACCTGCGCCGCCTGCGCCGCCTGGGCCTGCTTCGCCGACCGCTCAGCCATGCCCTTGCCCCGGGCGACCAGGTAGATGAGCGAGCCGAGGACCGGCAGGAAGATGAGCAGGACGACCCAGAGCGCCTTGCCCCAGCCGCCCATCTCGTGGTCTCGGAAGATGTCGGCGAAGATGCTGAACAGCACCATCAGGAAGGCGAAGAAGAAGAACCAGGCGACCAGCACCCAGAACCAGTCCCAGAACGAATCCACCTGCGTGTCCCTTCCCGATCGGGTGGGTCGGACAGGTTGGACTGTCCTCCAGGTGACCGGTGGTGGCATCACCCGATTCGGGCGATCCCCGGTTTCTCGCCGGTCGCCATGCGGAACAGGGGTGGTCCCGCCGCGCACATCGAGTGGTGCTGGGAACGAGCGGATGGTGTGCTCGCCCACCGTGCCCACGCCCGTTGCCGCCCGTCCGCTGGGACGCCGGTACTCGGCCGGGGATGCCGCCGCCCCGTTCACGATCCAGTCGGTGTCCAAGCCGTTCGTGTACGCGCTGGCGCTGGCCGACGCGGGCCTGCCGACCCCATGGTCAACGCGGGCGCGATCGAGGTGGCCTGCCTGGTCGCCGGGGACACCGTCGAGCAGAAGCGGGCCCGGGTCGTCGCCGGGCTGTCCGCGTTCGCCGCACGCGACCTGCACGTGGACGAGGCGGTGCTCGCCTCGGAGGCCGAGACCGGGGACCGCAACCGGGCCCTGGCCTACCTGATGCGCGGAGCCGGCTCGCTCACCCTGCCCGTACAGCAGGCACTCGACGTGTACTTCGCGCAGTACTCGGTGCTGGAGGGCCAGGACGTGGTGGTCGTCCTCGGGGTACGAGACGACGACGCCGCGCCGGGCTCATGCGATCTCGGCGGACCCGGCCATCCTGCGGGTCCGCTGACGGCGACCTCGCCCGAGTCAGCAGACCCCGGTCGTCTGGTCGCACGAGTCACGGTCGGCGACCCACAGGGCTGTGGCGCGACGACGCGGTCATTCGCGTGGAGTACTTCGTCATCGCACCCGGCGCAAGGCGCCACAGCAGCCAGACCGGGTACCAGCGGGCGGGCACGATCATGATCGGTCGGTTGCGCGCCAGCCCGCGCAGAGTGTCCTCGGCCAGCCTTGCGGCCGGGTACAGCGGGGCGCCGGCGTCGGCGAGTAGCTGCCGGGGGGTGGGACCGTGCGCGACCGACGCGGGGACCGGCAGGTCGTCCGGCCACGGGCCATCCAGCATCGGGGTGTCGATGGCGCCCGGGCAGAGCACGTTCACCTGTACACCGTGCTCGGCCCCAGCGGCCCGCAGCGCCAGGCTCAGACCGACCACGCCCCACTTGGCGGTCGCGTAGGGGGCCGTCAGGCCGTACTCGGGGACCAGCCCGCTCAGCGAGGACACGTTCAAGATGGTCCCGGAGCCCTGTGCCTTCATCAGCGGGTAGGCAGCATGGCAGCCGTGCACCACCCCGCGCAGGTCGACGTCGATGGCACGGTCCCAGTGCTCGAGCTGCAACTCGTCCGGCTCGCCGCGGATGCTGACGCTCGCGTTGTTGACGACGAGGTCCAGCCGGCCGTGCCGAGCCCGCACGGCGCGCACGGCAGACGTCGTTGCCGGGCCGTCGCGGACGTCGAGGTGGACCGGCTCGGCCATACCCGGACCCCGCCGGCTCAGCTCGTCTGCTCGCTCGGCGGCGGCCGCATCGGCGACGTCGGCGAGCACGACCCGCCACCGGCGAGAGACCAGCGCCCCGGCCAGGGCAAGTCCGATCCCCGAGGCACCACCCGTGATCACCGCCACCTGTTGCATCCGGCTACCTCCCGCTGACCCTTCCTTCGTACGCGCGGTGCCGAGCACCGGCAAGGGCGGACCTCCCGGAAGCGGTGAGGGACGGGCCACCGCCGGCGCCCCGCTCGGGCACTCGGGGACCTCCTCGCCAGCGGCCTGACTCGGCACGGGCCGCGCGGCCGGGTTCACGTCCGGGCGACGGGACCGGACGCCTGCTCGGGCGGATCAGACCCGCAGCACCACCCGTCCCTTCGCCGCCCCGGTGGTCAGGTAGTCCAGCGCCGCCACAACCTGGTCGAGGGAGAAGGTCCGCTCGTCGACCACCGGCCGGATCCGGCGGGCCTGGAGCAGGCCGGCGAGGGTCGCGAGGTTCTCCTCGCGACCAGGGCCTGAGCGGATCGGGGGGATCTGCTTGACCAGGGGGGAGATCGCGACCAGGGGGAGCATCCGTCGCAGGCTGCCGAGCACGCGATGGCCGGAGCGGCCGTACTGGTCGTGACCGATGAGCACGAACGTGCCGTCTGGTTCGAGCGCGCGGCGAATCTGCCGGAACGGCGCCTGCGAGACGATGTCGAACACGATGTCGTAGCGCACCCCCGCGTGGGTGAAGTCCTGCTGGGTGTAGTCGATGACTGCGTCGGCGCCCAGGTCGCGGAGCAGGTCGAGCTTGGCCGGGCCGTCGACGGCGGTGACCCTCGCGCCGAACACGGTGGCCAGCTGGACCGCCCAGACCCCGACCGCACCCCCGGCGCCGTTCACCAGCACTCGCTGCCCGGCCCGCACCTGGCCCTCGTCGCGCAGGTTGGACAGCGCGATCAGAGCGGCGGTCGGCACCGCGGCCGCCTCCTCGAGTGACAGGTGGTCCGGGACCCTGGCGAGCAGGGCCTCGTCCACCGCCACGAGCTCTGCGAACGCGCCCGCGTTGGCCCACAGGTTGACGCTGCGGGTGACTTCGCCGAACACCCGGTCCCCCACCGCGAACCGGCCCGCAGCCGGACCGAGCCCGACCACCTCCCCGGCGAGGTCGGTCCCCGGCACGGCGACCTTGGGGCGGCGCACACCTCCGCCGGCCAGGCGCAGGACGTAGGGCACCCCGTGCACGGCGTGCCACACGTCAGCGTGCACGGACGTCGCACAGACCCGCACGAGCACCTGCCCCGGACCGGCCGACGGCTGGGGGATCTCACGCAGCTCGAGCACGTCGGCATGCGGCCCGTAGGCGTGCTGGACGACGGCTCGCATCGCCGCATCCTTCCGGACGGACGGCCCTCGCGCTGCGCGTCCGTCGATCACCCTGCCAGCAGCCGCCGGCCGCAGTGGGCCTGGTAGCGGGCCCCGAACCCGAAGAGACGGCCGCGGTCGGGTCGTCGCGCCGGTCGAGCCGCAGCGAAACGTGCTGGAAACGAGCGGATGGTGTGCTCGCCCACCGTGCCCACGCCCGTTGCCGCCCATCCGCTGGGACGCCGGCTGGACGAGCTGCGCCAGCGCCTCCTCGAGGTCGAGGACGGCGAGGTGGCCACCTACATCCCGGCGCTGGCGGACGCCGACCCGGCTGCGTTCGGCTTGAGCATGGTCACCGTCGAGGGACGCCGGTACTCGGCCGGGGATGCCGCCGCCCCGTTCACGATCCAGTCGGTGTCCAAGCCGTTCGTGTATGCGCTGGCGCTGGCCGACGCGGGCCTGCCGACGGTGCTCGATCGGGTGGGCACCGAGCCCACCGGGGACGCGTTCAACGCCGTCACCCTCGAGTCGGGCACCGGCCGGCCGATGAACCCCATGGTCAACGCGGGCGCGATCGAGGTGGCCTGCCTGGTCGCCGGGGACACCGTCGAGCAGAAGCGGGCCCGGGTCGTCGCCGGGCTGTCCGCGTTCGCCGGACGCGACCTGCACGTGGACGAGGCGGTGCTCGCCTCGGAGGCCGAGACCGGGGACCGCAACCGGGCCCTGGCCTACCTGATGCGCGGAGCCGGCTCGCTCACCCTGCCCGTGCAGCAGGCACTCGACGTGTACTTCGCGCAGTGCTCGGTGCTGGAGGGCCAGGACGTGGTGGTCGTCCTCGGGGGTGCGAGACGACGACGCCGCGCCGGGCTCATGCGATCTCGGCGGACCCGGCCATCCTGCGGGTCTGCTGACGGCGAGCTCGCCCGAGTCAGCAGACCCCGGTCGTCTGGTCGCACGGGTCAGGGTCGGCGACCCACACGGCTGTGGCGCGACGACGCGGTCATTCGCGTGGAGTACTTCGTCATCGCACCCGGCGCAAGGCGCCACAGCAGCCAGACCGGGTACCAGCGGGCGGGCACGATCATGATCGGCCGGTTGCGCGCCAGCCCGCGCAGAGTGTCCTCGGCCAGCCTTGCGGCCGGGTACAGCGGGGCGCCGGCGTCGGCGAGTAGCTGCCGGGGGGTGGGACCGTTCGCGACCGACGCGGGGACCGGCAGGTCGTCCGGCCACGGGCCATCCAGCATCGGGGTGTCGATGGCGCCCGGGCAG
>Ga0209594_1000099_pt1 | contig 66358 bp, 41 predicted proteins | sample AshMeaCrysSpring_FD_184126 | JGI IMG/M metagenome (GOLD analysis project Ga0209594, IMG submission 184126) | Groundwater microbial communities from Big Spring, Nevada to study Microbial Dark Matter (Phase II) - Ash Meadows Crystal Spring... | ecosystem: Environmental > Aquatic > Deep subsurface...
ACCCCCGAAAAAGTGATGAGAAAGATGGTATTTTAACGGCTTCGGAAGTGACGCGACTGAGGCTTTATGGCACAAAATTGGTAGTGTTATCCGCTTGTGACACAGGAGTAGGTTCGGTGGCAACTGGTGAGGGAGTGTATGGGTTGCGGCGGGCGTTTGTTAAGTCGGGTGCGGAAAGTCAATTGATGAGTTTATGGAAAGTGGATGATTATGGTACGAGTGAGTTGATGTCAATGTATTATCAACGGATTAAAAACGGAGTTGCGCGATCGCAAGCCATGCGTCAAGTTCAATTAGAATTATTACAAGCCCCTTTTTATCAGCATCCTTATTATTGGAGTTCGTTTATCTTTTCTGGAGATTGGCGACCAATGGAGGCTTTTTAACCGATAATTTGATTATAATAACATCAACACCCTCACTCAAATACTGTCATTTTATTGATCTTTCATCACTTCAATTTACTATGATCTTCAAAGCAACATTCTCTCTCTTAGCCGGACTGAGTTTACTGAGTGCTAGCACCTTCACCTCCTTACCCAGTCGCGCTTTAGCCTCTGCGATCGCCCAGGCAGAAACCTCTGAAACTGAAACTGAAGCGATGACGGAGTCAGAATTCTATGAACAAGCCAAGGAAGAATTTGGCGTTTTGGGGGACTATGGTCAGGATTTATATGTGCTTTATCGTATCATTGAAAAACTCGCCCGTGCTAATGGTTTAGATGAACGAAATTGGCGGTTTCAATTAGTTGATCAATACGAAATTAATGCCTCTGCTTCTGATCTGAATTTACTCACCTTTTATTCCGGTTTAATTGATCAACTGCATGGAGATTATGAAGCGATCGCCTGTGTTGTCGGCCATGAAATGGCACATCTTGAGAAAAATCACATACCTTTGAGGGTGAAAGTGCAGGCAGAAATGCTGAAGCTGAAAGAAGAAGCCGATCAAGAATTGTTAGCAGAATTACAAGCAAATCAAAAGCAATCTAGTAGTGTTGGAGGTGGTATTATTGGGGCAGTGGTTGATCGGGTTGCAGGCACGGGAGGGCTGGCAAACTTTGCAGGCAGAACCCTCGATCAGGCGTTAGAAGATATGGATGCCGCCGAGAAACAACAAGCCCAAGCCAGGGCAAAAGAGATTTATCAAGAAAAATTAGAGACTTTAAATCAGGAGTTTTCAGCTACGATTCAAGAACATGAATTAGAGTCAGATCGCTATGGCTATATTTATGCGGCGCGGGCTGGACTAGATCCCCAAGGTTGTCTACGGGCGATGGATGTCCTCAATGATCTGCCCACCAGTCATTTACCCGGAATTACCCACCCCTCAACCCCAGAACGAATTCAAAAATTAAATGCCATTCAAGCTGAATTATCAATCACGGATTTAGTGGCAGAAGGGGAAGCCAACTTACGAAATAGTTCAGCGCCCCTTGATTATGCTATTTCACGGGATGGCAAATCAATTCGGATTGAATCCCGTTATAACCGCAATATTGATGATGTATTGTAGCAGCTAAAAACGGCTTCAAAATCCACAGAATCAATCGCCTTTAAGTTTTTTCATTTTGCCTCCCCAACCAGGGTAAATGCTGCCCAATTAATCGGTTGGGGATACTTTTCTTTCGTGTCTAATATCGCTTGACGTAGTGCAACAACTTTATTCCTATCTTCCTGCCAATAATCATAGAATTTCGTCATTAAAAATTGAGTTGATTCATCCGGAACCTTCCACAACGACACAATTAAACTGGGAACGCCTGCCTGTAAAAATGCTCGCGATAAACCAATCACCCCATCACCGGAAATTTTACCTCGTCCCGTATCACAAGCACTCAGAACGACTAATTCAGCGTTGAGTTTCATATTATAAATTTCCACAGAAGTTAACAGTCCATCTGCATCTCCTGAAGGCGCTAAAGCGATCGCACCCGGTGCATCCAATACCCCAGATTCTTCCGGAATTCCATATTCTAACAGTCCATGAGTTGCCAGGTGAATTAATCGAGCCGTCTGCATTTTTTGAGTGACAATGGGTTCAGTGGCTTGATCCCAAACTAAGGGTTTAGTCTGAAATTTGTCTGCGATCGCAAAAGCTTCATCTTCTGCCCCCTTTAAAGCGGAAAGTTGCCTCATTTCATCGGTTTCCGGATGCCAAACTTCCGGCATCGTTGGATTACCCACAATGAGAACTTCAGAAGCCGGATTATTACGCTTTTCATTATGAGATTGACGAGCAATATCCAATAGTTGAATAGAGGGAGAAGTGAGAATTGTATGTTTTTCAATTAAGTATTGATTCTGATGATCAATTAATGCTGGAAACGGAACTAAATACAATTCACCTTGGGGCATAAACACCACTTTTTCTGAAGGATCTGTCGGTAATAAATCAGCGATGGGTTGAATTAAAATATCATGAAGTTGACGAAGATTTGCGGTTTGTTTAGCTTGTTGTTCCTGTAAAAATTCCTCACTCGGAACCTCAACAATATCCCCATCATATTGATTGCGTCCCCTTGCGCCAATATCTTCAATACGGCTATTATCTACAAGTTCCTGAAGGGGAGTATTAAGAGAAGACAGATTAACTTCTTTAAATGTTATTTCACCCGTGGGTTTAATTACCCAAATATAGAGCGATGAAATATCTAAATCTTGGAAACGAACAATTGAATACTGAACAAATGTAGAATTTTGAGTTTTAGCAATTTGACGAATCTGATTAATATTGAGAGATTCAGTTGTTGAAATTAGACCTTGCCGATCATTATTGAGTTTTTCTGAGATTAATTCAATCAAACTTCGGGCGCGACCTTTTTCAGAAATCTCTAAAGCTGCATCGGTTTTATTCTGAGCGATTAATGCTATTTGAAGAGATCGAAAACTGCGAAGATAAATATCGAAAATTGATACTTTATTGTGATCCTCTGTGAGATTAGTGCGGAGAGATTCAAAAACATCAATTGCTTTTCTCAACTTAACTTCAGATTCTCTCAATTTTTTAGTTCTAAGTAAAGCAAAGCCCAAATTACCAAGAGAATAAGCTACCTCTTGGCGATCTCCGGTTTCTTGTGCAATAGCTAAAGACTGCTGATAGTATTCTATTGCCTGCTGATACTGCTCTAAACTGAGGTAAGCATTGCCTAAAAGATTAAGGGAATAACCTTCTCCTGCCCGCAGATCTAATTTTTGTGCAATAGCTAAAGACTGCTGTAAAAATTCTATTGATCGTTGATACTGCTTTAAACCGATGTAAGCACTACCTAAACCATGGAGAGATGCGGCTTCCCCATTGCTGTTACTAATTTCTCGATCAATAGCTAAAGCCTGATTATGGAATTCTATCGCTTTTTGATACTGTCCTAAGATTGTGTAAGCATTACCCAAATTACCAAGAGAATCAGCTTCTCCTTCACGGTTACTAATTTCTCGATCAATAGCTAAAGCCTGATTATGGAATTCTATCGCTTTTTGATACTGTCCTAAGCTTGTGTAAGTATTGCCCAAGTTGCCCAGAGAATTAGCTTCCCCAAAGCGATCGCCTATTTGTTGATAAGTTTTCAAAGCCTGTTGAAAAGATTGTAAAGCTTCCTGAAAACCCCCAGCTTTAACTTGCTGAATACCCTGCTGATATAATCTATCTGCCTCAGCCTTTCGTTCATCGGGGGTTTGTGCGAGAACTTGAGGTACATTCAGAACGTTCATCGATACAACTGGACTCAACACACCCACAACAACCGCCAGGGTTAACGCTTTGAGGTTCAACACCGAAATTCCTCCAGGGGTAGATGTTTGCTTGTGTTTATATATTTTTCGGGATGAGGAACCTATGCAATTTACAGCGTCTCTGGATCAATATTTAATTCCCGTAATTTAGCCACCAGTCGTTCATTGCGTTGTTGTTCGGCTTCAAGCTGTTCTTGAGCCATTTTCGCGGACTCTTCTGGTGTAGGAACTAATACTCCATTAGGTGTGAAAAACCTCAGTTTACTTTCATAAATTCCTAGAAAAAGTTGTAATTGTTCACTCCACAAATAGCCTAGTTCATTCGGCTGTAAATCTTGGTATTTGCCATTAACCAGGTGAAATCCTTTGAACTCTAAAGTTTCTGGAGAGAACCAAAAATAGTCAGGAGTTCTGAATATATCTTGGTAAAATTCTTTTTTAGTTGTGCGGTCGGTATTAGCTGTTGAATTAGATAATAATTCAATAATTACATTTGGATATTTACCACCTTCTTCCCAAGTCACCCAACTTTTTCTCGGTTTACGTTCTGTATCAAGAACCACAAAGAAATCAGGACTTCTAAAATTATTCGTTGTTATCTGTTCTGAACTATAAAAAATCGTCAGATTTCCGGCAGCAAAATAATCAGTTCTATCTTGCCACAACCAATCTAAACATTTTAGCAGTAGCAATAGTTGTTGTAGATGCAAATAACTTTCCAAAGGTGGCTCCTTACTTTCTAAATCTCCTGGGGGAAATTCAATCTCTTCAAATTCGATGTCAGATTGAAGGGTTTCTAAATCTTTCGCAATGGTCATTGTCTTCTCCCGTTCTATACTTTCTAGTTTAATTCATCAACATTAACCGACAACTTCAAGCACTGCTGAAAGGACTGCCATTGTGGAAACGCTATAGGGGACAGATACTTCTTGTCTCCATTCACTATCATCTGCACTTCGTGTCAGTTCTGTTAAATCTCCCAGTAAACTATCAATCACGCCTAAGGATTCTTCTTCTCTTAAACCGCCCAGACGACCCCGAGATTTTCCGCGACTGGCTGCAACTTGTTGTAAGGCTTTAAGGGTATTTCGTAAAGGTTCTTGACTCGCTAAAATCATAATTTCTGGGAAGCCTGATGTTCCGGTTACTGTCAAGGTGGATTCTCCCGGACGTGGCAGTTCTAAAGTTTCTCCTGGATTAAAAGCTTCTACTTCTGGTGCATTCCAATCTGTGGGGTAAAAGGGTTCCATTCCTCCCTTGGCGCTAATGAGTAAAATAGCGAAGTGAAGCGGTTGATTACTTTTGTTAGTTACTGCAACTGTAATTTGAGTTCCTGAACGAAATTGAACGGGAATATTAGCAGCTTTACTCTCGTCGAGTCCTCGACTGGCAACTTCTAAAACCTGTCCAGCGCCAGAGACTTCGGCTTTCACTTCTAGGGGTGAACCCTGACCCGTATTTAATAATTGTCCTAAAATTTGATTCACTAATAACCGTCGAAGTCTGGGTTGCAGTCGATTAATGGCATTAATAATAGGTTCATCTAAACGTCCAAAAGAATCAGTATCCGGCGTTAAATCAGCTTGAAACAGTCCAATACAACCCACTGGGGGAAGTTCGAGGTTAGGATTAATTTCGGCTTGTTGCTGTTGATATTCTTCGGTAAATCGTCCTAAAAAATATCCGCTCTCTGTCAGTTGATTGCTGGGAACTAATTCAATTCTTTGATTCGATTGTACTTCAGTATTTACCGTTGTTAAATCATCTCCCAACGATTCATCTAAAGCCAGTTGAAGTTTAGGGTTAGCGGGAATTCCAACAATTTTTTCTCGCAAGAATCGACCTTCTTTGATTGCTGAAGCATCTCCAGAGATTTGTTTTCCCCGACCCACTAAACCTTCTACTCGTGAGGTTTGTTCAATTTCTGCTACCACCTGTCCTGACTCATCTAAGACTGAATAGACCATTCCTGCTTCTGAACTTTTCAGGTTTTGAGAGGCTACACCCCCTAACCAAAAATCAATAATTTCTCCACTAACTTTTGTAATCACAGCTTCAGCAGAGGGGGTTTCTAAGTCTAGAAAGAATAACGGTTGTTGATTAAAATTGCTCCCCGGTTGGTCTTCAAATGTAGGAATTTGGTCTGTTCGATGTTTTTTTGCTCTTGCTAAACTGTTAGTGCTACGTTTGAGATTAATATAAATTGATTCAGCCGTTTGTGTAGAAGTGAGTTGCCATAAATAACGAGTTAATAAATAGGTAAAAGCACCTGCATAAAATGTGCCGAAATCAGCATCAATGGCTTCTTGAGTCCGTCCAGCAGAACCTAATGCCACGCCTTTAGCAATTCCAGCTTGTCGCCGTTTGAGAAAGTCATCTTCAGACCATTTTAATTCAGAACGTAATTGTTTTTGTAATTCTAATTCAGCTTGGCTAGGAACTAACGTTTGACCACTGCGAGTCAGTCGCGCCGCCCGAACTACCACGTTTCCTCGAGTTCCTCCCCCAGAATGACAGCTATCTAAAATCATGGTAAATTTATCTGTTTTTACCTGACTTTTTAATAAGAATAGAGTCTGTCCCATAATATGGGAAACAGGAATTTCTGGATTGTCTGAATTGATGGGTTCAACGTCTTGAGGAAGGATTGTACCGTTATATTGACAGCGATTATTTGTACTATTTTCCTGGCGACATTCTTCTAAGTTTAAAGGAAACGGATCTTTAACTAAGCTACCATGTCCAGAATAGTGAAATACTACAACATCTCCAGGGTCTGCTTGTTGAATTAAATGTTCTTGAAAGGCTTTGATAATATTTTCACGAGTGGGTTTGAGGTCAGCATTATCGGAGACAATCATAACGTCACTAGGATTGAAGCCAAAACGATGAATGAGCAGGTGTTGCTGTAGGTCTACATCGGTGAGACAACCATTTAAAGAGGTAACCCCATCATAATTATTAATACCCACTAAGAGGGCTAATTTGCGGGGGGTACTTTGTGCCAGAACTTGACCATAACGTTCGGCTTGTTGAAAAAAGTCAAGTTGACTCAAGCCCATTGCCGCTAGAGTTGACCCGGCAAATTGCAGAAAATGACGACGTTTGAGTGGAGACATAATTCAGGATTCCAAACGGAATTTTAACAGCATTATCTCCTAGAACATACTTGGCGGGTATCTAAGCTTATGCTGCCTTTTCTACTAACGGCTTACGAGCAGCTCCTGACTCAATGGCAAATACAACACAAACAACGCCGCAATTTTTGGAAGGCACTGGCACAAATAGGGTGAGATTGATCTAGTTTTTGAGTCAATGCCAGACTTCAAGATCTTTCTCCTGTCAAATTTACCTAGAAGCAGGTTATATCATGTCCGGTTAATCAGTCGGTTTCTTTCTTAATCACTTCCCATAAAGAATTTCTGACTCAACCAAATGCGGATTCAACTTCCAGTTGAGATGCTGAGTATGACCCCTGTTGGTTCATTCTGTTTCATTACGTCTCCAGTTTTAGATAGAAAATGGTGAGAATAATTTTAGGGTCTAAGGCTGTAACTGTTAAATAGAATAGGTTTCAGAGCTATTGAATCTAACCTTCGAGACGAGGGGGTCGCAGGTTCAAATCCTGTCATCCCGATTGATCATGTTCACTGTTTGACTTATCAAATTGGTAAATTGATAGTGGGTTACAATCCGGGTATCAAGCAAGAGATTAATATCGGACGTTCTAATATCATGTCCGGCTGAACACTATACACATCTTCTGGAAGTCGGGAGTCGGGAGTGGGGTGTGGGGTGTAGGAGCAAAGAAATTCAGTTCATCAACTTTCTTCTTTTGATGATCCCTCATGATCCGGACTTGATCTGAATTCTACATCCTCATTATACGTTAAGTATTCAAGCGGATTTCATATTACTTAAAGTGAAAGGAAGACTCACAAGTTGCTAAATGATGAGTCTGTAGATAGATATTAGTTTATAAGGACTTTTGGAAATAAACCATTTCTACAAACCCTAAAAAACACCTTTGACACCAACCATCTACCCACAAAGCTGATGGATTTCTCCTAATAATACCGTTTGTTTTGCGCCAGTGACGAGGGGACAGTTTCCGGGAATATTATTCATGCGCCAATAGGCTAAAATTGCAAAGGTGATAGCTTCTTTATAATCTGCATCTAACCCTACATCAGTTGTGGTAAGAATTGGGATCGGATGTAAGCGAGTTTGTAGACGTTGTTTGAGATAATGATTGTGACTACCGCCACCACACAGTAAGACTTGATCAGGCATTTGCGGTAAAAATTGGCGATAACTTTGTTCAACAGAAGCCGCAGTTAATTCCGTTAAAGTTGCGAGAATATCAGCTTCACTGAGATTATAGGGATGCGCCTCAGTGAGGCATTGATGGAGATAAGTCCAGCCAAATAATTCTCGTCCGGTAGACTTGGGGGGAGATTGTTGAAAAAAGTCCTGTTGCAGCCATTGTCTCACCAATTCCAGACAAGGGGTACCAGTTGCAGCCCAAGCCCCATCGTGATCATAGCTTTGGTTGCCGCTGGAAAACCGTTGAACCGCTAAATCTAATAATGTATTCCCAGGGCCTGTATCCCACCCTAAAAGAGAAGTCTGGTCATGAGTGGGAGGTAAATAAGTTACATTACCAATACCCCCTAAATTCTGAACACAGCGATGATATTGGGGATGACTTAACAACGCTACATCCACCCCAGACACCAAGGGTGCACCCTCTCCCCCCGCTTCCAGGTCGGCTTGTCTAAAATTACTCACTGTGGGAATACTTGTTAACTGGGCAATAACAGCGCCCCGTCCCAATTGTAAACTATAACCCATGCGGGGGGGTTTCTCCTTCAATTGAGGCGGTTGATGGAAGACCGTTTGACCGTGAGAACCAATCAGTTGCGCGGCTGAATGTCCCACTTGGATGGCGATCGCTGCTTCGGCAAAACAGGTGGCTATGGCATCATCTAATGCAGCCAGTTGCGCCATGGATAGGGGTTCTCCTTGACAAACGGCGAGAATTTGCGATCGCAGGGCATCCGGATAGGGAAAAGTTGCCCCTGCCAACAGTTGTACCTGTAAATTGGGAAGAGTTTCATCAATCCGAACCAAGGCGGTATCAATGCCATCAACAGAAGTGCCGCTCATTAACCCAATTACATCCACCATGATTTAAGCCTGCTACCGATCGGAGTCCACAGCTACTACCACAACAGTAATATTATCCCGTCCGCCTTCGGCTTTGGCTGCTTCTACCAGTTCTTTTGTTGTGGTCTCACACTCTTTCAAAGACTGCAGTGATGCTGCAATTTGTTCATCTGAGAGTTCTTCTGTTAATCCATCACTACAGAGTAATAGATAATCTCCGGGTTGAACATCAACGGGTATAATCTCAATATCAATTAAATCCGCTCGTCCTAAACATTGAGACAGAATATGTCGCCAAGGATGAATCCGGGCATCCTCTGGAGTCAGCAACTGATTGGCAACCGCTTGCGCCACCCAAGTTTGATCGTGACTGATTTGTTCTAGAACTTGATCTCGCATTCGATACAACCGAGAATCCCCAATATTGCCACACCAAGGCTGATCTGCATCTCGAAACAGAATTGCCACCGCTGTGGTGCCCATATCCGCTCGTTCTGGATGATCTTGTTGATCTTGGACAATGGCATCATTAGCAGCTAAAAAAGCATTGTTTAACAACTCAGGTGAAGCGCTATCGCTTTGCCAATGGGTGTCGAGATAAGTTTGAATGGTTTGGGTAGCAATTTGGCTGGCTTCCTGCCCCCCTGCATGACCTCCCATCCCATCCGCCACAATGAAAAATCGCCCCTGGGGGTCAATGTAATAGGCATCCTGATTAACAGCGCGGACTTTTCCCGTATCGGTCCAACCTGCATAATGACATTTCATCTCTCAACTGACTTCAATAATTAAGACTTCCGCGTTGATGTAACACCTGAGTTAAGTGAGGAATAACTCCCTAAACAGCTCTACCAACACCTGAAAAAACTGATTTTAAGATGAAGCTGGGTGAATAACCCATCTTGGTGTTGTCCAAACGCAAGCCTGCTTATGATACAGGAGTTATTACTAAATGTACAAGTTTTTTGCACAATAATTAAACAGACACACGCTTAGCTTATCCGATCACATCATGCGGTCATAGCGATCAATGCGCCGTAGTACCCTAAAAAAGGCAACCCCCATCAGCAACGCCAAAAAGACCACAACCCAGGCTAACACCACATAATTGTTAATAAATAATAAGGTGGCTGAGATGGTAAACCCACTCAGGAGTAAGGCATAGTTGGTTCCCATTTGCACATGACTGACGCGCCGAATCATTCGATCCGTTTCGACAGCCCGTACCCGCATCCGGATATCCCCCTGTTCTAGTTTATTCAGGGTATCTTCAATCCGACTGGGTAGACCTAAAGCAGTGGAACTCACCTGGGCGGCTTGACGACCGATTTCATTAAAGAGACTGTTGGCAGTTTCAACTTGATTTCCATTAGACATAAGCTGCATGGCAAACGGTTGTGCCACCTCCATAAAATTAAATTCTGGATCGAGTCCTTTACCGACTCCTTCTAAGGTTGAAAACGCCCGCATCACAAAGGTGAATGTCGCGGGAAAACGGAAGGGTTGGTCATAGGCAATTTCATACAAATCATCACTAATATTGGTAATGGACTGCTCTTCAAACGGTTTATCCATGAAGTTATCCAGCATATACTGAACACTGCGCCGTACTGCCCCCATGTCTCCGGTGGGAGCAAGTGCTCCCAAATCAACCAAAGATTGCACCACGCGGTTACCGTCTTTTTGAGCAATGCCAAATAACGTCTCCATCAGCTTTTCCCGCAGATTAGAGGTAATTTGACCCATCATGCCAAAATCATAAAAGATCAGTTGACCTTCTGGACTGACGGCAATATTACCGGGGTGAGGATCAGCATGGAAAAATCCATTATTTAGTAATTGAATTAAATAGGCTTCTGCCCCCATTTGTGCCAGACGTTTGCGATCTAAACCGGACGCTTCTATCGCCTCATAGTTACTAATTTTGATACCCGGAACATATTCTAACGTTAGGACGCGAGGGGAGGAATATTGCCAATAGACACGAGGGACTTTCACCCAGTCAAAATGACGGAAATTCCGACGAAACGTATCAGCATTCCGGCCTTCATTGAGATAATCAATTTCCAGCCATAAAATACGGCAACATTCCTCATAAATCCCTAACCAATCCCGTCCGCGCCCCCAGGTAGGATGATTTTGGAAATAGCGAGCAATGCCTTTAAGAATGGTTAAATCAATCTCAAATAGCTTTTTTAAACCTGGCCGTTGAATTTTAACCACCACATCCAGGCTGGAGCGTAATTGAGCGCGATGAACCTGACCTAAACTGGCAGCGGCTAAGGGAACGGGATCAAAACTACTAAACAGATCTTCGACGCTTTTACCAAAATCCTGCTGGATAATTTCCAGGCATTGTTCATAGCTAAACGCAGGAACTTTATCTTGTAATTTTGACAGTTCTTCCACGTATTCTGCCGGGAACAAATCAGCCCGAGTGGAGAACAATTGTCCAACTTTGATAAACGTTGGCCCCAACTCTAACAACATTTCCCGTACCCAAACCGCTTGAGCACGACGACGGGCTAGTTGTTTTTCTTCAGCGTATCCTCCCCAATAACTCCATTTTTTTTTGTCGATCCACAACCAACTTAACCAGGTGAGAACAAAAGTCCAAATATCGATGTAACGCCGCTTGCGAGAATAGTTTTTGCGGTTCCATCGGTAAGCTTTTTCCCCATGGGACTTGCGATTGAGTAATGCTGAGGTGGCATTGGCAATCGCTTGAGTCCGTTGAGTTTCGTGAATCGAGCTATCAACCGGAATAGACACTCGAGTTTCCAAATTTTATTTCTAGTAAATTGACTTCAAATTTTAAAGCGTAAACAACAGACTAATGAGACATAAAAAACAGCAAAATGGGTGTCGTATTAAAAGACATCAATTGCTGTCTTCATTGGTTTATCTGTTTTTTATTAAAGTTCTGGGTAATCCTTAACACTGACTTTCAAAGTAGCGATCGCCACCTCAGCTATTTTAGCTTGGGTTACGATAACGTTGCAGTTCAGAACGCAGTCGAGCAATTTCAGCCCGTAGCTCATCAATGGTTTCTTGTAAGTCTACAGGTTGAACCGTTGCACCCGTCGCCCCTGTCGAGGAAGAAACCGGACTATCAGCGACCACCTGAGATTCTTGATTGGCTCGGTTGGCAACCTTTTGGGTAAATTGTCGCAGATTCTCCCGTTGCTGAGCATCAAATTTTCCCAGTTCGCTCATGGTATTGGTAAACAGGTTTTCAAGCTGCTCATACAGTCCTTCAGCTAGGGCGCGGCCCATAAAAAATGAATCCACCGTTGATTTACTCATAAAAAATTTTTACTAACTTCCGTAACAAATTATAACGTGCAGATTCATACAGAGGAACGACATCTTAATGAGATTTTTGCACTTGGCCGAGTAGGACATCATGATTCTCTTTGAGGGGTGTAGGGTGTGGGGTGTGGGGTGGAGGTAACAGAAATAGAAGCGGTCAGCCTGTCATCCCCAAGCAGTTGGGAACAGTCTATTCGCTACCTTCCCCGTGGCTCATCTGGCAAACAACGGTAAAAATAAAGTCAAAAAGTAGTAAACAATGGGAGCTGTAAACACATAACTATCGGCTCGATCTAAAATTCCCCCATGACCTGGAATTAATTGGCCGGAGTCTTTGACTCCAGCATCCCGTTTCATCATAGATTCGGTTAAATCCCCTAAGAGGCTGGCAACACCCACGAGTAAACCTAATACTAAACCCGCCCAGGGAAATCCCGGCCAATGTAAAAGTTGAGATCCAAAAACGGCAACCCCCATACTGCCCACAATGCCAAAAACAGCCCCTTCTACTGTCTTTTTTGGGCTAATTTCAGATAGGCGAGTCCGGCCAAAAAATTTACCGAAAATATAAGCCCCAATATCAGCCGCCCAAATACAGATAAACCCCAATAGGGTGACCGTTAATCCAGGAGAGAGTTGGTCTAAATGACTCCACAAGTCAAACCCTTCTTGATTCATGGAAAAGTGATTGGCGAGGGGATGACGTAAGAGGGTTTGATTGAATTCTAAATCAGCTGATTCCAACCCCACTCTTAACCGAATCCAGTAGCCCGGTAAATAACCCCCGTAAAATAATCCTAAAATTGAGGTGGCAATATCCGCAATGGTTGCAATTTTGGGCTGAAATAGCAGATAAAAACAAATCAGGGTTCCGGCTAAAGCAAAGACGGGATCAACTAAATGAGGGGCTAGGGCGGCTGTAATCAGTAAAAGCATACTCAACACCAGGGTGGTTTTTCCAGCCGGTTCAGTTCCCGTTGAACGCACCAGTTGAAAATACTCTGATAAGCCCAGATAAACAATCACACCAAACCCCAGGGTGAAGTACCATCCTCCAAAGGCAAGCATTCCGAGGGCTAAAATGATAGCAATGATTCCACTAATAACACGAGACCAAGGCATAGGACAATTTTCTCTTGCAAATGACTAGATAATTTCATCTAGTGGTTAGAACTGTTATCTTAATATGAAATAGGAAAAATCCTGCGATCAAGGCATCTCCCCGTCAGCTTGTCGTCTCATCCCTTCGCGATCCAATGCCAGTCTATCTTAAAGGATTTCATATTAGATTAAGAATGCGGATTGGGTTGGCTGAGAGTTCCACTTCCTGGGGGTGAAATTAATCAATTTTTTCGCCACTGAGAATAAAGATGGGATTGACTGCTGCAAAGGTTTGATGAGTCCCTCGTTGTTCTAGACGGTTTAACGAAGACTGTACCACTTCGACGTTACGAACTTGTAATTCAGCAAAACTCTCAGAAATGGCGTAAAGACTTTCTAGGTTAGAGGCGGTGGCGACGATGCGTCCTTGAGACTGTAAATAGTGCCAAGCTTTTTTGAGGATGGCATGAATTTCTCGTCCCCCTTCAATACAAATTCGATGAGGGCGATGGGGTAAATCTTTCAAACAATCTGGGGCATTACCTTCTATCACTTCAACATTGGTGAGTTCAAACCGATCACAATTACGACGAATTAAGTTGGCGACATCTGTATCCCGTTCAACAGCAATCACCTGACCCTGAGAACATAATAATCCGGTTTCAACTGTAACTGTACCCGTTCCGGCTCCAATATCCCATAAAATGGAATCTGATTGCAGTCGCAGAGAGGCAATAATTAATAAACGAACTTCCCGTTTACTTAAGGGAATTCCCGGTAAGCGTTCAAACAGTTCATCCGGAATTCCAGGACTAATATAAGGCCAGAGTTTAGAAGGCATAATGATTGGTTGTCTGTCATTCTTATTGGTTATGGGTTGTTAGTTATTTGTCATTTGTTACTTGAAACCACCATTTAACCTTTCTCCCCATCTTCCCATCTCCCTATTCTCCCCTGATTTAAGCTTAAGAGGGATGATGATCAACAACATTAATTGTTGCCAGATTGGGATCACTACAGCCTGTTAAGGTTGCGCCTAATGCCAAGACAGTTTGCAGGAACTGAACTTTTTCTATAGTAATGGTTTCACCGGGAATCAAAGTTGGAATTCCAGGGGGATAAGGACACACCAACTCTGCACTACTATAACCAATTGATTTTGTTAGCGATCGCCGTTGGACAGGGGCAAAAAATGCCATTCTTGGGCAAATTACAGATAGGGTTTCTGGTGACATCCGATTCATTTGAGGCCAATACCAGATTGACTCCGATGTCCGGTCATCACAGTGGGATAGCACTGTTAATCCCTGAATCAATTGATCAATGTCAGCCTGAGTATTCCCTAAACTTATCATAAATGTTAAATGTCTCAGACTGGGTAACTCGGCAGTAATGCCCCACTGTTGGTGCAAGATTTCATCGGCTTGATATCCACTGATACCCAATCCCGAAACATCTACAGTCAGCCGCGTCCGATCTAAATCAACAAATCCTGCTATTTTCTTAACCGATTTCTGACTATAGTCTTCACCTGGAGTCGAAAACACTGACAGCGAAGGAATTTGCTGTAATTGGCAGCGGGCAAAATCAGCCAACTGTAGCGTATGACTCATCAATTTTTCCCCTTGAGTTGCCATCTGGTGTCGTGCGGCATCGAGAGAAGCCAAGAGTAAATAACTGGGACTGGTAGACTGAACCTGTTGCAAGGCTTGACTGAGGCGATATCGATTCAGGCGATCGCCTTGAACGTGTACCATAGAGGCTTGAGTCATTGCCCCTAAGACTTTATGAGTGGATTGAACCGTTAAATCAGCCCCAGCCGCTAAGGCAGAAATTGGTAAATCCGGATGAAAGGCAAAATGAGCGCCATGGGCTTCATCCACTAACAACGGAATCTGATGCTGATGAGCCAGGTCAGCAATGTTTGAAATATCCCCACAAATGCCTTCATAGGTGGGATACACCATTAAAATGGCTTTTGTGTCAGAATGTTGCTTTAAAGCCTGTTCAATCGCCTCTGGAGCCATGCTATAGGCTAAATCCCACTCGGGGTCATATTCGGGATGAATCATAATACCGATAGCACCGGATAACACTAGCCCTGAAATCACAGACCGATGAGCATTGCGAGGCACAATGATTTTATCCCCAGGGTTACAGGTGGCTAAAATCGCCGCAATAATTCCCGCTGTTGAACCATTGACTAAAAACCAGGTTTGTTCGGCACCAAATACTGCGGCAGCTAACGTCTGCGCCTGCTGAATGACTCCAGAGGGTTCATACAAATTATCAAGTTCGGGTAACTCCGGTAAGTCAGCCGCAAATACAGGTTGACCTAACACATTAGCCAAGGGGGGGGAAATCCCTTGTCCCCGTTTATGTCCCGGTGCATAAAATGGTGCGTGAGGCGTACGAGTGGCACAACGATGTAACTGTTCTAAGATAGGAATTTGGTCTTGGTTTAACATAAATAGCGGATCGCTAGATTTTTGCTCCCCATCTGAACACCCCAAGCTCATGTCAAAATGATAGTTTGGTTCTTAATCCATTGAAGTTGTTAGTGACGAATCATTTCCCATGAATACCACTCCCCGCCGTTATCACATTACCACCTTTGGCTGTCAGATGAACAAAGCCGACTCTGAACGCATGGCTGGTATTCTTGAAGATTTAGGCTTTCTCTATACTGATGATCCCAACGATGCCAGTTTAATTCTGTATAATACCTGCACGATTCGGGATAATGCCGAACAGAAAGTTTATTCTTACCTCGGTAGACAAGCCAAACGCAAACACCAAGAACCCGATTTAACGTTAATTGTAGCGGGTTGTGTGGCGCAACAGGAAGGAGAAGCCTTGCTGCGACGGGTTCCAGAAGTAGACTTAGTCATGGGGCCACAACACGCCAACCGTTTACAGGACTTGTTAACTCAGGTCTTGGATGGGAATCAGGTGGTTGCCACCGAACCCGTTCATATTATGGAGGATATCACAAAACCCCGGCGCGATAGTGAAGTCACCGCTTGGGTGAATGTGATTTATGGTTGTAACGAACGCTGTACCTATTGTGTGGTTCCCAATGTACGCGGTGTGGAACAGTCCCGTTATCCGGAAGCTATTCGGGCCGACATGGAACAGTTAGGACAACAGGGATACAAAGAAGTCACACTACTGGGACAAAATATTGATGCCTATGGCCGGGACTTACCCGGTTCTACCCCAGAAGGTCGTCACAAATATACCCTGACGGATTTATTATACTTCGTGCATGATGTTCCTGGCATTGAACGAATTCGATTTGCCACCAGTCATCCCCGTTATTTTACAGAACGGTTAATTCGCGCTTGTGCCGAATTGCCGAAAGTTTGCGAACATTTTCATATTCCGTTTCAGTCGGGGGATAATGACATTTTAAAAGCGATGTCACGGGGCTATACTCATGAAAAATATCGTCGGATTATTGATAAAATTCGTCAGTATATGCCCGATGCTGCCATTAGTGCCGATGCTATTGTGGGGTTTCCAGGAGAAACAGAAGCGCAGTTCCAGAATACTTTAAAGTTAGTTGATGATATTGGTTTTGATTTACTCAATACAGCCGCTTATTCTCCGCGTCCAGGAACCCCCGCTGCCTTGTGGAACAATCAGGTTTCAGAAACAGAAAAAGCAGATCGTTTACAACGATTAAATCATTTAGTCGGGCAAAAAGCAGAAGTTCGATCTCAGCGTTATTTTGGACGCATAGAGACCGTTTTAGTAGAGGGTCAGAACCCGAAAGATCCTAACCAAGTGATGGGTCGCACCTCAGGTAATCGTTTAACATTCTTTACTGGGGATTATACGGAATTGAAGGGGAAACTGGTGAAGGTTAAAGTAACCGAAGTGAGAGCATTTAGCCTCACGGGAAAAGCGATTGAGTTGTGTGCAAGGATATGACCTCTATAATCACCCAAACCATTAAACCTTTTTGTATTACCCTAATTGCAGGACTGATGGGAACAACAGCAATAAGCTGTCAAAGTTCTGCAACCCCATCCACATCTGTGGAGATTTTACCAGTTGCTCAAGAAACGATTACAGTTGCTGAGAAACCGAGTTTACCTGAACCCAATGAAAACGGGGATTATCGTCGATCTCCTCATCAAACCTGGAAGGTTGTAGATGTTGATCCCAATGGGTTAAATTGTCGCATGATTGATATGACTTATGACGAGTTAATCGATCCCAGTAGCGACGTTAAGCTGGATATTATCAACTGGCCTGTGATTGGCACCCTAAAGCCAGAACAGGAGTTTAAGATTAATCTGGGTCCTGCTGGATTTGGTGTAATGTATGATACACAACAAAAACCTTGGATTTTTGTGGATCAGACATTCGATGAGGGTTCAGTGAATCAATGTTTTGTCAGAGCCAATCATAAATTTGTTCAGCCTGTTACCGATTAATCAACCTTAGTTTATATCAAATTCGTAATGATGCCCACTAACAGCTTGAGAGAGACGTTTCATTGAAACGTCTCTTTTGACTGAGATTGAGATAAGAGTTAGATCACGGTATTATTGAAGTCGTCGGCAGTCATTAGACTAGACTCAACCCCATTCAAGGTTGCCAGAATTTCATTATTAAACTTGACAATTGTGGCATTTTGTGCTGTTTCGATGGTTAATTGTTCAAAGGTTAAACCTTCTTCCAGAACAATCAGATCTTCCCCATCAGTGAAGTCTGTGATTAGATTGGAACTCGAACCCGTAGTCAGAACAAATTGATCTTGTCCTAGACCCCCTGTTACGGTATTATTACCGACTCCACCAATTACCAGGTCATCACCTTGACCGCCGTAGAGTTCATCGTCTCCATCGCCGCCGTTAATTCGGTCGTTACCCAGGTTGCCATTCAGCCAGTCATTCCCGGCATTTCCCCAAATATAATCATTGCCATTACCCGCTTGAACTGTATCATTGCCTTGACCCCCGTAGACAAAATCACTGCCGTCTTGGGCCATAATCAAGTCATTGCCTTGATAGCCATAGATATGTTCGCTGGCATTTGTCGCTTCCAGGTTATCATCTTCTGGAGTTCCGTCCACAACATTAGCATCACCTGCGCCAGAAAATGGCGGTGCATATTGTAAACCAAAGTTAGTGGCAAGTTCATTATTACCCCGACGCAATACATCGGAGTTAAAGTGACGGTCGTAAATTTCTCCGTAGTTACCCACCGCTTTAACAATATTGACAGCGAAATCATTGGGTAAACCAAGGGAACCACCAATGTTACCTTCTAACCCTAAGAATTGACGAATGGCAGAATTATCATTGTTATCCGGGTTGTCATCAATATTGTTAGCAATAAACTCATCGATATTTTCCGAGGTGATACCATATTCTTCAGCTTGAACTAAAGTATGAGTCACCCAACGAACGATATCTGCCCATTCTGACTGGTTTTCATCGGTAATTAAGGCTAAGGGTTCTTTTGATAAAACATCATCCAAGAGTTGATGTTCTTCAGGATTGGATAAAGTGGGAATACGGGCGCTGAGAATGGTTAAGTCAGTGGAAACTGCATCAATATCACCTGCTTCGTAAGCAGAAAACAGTTCATCGTTACTGCCATAAGTCACAGGCGTAAATGTACCGCCCAATTCCTTTAAATTATCTTGCAGGTTTTGTAAGGCTGTTGCGTTTTCTAAGACTCCAATGCGACGACCGTTGAGGGCGGGTAACATATCAATGCCGCTATCGGCTTTAACCAGAATTCCTTGTCCGGTGTAGAGATAGGTGGGACTGTAATCAATTCCCAAGCTAGCATCCCGTACTAGGTTATGGGTAATGCCCATGGCGGAGACATCCACAACCCCGTTAGCAGTATTAGCAAAACTATCTTTAAAGGATTGAATTTCAATCTCTAGTTTGCTAGTATCACCGAAGATAGCCGCTGCGATCGCTCGCCCTAAGTCTACATCAAAGCCAGCATATTCACCATCAGCTTGTTGTACCGCAAAACCGGGGTTGTTACCGGGCAGTCCTAACTTCACAGTACCGCGTTCTAACACTTCTGCCAGTAAGTTGCGAGTATCGTTATTCACTAACTCACTCTCGATGGGGCTACCGGAGAAGGGAGGAGAATAGAGTAAGCCACCACCGGTTGAAAGGAGATTGCGATCGCGAAGCGTGACGTTAGTCGTATCGCGGTCTAACTCTGGGAAGTGACGCTCATAGATTTCGCTGTAGTTACCCACCTGCCGAATCACCTGAACCGCGAAGTCATCAGGTAAGCCCAGAGCCTCCCCTAAGTTGCCCTCTAAGCCGAGGAAACGACGAATTTGGGGTTTTGAGTCATTATTTTCGTTTTCGTCGGTATTAGCGGCAATTAGTTGGTCAATGTTTTGAGAATCAATCCCGAATTCTTCCGCTTGGACGGGGACATAATTCACCCAACGAACGATATCAGCCCATTGTGAGTCATTTTCTGGTAAAGCTAAGGCAATGGGTTCTTTGGAGAATTCCACCTCTAACAGACGGTGGTTTTCTGAGTCGGGTAGACTATTGAGATGATCCAGAATGAGGGCGCGATCGCGAGAATAGGCATCGATCAAGCCTTGGTCATAAGCCGCAATCATTTCTTCGGATGTGGAAAACTGTTGCGGTGTAAATTCAATTCCCTCAGACCCCAATAGATTTTGCAGATTTCCTAATGCAGTCGTGCCTTCAACTACCCCAATGGTACGACCGTTGAGGTCTAAGACGTTCTCAATACCGCTATCGTTACGAACGACAATGGCTTGATGGTCGTAGAAATAAGTGGGGCTGAAATCAACATTCAGTGTGGCATCCCGTCCTAGGGTTTCGGTTGAACGGCGGGCCACCAAATCAACGCTGCCATCGGCAACTAAGTTCCAACCTTCTGGGAAACTGCTGGTGACGGTTTCCACTTTACCGGCATCCCCAAACAAGGCTGCTGCTAGGGTGCGGGCAAATTCTAAGTCAAAGGCAGGCATCGCTGTTGAGGTTCCCACCGTAATTTGACCCCGTTGAATAATCTCATCGAGGATGGTGGTTTCTGGATTTTCAACTAAGTTGATATCTGGGACGCGAGGGGTAATATTAGCAGAAAGAACGGCTGTATTCTCAGGTTCGGGAGGAGTGGGTTGGCTGACAATTTCCAGAATTTCAGATAAGTCAGCAAAATGGTTATAGGTTTGACCGTTATTTTGGATTAAAGCCAGTTCTTCGTCTTGGAAATAGAGGGTTCCTGCTACAAAGCTAAAGTCTTCCAAAGAGGTGGTATTAAACCCAATTTCAGAGACTTGGATGCGATCGCCCTGGGCGGGGTCAAAGTCAAGGATGAGGTCGCCCCCTTCGGCTGCAACATTGAAGAAGAAGATATCTGCACCGTCACCGCCATTGAACAGGTCAACCCCTTGACCCCCCATGAGGATATCGTCTCCAGACCCAGCAACTAACCAGTCGTTGTCTTGATTTCCTTTCAGCAGGTCATTCCCTAAACCACCTTTAATGACATCATTGCCTTCATTACCCTGTACATAATCATCCCCATCGTCTCCCTGCAATTGATCAGACCCTTCGTGACCTTCGATTATATCGTTGTCTGCACCGCCAGCAATAATATCATCTCCTAGATTACCGTGGAGAATATTTGCACCGAAGTTCCCTTCAATGTTGTCATTGCCTTGACCGCCAAACACGGTATCATCACCAGCCGCCCCCATCAATTCATCGTTGCCAGCCAGTCCAAGGATGAGATCATCCCCATAACTGCCAGAAATCTTGTCATCTGCGGCTGTACCGACTAAAGTATCATCGCCGAACGTTCCCGTTTGACTGCTTCCGGTGTTTGCATTAGCAGCATTGGCTTCATCGTTATCCGTAATATCGATAACAGCACTTTGAGCGTTGGGGTCAAGCACATAACCATCCCCAACGTACCGTAAGTTGATCGTAATACTTTCGGGACGTTCGGCAATCTCATCATCTAACATCGTTAAATCAACGATGGCTTGTGTGGCACCCGGTGCAACGATAATTTCACCAAATTGACCATTCTCAGACTCGTAGTCTTGTCCCAGAGTGGCTGTACCAGAAAGGGTATAGAGGATTTTTAATCCTTGGGCGGGGGCGGCTTCACCGAGAGTAATGATAAAGTGTCCGTGACTATCCTCTCCCTCAGTAACTATTGCGCTAGTGGGAGTGTTAGCTTCTCCGGAGAGTGATGCTTCTGAAGCAATATTTTCTTCTGGCGTGACAGCTTCATTGCTAGCCGTAACTGTTACGGTACGGTTTTCATTCAGGGCGTACTGAACCAAATAGGTATCCGAATTCATTAAGTCCTGAAGTTGGGTTTGCGCCTCCTCAGTGGTAATTTCTCCTTTAACCAACTGGGCTGTCACTTCCGGTAAGTTGCTGTAAACCGCTTGTTTAATGGGGTTAATGGTGGGTAGAACATCCGATACAGCACGAGATAAGGCTTCTTCGACCAAGTCATCAACGAGATGGTTACTTTCGGCAACTAATTCACTGACGGCAGTAATGACTTCACTCTCTACAGAGAGGTTGAGTTGTTCCGTTAACTGAGTCAGGAGTTTTTGCAGGTCATTGTTTTGGCTGAGGTTAAAGCTGTTAACGGTTTGTAGGACTTCACCGAGACCGATAATCACCTGAATTTGAGCATCTTCTCCTTGATAACCAGCGGCTTCCAGGAAAGTTGTGCCGTTAAGGAACAGGTTCATCACCTTAATATGACCGGAAGCAATATCAATTCCGCTAGTATCGCTTTCTCCCACTGCGGCGTAGGGGTCAAAATTATCCAAAGGTTGAGACAGGGAAGCCAGATCTAGCCCAGAGATTTTATTTAACAGGGTTTCCACCTGTTCCGCTTCGATGTCCTGGGAAGCTAATACCGTTTTCAGGGTGGTTAACGGACTGGTTGTAGCATGGTCTGAAGTGGAACCAACTTGAGAGATTAACGGAATAGCGCCAGGGAGTCCGGTGGTGGTGTCAATGCCGCCTGTAACAACGATTTGGGCTTCTTGGGGGCTAATTTCACCGTCTCCGTTACGGTCTAACGCTTCAGGGTCAATCGCAAAGTCATATTCTCCGTTATTATCGGTAGTGGTTTGGGTTTCTCCTGCGTCACGTTGGAAGTTACCGTTAGTATCAATAAAAGCGGTAGCATTGGCTAAGGGGCCATTAGCAACAGTCCCTTCTAATTTATAAAGGAACTCCTCAACTCCCGTAACGGTTTTTTCGCTGTTATCGCGGTTGTCGGTAATTGTCCAGCCGGTTTCGGTTTCAGTAAAGGTATAGTCACTCTCAGCCCCCGATAAGACAAGGTAATCATTGCCTTCGCCGCCGCTAATGGTATCGTTGCCAATGCCGGGGTCAAGGGTATCATTGCCCTCTCCGCCATTCAGGAGGTCATTACCTAGACCGCCATAAATGTAGTCATTACCCTTGCCACCGCCAAGGGTGTCATTATTATTTTCGTTGGCAGAATAGGTTTGACCTTGTTTTCCATCGTCTTCACCGTAGATATGGTCGTCACCGTCTCCACCTAAGATCAAATCGCCTGCTTGTTGACCGTAAAGTGTATCACTGCCACTGCCGCCTTGAATAAAGTCACTATCTTTGTAGCCGTGTATTTCATCATGACCATCACCCCCATCGAGATAATCTTCTCCTGTGTTGCCATAGAGAATGTCATTACCAACACCACCAACAATATAATCATCTCCTGCACCACCATCTAAGGTGTCATTATCATCGCTACCATCGTAGGTTTGACCTTGTTTTCCATCGTCTTCACCATAGATGACATCATTCCCTTCTCCACCATAGACTCGGTCGCCACCTTGCTGACCATAGAGAACATCGTTACCATTGCCACCATCTATCGTATCCTGACCAAAGTAACCATGTATTTCGTCATTGCCATCGCCACCGTGCATACTGTCATTGCCAGCATCACCATAGAGTAAGTCATTATCCCATTCGCCTTCAAGCCAGTCATCACCCTCACCGCCTTGAAGTTTGTCACTCCCTGACCCACCCCGCAGGGTATCATTACCGGACTCACCTTCAAGCAAATCGCTGTCATTATTGCCATGGAGAAGATCGTTACCATTCCCCCCTCTGAGAACATCTCGTCCGTTCTCACCGTGGAGTTCATCATCACCATCATCGCCATGAAGTAGATCCTCTCCATCGCCGCCATAGAGGGAATCATTATCTTCATGGCCGTAGAGTTGGTCATTACCCCATTCACCATGAAGATAATCACGACCCCGCCAACCTTCTAGTTTGTCATTTTCACCGCCGCCATAGAGACGATCATCGCCGTCGCCACCAATAAGGTGATCGTTATCTTCATTACCGTAGATTAGGTCATTACCCCATTCACCATTGAGATAATCACGACCCCGCCAACCTTCTAGTTTGTCATTTTCACCGCCGCCATAAAGACGATCATCACCATCGCCACCGATGAGGTGATCATCATTTTCATTACCGTAGATTAGGTCATTACCCCCGTCACCATTGAGATAATCATTACCCCGCCCACCTTCTAGTTTGTCATTACCATTTCCGCCATAGACCCGATCATCACCATCTCCGCCGATGAGGTGATCCTCGCCATTGCCGCCACCGATCGTATCGTTACCACCCTCGCCGTTATAACCGTCGTTTCCGTCACCAAACCATGTTTGTTGAGACCAGTTTGGGTCATTGGTTACTCTTTGAATTTGCCGCTCTATCCAGTCATGTGAAAGATATGGAATATCCACGCATACACCCCATTTACATTGCCGATTATACTTAATTGTTGGCAACAATTCTGATATTTTTTCTGTAACTTGCTTGAAGGTATTACTAATAAAGTCAACACCGTAATTCCAAGCACTTCCTAGAGCATTAAAGGTGTCTGATGCAATATCAACTGTATCATTCCAAGTTTCCGCAGCAAATTCTACCGTATCGTTAAACGCCTCAACAACTTTACCTCCACCAACTCGATCCCCCACTGAAACAATCAAGTCATCAATGCTGTTTAAACTATTCAGTGATACATCAAAACCACCTAATGAGGTATCAACATTCACTTTTGAACCTTCAAGTGTACCATCCGAAGTAATTGTTAGATTGGCATACACATCAGGCATGGGAGAAGGAAGATCAAGGGATAGACCACCTTTTATGGTGAGTTGGTTATCTTTTATAGTGACGTTAGTATTACTTAATTCTTGACCCAAGAATTTGAGTGTGCCTGTAACTTCGAGGTTATCTGAGCTTTTAACCTCAATCTTGGCATTATCGATTTTAATCAAACCAAACAGATCGACGTTGCCGTTAACTGTCAGTTGTTCACCAACCGTTTCAATCTCAGCGTTGGCAACTTCCTTACCCAAAATCTCCAATGACCCCGATCCACTAGCATTTCCGGTGCTATCAAGAATCAGATTATCCACATCTAAATCGACAATTCCGAAATCTAAGTCAAAGTTTTCGAGTTCAAATTTTTGGGATGATATATCAAACTCAACCGCTGCCACTTCTTGATTAAAGACCTTAACATTGGCTTGTCCACGGGCAGCCATATTATTAAAGTCAACAAAGAAATCATTGACGTTTAACTCGAAAATACCAACATCTAAATTGAAGTAGTTGATATCAATACCAGATGTAGTAATTTGAAAGTCGGTTGCGGCAACTTGATGACTCAAAATATCAAAACTACCGTCACCTTGGGCAATAACGTTAACGCCGTCAATATTTTTAGGCTTAGAGTAAACAGCAAGATTATTAACATCTAACTTCATTACAGATAGATCGAAGTCAAAGTCTTTGATTTCCACGCCGGATGGTGTAATTTTAAAATCAGCTTTGGCTACTTCATGTCCAAATATTTCTATGCGACCATCACCTCGGAAATATTGCTCAGTCGTGGTAACTTTTAGCTCTATATTTAAATCTGTATCCGTACCGCCAGCTACCGGATTTTCAATCCCCTCAATGATGACATATCCTAAATTACCAACATCAAGTTGAGGGATTCTCAAAAATCCATCTAAACTGGGAACTTGAGAGAATGGATTGGCATTTAAGCCAAGCATTCCTACTGCTCCCCATAGATTAACTCGAGCATTGATCCCCAAACCCTGTGGCAAAGTAGTTTGGGCAATTTGGGTTGTAGTGGGGACAATTTGAATCAGTGGATCGAGGGTTGCCTCTAAAACATCGATTTCTTCTTTAAGTTTATCGATTTCTTCTGGCTCCAAATTATCATTCTCTAACTGTTCCTCACGTTTCTGAATTAAGGAATAGGCGTCAATTGCATCCTGTTTTAGCTCTGCGATTTCTTCTTGTATCGCCTCAATCTCTTCTTGGGATGCGTTTTGTCCCTGCTTTTCAATCAGGAGGTCTTCTTGCCGTTTGATTAGCTTATCAACACCTTTGTTGGCATCAAGATTATCTGCCGAAACAACATTGGCAGCAAGAATTGTCTCATCAACAAAGTCTAAAGCCCCTTCAACCCAGTCGATGTTTTCTGCTGCTGCTGCCAGCGCATAATCGACAAATGGACCGGGAACTAACATCTGGCTTATAACGTGGCGCAATCTGACGGGTTCGAGCGCTGTTAGTGCGAATGCAAATTTCTGAGGGTTTTTAATCTCAACATTCTGTGCCAGTTTAAAGTTATAGTCTCCAAACTTCAAATCTCCTACATAGCCAATAGTGGAGAGAACCGGAGCAGGAGCACCGAATTGATAAGAACCTTCTAGAGCAATAGCAATGTTTCGTAATTCAGAAGCCGGTAAACTAAAGGGATTTTCCCAAGCACCACCAGGAACCAACGTCGTTGTACCGTCTTCCTTTTCTTCTTTAAGAGTCTGAGCTTGAAGCGCTCCCTTAAGATTTAGGGTTTGAGTTGCGCCCATTTCTAAGCTGCCACTTAAACTCCCAAAAAGATCCATAGTGGGTTCATTATCTTTAGTTGGATCATAGCCGTCTAAACGCAGATTTCCGCTAATACCAAGATTGAACTTTGATGTTGTTCCTAGTGTTACACCAACATTTGCAGTAGCTTTATGAAATCTGAGGTCAAATGGTCTTAGAAACTCAGGTAAGAGACTAAAATCACCTTGAATTAGGGCATCCAAACCAATCCCCACTTCTTGAGTTGGCTTACCCAAGTTTTTTATGCCCATTCCCAAATGAAGGGCTGCGGTGTCTAGACCTGCATCCTTAAACATCTTGAAGAAAGACTTAGAGTCGTCCTTAATACTCTTAAAATCTAAAACACCAACGGCATTTAATCCCATCGGAAGATTGATTGCACCCAACGTACTATGTGCATAGTTAATATCCTTTGTCGCTATCATAAACTCTGCACTGCCAATAGGAATATCAATGTATTCGATATATTGGTCAAGAACAGAAGGAGTTAGATCGCTGAGATTAAAATCTTCTACTTTAGCGATCGCCAACATTTTTGGAAGATCTAATTTATTTTGATCGGAGTTCCCTGTTTTGTTCGGAGTAGCTGAATCTGGCTCTTCGTCAGTTACAGTTGCGTTTTGTCTTTTTAATGGTTCTCGCTCTTCTGTAGTAATATCAGGGTCTTCGTCAGTTACAGTTGCGTTTTGTCTTTTTAATGGTTCTCGCTCTTCTGTAGTAATATCAGGGTCTTCGTCAGTTACAGTTGCGTTTTGTCTTTTTAATGGTTCTCTCTCTTCTGTAGTAATATCAGGGTCTTCGTCAGTTACGGTTGCATTTTGCCGCTTGTATGGTTCGGCATCTTCTTTCCCTTGATTTTCTTCTTGTTTTTTCTGCTCTTCTTGTTTTTGAGAGTTCAATGCTGTGAGAATTTCATTAAATGGGCCTTTAAACTTATATTTATCGTCAAGATAGTAAATGAGTTGGAGACTAAACGTAATTGTATTGTCGTCGATCTGTTCGATTTGCTCTTTGCTAAATTCTTTTGTATTTACATTGACTTGAGACAATAATCCTGGGATAAATTGATCCAGTTTTTCGTCATTAATCTCTAAGCCAAAAGCAGATTCATCACGAACTAATTTTCCTGATAAGGTAATCCCGATCTCACCGAGATTCTTTTCATATATTTCGATTGTAGGCTTGTAGAAAAGAGCCTGGCTACCTGGTAATTGTTCTACAGAATCACCAATGGTTTTCTCTAACGCAGAATCAATAACTGTTTCTAAGTTCCCTAATACTGGTAAATTTACAGATGGACTAAGCCCCCTTAAGTCGAACATAAAGGGCTTAGTGTAGGATACTGAAAATTTGCCTCCTAAGTTTTCTGGATTGACAGTTATGCCAAATTGAATATTATCTGATGTAGTATTGTTAGCAAATACCTGTTTAACTTCATTACCTAAAAAACCTTGAACAAATTCGGGAAGTGCATCATATACATCTTTCACTGTGAAAGATGCTGTTTCTTTGTCATCTAATACAGAAGAATAAGTGACTAGAGTTTCCGAAGTGAAAGCTGGAACGAATTGTCCTTGACCTAAAGTTATTTCAAGTTCCCAGTCGCCACCTAATGCAGAATTTCCAGTTAATGTACGAGAAGCAGCAATATTGGCTTGAGTAATATTATGTAATTTATGAATAAATTCAACGCCTGAATCTCCAGCAGCAACCTTACAACCGTAGAGAAGCAGAGATCCCCCAAAATCCCCCTTAAAAAGGGGGACTTTGAGTGATTCCCCTAAATCCCCTAGTTTAAAAGAAGCACAGCATTCACTGGTCTCCCCCTTACCAAGGGGGACGGAAGGGGGATCTCCAAGGAGGGCAAACCAACTTTGTAATTGAGTCGTGTAACCTTCTAAAGTCTCTAAATTCAGTTGAGTATTACCTAAGAATAAACATCCTGGGGCACCATGGGAAATTAGATGTAGCGTTGTAATTTCCGGATAGTTCGCCAGAATACGAGTAATTTGTTCTATACCGTCTTGGTTGGCGTTCAAAATAGCCCAGTCAATACCAGGTTTAACACCCTCAATTAATTGTTGAACATGGTCAACCCCGGCATCAAAAATCACTAGTTCATAAGTGTTGACGGGTAGAGGCTTAACCTCGTCTAATCCTTGTTTGCTGAATTCAGGAAGTCCAAAGATCGAAGAGGTATTTGCAGTGGTCATGATTCTTAAAATTAATAAAGGTTAGTACAAGGTTGTTCTTGATGAACCGGAAAAACTGCTTGTAAGGGTTACAGACATCCCAACAGATGAACTAGGCTGTAAGCAACCTAATCTTCATCAAAAATATTCAATGTGAAGCTAAAAATAGAGGAAGATGATATATCTTCCTTTCGATAGAGTTTGAAATCTTTCTTAATTATGTAATGGTTAATTCAGAAAAACGACAGCTAAATTACGGAACTTAGCAAGTATTGTAATCGAAGGGGAATTCCGTAATTTTCGGTAAAAATCAGTAATTTTTCTAGGAAAAAGCTGTGAAAATCAATTGTCCATATTAACAGCAGAACCTATATCTACCGCTACAACCACTACAACTTATATTAGAGGACTTTAAAAAGATAAATGTTCCAAGTGGGTGGAACTGTAAGATGAGTATTCCCTATCTTTCGTAGGATAAGCTGTAACTTTGAGGGCAAAATGTTATCATGCGATCGCTATTTTATCTCTATTTGTAACGGGGACTCGTCAATTTAACAATATGGTCATTTCTTGGATCGTCAATCTAGCTTGGAGTTTAGCTTCTGTCGTTTGGGCTGAACTGATACGGGACATCTATCACGTTCTCGCCCATATCTGGCCGGCTTTATATCGGTTACACGTCTGGCATCATCGGGTGTTTCGGCAAGATTATACCCCCGTGAGTGAAGCCATTTATCGCCAAGCTCACTGGTATAATGATGTCCCAGAAGCATTGGTGATGTTAGGGTTTAGTTTGGGATTTTGGCAGGCGGTTCATTACTGGCAACCGCAACAGTCCGGGTTTACCTTGGTGGGATGTGTTTATACCCTGGGTTTCTTGCTTTCTGCGATCGCCCGAGGCTTGGGGATAAACGGCATCGATCAATTGACTGATTTGACTCATTTACCAGGAGAGTTTTCTACACCGCCATCCCGTTGGTTTGTTAACCGTCCTTATCATTGGCGACATCATTTTGATAATCAAAATGCTTATTTTTGTGGCACGTTTACTGCTTTGGATCAACTGATGGGAACAGCACTTTCACTCAAAGGAAAAACAGTAGCCGTAACGGGTGCATCTGGAACATTAGGAACAGCATTACTCAGGCAACTTCATCAAGCTAATTCCAAAACAATTGCCTTAACTTCTCAGGCTCAAACGGTTTCAATTGAAGTTGAAAAAGAGTCAATTCCAGTTAAAACAGTCACTTGGAAAGTTGGGGAAGAAGCACAACTCACAGATTTATTAAAAACGGTTGATATTTTAATTCTGAATCACGGAATTAATGTGCATGGAGAACGAACTCCTGAAGCGATCGCCCAATCCTATGAAGTCAATACTTTTTCTAGTTGGCGATTGATGGAACTTTTTTTAAAAACCGTCAAAACCAATAGCCAGATTGCTCGGAAAGAGGTTTGGGTTAATACTTCTGAGGCAGAAGTTTCTCCTGCTTTTAGCCCGTTGTATGAACTGAGTAAACGCACCTTAGGGGATTTAATTACATTACGACGACTGGATGCTCCTTGTGTGATTCGGAAGCTAATTTTAGGGCCGTTTAAAAGCAATTTAAATCCCATTGGTATCATGTCTGCTGACAAGGTTGCCAAGAAGATTGTCAAACAAGCTCAATCCGATGTCCGAACTATTATCATCACAATTAATCCCCTGACTCTTCTATTCTTTCCGATTAAGGAGTTTTGGGTTTCAAGTTATTTTAAGCTTTTTAGCCGTCCTGAAGCGTCTTCCACTGCATCCCTGACACAAATCAAAGATCATCACTAAAATCACCGAGGAGAAGAGAAGAACTTTTCAGATGGCTTCTCCTCACTCTCTTTTCTGATCATGACTGAATTAGGCTGTCTATACCTGTAATTTTACGGAGCGTGCTTCACAAACTCTCAAAAAAAATCCGTGAAATTAGGGTCGATGATTTAAAAAATATTAGCTACATTATAGATATAATTATAACTGCTTAATAGATAATCAGAGCTAAATCACAGAAATAATATTGCTCGATTTTTTAATTCAATAACAGAGCAGGCACACTAATGATTAGTTTAAGTTTAAAGTCTTCTTAATTTTTAAGTGCATGTACTGTTTAAATGTTTCCAGATCGCCGTTTATCTTGAAAAAAGAGTTGCAATCTGATTATGCTATTTCCCTCAAAACCTAAAAAAAACAACTTTCATTCTTTTTTAAAACTCAATCAATACTTTAAAATCAATTATTTTCTGAAGTATAAAAACTACTTTATTTTAGTTACAATCTTTATGACGAGTCTTTTTTGTCTGACTCCTTCGAGTTCCTGGGGAAAAGAACAAGAATATTTGACAGTAGGAAGTGAGTTAGACTATCCCCCTTATGCGTTAGTGAATGAAAAAGGGGAAGCAGATGGTTTTAGTGTCGATTTAATCAAAGCGGTGGCTGAGGTTATGGGGGTTGAAATTCAGTTTCAAGTCGGGCCTTGGAATCAAGTATTTAATGCACTAAAAGACGATAAAATTGATGTTTTACCGTTAGTTGCTAATTCAGAAGAAAGAGATAAGATATTTGACTTTGGTCGTCCTCACATGATTACCTATGGTGCTGTTTTTGTACGAAAGGGAACCCCCAAAATTCAATCTTTATCTGACATTAAAGATCGGCAAATTTTAGTGATGAATTCGGATTGGACTCATGAGTTTTTAGTTGAACAAGGTTTTGACAATAACTTGATTATTAAACCGGATTTAGCAACTGTTTTGAGATTATTAGCCTCTAAAAAATATGACTATGCTTTTGTTCCCATGCTGCCCGGATTGTTAATGGCAAATGATCTAAAACTCGATCACTTAACCGTGACTTGGAAATCGACTCAGGTAGAAGGACGAAAATTTTCATTTGCTGTTCATGAGGGAAATACAGATTTATTATTTCGCTTAAATCAAGGATTAGAAATTGTTGAAGCCACAGGTAAATATGATGAAATTTATGATAAATGGTTTGGGAAAGTTGATCCTCAAGGAATGGAACTTGAAGAGGTCATTCAACTGATTATTCAAGTAGGAATAATCGCGGCATTGATTAGTGGTAGTATCTTAATTTGGTCTTTATCCCTCAAACAACAAGTTAATATCCGCACCTATAAACTTCAACAAGAAATTATAGAACGTCGAGAAATAGAAAAAGCATTACGTCAAAGTGAAGCGAGGGAACGGGAAAAAGCACAATCTCTTGCTAAAACCCTTGAGGAACTTGAAGACACCCAAGCCAAATTAACACAATATATTAAAAAACTTAAAACTACTCAACTTCAAGTGATTCAAAGTGAAAAAATGTCGGCGTTGGGTCAAATGATGGCGGGAATTAATCATGAAATTAATAATCCATTGGGTTTCCTTGCTGGAAATCTGAATCAATTAGAAGAATATTTACAGGATCTGATTGAATATCTTAACTTATATCAACAGCAATTTCCCCATCCTGGATCGGGAATTGAACAAAAAGCTGAAGAGATTGAAATCGACTATATATTAGAAGATCTACCAGAAATGTTTATCGCCATGCAAGTGGGAATTAAACGTATTCAGGATATTAGTACTTCAATGCGAATTTTTTCCCGAGGCGATCAAGATCAAAAAGTTCTATTTAACCTACATGAAGGGATTGATAGTACATTACTCATTCTAAAACATCGATTAAAAGCCAGCGATCAGCGTCCTGAAATTGAAGTCATTCGGCACTATGGAAATATACCGGACTTAACTGGGTTTCCCGGACAGTTAAACCAGGTTTTTATGAATATTATTGCTAATGGGATTGATGTTTTTGATGAAATGAGTACAGTGTCTCTAAATCAAGGCATGAACAATCCTAATTATCAAATTACAATCCTGACTGAAGTGGATGAGTTGAAACAACAAATCATAATTAAAATTAAAGATAATGGTCTGGGAATGTCTGAAGTGGTAAAAGCCCAAATATTTAATCACTTGTTTACAACTAAAGCGGTTGGCAAAGGTACCGGTTTAGGTCTTTCGATTGCCTATCAAATTATTCATGAAAATCATGGAGGTACAATTATTTGTCATTCAAAAATTGGGCAAGGAACAGAATTTGTGATTACCCTGCCTATTAATAGCATTTCCCAAAATCCTGAGGAAATCAGTCACAAGCAAGAACAAAGTCAATGGGTATAAAAAAAGGCATTCTGTTTGAATGCCTCGTCATTGATCATTTAGCAATAGCGCGAAACCCGTTTGATTCATTACTCGGCTATCCATTCGGTATGGAAGAATTCGCCCCGGACTTTATCTATACGTTCATAAGTATGGGCACCAAAATAGTCTCGTTGGGCTTGAGTGAGATTTTGAGGTAAATTCCCCCGGCGATAACTATCAAAATAATCTAAAGAAGCACTAAAAGCGGGAACCGGAACCCCCAGTTTATTGGCAGTGGCTAATACCTCTCGCCAAGCCTGTTGACGGTCTAAAATAGTCTGTTTGAATTCGGGGGCTAACAATAAGTTGGGTAAGGTGGGATTTTCTTGGAAAGCACTTTTAATTTTATCCAAAAAGCCCGCTCGAATAATACAACCGCCTTTCCAAATTCGAGCCGTTTCACTCAAATTTAGGTTGTAATTAAATTGACTAGAAGCTGTATTCAAGAGTGCCATTCCTTGAGCATAGGAACAGATTTTCGAGCAATACAAAGCGTCTCGAACTTGATTGATTAAGGTTTTGACATCTCCGTCATATTTTCCCGTTTCAACTGAAAGGACTTTTGCCGCCGCCATCCGTTCTGCTTTAATCGAAGACATAATGCGGGCATTAACAGCAGCGGTAATGGTGGGAATACAAACCCCTAAATCTAATGCACTTACCACTGTCCATCGTCCCGTGCCTTTTTGTCCGGCTGCATCCACAATTAAATCAATCAGTCGTTGATCGCTGCCTTGATCGTCATTTTTCTTGAAGATATCAGCGGTAATTTCAATCAAAAAGGAGTTGAGTTCATCGGTGGTATTCCACTCGGCAAACACTTCATGGAGTTGATCGTTACTGAGTCCGGCGGCATTTTTGAGTAAGTCGTAGGCTTCTGCAATTAATTGCATATCCCCATACTCGATGCCATTGTGTACCATCTTGACATAATGACCGGCTCCACCTGGGCCGATGAAAGTCACACAGGGGCCGTCATCGACTTGGGCGGCAATTTTGGTTAAAATCGGTTCAAGCTCTTTGTAGGAGGCTTCTGTCCCCCCTGGCATTAAGCTAGGTCCCCAGAGTGCGCCTTCTTCACCCCCACTGACTCCCATGCCCATAAACCCTAATCCTGTGGATTCCAGTTCGCGGGTACGACGTTCCGTATCTTCGTAGAGAGAATTCCCGCCATCGATAATCATGTCATCTTGATCCAGCAAGGGTTTAAGCTGCTCAATCACCGCATCAACGGGTTTACCTGCCTTCACCATGACTAGAATACGACGAGGCCGTTCTAGAGATTGAACGAATTCTTCAAGACTGTAAGCTGCCTTAACATTTTTGCCCTCAGCGCGTTCTTTCATAAAGCTGTCGGTTTTTGCGCCAGTGCGGTTATACACAGCAATGGGGAAGCCGTTACGCTCTACATTAAGCGCCAGGTTTTCCCCCATGACCGCTAGACCGATGACACCGAATTTTTGCTGTGACATAAATTTTTGACTTGCTATAATGTGACCTGTGAGTAATACACATAGATTTAGATTTCAATTTAGCGTTGATCTTTTTTTTGGGTAGTTTAATCAGGTTTTTTTTAAGATTTATCAGAAATTCTAGGACTCGACGGTTGAGCAATAATCGGCTAAAGTCAAAGTAGGCTAACAATCGATAAGGAATTAGGTGCTCATACCATGGAGGAGTTAAAGCATTTGGCAACTTGGGTCAAGGAGCAACACGCTCCTGAATATGTTCTGACCTGGTTACTAAATCAGCCTGGAATCTGGTGGTCTAATGGAGAAGTCTATCAAGCCGCCCTACAAAAGTCGGGAAAACGCTTAAAAGAGTATGTCAAGAGTAGTAAGCAAGGAGGCTTGTTTCAAGGTATTGCTGACCAAATCGTCAGTGAGGAAAGCTGGGATCGGATTGCTATCAGCTTAGCAACAATTATCGCGGCTTACCAAGAAGAATTGGTAAAATTACAAGATCAAAATCGGTTGCGGGTTGCAGCGAATGCGGTGAAAAATGGTAACACCAATTTATCAGATGCTTGGTCTTCTTTAGATTTACAACAACCTTTGCCTGATCCCAACGGAGATGCTTTAACGGGACAATAAGTTTATCTCCAAGAAAAGTATATTCGTTGCCGCCCATAATGATTGATCATTCAATCTAAATGAAAGACGGATTGTGCCATTTTCTGATGAAAAAACCCTCAAATAAACAAGACTTTCCCTATGCGTTTTTGTATGTGTTTCATTGAAGAGAACGGGTGCATCTACCATAATTCTCTGATCGTGTTTTCTGATACAGTTTTCCGAACCATAATTCGGAATAATAACTCCCTAAGTTAAGAAGATTCTGACAAAGCTTTGTGTACAATTTGTAAGATATGAAGCCTCGCATTATTGTTTGTGACCTAGGGCGAACGGGGTATCGGATATTTGAGTTACTGAGACAGCAAGGGGCGATCGTTATTGGTGTTCATGAGCATCCGATTAAAGGGGAAGGATCGGATGTAGTGGTAGGACATCTTAGGGCAGCATCCACTTTACTGGCAGCGGGTATTCAAACGGCTCACACTCTAGTATTAGCGGGAAATGATGATGGGACGAATTTAGCCATTCTGATGCAAGCTCGAATTCTTAATCCCAAAATTCGTATTATTAATCGTTTATTTAATGCGAATTTAGGCGATCGCTTAGATCAAACCCTTCCCGATCATACGACCATGAGCGTTCCTTCCCTAGCTGCCCCTGTATTTACGTTTGCAGCATTAGGAAATTATGCCATTGGACAACTGCAACTGTTTCGTAAAACCTGGCCAATTCATGAAGAATATATTCATGAACATCATCCCTGGAATGGAAAAAGTTTAACCGAATTATGGGCTGATCCCGAGCGAATGCTGATTTATTATTTGCCGATTTCAGATCAGATGGATTTGATTTCCGGTGTCCTGGACGGTAAACATTTACAAGCCGGCGATCGCCTGATTATTGCCACTAAACCGAGTATTCGTTTAAATCAAACCAATTGGCTACAAAAATTGGATAAATTGGGTAGCAGTTTGAGAAAATTTCAACAACATGGCAAGTCAGCAGTACTCGTAACTTTAACCTTATTGTTGACGATTTTTGTGGCGACAGTCACCTACGTTAGTATTAATTTAAATAACTCTGTGGTAGATTCTCTCTACTTTTCAGTGGGGATGATTACGGGCGCTGGAGGCAATGAAAAGGTCGCTGAAAATGCCCCCGAAAGTATTAAAATCTTTACCGCCATTATGATGCTGATCGGCGCAGGGGTGATTGGGATTTGTTATGCCTTACTCAATGATTTTGTCCTGGGAACTCGCCTGACGGAATATCTTAACGCTACCCGTGTTCCCCAAAAAAATCATTATATTATTTGTGGGATGGGGGGGTTAGGCATTCAAATTGCTCAACAACTTCAAAATAACGGTTATGAAGTGGTGGTGATTGAACGCGACCCCAACTGCCGTTTTTTAAGTACGGCGCGATCGCTGAAAATTCCAGTCATTCGGGGGGATGCCAGTCTCTCAGCCACCCTAGAAGGGGCAAATATTCGCCATGCAGAAGCGTTGTTAGCCGTCACCAGTAGTGATATGGCAAACCTGGAAATTGCCTTAAGCGCCCGAGGCTTATCCCCTAAACTACGGGTGGTGGTTCGCAGTCAAGATCCTCAATTTGCCACCATGGAACAGCAAGTCTTTAACTTTGAAACAGTGCTGAGTCCCACTGAAATTGCTGCCCCCGCCTTTGCTGCTGCTGCCATTGGCGGACGAATTTTAGGCAATGGAATTACTGCCGATCGCTTATGGGTGGCAATGGCTACATTAATTACCCCAAATCACCCATTTTGTAGCCGCAGGGTGCAAGATGTAGCCCGTTGTGTTGATTTTGTTCCCCTTTATGTGGAAACGAACCGCCACAGCATTCACAGTTGGGAACTGTTAAATTTTTTGTTAAATCCTGGGGATGTTTTATATCTCACTATGCCAGCGGATCAACTAGAACAGTTATGGAATCCCCTGCATTTGGAAGAGGCTTCTAATGTGTGTATTTAATTGGATGAACAACAGTCTGTGATAGAAGTGTCAACCAGTTCTTGTAAACCTACTGCTTCCAGTAAGTCAGACCAGTTTTGGGTTAAAGTAGGATCCGATGGATTCACACCTATCATTGGGATTAGATGGGTTAAAGCATCATACCAAATCCCATTTTCTGCATACATCAGATAATGTTGCTGAGTATTATGATTATCTAACTGAGTCATGAGTTCTTGACTCAGTTGGACTCGTTTAATCCAGCCATCCACTGTAGGATTATTAGATGGATTTTCAGTATCACACACTAACTCAAAATACCAACGATACTTCTGTTCAAATTCTAAAGGTTTTGCCGTCGAAGGAAGGGTTACTCCCATAATTCCTGGAGTTTTGGATAACTGCACAACCATTGGTTTTTCAAGAATGGGACGTTGATTTTCATCCAAGACCATCAACTCAGCTTTAGGAATATCAGTAGCGCTGTAAGGAACATAAAACCATAATGTGGGATATTCTTTTGTGGTTAATCCTAAATTGGTTTTTGGAATTAATGCGGTTAACGCCGGCTGAATGGGAGGACAATTTCCTCGACTGGCTCCCCCTTTACGACGACCGGGTTCAGGTCTACCATCTCCATCAAAATTATAACGATAACGATTGGCGATCCCTTGAGTCTGATCGGGATTACCCTCTATTGTAAAATCTGGATTATGACGACTTTGAGTCAGTATTAAAGTGGACTTTAGCTGTGGGGTATTATCCGTACTATAACTTATTTTTCCTGTCAAGGTCAGGAAAATGAGTAGGGTTGTAAAGTATAAATTAATCTGAGTCATTTTTTAAATCCGTTAACGATGAACTCTAAGGCAAAGTAGACTGTTTCACTCCTAGCAATACTAATGCTAATCCCAAGGGTACAATTGGCATCCACACACCTTTGATTAAGGCAAAATAACCAATTCCACCCATAAAAATAAAACTTACACCACCAATAAAAAGATAAAATAGTATTTTATGTTGTTGCCGATAAAAATATAAAGTCAATAGAATTTCGCCAGCGACAGTACATCCTAAAATCAAAAGAAATTCACCCCATTTTGGTAAGGCCTTAAGCAACGGTCGATTGTCTTGAACAGCACTGAGAATCTGACTCACCATTTGAGCTTGAATAAAAACGCCCGGAATATATTTTATGGGTGAATAATCGGCACTGTAAGGGGTGAGAAACCCATCATCAATACTATGAGCCGTTGTACCAATCAAAATAATTCTATCTTGAATAATAAGGGGATCAAAGCGATCATTCAGAATATCACTTAATGTAACCGTTTGAGCAGGTGCTTGAGCCGTGCGATAATTCAGCATCACTTGATATCCCATGGCATCGAGTTGATGATAGCCTCCTGTTGAAGTGTTCAGTTTTTTAAAAGGAAATGAACCAATCTGAAAAGCATTTTGTGAAGTGCGTTTAAATTCAACGCCTTCAGTCTTTAGATAATGATAAGCAAGCTGATAACTAAAAGATTTATCGGTATTACATTCATTATTTGGACTCATGCCTAAAAGCTGACGACGAATAATTCCATCGGGATCAATGGGTGCATCACTAAACCCCACTTGCTGAAGTGGCACTTCCTCAGGAGGAGGAATAGAAGGGTTTTCTTCACCCCCCCCAACTTCACAGACCACAATTAACTTGTCTTCTTTTGCTAAAAGCTTGGCTAAATTTGGCTGATTTTGTTGCACTGGAAAAGGACGATAAATATCTAAACCAATCACTCGCGGTTGATATTGATTCAGCTTTTCTAATAACTGTTTCAGTGCAGAATCAGATAAAGAACCCCGTAACTCCTCTGGATTTTGAGCTTGAATATCTGCTTCAGTAATAGTGACAATTAAAAGGCGAGGATCAAGGGGTTCATCAGGTTTTAATCGCATCAATGTATCTAAGGCTTTGAGTTCCCAAGTTTGGAGGAATCCCAGCGATCGCATCCCTACAATTAAGCTAGTAATAATAATACTAACAGTAAATATTTTTTTCCAGTCATTCCAAGGAGTGATTTGTAGCTGAGGGTTTGGGAGTTTTGGTTGATACAAATCTTCCCAAGTAAATTCTTTTTCTGTTGGATGTTGAAAAATCACAGGTAGCCAACTAGCACAGGGATATTTTTTGTCAAATTCATCATGCAAACGCTCTCGTGCTTTTCGGACTGCAAAAGTAAAATCATTTCCAGTGGCAAAAGCAGTCAAAAAATACTTAAGAAAATCTTGAGCCACTTCATCTGGAATAATTTCTCGCATGATAATCATTCGTGGAATATACAAATCACTGATCTTTTTTGCCAGTCCTAATCCATCACAAGAATTAAAAATGGCAAGTTTTAATCCAGATTTTACCGCTTGTCTTAAGCCATATCTTAGCTCACTCAGGGTCAAGCTCTCTTGAGGATTAATGTAAATTTTTCCTTCCTCACCTTCTGTTTCACTATGTCCAGCAAAAAACAGAATATCCCAGTTTTTTTCCCAAAGCTGGTTATTAATTTCTCGGCGTGTTGGTTCTACTAAAAAGACAAGATCAGCATTCGGTAATTTTTTCAAGCGGCGGCGATCTTCTTCAATATTTATTCCTTGACTATGGCCTAAAATTGCTAAAATTTTGACTTTACTTTTCGAGGAAGATTGAGCCAAAATATCCTGATATTCTGGAGTGCTAAAAGTCACTTCTGCTGAACGAGATTCTACCCAATCCCAAAGATGCCAGGGAAGCTTTTGCAGTAGGACATCTGATGTACGAATTAAGACTCGAACCGCTTGATTAGGCATGAACCAAGCTAGCAACTTTCGATCAATTTTTTTAAATTCTTTTGCCTCTAACCATTCTAAAAATTGCTGCTTCAGTGCGGCGGCTGAGTCTTGACAAACATCAATTCGATTAATGGAACCATCATAAATAATTTCTTCAGTTTTTATTCGGGAAGGCGCTCCAATTAAACGATAATTTTCCCAGTGTTTTCGTAAGCAATTTAATAATTTGGGATTGGGGGGTAAACCTCCGATAATTTCAAGTGGTCGTTTGTCTCCTGACCAAATTTCCAAGGTTACTTTTACCCCTTCTTCTAAATTACCATCGAGTTTTAGAACCACTTGTTGTTCTATCATTGGTTACTTACCCCAACTCTCATTTTAGATTACAAACGTTTCAACGATATTCGTTTCCCCCAAAGCTACTTTAACACTAAAGACTTCTCCCGATTCCCCACTAAATTTTAATTGAATATTCTTCGTGCTTCTGGCTTCGGCTTGCATTACCGTTTCTCCATATTCATCGAGTAACATCAGTTGTAGATTCTGAGGTAAATAAATGTGATGATTGGTAGGATATAATTCCACCCCAATTCCCATTTCTAACTCCGTTCTGGCCTGCAAACGAACTAACAAACCAATTTGCTCACCAGTGGGTTCTAGGTTAAACTTTTTAATCCGTTCAACTCCTAAATCAGAGTTAATAGCTGTAAGAGAATCCAAAGTAATGTTTTGGCTGCGCCACGCGATTTTGGGGGGAGACAATAAGGTTTCTATGGTTTCCCAACCGGTTTCAAAGGTATGCTGTAACCATTGCCGCAGTTGAACTGCATTTTCAAGTTGACTGGCATATTGGAGAAAAAAGTCAAGGGATTTCAACTCAGTTAAAGGCACTTCTTCCGTTGAAGCGTTTTTGATAAAACCTAGAATAGTTGCTTCAGTTAACTTCTCATTCAGTTGAACTGCAAAATAACCTCTCCGCTGATTCATTGCTTCAAGAGGAATAGAAACAATTTGTTGCTCAGGAAGAACCGGACGACATTCTAATTTACCCAAATGCTTCACATTCAAATCAGCAACATCCGTAAATTTTTGCATCATCGGATTGAAACTATCACTTGACTTCCAATCCGGTTCAAATCCCATACATTTTAAATAAAAATTAACCGCATATACACTAAGTGTATTCAGGTAAACTTGTTTACCCTGTTGACTGTTGAACTGTTGCTGACGAAACTGAGTGGCAATTTGATGCGCCGCTCTCGAGAGTGGCACAGTAAATGTTAAGGATTCCATAGTGTTGTTGATTTGCATTGTTAGTTCCTCTCTACACCCTATATAAGCTAGTTCTGTAGATATTCCTGAAAATATGGTGTAAATTCCTTTAAGCGTTTATTAAAGAAATCACACAACGAAGAAACAGGCACATTTAATTCGGAAGAAATATCCTTCCATTTTTGATCTTGCCAGATTTTAGCGAGTGCTAAAAACTGAAACGTTGCTCTCGGTTGTCCTTTGACATGATCCTTGGTAAATAGATTCCCTGGATTTTCCTCAATTAACTTTTGAAGTTCTTGAGATTCCGAAGTGCGCTCAGGCGCAGGAATAAAATAATCCAAGTCCTCTATTGTAGGGGTTTCAGAGTCTCTGCCAATATAGGTAAGTCCCTGACGAATAGATTGATTGTAGCTGTCTGTAAACCGTTTACTGAAGAGGAAATTACACCAAGCCATCACATCTTTTTCTGGATTATAGTTGTCAATTTTTTGACAAATTTCCATCAAGGTATTACTAAGTGCTTCATTATAAACATCCTCATAAACACTAGCTGGCAACTTATATCCTTGACCTGGACGAAGCAAACGACCTGATTTTAAAATCCGATCAATCAATAGATGTAACATCCTGCGTCGCTCATAGCTCCGAGGTGGATGCTGTTGAGCTTCTGTCGCCAGTTGGTTGAGTAGAGCATCAATTGTACCTTTCCCCTCGTTCATTGTTCATTGCAACCCATTAAGGACTCTCTATATATACTTTCTGCTTCTAGCCATCTTTTTTTCGGAGGATGGCGATTTTTTTACAAAATGTTAGATCAGACAGGAATTGAGCTAATTTTTTTGAAATGTCTCTAAGTGTTATTGAGAAAGGGTTTTAGATAGTTTGAAGCGCCAGAAAATAGTATTTTTTTCAAAAAAAGATATCGAATATCCGAAAAAAACTGGAGTGAGTTCAGAAGGTTATATAGAACATTGCTTCTAAAAATAACAAAGAAAAAAATTAAATTTCCGAAAAAAATAGGAGCAAGTTCAGAAATATAAGTAGAACACGAATTGAAAAAAAATCATTAATCATTTCGAGTTTAATTATGTACTGAATAAAGATTTAATGGCTTCAGTTCAAGTTCTAATAAATTCAAAATAAATCACAAGGAGATTCTCATGGCAACTTACAATTACTACGTTGGTTCTTTAACAAATACTCCCTACACTAACAGTACCTTCTTAAGTGATTATTGGACAGCAGATTCTTACGAATTTAGCGTTGAGACTTCTCAGACAATTGATTTAACACTTCATAATATTAGCGCTGGTGATGATGCAGATCTAAGTTTATATTCAGATAGTGATAATAATGGTGAGTTTGATGCCTCAGTAGATACCTATCTTGCTGGTTCCTTTAACTGGGGAAATAACGATGATACGATTAACGATTATTCAGTTGCACCAGGAACATATTTTGCACAAGTTGAAAGCTATTCTCTTGGTGATGATAACTATTTAAGTTACACCTTTGACATATCTCCAGCTAGTCAAACAGTTAACTCTGCCCTGAATTTTGAAACCACTGGTCAGAATTTATGGGGAACTGGAAATGCTGCAACTTTTGGTGATGAACGGTTCTTGGGGTGGAATTGGAATGAGAGTGGTTCACGCTCAATTCATGGAGGTTCTTGGTTTACACCTTCTGTTAGGATATCTGGTTCAACTAACGGTCAAATTGGTCTTCAGTCTGATTTAGACTTAAACGGGGGTTCTGTCAATGCCTCTCTTCCTATTGATGTTTGGTTTGATATTCCAAATAATGTACAACCTGGTGAAACTATTACTATCCGTTCCGGATATTCATTATTAGATGATGCAACATTTTCTACATCCAGTCCTACGGGATCTTATGATCTGGATTTAGTCTTCGGCTTAGGTGCTTCAGCCGGTTTTCAAGTAGGAGGTAGTAACTATAACCTGCTGAATTTCAATGTTCCTCAACGACAAGTTAATCTAGTTGATCTAAGTCCTAGTAACTTAAACTATAGTTTTTCAGGAGACTATGGTAGCGCTCAAGTTAGTTTTCCAACTATTAATACTCAAGGCAGTTTAACAGGTTCTAATACCATTACGGCACAGGGTAGTGATGATTTCTTTAATGGTTCTGTCGATCTTGATGGCATTGCTACAGCATTTCTTCCCATTCCTGACCTTGAGAATAGCTTTGATATTGGATGGTCAGTTCTCGGTGCTAGTGGAGGATACAACATATTAGATGTAGAACTTGCACCCAGTTTAAATGCCAATCAAGCCTTCAGTTTAACGTTAGATGAATTAACCGGACAACTCATCCTAGAAAATGGTCAACAAGTTGATTTTGTAGTGGGACAAGATGTTAACTTAACGGTTCCCGATGGAGTGGGTGATAGTTTAGAAATTGATGCTGTGATTAACCCAGGTGCTGACTTTAGTAATACAACCGCCTTAGGCTATGATGTTGATTTAGATCTTGAAGCCTTATCTGTTTATGGTAGCGTAGATATCGGCCCGTTCTCACCAGGATTTGATCTCGGTCCAGTTGTCGATGAAAGTTTCTCTGTGATTGATGGAGATATCAATATTTACGATCAAACTTTCGCTTTAGGCGGTTGGAACTCAGAAACAGTTGAGTTAGAAATTGGAGTTGTTTAAATTACAGGTTATTGACTGGATTGAGGAATCAATCAAAGCGATCGCACTTTGCACTCTAAGAATTAATGCGATACGTGCAAGCACAGGCTGCGCCAACGCTTTTTTTCGTGCGGACTCAGTCCAGTAAAATCACCTCTATTCCCTTCTGGAAGAGGGTTACAATGACCTTATAGAGAAAGACAGAAAAAATTTTTCAAAAAAAATATCGAATTTCTGAAAAAAACTGTAGCAACTACAGAAATATAAGTAGAACACAAACTGGTAGTCAGCCTTGCTCTGATTACAGACCTCATAGCAGTTTCTAACTAATGATAGGTACATCCATCAATTAGATTGGGAAATTGCTATGACTTCCCTCAAGAAATCATCAACAAATCAATATAAAGGCTGAGAGATTAGAAGTGTCCTGATCGATATGATTATCTGTTCAATGTCCTAACATGGAGGAAACATACAATGTCTAATAGAATTGACGGCACTGACCATCCTGACTATCTGGTCGGCACTGAAGGAGAAGACCGCATTCGTGGTAAAGATGGAGACGACGATATCTATGGCTTAGGTGGAGATGACCGCATTCGCGGTGGTGATGGTAATGATTACATTTCTGCCGGTGGTGGAGATGACCGAGTCAGGGGTGACAATGGGAATGATACCGTTTATGGTGATGATGGAAACGACGATATCAGAGGTCGAGATGGAAATGATCAGTTGATCGGGGGTACAGAAGATGATGTCCTCGACGGCGGCAGTGGAGATGATTATCTCACGGGTTCTAATCCTTCAGAATTCAATTCCGGTTCTGGGGAATTTGATGTCCTCACTGGCGGTTCAGGTGGCGATACCTTTGTCTTAGGTGATTCCGTTGAAGCCTACTATAACGGAGATGGTTTTGGTGGTTATGTTACTATTACTGACTTTGACTTTGCTGAAGGAGATAAATTTGTTGTTCATGGTGCATTAAGTGACTACTCACTTAGTCCTTTCGGTAGTGGGATCGATATTTATTACCAAAGTGACTTGATCGCATTCGTGGAAAATACAACGGATGTTGTTCCTTCTGAAAACTTCATATTAGCCTAACATCAGATGATATAGCGACTTTGTAACCTCAAGCTTCATCCAAACAGTCTCTCACGGGAAATGATATAAATTAATGCGATACGCGGGTTTCATACAGGCTACGCGATCGCTTTTTTTATTCCGATTGAGTTAGTTAAAATTGCCTTTATTACTTAGAATAAGGAAGATAGTGAACAACATCATTGATAAAATACTCTCACTTATCAATTCTGTGAAATTAATGTAATAGTAGATGCACCTTTCAGACTCTGAAGCAAAAGGTTGGAGACGGGTCAACTTAAGCGTTCTTTAGTCACCCTATGAAATAGTGAAAGACTGTAGAACAGGAACCTGAGTCGGTTGAGGAATGGATTGAGGTTGAGTTGTTTTCACCAATGTTTGCAGGTCAAACAACAAATCCTTGATCACTCCGTATCCAAACAAATCATCTAGTAGTTCTAAATCAATGGTTTGGACGTAATTAGCATTCAGACAAGTCATAATTGCAGCAGTAAATGAACTGGCATCGGTTGCAATTTGAAAATAGGGATGAACCTGTTCCGGTAAACCTGCAAGTCCTTGAGGTGTAGAAACAATTGGTTTTTGGTAAGTGAGCATTTCTAAAGACTTAATACTCACACCACTTCCTGTTGGACTGGGGTTGATTAACACTCGTCCAGATTGATAAATTGTAGCCGCAGAAGGAGGATTAATCTTCAGATCCACACCAGGAGTTTTTTCACATAATTGCTGCACAGAATCAAGTGGATTGGAACCTGCAATTAACACCTTAATGTCAGGTTTTTTAGCTTGAACTAATGGTATAACTTGGGTTAAAAACCATTGAATCCCTGCCACATTATTGGCAGAATTTAAATTACCAAGAAAGACAATATCGTAAATTGGGGTATTGGAGGAAGTAGCAGTTTGATGTTTACTCTGTTGAATTAAGCTGACATCGATCAAGGGCGGTAAATGTTTTCCATGATTAAAACCTTGACTTTTCCAGAAACTCAAGTCCTCAGAAGAAATATCATAAAAGCAAGTACTCTGATTAAGAATTGATTTTTCATAACTTTCTACATTGGTGAGAGAAAGCCGTTTTTTCAGTTTCTTAATCCCCTGAGTCACTTGATACAATCGCTGTTGATAGAGATATTCAATATTGTGTTTTCGAGTCACTAAAGGACGATTCAGTTGTTGACTTAAAATTTTGGCAATCTCACCCCCATGAATCCCATCTAAAAAAATGATATCTGGATTAAAAAAGCTCACTTTAGATAGGAGTAGCTTTAAGTCTTTTCCTTTTAAAATCCGAGAAGCGACTTCACGGGGATAAGAACATAAGTCTACCATTCGCCCTAATAGAACTAACGGAGAATGCTTATAGAGGATAAAGCAACTTTGTTGAACATACTTATGAATTTCTACAAGTTGTTCCTGTTTTGGTTGTTCTTGTACCCAAGAAACCAATTGAACTTTTGCACCCAGCTCAGAAAAAGCCTTAACTCTACGCCATATATCCACAGGTGCGCCGTGAATAGGTGGGTATGGCATTTCATGAGCGATTATTGTGATTTTCATGACCCCGATGCTCTCAAAGTAACGAACTTTTTTCTATTCTAATATAGATCGGAAATAATGACAAGATCTACAACCTAGTATAACATATTAGTTTACATTTTTGCCCTAAAAAAATCTCAATCAAACTATTCGTAATTTTTTAATCCTAATCACTTTTTGAATGATTTAATAGTGGCTTTAGGATTAATCTGGCGAACCAGTTCTTGATATTGCTGAACAGACATTCCTGCTTTTGCCGAAATCATAATTGCGACATGATGCGGTTGAATTTTATCAAAAAATTGTTGCAACTCTAGTTCAGATAAAGGTTGATCTTGCCAATAAGGATGACACAGATCTTGAGGATCATAATAATGTCCTGACTGCTCCTTCAAAATAGATTCTACAAAAATTCCATACAACACATATTCTGAAAGATTCCACACACTACCTAATGTTTCAATCCAACTTTTTCCTGAAATTTTTTCGAGATGATCGCACAATTTTAACACATTGTCTCGCCGCCAGATTGCCAATTGAACAATATAATCAGTTGCTGGAAAAGAAACGGGATCAATACCAATCAATTCAGCCGCTGTATCATACCATTTTTGATGAGTCTCCATATAGGAAAAAATCGACTTTGGATCCCGAAACATTCTAACTTTTTCATTGTTAATAATGCTTTCAACTTGAAAATAACGAATAAAAGCAACATCAGAATCGACAAAAATCATAATTTCTTCGTTTATATGATAAGCGATTCCAATTTTGATCAATTGCTGTAATAGCCAGCCTCGAATTGGTGGTGTTTTTAAACTTAACCAACTATTTTTTAAGAAAGGAATTCTCCAAATCCACCAAGGTAAAATGGATTCTTTCGTAATCACTGAAGTATAAGAATTTTTGAGCTGCTGAAATAAAGCAAAATCTCTTTGATCCACAATAATATAATGGGGAATTTTTGGAGAGACAAACTTCTCAATACTCTCACACAGTAAGCGGCATCGCTCAAAATCAGGAGCGTAGCTGGGTGTAATAAAGCAAGCAGTCAATGGTAAATTCATAATGTAATTCAGGTTAACTCGGTTCTTGGCCAAAAATCAGTTTTTCATTGTTGTAGACAGTAATCTGAGAGTTAGACTGGTTCGGTTGATTTAAACTAGCATAAGACCAGTCATTGTCAGGATTCCAAGAGTCTATCGGACTTGTTAGTCGAAAATTAATTGATGTTTTATAAGTGTTAGGATCTCCTGGCTTAAGTTGAGAGCCATCCAGATTAAATTGAATGTAATAAAGATCTTTAGATAAGTTCCAGGGTTGAACCGGTGAGACAGAAACATGAGCATTGGATTTGAAGTTAACTTTAATATTTGTCCGCTGATTGTTGATAGCATTGAATTCACTTAAATTCATAAAATATCGGAACGATAAGGGCTGAATAATTCGAGCAGGCCAAGCGGATTGATTATATATCGTTGCTTGCACCGCTGTAAAATCTTTCCCTTCTGACTGAATATTTGCAGTAATGTAAAATTCTTGATCCTTCTCTTCAGGTTGAGGAAAATCAGATAAAGGTTTTCCGCCATATTTACTATAAAGTTTGGCAATTGCTCCTGTAAAAGCGGCATTATAATCAACAGCAACTTCCGTTTGAACAAAGTTTTTACGGTTATCTTGATAACTATCATTTTGATCTGGCCCTCCCACTAACGCACCATACAAAATATGCCGTGATTTTTCAGGGGTTGTAATGTCATTATTCCAAGAACCATGAGCGGTTCGATGATGAGGATTTTGGGGATAATTTTGACCAAAACCAATCACATAACTTCGGTGTTGAGGATTGGAACCTAAGATGTAATTAATTTGATTTTCTGCAAACTGAGAATACCGTTCTTTTTTATTCGCATCCTCTATCCAGTCAGCATAAATAAAGCTCAAAAATGAAGTATTAGCCGCGTGTCGTAATGAACCCCATTTTCCCAACCAAGCTAAACCCCCTGGCGTATAATTAATTCGTTCCCCGTGATAGCCATCTGTCCAATAGTCTAGCCAACGTTCGGCATCTTGACGGTACTGTTGTTTGCCAGTCAACTTGGCGAGTAAGACATAACTGCCATAAAACTTATTATCCCAATCCTGTGTCCATTTATAGACATTAACCCCCTCAGGTTCTTGCTGAAGTTGGTAATAATATTGCTCAGCTTTCTGAAGATATTGAGGATTTTGGGTCGCATAATATAACCACACAGCTCCCCAAACCAACTCATCTTGATAACCACTCCAAGAAATATAGGAATTTTTATCATTGACATCGGCTAAACAATCAGAATATTTACCTCGATATTTGTCTGCAAATTCATACAATTGTTGCGCGTGTTTTAGCAATTGATTGGCATAGTTAATGTCCACTTTTTTAAACACCATTGCCGAGGCTGAAAGCGCTGCTGCCGTCTCAGCAGCCACATCCGAACCGGGACAAGTTTGATCGACTTGATAAGCCGGACGTGCCATTGGCATTACCTCAGCCGGCCCCCACCAATAATGGTCTAGGCTGGGTTTTCCGACTTGTACCCAAAGAATATTGGGAGCTGGATGAGCTTTGATAAAATAATCATTCACCCAGCGTAAATTATCGAGAATAAAGTCATATTGACCAGCATTTTTATAAGCGTCTTCATACTCAATCACACCCCAAGCGAGCATCGTTGTCGCCGCCGCCATAGGGAAGCCAAATTTGATATGATCTCCAGCATCATACCAACCCCCTGTGAGGTCAATATTGTGGTCTGCACCATCATTGAGCGCTGAGTCGCCTCGCCATTCTACTCGCTGATTTTTGGGTAATTTTCCAGACCGTTGTGCCTCATAAAAGTAAATGGATTTTTGCAGAACTTCACCATAGTTATAATCAGGATGCTCCTGCTGTGCTAACTGAATAGAAGGCTGAACAACATGACTATTTGAATTCAGCAGAGGTTGATAGCTAACGATGAAAAGAAACATCGTTAATAGCATCATCATAAACTTGAGTTGATTTTTTTGCTGATTCATTTTCTCAGGAAAAAACTAGCTTTTTTTCTGCATGGTAAACACAATAAATGTATAATCCAAGTTGTAATCTTTCCAATGGACAACTTTTTCCTTACAGTCTAAATTGATATCATTGGTTAGGTATAAATTAAATCTTTTTGCAATTTCAAAGGCCTCCAAGATTTCTTCGCGATTAAAGATATGAATCGGAACACCGTAAGCTATCTGATTTTTAGTATCAATTGGGTCTGCATAATAATCAGTTGAAGTCATTAATATTCCCCCCGGTTTTAACAGCCGAGACATTTCTTTAAAGTAAGCTTCGAGATCAACACCATGTTCAATCACACTCAGACAAGTGATAGCATCAAAATTTTGATCTGGAAAATTAGTCTGAGTAATATCTCCATAGTTATAAGTAATTGGTCCTCGTTTCACTTCATGATTAAAAACTAAGTTAATTCCTTGTAATTTTCGATAACCATAGAGATATAACCAGGGTAAAATTACTGAATAGATTTCTGCTCCCGCATCCAGGATATTAGCCTCAGAATTTGTATGCTTTAAAATTTTATTTAAGGCAGCTAAGCTATCCCAATTTTTCGGTAAATCAGAGAAAATATGCAAGCCTAAATCTTTGACTTGCTGAATTGCCTGATCTCGTTCATGAAAAGTTTTGAGAACACCATTTTCCCAGGAAGCGTTAGGATAACCTTTAGGTTGGCTAACTCCCCACTTTAGCCGTAGATAAAGCTGATAGACAGTTTCTTGATTTAATGTATTGTCTGCAATCCAGTTTTTTAGGTAAGATAAGGAAGGTTTGAAAGAACGAATAAACATGATTGAAATCTCCACACTTGTGTTTTATAATTATGTCAAAATATGACTTTAATGAATTTCTGTTATTTTGATTGCATGTTATCCTCCCCTATCTTTTTATGATTATTAATAGTCAGCTGTCTGCTTATATCTGGATTTCATCCGGTTGAGATGAGTTAAGATGCCGTCGATAACAGAATGCAACAGAAAGCCATAAACCGATGAGTTTTAAGACTTCAGAAGTGAGGGTTGCCCAAATTGCACCTTTCCACGAGTACAAAGGAATGAGATATAAATTTAAGACAACATTAATGACTGCGGCGGCAACTTGGATTTTGCTTCGAATTGGTTGAAAACCCGCGCCTGTTAGGGTATCTCCTGCAATCATTTGTAATGAAATCAGGAAAGGAACGGGCGCTAACCAACGCAGAACATTGACAACATTGAGATAATCATTGCCTAAAAGAGAGGGAACTACTGGCGCAAAAATTAAGCATCCCAGTAAGGAAATCATGCCGTAACCGGCTGCTGTGGGTAAGAGTTGTTTGGCAAACTTTAAACTGCCTTTAATTCCTGCTGCGCCATGCTGAAAAAACTTAGAATAAGTGGCTGCCAACATGGAGAAAATGGGTACACAGCTGACATCAATTAACCGATAGCCTGCGGCGTATAAGCCTGTTGCTTGCAAGGTTGATAAACTCGCCAGCATCATTTTATCTAAGTTAGAATTAATGATATCAGCGGATAAACTAATGGAAAAATGCACCCCTTGACGAATATCTGCAGGAATGGTTTTTAATCGTTCTCGATTAAATTGAGGCAGTCCCAGTAACCGAAACAATAATAATACAGCGGTGACGGCGGCTAAAATTGTACTGGTAAAGTAAAGACCCGCCCAAGTTAATGTATTGGGATTTTGAAAGCCAGTTGCTAAAATAATCGCTGCAACAAACTTACAAAAGGTGAGTGACATTTGAATTTGTGCCGCCCTTTTAACCAAATCTACCGCTAAAAATGCTTTAACTGTTGTATCAAAGGTTAGAGTTAAGCCCAGAATATCGGCGATTAAGATTAACAAAACTGCCCTGGGTGAAATTGTGTTAGGTAAAAGCGTTTGAGCCACGAAAAAGGTAATCAGAATTAGGGTAAAACTGGCTATTAATACAGTTATTAACGCATTACCTAGATATTCTTGAAAGGAAGAGCGATCTTTTGAGGTATATTTAATCAATAGATCTCCGCTTCCTAAACTGGCAAAGGGAACAACAATTGCCCCCAGGGCAGTAATGCCAATAAATGTGCCATAGTCTTCTGTTCCTAAAGAACGAGCAATTAAAACAAAAGAAGCAGCTTGCATAAACACGCTTGACATTTTAGCCAGAAGCATCCAGAGAGTATTACGTACAATTGTTCCCTGCAAAATACCCCGAATTCGTTGTGCAATCGATTTGAAGAAATACATTGATCCTTGAAGTATAAATTGGGGTAATTAACCAAGGGAAATTCTAGTATAAAATCTGCCATACCAGCATCGGTTGCCATTTTGCCAACTTTGACTTTGATATTTGCTGTATTTGACCAGGATTTTAATATCGTTTGTTACCTGGAATGGTATTGACCTGGGTTGAAAGTTGTGATTATTTTTATTGACTTGATGAAACGTTTTGAAGCTGCAATTAATCTTTGATATTCCCTTAGTCTGTATGACTTTCCTCAGCACAGAAGGGAGGCATCTAAAATTAGATAGTGAATACTTCTTTTGCCAGGGATGATCCGTTTGAACGAGTTGATGCTGTATCAAAAATTGGGAATTGAATACAGTTGAAGCGATGATAAAAGCGAACCAGCGAGACTTCCGCTGGATGAAAAACTGACAGGAAATAAGTGCAAACAGTGTAATCGATGAACCGACTAATTCAGATATATTGCATGTCATAAGATATCACCCTGACGAGTTCAGATACATACATGGCTAATTTTGACTCACGACCATAGCCCTGAATGATCAGATTGACAGATCAGTAAAGTATTGAGTAAAAAGCCATACAGCTTGATTACTGAGTTTTCAAGATGCTAACCCCCTGAAAAAGTACTCTAGCATATCTGTCTATTTAAAAAAAACCTGACAATCAGTATTCATGATCTGATCCGTCCTAATAGTCCTTTAAGACAAAAAGTATACTCAGCATAATTAGCTTAGTTGACTTTTCATTCGAGATGCAACTGATCCGGATTGTTTTGATGAAAACTTTATATTTCTGATGCTATTGACTGTTATATCTTTATATTGCAGGGGGTTATGTAAAGCAGTCCCAACGACTCAGGAAAGAGGGGCAATCGAACCAGAAGAGGATGAAAGGGGTTTAGAAGGTTCGGGTGGCAAAACTAAAGAAATTGAGAGGGCTGTGTAGAGCACCCAAAAAATCCCATTTTGAGCCATAATACCCCCTTCTGTGAGATTAGACAAGACGGTATAGGTGAGATAAACCAGGGGCCACAACCCATCAAATCCGACACTAAACCGCGCCCACCAAACCGCCCGTAACAAGTTCAGTCCAAATCCAAAAATGTAGGTGGAGACCCCTAACAAACCAATATCCAGCCACAAATCTAGTAAACCGTTGTGGGAGTAAGGTACAGGCCAACGGGCTGCCCGTACAATGTAAGCGGAGGGGCCATCTAAACCATTCCAAAAGGCAGTATATCCATATCCTAAAATCGGTCGTTTGTCAATCATCTCCCCAACCCAAGCCCAGAGGTCAGTCCGACCCGTGAGAGAGGGATCTTTCCCGAAGCTGCCCAGAATTGTTGCGGCATTTTGAGTGTACCAATCCACCACCACACCCCCCACCGCAACAATGGCAAAAAAGCCAGGAATCATTAAAAAGTATCTTAACCGCAGAACTCGATAAGCATAAAGACTACTAATTAATACCACAAAGTTAATTATTGATGTAGTGGAACGGGCAAGGACTAATAATCCCATTACTGCCACAATTCCGAACCAAGGAAGCCATTTTTTTCTTGTGTTAATATTGGCAAGAATGGTAAACAAAACCCCTGAAAACGCTAAAGCACGTCCAAAGAAGTTTTTATGGGTAAAGATCCCTCGCCAAGCCCCAGCATGAACCCCACCCATAATCCCATAACGGGGTAAACCCACCGCAAATAAAATACTAAAGACAATAATTAATCCGTATGCTGTACCGATCAGTTTTACCTGATCTCGAATGCTATAACGGGTTCCCAAATAGAGTCCAAAGAACGTTGTACCAATGAGACCAATACAACTTCTTACGGTGCGTGCCGGTGAAAAAGACCATAAAACAGAAGTGATCGCAATCCCTACTAATACCCAAACAATCCGATCTTTACTAACAAAATAAACGACTTTTTTCCAGCGTAATAACAACAGAAATCCTGAAATAATGTAAGTGAGTAAATAAGTTAAAACATTTAAGGTAAAATTAAAGGAATTAATATCAACCCCATCCCCTTCACTCACGCCACCGGATAAAATTAAAGGCATCCAGTCAGCCGAGTACTGAATTAGGGCTAAAACGGTAAAAGTGGGTTCAACAATTTTCAGTAACTGGTCGATTTTTGAACTCATGGATGGTTTTCCCCTATACCCTGAACTCCCTAAAGCCTTGTGGGGAGAGGGGAAGCGGAACGACGATGGGACTTCCCGGTAACAAAATAGCGCTTGGCGTGGTGGAAATATTTGGTGGATTCATTCTTATTAATGGCATTTACCACCATTCCCAATACCTGTTGATTCGACCGTTCTAGGGTTTCTTTTGCGACCATCGCACTATCACGGTCAACCGTTCCCGGTCGGGCAACCAACAGCATCCCATTGGTCATTTGACTTAAGGTTAAAGCATCAGCCGCGATAATAATTGGAGGGGTATCAATAATCACGAAGTCGTATGTTTCTGAAAAGCTGCGAATTAAAGACTGCATCCGCTTCGAGTCTAGCAGGGCGAGGGGATTGGGAGGCGTTACACCGGCTGTTAAAATATCCGGCTGTTCGATGCCTTGAGAAATGGCAGTTCCTGACTCTGCTTGACCCACCAACACATCACTCAGTCCCACTGCGTTGGTTAAGCCCCAAATGTGATGTTGAGAAGGATGACGCATATCCCCATCAATTAATAACACCCGATACCCGAGTTGGGCAATGGCGGCTGCTAAGTTCGCTGATACCGTTGATTTTCCTTCCTTGGGGACAGAACTGGTGACTACAAACGCTTTCAGCTTACGGTCTGAACTCAAAAACTTGAGGTTGGCTTGCAGCATGCGATAAATTTCACTTTCCAGGGACTCCGGCGCATAAATCACCGGGACATCCGGGCCATGTTCTTTGTGTCCCCAAATTTTAGTCCGTCGGGAAAATGATGGAATAACCCCCAACAGTGTATAACGAAATATACTCTTCATGTCTTCTAGGCTGCGGAGGGATTTATCCTGCATTTCCAATAACAAGACTAAACTGGTGGCTGCAAATCCCCCCAATAAAACCCCTAACGCCAATAATTTCGTTTTCCCCGTACTGCCTTTTTGGGGAACCATAGCGGCTTCAATAATGCGGGTATTATTGGTGGTTTTATTCTCAGCCACTTGAACTTCTTCTAAATTTTTCAATAAGGTTTCGTATGTCACCCGCGCCACTTCAACTTTCCGTTCCAATTCCTGCTGCTGTTGTTCAAATTCCGGCAATAATTGTGCCCGCTGTTGATAATTTTGTTGAGATTGATAGAGAGAATCCAGTTGTCGAGTTAACTCTAAGCGTTTGGTTTCATTGACAATAAATTCTTCTAATAAGTTGCGTTTTTGGTCTCGAATTTGTAATAATCCTTCAGAGACTAACGCCGGATTAATCACCGCTTGAGCCAGTTGATTATTTAAAATATTTTGTAAAGATTCTCGCTTATTTTTCAGCGCAATAATCCGGGGGTTTAAATCTTTAAACCGTCGCCGTTCATCCGCTAACTCCCCTTCCACCTGTTCTAATTGAGTTAGCGTCCCCCGTACCACCGGAGACTGACTTAAAGTATTGAGGGCGATCGCTTCTTCTAAACTTAAACCCACCCGACTTCCTAAAGAAGTCGCCAACGCATTCACCCCACTCAGTTCTGATTCAATGGTTGTAATTTGTCGCTTTAAATTTGCCAGTTCTTCTACAGAGGTTTGGAATTCTGCCGATAAATCTAAAATATTATTTTTTTCTTTAAATAATTTCAAAGCTCTTTCTGCTTGAAACACTTCTTCCTGGACTTGGGGCAGTTGTTCCGTAATAAATAACCGAGCTTCAGCCGCCTCATCTCGATTAGTGTCAATATTATTTTTAATATAAACCTGCATTAACATATTCACAATATTGGCAGCTCGTTCTGGATCTTGGCTCGTATAAGCCAACTGCACAATATCCGTTCCACCGATAATTTTAATCTCTAGACTTTTGCGTAAATCTTCCGGTTGAAGCGGTTTCCCTTCCTCATTCATTAAGTTGAGATTATCAATCGTTTCTTGCAATAAAGGATGGGAAGAAATTAACTCCATTTGCGTACTCAAGGGGGTTTGATCCGCCAATAATGCCCGTAATTCCCCCAATTCTTCCCCAATTCCCGCTAGGGATGAAGTCCGATCTACCTTAAACAAAAGTTTTCCAGAAGCCTCATAACTGGGCTTCAAATAGCGAGTCGTATAAGCGGCTGCACTGACTACCAGAATAAAAATGCCGATAGCGGGTAACCACCGTCGTTTAATTGCCCGGAGATAGCGACCCAGGTCTAAATCAAGGGATTCCCGATTGTCTATTACAGTCATAACTTGAGGATGGGTAATGTCGTGATCGAAATCAAACTAATCGGCTAACATGCGGATGGTGTTGATTAGGTTAGAGATCCCAATCAAGCCATTCCAGGGTCTCAATACTTCTTCTAGCTTATCTCCTGTTTTGGTTAATCCGGAACGCCGAATCACAATCACGTCATCTTGACGCAAAATCGGATTGTTCGTTTCGTTAATATCCGCCGTCCAATTGATAGCAATTTGGCGGTGAGAGACCGTACCATTTGAGTTCAGACGCACCAATTCAACTGTATCTCGATGGGCGCGGCGTTGATCAAATCCGCCTGCGGCTAAAATCGCTTGGTTTAGGGTGGTATCCAGGGGAACTTCCAATAAACCGGGATCCATCACTTCTCCCACCACACTCACCTGAATCGCATCTGGGGAAAAACTCGCATCAGCCAGGAATGCTACTTCCTCAGAATTGACCTGCCTTGCCTGAGGAATCACAATCGAGTCCCCGGTTTGCAACGCCACATCTTGATCAACGTCTCCTTGGATTAATAATTCCCATAAATTAACCGTAATAATCTGTTTTTCGCCCTTTTTTGTCAGTCGATGCAATTCAATTTGGCGAATATCAGCCAATGGAGTAATTCCACCTGCCAAAGTAATTGCCTCTGTCAGTTTGGGTGGTTCTCCAGAGTTGACAGCATCTTCTCCCACAATATGGGTTCCCGGTTGAAACACTTCCCCCACAATAATCACCGGAAACGGATCAATATTTTCGGGGGCAAAACTCGCGGTAGTAATTTGGCGAACTACTGTCGGGTCAAGGGTATTGGCAGTGGGCACTAAAATCGTATCTCCATCCCGTAGTACCACATCTTGATCTAATTTGCCGTCTTCTAAAAGTGCTCTCAGGTTAACCGTAAACGCCTGTTCAGTGGGATTAACTCGGCGAATTTCCACTTGGCTAATATCCCCTGCTTGAGTCACTCCCCCCGCTTGTTGCAGGAGTTGGGTGACCTTATAAAACTGAAACTGTCGTGTTTGGCTATCTGGAACAGCCAAGGGAACAATGTAGGAACCCGGACGGTTGACTTCCCCTGCCACCGCAATGGTCATCGGTCGCGGTGAGATCATACTAACAGTGGCTAAGGGTTGCTGGACATAGGGGGTATATTTTTGGGAAATCAGGCGGGTTAACTGGGGTACAGTTAGACCTGTCGCTTTCAGCTGACCGATAATAGGCAAACTCAGCGTACCATCATTTAAAATTAGATATTCTCCGCTGTATTCTGGCACATCTAGAATATCCACCTGAATTAAGTCCCCAGCACCGAGAGTATAGTCTCCAATATCTGGAATCGGCATACTGCTGGCTGGGTTGGGCATCGGCGGTAACAGCGGTTCAGGGGTTTGACTATGAGCTGGGGTACTCGCACCAACAGTAAGGGTGAACAAGAGTGACCCAACTGCCATGATAATTTTGCGATTGAGGCAGTCATCATTTGGATAAAACTCAATCATAATGTTTTCATTCTTTTCATTAGTTCTGCCCCAAGATCTCATGCTTTTTCACTCAATTCATGCACCCTGAATCCTGTGAGATCTTGATATCATGAGTGTTAACTAACTCTGTATAATCTACTGATCAATTCAATTCTTCTTTCTATTTTATCAATCGAATTGATGGGATGTGAGGCACTATGGCGTTTGAGCATAGGGGCGGAGCAGAGAACTATGAAACTCATCATAAATCTCCACTCCTGACTCCTGACTCCTTTTCAATTAAGTCACAGGCACCGATTTTAACAGTTGGTCAATAATCGTTTTTGCCCGTTTACCCCCTGTGAGAATTAAGCGATGAGAGAGGACATGAGGCGCGAGAAACTTGACATCATCGGGAACAGTGTAATCCCGTCCTGAGAGGAAAGCCAAGGCTTGAGCGGCTCGATATAGGGCGATCGCGCCCCTCGGACTCACACCTAACATAATCTCTTCATGTTCCCGTGTGATTCTGACTAAATTGAGGATATATTGCTGTAAAGACGCTTCCACTTTTACTTGAGTACACAAGCGCTGCAGTTCTAATACATCTTCTAAATGTAAGCAGGGTCGTAGTTCTTCCACCGTAATTGAATGCCCTAAGCGTTGCAGCATTTGTAGTTCTTCGGCTTCTGTGGGATAACCCATCGTCAAAGACAGTAAAAATCGATCCATCTGGGCTTCCGGTAGGGGAAACGTCCCTTGATATTCAATTGGGTTTTGAGTGGCAATCACAAAAAACGGTTGCGATAACGGCCGAGAAATCCCATCAACGGTCACTTGTTTTTCTTCCATCACCTCCAATAAAGCCGATTGGGTGCGAGGGGTAGCTCGGTTAATTTCATCCGTCAGTAAAATATTGGTAAACACCGGACCAGCCATAAATTCAAAGTCCCCTGTCTGGGGGTTCCAGATATTAGTCCCTGTAATATCAGTGGGTAGCAAATCTGGTGTACATTGAATTCGTTTAAACTGTCCTGCAATGGAACGGGCTAAGGACTTAGCCAGCAAGGTTTTACCCACTCCGGGCACATCTTCCAGTAAAGCATGGCCCCCTGAGAGTAGAGCAACTAACGTGAGCTGAATGGCATCCTCTTTACCGACAATCGTTTGACTTAAATTCTGTTTGAGTTGCTCAATTCGATCTCTCATGATGGTGTAGGGTTTAAGGGTGAACTAGGGTTGTGAATCATTCGCCCCAGAAGACTGATCATCCTTCAAGATTTCTGTGGCTTTGACACAATCTAACTCAATTTGAGCTTTAAGTTGCTCAATCGATGCAAACTTCTGTTCCGGTCGTAAAAAGTCCACCAAATCAACTGAAAGAGTTTGATCATATAAATCACCCGACCCATGGAGGAGATGGACTTCAACTGTCGGGTGTTCTCCTTCGACCGTCGGGCGGCAGCCGATATTCATTACTCCCATTTGCGGTGCAGACTCTGTCCCCTGTTGATGTTGTCTCACCCAAACCGCATAGACTCCATAACGGGGTAAAAATTTGTCTGGGGGTAACTGTAAATTCGCTGTTGGAAATCCTATCGTTCTTCCCAACTGTTGACCTTGAACCACTTGACCCACGAGTTGATAGGGGCGGCCCAGTAACTGCTGGACTCGTTGAATTTCCCCTTGTTGAAGGGCTTGACGAATTAAAGAGCTACTAATGCGTTCACCTTGTTCACAGGGATAACGGGGCACAATAATCACCTCAACGCCATGATGAGCTGCAATTTGTTGTAAGTCGATCGCGGTTCCGGATCGATTTTTACCAAACTGAAAATCAAATCCCACACTGACTCGACAAGCGTGTAATTGCTTCACGAGAATTTCTTCTACAAATTGATCGGGGGTTAAAGCCGCTAAATCATGATTAAATGGCAGTAAGACTAACTGTTCTACCCCCAGTTGCTTTAACTGTTCTACTTTTTCATCATAGGGAGTCAGCAGAGGCTTGGTTTTTCCTGTAAAAAATTCTTGGGGATGGGGATCAAAGGTTACCACTGTTGAATAACAGTGTTCACCCGCTTCAAGTTCTAGCAGGTAGGAATTAACGGATGATGACCAGGTAAAAGGAGAGTCTGTATGGGTCAGCAGCGCTTGGGAGGGCTGCCGAGAGGAAATAGCCCAATGAGAGGGAACCGACACATTCAGGGTCGGATAGATGACGCGCTGATGACCTCGATGTAAACCATCGAAGTTACCTAAAGCGACTGCAGTGGGCGTTAAAACGATGTCTAGCGATGATGTTATCCACACGCTTTACATTTTGACACATTTTGGCAAAATGGGGAAGAGTGAGTCATTCGTCATGGGTGATTCGTTGTTCATCAATAGCCAAGCACAAGCCGGGATGGCTCTGAAGTATGATTATTGGTCATTCGTTTTCAAGCATAGTCTTTTCGCTTAAATACGAGCAACATTAGACTAATAACAAATGACCAATAACGAAGTCTCTACTTTTATCTTTGAGATTGGGAGTGAGAAACTGAGGTACAGCAGTCCAAGACGGGTTCAGACACAATTTTGTCCAGCGCAACATCTGGGTCAGCTAATAATTCAACCCAAGCGGCTTCTAATTCTGCATCCTCAGGATGAGTTCGTCGTAATTCTGCTAACTCTGTAACGGTTTCATACCATAAACCTTTGTTAGCCAGAGCAATAATTCGCTCCTGGGGTGTCAGGTTCGCTAATTGTTTTTCAACCTTTGGACTTAACGCAATCCGTTGCAGTTCTCCAAAGCGATATAACTCATATTCAAAGGAAGAAAAGTACCAATAATAGGTTTCCCCAGCTTTCAAGGCTGGTGCTGTTTTGGGTAAAGGAATACTCACAATACCTGGCCCTTGAGTCAGCTCAATTTGAGTCCGATAAATGGTATTGTCTTGTTGATCTCGTAACTCTAACTCAATCGGAATGGGTTGAGGAATAGATGTTTTAACATACAGCCAAAACGTTGGATAATCGGTCGCAGTGGCTCCAATATTTTGTCGAGGAACCAGCACCATGAAGTCAAAAGGACTACGGCTACCCGCATCGCCGCGATCGCCAGGTGCCCCTTGTGCTGGGGGTTTAAAGTTTAACCCCTGTGAGACCTCAGATAAATTATTGGATTTAGCCAGAATGGGTTCAAGAGCCATTCCAGTTTGAGCCAAGAGAGCAGTTAGAAGTAGATTTAGCCCGATTGGTTGAAGGCACAAAGTTTTCCAGCGCATGATTTGATCCCTAATTTTAATTATGTGTACATCATGAAGTGTGCAATTGAGGGAGAAGCCCATAGACAAATGTCTAAATCAGTTCAGACAATTAGCCTCTACTTCAACAGTAACCGATGAGAGGTTGGCTTGGACATATACGGTTTCCTTTCCCTTAAAATACAACACACTAATATTGGATAAATGGAGAGAGAGCTGTTAGTACAGCCCATCTCTTCTTGAAATTGAGTGAGGTCAAAATGAATACAAGCATGGCACACAACCTATTGAATGAAATTTGACTTATTTAGGTGGATTGGGATTGAGTGAGAGACCACTCTGTTGGGGACATCGGAGATAATCTCACCGGTGCTAACCCACCCATAATGACTAGAACAATGGCAGAAGGAACCAAGGGAACCCAGAAGCCCAGAATAAATGCGCCCCAACAGCTTAACCACAAAACGCTAACCGCCCCTGCCACGACGATAGCCCGATTTCGACTGCGACTGACCACCATGCCAATTCCCCCTCCCACAACGGACCATCCCCAAATCCAAAGCAGTTCTGTCCAGATTGTCCCCACTTGAATCAACGGTCTTTTATCCAGTACAGCACTAATGATTTGACTCACCATTTGAGACTGTACCAGCACCCCTGGAACTTGTTGATAAGGCCATTGACTGGCACTATAGGGGGTTAAAAAATAATCTGAAGAAATAGGAGCACTCACACCGACTAATATAATTTGATCTTGAATCCAACGGGGATCAACGTTGCCCTGTAATAAGTCCGTGATCGACACTCGTCGCACAGCCTGTTGACGATAATTCAGTAAGATTTGAATTCCCCGATGGTCAATATTTTGATACGGCCCCGCATTCGGACTCAGGGGATTTAAAATCACGTGACCCAACTGAATGCGAGCACCTGGTAAGGTTTGCGGAAAGATGCCTTCACTCCCTAGATAAGCTAAAGCCACTCGCATACTCAAGGAATGATCGGTTGTGCAAGCATCGTTATAATCCGGTTGCATAAACAGCAGATGGCGACGAATAATCCGATCCGGATCAAACACTACATCACTATATCCCAAGCGTGTTTCCGGCACGGCTGAGGCAGGGGCAATTCCAGGTTTGTTGTCTAAATTCGTGACATCAGCAACACTACAAATCCCAATAATTTGAGAATTTTCTTGCAACAATTGGGTTAGTTGGGCGCTGCCTGGTGCTACAGGACTGTCTCGAAAAATATCTAAACCCACAACGCGAGGTTGATAGATATTTAAGGTTTCGATCACTTGGGCTAGGGTTTGATCCGGTAACGGAAAACCGTAACGCTTCACATCTGCTTCTGTGGCTTCCACCACTAACACCCTATCATCAGAGGGTTCAGCCGGTCGCATCCGCATAAGATGGTCGTAAGCCTGTAACTCTAAAGCTTGTAGTCCCCCCAACCCTCGCACCCCCGCTACTACTCCAGTCACGAGGAGGCTAGCCAGTAGTAACACCTTCCATTTCGGTTGTCCACCGAGGTTCAACCCCTGATGGCGATTCACTTGCCGCAGTGTATCCCAGGAAGGGGGTTCAACAGCAGGATTTTGACAAATCACAGGTAGCCAACTCGCACAGGGAAAGGCATCTTCCTCGTCTAGCTCCGGATAGCAGTGAGTACTGGGTTCACGCAGGCTATTGTTGTCTAGATATACCTCCAGCAAAGACTTTTGTCGTCGTGGGGTTATACCGCTGTTGGCGTCCCAGTCTTCTAAAACCGGATCAAGGCTGTTAGTATCGCTTTCATCATCCTTTCCTGTTGGTTGTTGAGGAGGTCGTGGGGTCTGAGTGGGGGGCTTATTCTTCGGCGGTTGCAGCCATTGACCCGAAAGACTTTCTAAGCTTTGGAGTCGTTCTCGGGCTTCTCGCACAGCCAGATATAGAGATTGACCTTGGCTATAGGCTTGTAAAAAATAAGTCAAAAAGGCTTGAGCAACCTGATCAGGAACAGGTTCTCGCATTACAATCACTTGAGGAATTTGTAAATTCAGTTTTTCTAGTTCTCGGATAATTCCTAGTCCGTCACAGGAATTAAAAATCGCCAGTTGCAGTCCATTTTCAATGGCACGACGCAGGGCGTTTTCTAAATCAGAAATGGTTAAATTGTCAGTGGGATTAATTTGCAATACCCCCACTTCTCCTTCGTCAGAACTGGTACTGTGTCCCGCAAAGAAAAAGATATCCCAGTTCTGATTCCACAATTGATTACTCAGTTCTAACTTGGTCGGTTCAGCCAGGAATTTTAGGCGCGTTTGGGGCAGTTGGCTCAGTAAAGATTGCTCGTGCTGCAAATCCAATCCTGCACTGTTGCCTAAAACTGCCAACACCCGTACTTGACGAGTGGGGTTGGGGGCGATGGGCTGAACCCATTGAAATCTGGGGGTACTGAGGGCGATTTCAGCCCGGCGAAAATCTTGAAAGAAATCCCACAAATGCCAAGGAAATCGCCGCAGTTGTAGATCGTCGGTTTCTACAATCACTTGAATTTCCTGTTGGGGAATTAAGTGGGTTCGCAGTTCTCGATCTAATGGACGAAATTCTTCACAACTAAGCCAATGATTAAACCCCAGTTTCAACTCTTGACAAATCTCCCGAAATCCTGCTTCAGAAACATTGGTGAGAACTCCTTGAGACTGAGGAAAGATGATGCGGGTATTATGGGCGAGGCGAGAATAAAGTGCTAAATATAATAATTGCCAATTTCGGTAAAGTTCGGCGAGATGAGGCGCAGGGGGAAGACTAGCTCGAATTTGACGCTGATGGGGTTGACGTTCAGCTCCCATCTGAAGCGTGACAGCGGGAAACCCCTGCTGTAGAGAGCCAACCCCAAGCTTTAATAGAGCTAACTGATTCATGAGCGATCACTAACACGGTGGTTAAATTGAAAACTGCTCCATCCATTGCACTTGTTCGTAGCTTAGAGCCAATTGGAATCGTTCTCCAGGATATCCTTGGAAGAAGGGAAGCTGAATATAATTATCAAGACTACGGGAGCGGACGTGCTTCAGGGGCTGGCCGGTTTCGGATAGCACCGTAATTTCCATGTTAGGGGGTAAATAGGTTTCACCAAAGGCGGGATGAACTTGAACTTGAATTCCCACTTGTTCTCGTCCCGCCGGAGTGAGAGCAATCAGCAAAACAACGGCTCGATGTCCCAGTTCTAAATTCAGGTTAATCAGTTTCCCAGCTTGCACTGAGGTTTGAGTATCTCTTAAGGCATAGCTTCGGAGGCTTGGTGCTAAATTAACCGAAGTCCCCAGAAAGTAATCGAGGGTTTGCCAACCATTCTCAAAGATTTGCTCAAACCATTGGCTGAGGTTCACGCCCCTAATCGGCTGAGGCTGACGCAGTCGATGGAGATAGCTAAGCAATTCTTCTATTGATTGTAAGCGACGAATCGATAATTTGGGAGTTCCAGTGGGGGTAAATCCTAAAATGGTCGCTTGTCGCTGAGCGTCCTCAATTTCAACTACAACATAGCCAATTCGGTCGGCTAACACCTCAGCCGGCAGTTGATAAACTGTCTCCCCAGGTTGTATCCCGCGACATTCCAAGTGCCCTATCTGTGGGAGGTACAGATCTGAAACATCGGCTGTGAGGCGAAACAGGGGATTCCAGCATTCGCTGGCTTCGAGATCAGTTTCAATCCCCATCAACTCAAGATAGTCCCGCACCGCTAACATGGCTAAGGTATTACGGCGAACTTGCTGTTGGAGTGCAGACCCCATCAACGGTTGAGCAAACTGTTGAGCGAGTTGCTGCGCCGAAGAGGTGATGGGTAGAGTTAGACTTGATTGAGGATTTGATGGTGCGTGTGTCATAGCTGAGATCAATATATTTTTGCCTTACAGATATCCCTGATGCTCTCCAAACTTGCGTAAGCGGGGAAAACACTGGCGTCGGTAAAAACTGTTGAGGGTTGTAATCGGCACACCAAATTCTTTTGAGAGTTCTTCCCAAGAACTTCTTGGCGGTAACCGTCGCAGAATTAACGTCTGACAGTTGACTTCTGGATGTCCCTTAATATGCGTTCGGCATAACTCACCACTGGGATCAGTTCGAGCCCATTCTTTGACCTCTTCCAAAATCGGGGGTATGGGAGCAGGAGCAGCAGGTACAGGCGCTTTTTCAGCATCTAAGCTCGTCGTTGCATTCTGTTGATAACCTTCCCGACGAAGGTCTTCTAGGCGTTGCTTCAGATATCGATCTAGCCATGTAATCACACTGCTACGGCTCGGGTCATAGGGGTGTTTGGCTGTTGTGGCTTCACACAGATTTCGACAGAGATACAACCAGGTTTGCTGGAGTGCATCGTCGTACTCTGGAGAGCTATCTCGCCAAAGCTTGCCCGATTGAATGATGGCTTGGACTACTCGGGTCAAACCCCGCTGACGTTCTAGACTGTTAGGGGGATATTGACAGGTGCGAGCAATCAGTTGGTATATCGGATCGTTGTCAGGGTCTCGTCTCATTCCCAATCATGGTGAGTGCAAGCCAATGCCATCTATACAGATATCAGCCATTGGCAAAAAAATTACGCAAACTCGCGATAAAAATTATGTTGAGTTTTATTAAGTTTATCCGTTTTCATTTGTCATTGTCTCTGGATCCTCTTCTCCTCATCTTCCTCTCTCCAAATCAGCCTTCCTCTCCAGGAAAAATAATGTAAAGTTTTGTAACAAAATGCATAAATTGCCGTATTTCAGATGATGTCATCAGTAAGGATTCACAAGGATCTCAACCAATTTTAAGATTATGCATCTTACGTCAGATCAAACACTCCAAGTCACTTTAGTTCATTCTACTCATCATCCACTCCCTTCAAGTTCTCAACTCAGTCCTTTGCCAGCTTCTCAAACCCTTCAATCGGAGAGTCCAGCTCAACAGCCGCTTGAGGACAATGCCTCCACCCATCTACTCGATTCCTGTTTCCAATCCCTCGCCTGTATTGGCCAGATCGGTTCAGTGCTGATTGCACTGGCTTTAACAATGGAACTGGCTTCTAGTTTAACCGTTGCGATGATCGTTTTAGGCATTTTGTGGATCGGCTGTGAGCAGTTTGGATCAGTAGATTCTTAATCCCCTGCCTGGGCTTGAGACCTCGTCTGATTCATGGTTTTGACATCCTCCCCAGGCTGTTGGCGGAGCCTGCCCCTAGGCATAGGCGTGGGGATTCCTACCAGTTGAACAACCGAAGTTGAACGCTTCATCGTCTACTGCTTCTGTAATAGAAGTCTTATGCCTGCCTCCACGTCCATTTAAAGTTTCGGATTGTCCACCCGCGACTCATATGTTCTTTGCTGCATTCACATCTCTATCGTAGACAGACTCACAGTTTAAGCAAATCCATTCTCTAACGGACAAATCTAGCTTTCCGCCTTTAAAGCCACAGCAAGAACATTTCTGAGATGTGGGTTCCCATCGGCTACGGTAGAAGCATTGATCTTAAACCCACCTTTTCTAAATCTTGCCGACTGCTTACCTCGTCGCTTCTTGAACCTTGGAGGACGTACAAATTTCCCTTTTCTTTCCGCCTTGATTGACTTGAAGAAATTAGTATAGGCAATGTTTAAATCATTAAGTGCCTGTTGCAAGGGGATATTTGATACTTCCTTTAACCAAACACGCTCAGTTAGCAAGTAAGCTTACCCCGGAATGAATTCGCGGGGCATTCGCACTAAACCTGTACACTGTCTTGTCGAGAACAACACAGAGGATTGCGCGTTACAGGCAGGCTTACAGACTGCCCCAAAATTTGAATCATT
>Ga0209594_1000101_pt1 | contig 65854 bp, 56 predicted proteins | sample AshMeaCrysSpring_FD_184126 | JGI IMG/M metagenome (GOLD analysis project Ga0209594, IMG submission 184126) | Groundwater microbial communities from Big Spring, Nevada to study Microbial Dark Matter (Phase II) - Ash Meadows Crystal Spring... | ecosystem: Environmental > Aquatic > Deep subsurface...
TCATTGAGCGCGGGCACAGAGCGCAATAGGTTGAAACCTATTGCTACATAGACGAAACCCGCCTGCGCGGGTTAAGTGCTTTGTGTGAGTAAAGGTTTGATTACTCATTGAGCGCGGGCACAGAGCGCAATAGGTTGAAACCTATTGCTACATAGACGAAACCCGCCTGCGCGGGTTAAGTGCTTTGTGTGAGTAAAGGTTTGATTACTCATTGAGCGCGGGCACAGAGCGCAATAGGTTGAAACCTATTGCTACATAGACGAAACCCGCCTGCGCGGGTTAAGTGCTTTGTGTGAGTAAAGGTTTGATTACTCATTGAGCGCGGGCACAGAGCGGAATAGCAATAGGTTGAAACCTATTGCTACATAGACGAAACCCGCCTGCGCGGGTTAAGTGCTTTGTGTGAGTAAAGGTTTGATTACTCATTGAGGGCGGGCACAGAGCGCAATAGGTTGAAACCTATTGCTACATAGACGAAACCCGCCTGCGCGGGTTAAGTGCTTTGTGTGAGTAAAGGTTTGATTACTCATTTATAAATCCTTTTTGCAACTTTATTAAATACATTTGTACCTAAATAAGGGGGGAATTGACACTAAATTGTTGATAAATTAAATATAGCGAGGCTGTTAGGAATCGTGAAGAGACAAGGGCGATCGCCCTTGTCTTTAGCTTATGATTTTATTTGTTATTTTCACGATTCCTAACGGCTTCACTATAGTTAATTTGGTATTAATTCTATCTCAACGTTGGGTAATTCTCCTAATTTTTTCATCACAAACCGAATTGTTTCTGTTCCGTTTTCTTTAATTACTCGTTCTTGTTCATAATTAAATAGCACATTACCTATTTGTTTTAATCTCCCTGCTGTTTCATCATCACTATAATAATCTATTTGGATATCACCTATGCGTTTTAGTTTGCCTGAATTGACTCCTGTGGTGTAATAATCAAAGGAAGTGTTGCCGATTTTTTGCACTTTTCCTTCTTTGCCAGTTTCTGTATAATAATCTATTTCTATGTCCCAAATTTTTTTGACTTTCCGATATTTTATCCCCTCCGTATAATAATCTACATCTACTCCCGTTCCTCTGTCAATCACTACTAAGTTTCCCAGTTGATCAACTGATAATCTTGTACTGGGAATATGAAAACAAATTTCTGCTATTTTTCCTTCATTTTCGGCAATAAAGATACTTTTTAATTCTACTCGATAACGAGTTGCTCCTGTGGGTGCAGGTGGTTTGGTATTTTCTGGGTTACAATTACTTTTTATTGTTTCTGTTACTGGTTTATTTTCTCTTGGTATTTCATAGGTTGGTTCACAAGCACTGATTAATGTAATTATTCCTGTAAGTAAAATTGTTATTTTTTTCATCATTAATTAAAGAAAAATAATATTCTGCTAAATCCATGTATAATTATAACAAAGGCAAAGAATAAATTGCGGAACAAAAGAGGTATAATTGGTAAGGGAAGAGCAGTTGTTTTTGTTCCTGTTAATCTTGTTCCTAATTCTTCCATCCAAGCAACATTTCTGGGAAATTCCCATAAATCATTTAACCACTGTTGAGGAATGCCTTTTTTACCTACTTTAGCACCAATTATTCCGCCTAAAATTGCTGCTGTTGTGTCTGTGTCTCCTCCTAAATGAATAATTTCTTCTATTCCTTTTTGATACTCTGTTTGCTGTCTTAACCATACTTGAATAACTACGGGTACTGTATGATAAATATAACCAGTTATTCCTTTTTTTAGTCCTAAATTAAAAGCATAAGTAGCTGCTGTTTCTTCCCTTATTGCACTGTTACAAGCTTGTTGGATTAGTTGGAGAAATTCATCAGCTTTTTGGGGTAAAAAATCTGCTAGGGTTTGATAGTATTCTTGGGGAGAGGTAAGGTGATTTTGCGAGGAAAGATAAGCGGCGATCGCCACTGCTAATGCTCCATATTCTGCTTTTGGATCCCTATGAGTTATCCTCGTTGAAACTCTCACTAAATCACACATTTTTTCCCTATCATCTCCATAACAAACACCTATAATAGCACTGCGCATGGCGGGACCATTACCAGCAGAAAAAACGCCACTTTTTTCTGGAGAAAACCCCAACCATAATTTTAATATTCCCCGTAAAGTAGCAAAACCAATTCCTGCAGGTATCCCCAATAACCAACAACGTAAACGCCAACTTAACGCTTTAGCAAATATCTGTTTATCTCCTCTGGAAACTAACAAAGATTGAGCTACAATACAGGTATGTTCTGTATCGTCAGAAACCATGCCTTTACCAAACAAAAGACCATATTTATTGATATTAATGGGTATTTTTCTTTTAGCTAATGCTTCATAAGGAAGTCCTAAAGCATCTCCTACTGCAGTCCCTAAAATACAACCAACAATTGCCTCAGTTTTGGTCATTATCTAATCACAATTTTAACTCCAGAAATTTGTCCCTGAGATTCCATTATCCCATTACTTAGATACTGAAAATTAACATCACCAATGCGTTGAATTTTACCACTATTATTATCCCCATTCGGGTAATAATCAAAGTAAAGATTTCCCACACTTCTAAGTTTATCGCTCCGACTACTACCATTATTAGGATAATAATCAAAATAAAGATTACCTATTAGGCGAATTTTACCCGCCCTATTCCCACTATTGGGATAGTAATCAAATGCTAAGTTACCAATATTTTGAATTTTTCCACTATTATAATAATTAATATTAGCTCCTGCTTCTCTTTGCACTAATTCAATTTCTCCACCTTCATAAATTGCCAACATTGCATTACCTAACCACATACAAGCTCCCACTAATAAACCTGTTTCTGCTACGTGAATACTGGTTATAATTGGAACATTATTTTTACTATTATTACTATTACTATAAGTAACAGCTTCTTGGGAGCAATAAGTTGCTAATGCTGTTTCTGCTTCAACTTTTACTGTTAAACTAAAAGTTATTAAACCAGCAGTTAAAGTTGATATAATTTTTTTAGTTGTTTTTACCATAATCATCTGCGGTTATATCAAAAATTTCGTGGTGATTGCGATCGCGGCTACAGAAACGAAGCGGTGTACTGCACTTCGACGGTCATTGAGCGTAGTCAAAATGCTGTCACTTCGACGGTCATTGAGCGTAGTCAAAGTGTCCACGCAACGCGAGACTAAAATAGGATTAATTAAACCCTTTTTAATATTAGTCGGCGCAAGGGAACTCAGTTTCTCTAGCTGCGATTTTAATCGCCATTTTCATAAATCTTAATAAAATTAACAAAATGACAAAACTAATAACTAATTTAGCGCAACAACTGGCAGGAGAATTTGATAATAAAACTCAAGCATTAACAACTCCTGTATGGTTTGTTCACTTACACTGGTGGTATCGCCCCTTACCTTTCCGTATTCAAGGTAATTTAGCATTATTTGCAGAACAAGCTCCATTTATTAATTTAAACCAACCTTATCGTCAGCGTATCTTAGTTTTAAAAGAAACAGCAAACCCCCAACAATTACTCGCTCAATATCTCGCTTTTAAACAACCAGAAAATTTTCGGGGTGCAGCAACAAATCCTAATTTACTCCACCAAATTACTTTAGATGATTTGGAAAATTTACCTGGTTGCTCTCTCATTATTACTGAGCAAAATAATACTTTTATCGCTCAACCAGAACCTGAAGCAAAATGTTATTTTCAATATGAGGGAAAAAAACGTCAAGTTGTCTTAGGTTTTGAAGTTAGCCCAGGTAAATATAAAAGTTATGACCGAGGAGTTGATCCAGAAACTGGTGCATCTCTTTGGGGTGCAATTATGGGACCTTATGAGTTTGATAAATGTGCTGATTTTGCTGCAGAATTACCAAACAATTAACAATTAACAATTAACTTATTTACTGCATTTGACATTAAAGGTAACTTCGGACTCGGTAGGTGACCTTTAATGTCGAAGTGTAAATAATTTTGAAGACCTACTTAACAATTAAAAATCTTAAATTTTCCGCTCTTTAACTAAAGTCAAACTTGTCCAACCTCCTTGTTTATCATAACTACGAATCATGCGCAAACGCTCTTTTTCTGAAAGTAACCATCCCGCTTCTAATAAAAAAGGTTTTCCCCTAGGAATAATAACTGGAGTATTGCAGGAAGCTCCATCAGGTAAAAGTAAAACTTGTACTTGACTTTCTCCTTCCTCAAACCGCAAAATTGAGCCATCAATAGTTGCTGTTGAGCTAAGTTTAAATTGTGGCGTTGTTAAAGTTTGCCGCAATTTTTCTCCCTCTAAAGTGATGACAAGGCTGGTAGAATAAATATCAGGAGTTAACCAATCAGGATAAATGGTTGCAGCCTCTCCAACCCATTCTCCCAGCAGATTTTCTATCGTTAATGGTGAGCGTTCTTCATTTACTGTATTTTGCAAATATTCCCGAATTAAAGTAATGCTTGATAACTCTCCCTTTTCAAATAAAGGAACAAGGCGCAACCGTCGCTGTTGATGAATAAATCCTAATTCAGCACCAAATTCAGATACAGGACTAAACTGCATTGAGCCAACAGAAAAAGCCCCATTTTCAAAAAATAAAATACTCCGATTTAAGTTACTATATTCTAAAACCATAGGGGTTTTCGGCTCTGAATTAGTAGGGAAACGTTGAACTGTTTGGCGAATTTTTTGATTATCATTTAATCCCTCAAAAGTAACTAAGGTGGGAGTATCTTCTCTCTCTTCTCCTGATGGAGTAAGACGAGTAAAAGAACCTTCCCACGCACCTAAATGTTTCAGAAAATATGACCATTGAGAATTAATCATTGTTAGAATTAAAGTATGGAAAAAAAGCTGTCCAAAAATAAGATTAGATGGCAATTAAAATTGCCGCTACTTCCAACCCATTAAATAATCAAGGATTAGTAAATATTATGGTAACAGAATCTCCATTATTAAGTAAATCTTTAACTGAGTTGACTGAGTGGGTACAACAACAAGGACAACCTGCTTATCGAGGAAAACAACTACATCAATGGTTGTATGAAAAAGGAGCGCGTAGTCTGTCTTCTATTTCTGTTTTCCCGAAAAACTGGCGGGAAACCATGACAGAGTACCCCATTGGTCGTTCAACTATTCACTACCAAAGTACCGCTAATGATGCCACCCGCAAGTATCTTTTGCGTCTTGCAGATGGTCTAATTATTGAAACTGTAGGTATTCCTACGGCTAAAAGGCTTACTGTGTGTGTATCTTCTCAGGTTGGTTGTCCGATGGCTTGTGATTTTTGTGCCACAGGAAAAGGAGAGTTTAGCCGTAATTTGAAAAGTTATGAAATTGTGGATCAAGTTTTGACAGTACAAGAAGACTTTGGGAGAAGGGTGAGTAATGTGGTGTTTATGGGGATGGGTGAACCCTTATTAAATATTGATGAAGTAGTAGCAGCGGTGAAATGTTTAAACCAAGATGTGGGGATCGGACAGCGATCGCTTACCATCTCCACAGTGGGACTTCCTGGGAAAATTCGCCAACTAGCACAACATCAGTTACAAGTCACCTTCGCCGTAAGTCTCCACACATCTAACCAGCAGTTGCGTCAAGAGTTAATCCCCTCCGCGCGTCATTATCCCCTAGAAACCCTGTTAGAAGAGTGTCGGGACTATGTCAAAATAACAGGGCGGAGAGTTACCTTTGAGTATATTCTCCTCGCTGGGGTGAATGATTTACCAGAACAAGCAAAGGAACTGGCGAAACACCTGCGAGGATTTCAAACTCATGTCAACCTTATCCCCTACAATCCGATTCAAGAAGCAGATTACCAACGCCCCAGTAAAGAAAGAATTGAAACATTTCAAGAAATACTTAAACAGGAGCGTATAGAGGTAAGTGTGCGTTATTCTCGTGGTCTCGGGGCTGATGCAGCTTGTGGACAGTTACGAGCTACTAAAAGTTAGAAATTACTAGCAGCAATACCAGGAGCATAAGCTTCTATTACTTTTCCACTACGAGTGACCATTAAATAGTCACAAATAGAGCAGGTCGTTTCTGTAATGCCGTTGTCAGGATAATAATTGCGATCGCATTTACTCCCACAATTTGGGCAGTGAATTTTCTGGGTAGTTTTCATGTTTTTTTGAAGTATTTTAAAGTTAGTTTGTCAAAAAGTTAAGCGTTAATTCTAGTCAGCTACTTAATTATTTGCTGAGGCTAGCGCTTGTTTTTATTCTTTTATGATATCAAGGAATATCCAGGTTGTCAATCTAATTTTCTCTTTTTTTTCTCTTGATCCCTCTTGAGTTATAGTTCAGTATCAACATTTATTACCATTTTTCTCAAGTTATGATCTAGATTAAGTCCTGGCAGACAAGGGGATCCGCGCCCCTTGTATCTTCAAAAAAGATATTTCTTAATAATTAATTAAGATTTGAGCAAAACAAAACCAGATTTAATGGCAGATAGCCATCCCTAAAAGTAGCTTTTATATTAAGTTTTGTAAAAGAAATTATGAGGGAAGAGGCAGAGAAAAAACAGAAGAAAAGAAGGAATAATTAAAAGTTATGGAATGGCAAACAGCCAAAACTTACGAAGATATCTTGTATGAGAAAGCATCAGGGATAGGGAAAATAACCATCAACCGTCCTCATAAAAGAAATGCTTTCCGTCCCAAAACAGTATTTGAATTATACGATGCTTTTTGTGATGCGAGGGAAGATAACCAGATAGGAGTAGTTCTTTTTACTGGAAAAGGACCACACACAGATGGGAAATATGCCTTTTGTGCGGGAGGAGATCAAAGTGTAAGGGGGGAAGCAGGATATATTGGGGATGACGGTGTACCCAGGTTAAACGTATTAGACTTACAACGTTTAATACGTTCAATGCCCAAAGTAGTAATTGCCCTAGTAGCAGGATATGCTATAGGTGGAGGTCATGTACTGCACTTAATATGTGATTTAACCATTGCCGCAGAAAATGGAATTTTTGGACAAACGGGACCAAAAGTAGGGAGTTTTGATGGTGGGTTTGGAGCAAGTTATTTAGCCCGCATTGTCGGACAAAAAAAAGCGAGAGAAATCTGGTTTTTATGTCGGCAATATACAGCAAAAGAGGCCTTAGAAATGGGACTGGTTAACTGTGTTGTACCAGTAGAAGAACTAGAAGCAGAAGGAATTAAATGGGCTAATGAAATATTAGATAAAAGTCCCCTAGCCATACGTTGTTTAAAAGCAGCCTTCAATGCTGACTGTGATGGTCAAGCAGGGTTACAGGAATTAGCGGGTAATGCAACATTACTGTATTACATGACTCAAGAAGGAGCAGAAGGAAAAAACGCCTTTTTAGAGAAACGGGAGCCAAATTTTCATCAATATCCCTGGTTGCCTTAACCAGTGAACAGTTACCAGAATATCCCTGGTTGCCTTAACCAGTGAACAGTCACCAGTGAACAGTTACCAATTACCACGTACTCGCACTACAAGTTATTTTTTGCTGTCTGGTAACTGTTCACTGGTGACTGTATTGTGAGTAATGGTGCGAAAAAATGGGGATTTAAATGAGGTAAAGTTATTAAACAAAGATTAGTTAAAAAAAAAGTATTTTAAATTGGATTTTTAAACAGTAACTGGTTGTTTTGTTGGAGAAACTTTTGTTTGATTATTTGCTTCAATGGATAAAGAAAAAGACTGTTCTAAATGCACAAATTCTTCAAGAGTTTTCCAAGAAGCAAAAGGTGGGGATGCCATAGAACAAGCACTCCAACAAGCTTGAACTGGAACACCAAGTTGCTCACACATACCGCCTCTGCGACCTTCTGGTTGATAATAACGGCAATAGCGACAAGCAGAAGTTAAATTAATGGTTTTCATGGCACTTTCTTAAAAAAATTTTATTAGCTTCTATTATGAACCATTCGGGATCAAGTAGATATCAGGTGAATCGTAGATCCCGTCTATATTTGAGCTAGATCCAGACAAAAATTAAGCTTAATAAATTTTTAAATACCGCTTAACAAAGATACACAAATTATAGATCCCAGACAAAAAAATAATTGTTAGCTGGGATACAAAAAAGCGAGTTGCTGAATGGGGATCAAGAAGAAAAAAGAGATTATTGAGGATTGAGCCAAAAGTTCATAGTGAACAAAAAAGAGTTTTAGACGTGAGAATTAGATGAAGTAGACCAATTTTGAGCAGCACAATAAGCACAAACAGACCAACGTTCAAGTTCACCATTGGGAGTAGGAGAGTTACAATTAGGACAAAGAGGAAGATGTTGCGATCGCTCTTGAATTATTTGAGCCCAACCAGAATAAGCAGACTGGGGAGTATTGCCCAAAGATTTAGTTTGCAAGTTAACATTACTTACAAGAAAACTAGGATGTTCTTGTAAAGAAATAGACTGAAAATTAACAGATTTAGTATGCCATTTAGCAGGAGAAAAGCGGATATCAATTAAAGGTTCATTTAAATTTAAAACAGAATTAAGTTTTTTAAGCAAAGAATAACGTTGTAAAGATAATTCTTGAGCCCAAACAGAACTAGAAGTTGCAACCCATAAAACCTGACGAGAAATATTAAGTGGACGAGTATGTAAAGATACTGTTTTTCCTACCACCTCTTCCCAACAACAAGTTAAGTGAAAATACTGCTCCTGCGCCGTCCAAGCAGGATGTTTTTTAATAGCAGCTAAAATCTGATCGAGAGAGTTAAAAGACATATGGCAAAACTCATATAGTTATATAATAAAATATAGCAGAGATAGTATGGATTGGGACAAGGGACTTAAGCTCCTTGTCTGTTATGCTGGTCTGAAACCATTGTCCCCAAAAATATCACTTTTGCTATATAAGGGAATAATAAATATTGTACAGGTTAACTTTAAATAAATCTTAAAAATGGAATCTTACAATTTTAGTTTACATCCTAATTTAAAAACTGCTTTAAGTTGCCTAGATTTAGAATTAGAAGCAGAAGTAGAAAGATATCAAAAAACTGTTGCTGCAGATTTTGATTTAGAAGGAGAAAATGACGAATTTATAGAAGAAAATGAGGTAAGAGAAGAAAATATTCAGAATAACAATCCAGAAGTGAGTAAAATAGCTGAAGCAGAACTGGAAAATGAAGCAGAAAACCAGAAAAAAACAAAATTCACTCAACCAAATACAAGGGACTTCGAGCAAGAAAAAATATCTATTTGGGGGATTAGTTCCATAGTATTAATATTAATAACCAGTGGAGTGATATTGAGTTATACAGGTTTATTGAAAGTATGGACCCAACCTGCTGGGGTAGAAGAAAAAAAACAATCAGAAGCTCAAGAAAATGGACAAAGTAAAATAGAATTAGGTAAAGTAAGTAACTTGGAACCTTCATCTGGTGTCTCAATAGATATTCCAGTAGAAACTCCCTCACCCCCTCAACCAGAACCCAAAAATACAACAGAAACAACAGAAGTTGGACAAGGAAATACAGGGTTAGTCAAAGTATTATTACCACCATCATTACGAACATTGCCAAATGTAAATGAAGAAGTAGCAAAAAGAATACCAGAAGAAATACCAACACAAGCAGACAAATATTACTATGTGTTAACAGAATATACAGGCGATCGCTCGTTAGAACAAGCTCAGAGAGTGGTAAGTAATGCTTATATAGGAAAATTTCCTCAAGGAATTAGAATACATTTAGGGGCATTTGCAGAGATAGAACAAGCAAACACATTGATAGAGGAAGTGAAACAACAGGGAATTGTGGCGTTTCTTTACCATCCAGAATAAACTAGAGTAGTAGATAATGTAATTAATAATTGCCTTGTGAAAATGAAAGGTGAACAGGGGGTATAATTATGAGCTTGGTAGAGCGGATTTGGCGATTAATTAGGGCAAACATCAACAGTATCGTAGCAGAAGCAGAAGATCCAGAAAAAATACTGGAAGAAACTGTGTATGAAATGAAGGAAAATTTAATAAATCTGAGACAAGCAGTAGCAATGGCGATCGCCAACCAAAAACGCACAGAGCGACAACTAAGTAAAAGTGAAGCAGCAGCAGAGCAGTGGCAAAGTCGCGCCCAGCTAGCATTAGAAAAAGGAGAGGAAAATTTAGCCAGAGTTGCCCTAGAACGTCGCCAAATATATAACAAAAATGCAGCAATATTAGAAACCCAGATCAAAGAACAAAAATCAGCGATCGACAAGCTCAAAGAAGATATGCGCCTCCTCGAAGACAAAATTAATGAAATAAAAATCAAAAAAGATATGTATATTGCCAGAGCTCGAGGAGCAGAAGCAGCCAACAAAATACGAGAACTCACAAGCAACTTCAATTCACAAGGATCTTTAAGAGCCTTTGAGCGCATGGAAGAAAAAATAATAGAACTAGAAGCTCAGTCAGCAGCAATGGGAGAAATAGGAATAGATAGCCTAGAAAGTGAGTTTATCAAGCTAGAAAAGCAAAATAATATTAAACCATCATTACCAAAACTGCAAAAAAAACCAGAGCAAGAGCAAAAATACACAACAGAATCAGAACTAGACTCAGAATTAGAGAAAGCAGCAATTAATGTAGAAATTGAAAAATTGCGATCAGAATTAGATAATATTTAAAAGAAATACAAAAATCTTGGAAAAAAGAAAGATTTTAATTTCAGAAGAGCAACAAAAAACAAAAATAGTAAAAACAGAAAAACATACCCAGAGTCAAAAGTAAAGAGCATCAGTGAAAAGCCAAACCATGAATAAATCTCGCGCTTGTGTTAGCCCAGGCTTTAAAGCCTGGGGCGTGGAGCGAAAAAAGACGAAAGTCTTTTGATCGAGATGCTTTTATTTATTTTCTGACAGCTATTTCTCCTACTACATCACTCTGTGTCAGCCCTTCACTTTTTGCGTAATCAGCTAGCCTTTCTGTCAAGTCTATAGACAATGAAAAATGTTTTCTTGTCTTATCTCCAATGATAATGTTCCTTGTAACTATCTTCTTTTTTTTTCATTTTACCTCTTGACATTCTATGAGACAAGTGCTATTCTAAGTCTAACAGTCAACAAAGGATTAAGGTCGAAGTCTATGAATTATCACTGTCAACAAAATTTAATAAATCCTGATGATAATCTCAAAGCAGTATTAGAATATATTTGCCGAGAGGCTAACAATATCATCAATTGTGGAATTTATTATTGTCGGCAACTTTATTTTAAGGCAAAAGCTTATGTTACTGGTTATACGCTGGATCAAATAATGAAGCATAATCTTCATTTTAAAGCTTTGCGTTCAAGCGTAGCTCAACAAGCTTTGCATAAAGTGGCTGATAGTTTTAAATCTTATCAAAAGTTAAACAAGCTCTATTTTGAAGGAAAATTAGTAAATAAACCGAGATTACCTAAGTATAGAAAAAGTGGAGGTTTAGCTCCCGTCGTTTATTCAAAAAAATGGATTGCATTGACCGAAAAAGGAATCAAATGCTCACTAGGAAAGCAAGCAAAAGTTTGGTTCGGACTTGATTGTTTCTACTTGCCGATGCCATCAAATTTAGAGTTTTCTGATATTAAAGAGATAAGAATAGTTCCTAGAAATAATTGTTTTTATGCTGAATACGTGACAGAAGCTCCTGAGATTAATCTAAAGCAAAATCCTAATAATGTTTTAGGAATAGATCATGGACTTGATAACTGGCTAACCTGTGTTAGTAACACAGGTAAATCTTTTATCATTGACGGGAAAAAAGTAAAGTCACAAAATCAATGGTATAACAAGAAAATTAGTAAGCTTAAGACAGGGAAGCCAGAAGCATATTGGGATGATGAACTAGCAGCAATAACAGAAAAGCGTAATCGCCAAATGCGTGATAATATTAATAAAGCTGCGAGATTTATTATTAACTGGTGTCTTAATAATAATATTGGAACAGTAGTTTTTGGTTGGAACGATAGACAAAAAGATGGTATTGATATAGGGAAGAAAAACAACCAAAAATTCGTTCAAATTCCTACTGCTAAACTAAAAGACAGGATTGAACAACTATGTCTTGAATACGGAATTAAATTTGTAGAGACAGAAGAAAGTTATACAAGTAAAGCTTCTTTTTTAGATAAAGATGAACTGCCAAAATATGGTGAAAAACCCAATGAATGGAAGCCATCTGGAAAAAGAATTAAGCGAGGCTTGTATTTACCTAAAAAGCAAAAGGCAATAAATGCAGATTGCAACGGAGCTGCAAATATTTTAATAAAAGTAAGCATACAGCTAGACATTAGTCTAGTTAAGGTGTATAGGGCATTTTTGACTGTGCCACACCGATATTTTATACATGAGAATTTATGTAAAGAATATCGAAAAAGGCTCGCGTTGCCTGCGGCTTTAGCTGACTCGTAGCGATTCCAATGAGCAATCCCCGTCTCTTCAGAGCGGGGAGAAGTCAATAGAAAATAGTAGAAAGGAATTTATAAGCAGGAAAAAACTGCAAGTAAAATACAATAAAAACAATTCTTAGACAAAGAGGATAGCAAGAATTATGGGAATATTTGATCGCCTAAGCAGGGTTGTACGCTCCAATGTGAACGACTTAGTAAGTAAAGCAGAAGACCCAGAAAAGGTACTAGAACAAGCAATTATAGATATGCAGGAAGACTTGGTAAAATTACGCCAAGCAGTAGCCCAAGCCATAGCAACACAAAAACGGACAGAACAACAATATATAACAAACCAAACAGAAGGCAATAAATGGCAACAACGGGCACAACTAGCACTGACAAAAGGAGATGAAAACCTCGCCAGAGAAGCTCTAGTGCGCAAAAAAAGTTACCTGGATACAGCTACAACTCTCAAACAACAACTAGACCAGCAAGTATCCCAGATAGATACTCTCAAACGCAACCTCATTTCTTTAGAGAGCAAAATTTCAGAGGCGAAAACCAAGAAAGATATGCTCAAAGCACGCGCATCCGCAGCAAAAGCAAACCAACAGTTGCAAAATACAATGGGGAATTTAAATACAAATTCCGCAATGGCAGCTTTTGAAAGGATGGAAGATAAAGTGCTGCAACTAGAAGCGCAATCTCAGGCAGCTTTTGAAATTGGAGGCAGTGGTTTAGAGCAACAGTTCGCCCAGTTAGAAGCAAGTGGTGGGGTAGATGATGAGTTAGCAGCAATGAAAGCCCAGTTAACAGGCGCTTCCCCAACTCAGCAAGCTCTGCCCGCAGCAGAAGGAGGCTCAACCACAAAGTCAAGCTCAGTATCAGGAGAGGCGATCGACGCAGAATTAGAAGATCTACGCAACCAACTCAATAAAATGTAAAATAATAAATTTTATCAAACGTTATTAGTCATTAGTCATTAGTCATTAGTCATTGGTATGTCTTCTTAAAAATTCTTAATTTTTCTGAAAAATACCATAATGTTTAACTAATGACTAATGACTAATGACCAATGACTAATGACTAAGGACTAATAACTAATAATCAGGAGGCTTGTAGTGAGCGGTGTCATAGAAATAACAGATACTGAATTTGAAAACGAAGTTTTAAAATCAGAAAAACCAGTCCTAGTATATTTTTGGGCTCCCTGGTGCGGACCATGTCGTCTGGTGTCACCTTCAATCAATTGGGTAGCAACAAACTACGGCGATCGCCTCAAAGTGGTAAAACTGGAAATAGACCCAAACCCAAGTGCAGTACAAAAATGCCAAGTAGAAGGAGTCCCAGCACTAAGACTCTTTAAAGATAATAATGTAATTGAATCCCATGAAGGAGCCATTGGAAAACAACAATTACAGACTCTGCTAGATACACATCTAAATTAGTCATTAGTCATTGGTCATTGGTCATTGGTTATTAGTCATTGGTCATTAGTCATTAGCTAAATGTTATGGTATTTTTAAGAAAAATTAAGAATTTTTTAGAACACATACTAATGACTAAGGACTAATGACTAATGAATAATGAATAATAACTATCAAGAGAAAAAAATGGAGTTCGCTACAAGAATACAAGCACTGCAAACTAATGTATTTGCAGATATGGATAAAGCAAAAGCCAAAGCTTTAATGACACATAAAGAGATAATTGACCTGTCATTAGGCTCATCAGATTTAGCAGCCCCAGACCACGTAATAGCTGCCATAGAAAAATCAATAGCTGACCCAAGTACTCACGGTTATTTACTATATCATGGAACTCAAAATTTTAGACAAGCAGCAGCAAATTGGTATAGTAAAAAATTTGGGATTAAAGTAGACTCAGAAACAGAAATATTGCAGTTAATAGGAAGTCAAGAAGGTACAGCACATTTACCTTTAACATTACTTAATCCAGGGGATTTTGCCCTACTATGTGACCCAGGTTATCCTTCCCATTATGGTGGGGTTTATCTAGCAGGAGGGCAAATTTATCCTATGCCTTTACTCCCAGAAAACCAATTTTTACCAGTGTTGGAAACAATACCATCTCAGGTATTAGCACAAGCAAAAATGATGGTTTTAAGCTATCCTCATAATCCCACAACTGCCGTTGCACCTCTGTCTTTTTTTACAAAAGCAGTGGCTTTTTGTAAGGAAAATAATTTGGTTTTGGTACATGATTTTCCATATCTGGATTTAGTATTTGGGGAAAATATACCCGCACCTTCTATTTTTCAAGCAGATACTAATAAAGAAATTTCTATCGAGTTTTTTACCTTCTCCAAATCATATAATATGGGAGGATTTAGGATAGGTTTTGCTATCGGAAATTCAGCAATAATAAAAGCATTGCGTCAAGTGAAAGCAGCAATAGATTTTAATCAGTATCAAGGGATATTAAAAGGAGCGATCGCCGCCTTAGAAGGCCCACAAGAATGCGTACAAAAAACAGTTGCAACTTATCAAGAAAGGCGCGATGTTTTTATTAAAGCTTTACATGATATTGGGTGGGAAGTAGCTACACCGCAAGCAACAATGTATGTCTGGGCAAAATTGCCTGAACCTTGGCAAAATAAATCCAGAGAATTTTGTATTCAATTAGTAGAAAAAACAGGAGTAGCGGTTGCTCCAGGTGCAGGTTTTGGTAAGTCAGGAGAAGGATATGTGCGCTTTGCATTAGTAAAAGAACCAGCAATTTTAGCAGCAGCAGTAGTTAAAATAGCTAGTTTTTTAAACAAATAAAAATCAAAAAACTCAGAAGACAAAGGGGAGTCTCTGAGTTTTCCTATAAACCTCTTTTTGTTTGCCTAAGCGATCGCTTTTCCGTCACCAAACTATACTTCCAATTCCCATTGAAAGTTAATATTTTTTTCCTCTTTTCAAGGTTTTTTAAACCATACAATATATATTAATTGGGACAGATAGATTTGTCAAGGGTTGTGGAGTATAGAATAGTTAAAAAATTATTAAATGTATAAGATGTAACAAATAACAATTTGTTCGAGTCATCAATTTGGAGGAGATAGACTTGAGAGAAGAAGAACGGGCGTACTGGTTAGCCTGGAATTTTGTGCCTGGTGTAGGGCCAATTTTAATCCAGAGAGTACAGCAGCATTTTGGCAACTTAGCAGAAGCTTGGAAAGCATCACCCAGTAATTTGAGAGAAATAGAAGGGTTTGGGGTGAAATTAATTGAGAGAGTAGAAGAAGCGCGATCGCGCATAATTCCAGAACAACTATTTATTGAGCATACTCAGAAAAACCCCAATTTTTGGACATTGGGAGATAGTGAGTATCCCCAGTTATTAAGAGAAATTCCCAACCCACCACCAATTTTGTATTACAAAGGGCAAGTAAAACAAGAAGAAAATCAAGGAATTACCCCAATGGTAGCAATTGTGGGAACAAGAGACCATACAGAACATGGGAAAAGATGGACACGCAAAATTAGTAGAGGTCTCGCCAAACATGGCTTTACAATTGTTTCTGGGATGGCTGCAGGAATTGATGGAGAAGCGCATACAAGTTGTTTAGATGCAGGTGGCAGAACCATAGCAGTAGTGGGTACAGGAGTAGATGTTATTTATCCCAGAAATCATACTCAGCTTTATGAAAGGATACAAGAGAACGGTTTAGTATTAAGTGAATATCCAGCAGGAACCCAACCGCATCGGAATAATTTTCCCCCCAGAAATCGCATTATTGCCGCTTTATCTCGGAGTATTTTAGTGATGGAAGCACCCGAAAGATCAGGGGCTTTAATTACTGCTAAATATGGCAATGAATTTAAGCGCGATGTTTATAGTTTGCCCAATTCTCCTGATAATATTAAATCTAGAGGTTGTTTGCGTTTGATTCATGATGGCGCAGAGATAATTATCACAGAAGATGAACTTTTAACTAGGTTGGGTGCAAAGATAAAAGTTGAGCAGAAAACAAATATTGTTGCTGAGAAAAAAGTCCAAGAAACAGCAGAAAAAGTAACAGAAATACCAGGGTTAGAGCCAGAGTTAATGGAAGTTATGGAGGCGATCGCCACTGAACCCACATCATTTGATGTTATTGTGCAAAAAACAGGAAAAGAAGTAGGTTTTATCTCCAGTAGTTTATTGCAATTAGAGTTATTAGGTTTAGTCTCTCAATTACCAGGAATGCGGTATCAAAGATGTTAAAATTTTATTGTAAATTAAACATAATTAATTTTGGCATACGATAACATCTGTAAATATCTCGCAGAAAAATACCCTGCTGAATTTGTGCAATGGTTATTCTCAGAACAACCATCAAATATCCGAGTACTTAAAACTGAATTAAGTGCTGAACCAATTCACGCAGACTCACTAATTTTGCTGCAACTAGACAACAAAATTCTTCATCTAGAATTTCAGACTCTACCCAAATTTGAGCGCCCAATGCCTTTTAGAATGCTACGTTATTATACACGATTGCAAGATATATACTGGGGGCAAGAAATTCTGCAAGTGGTTATTTTTCTCAAACAAACCAATTCAAGAGCAGTTTTCACCGATAGGTATCAAAGTAGTAATACTTTGCATCGCTATCGAGTAGTCCGACTCTGGGAAGAAGATCCAGCACCATTATTAGCTAGCCCAGCACTTTTACCCCTCGCACCTTTAGCTAAAAGCGATGTCCCAGAAAACCTACTGCGACAAACAGCCATTGAACTGGATAAGATCGAAAATAGAGATCGACAAATCAATATCTCAGCCTGTAGTGAAGTGCTCGCAGGTTTAAGGTTTGAAGCAAATTTAATCCGTCAACTACTAAGAGAGGATCTGATGGAAGAATCTGTAATTTATCAAGAAATCCTACAGAAAGGATTGCAAAAAGGACAACAAATTGGAAGACAAGAAGGAAGACAAGAAGGAGAGTTAGCACTGATCAACCGTTTGCTGGCTCGTCGTTTTGGGACCATTGAAACTCAAACTCAAGCCCGACTCCAACAACTTTCTAGTTCTCAACTTGAAGATTTAGGCGAGTCATTGTTTGATTTAGGCACAGTTTCTGATTTACAGGCTTGGTTAGATCGACAAGATTAATTGACCAATTAAATCCAAAAACTCGCGGTTAAAAGCGGTTAAAATTAGTCTGCACTCCCCGTTGGCATAATTTCAGCTGTTGAGGAGTGCTTTTTTGACGGCTTGAGACAAAGGTGCAACCGATGTTCTAGACAACCATAGCAGTAAGATAGTCTAAGTTAGGAGTGCAACTAAAAAAATATTGACAATTTGCTTGAGATAGAGTTATAGTGTTTGACGAAACCAAATCAGATTTTTGTCATGGATAGGGTTGTTTGCGTTTGCTACACTATGACGCAACAATAATTATTAAAGAAGATGAACTTTTAGCAAGGTTAGGCGCAAAGATAAAAGTTGAGCTTAAAACAAATATTGTACCCGAAGAACCAAGTTAAAGAAACAGCAGCAAAAGTAACATAAATACCAGGGTTAGAGCCAGAATTAGCAGAAGTGATGCAGGCGATCGCCCCCGAACCCACCCCCTTTGATGTAATTGTCCAAAAAACAGGAAAAGAAGCAGGGTTGATCTCCAGTAGTTGATTGCATTTAGAGTTATTAGGATGCTCGCATCCCAATTGTTTGATTGTAGTGCGAGCATCTTGCTCCCTACTGCTATATTAGCGAGCATCTTGCTCCCTACTGCTATAGCTTGCAAGATGCTCGCATTACTAACTTGCAATATACTTGTATCATACAAGATAAATTGGTAAAAATGGGACGCTCCCATTAGGATTAATATCTCAGTTACCAGGAATGCCCTATCAAAGATGTTAAACTTTTAGTCATTTAAGTTTTTTTTAAATATTTATGTATTCATTTATAATAACTGTTCCCGCAACTACTGCTAATATCGGTCCTGGTTTTGATTGTCTTGGAGCTGCTTTAACTATGTACAATCATTTTAAATTTACTCCCACTGATGGGGAAAATAAAATTACAGTAACAGGAATTGAAGCAGCAAAAGTTAGTCTAGATAAGAGCAATTTATTGTATCAATCTTTTCTCAAATTCTATCAACACCTCGACAAAACACCCCCCAATGTAGAAATTGAGATAGAGTTGGGGGTTCCCTTAGCCAGGGGTTTGGGAAGTTCCGCAACTGCAATTGTAGGTGGGTTGGTTGGGGCAAATCACCTCGCAGGTAGCCCCTTGGCACTATCAGAAGTGATGGAACTGGCGATCGCCTTTGAAGGACACCCAGATAATGTAGTCCCCGCCTTACTCGGTAATTGTCAATTATCCGTTGGTAAACCAGGTAACTGGCACATTTGTGAGATTTCCTGGCATGAAAATATTATCCCAGTGGTAGCAATTCCAAATTTTGAACTCTCTACCGAAACCGCTCGCTCAGTGCTGCCAAGTGAAATTAGCCGTAGTGATGCCATTTTCAATCTTAGTCATCTGGGGCTATTATTACAAGGGTTAGCCACAGGGCGAGGAGACTGGTTACAAGCAGCCCTAGAAGATAAAATACATCAACCCTACCGTAAAGCCTTAATTCCAGGTTATGACACAGTAAAAGAGGCTGCTCTCAATGCAGGAGCCTATGGGATGGTTATTAGTGGTGCGGGACCCACTTTATTAGCCTTAGTACCTCCAGCAAACTCAAATGCAGTTGTATCAGCCATGACAGATGCCTGGCAAAAACAAGGAATTGAAACAGAAGTGCGAGCGCTCACTCTCAACACCCAAGGAGCAACCGCGCAAGAGGTTTAAGCAATGGGCTAACTCAATACAAGAGGCTAGACAAGGGGCTTAAGCCCCTTGTCTTATGTTTTTCCATTTTTTTTTAACAACCCCTTGTCAAAACTTAACAAAAGTTAATATACTGAAAAAAAAAGCAATGAGTATATTTTCCTATCAACTATGCTGAGTACTGAATTTCCCTGGCTCACAGCAATTATTCTCTTACCCCTGGTAGCTTCCCTAGCTATCCCAGTTATTCCCGATAAAGAAGGCAAAACAGTCCGCTGGTATGCACTCGGCGTAGGTTTAGCAGACTTCGCCCTGATGATTTATGTTTTTTGCGATCGCTTCAAACTCAACAGCACAGAGCTGCAACTCACAGAAAGCTATCCCTGGGTACCCCAGTTAGGTTTAAATTGGTCAGTTGGCATTGATGGTATATCAATGCCATTAATTGTTTTATCAGGTTTAATCACAACCCTAGCACTATTAGCCTCTTGGAAAGTTGAGCGCAAGCCACGTTTATTTTACTTTTTAATGCTTGTACTCTACAGCGCCCAAGTAGGTGTATTTGCAGCAAGTGACTTACTATTATTCTTCATCATGTGGGAATTAGAATTAGTTCCCGTTTATATTCTTATCTCCATCTGGGGTGGCAAAAAGCGCCTCTATGCAGCAACTAAATTTATACTATATACAGCATTAGCCTCCATTTTCATCCTGGTAGCAGGTTTAGCAATGGCATTTTCTGGCGATACAGTAACTTTTGATATCGCTTCATTAGGAATGAAAGAATACCCCATCGCTTTAGAAATGCTAGCTTATGCAGGTTTCCTAGTTGCTTTTGGTGTAAAATTACCCATCTTTCCCCTTCACACCTGGCTACCAGATGCTCACAGCGAAGCATCTGCCCCAGTTTCCATGATTTTGGCAGGAGTCTTACTGAAAATGGGTGGTTATGGGTTAATTCGCATGAATATGGAAATGCTCCCCAACGCTCATATTAAATTTGCTCCTGTGTTGGTTATTTTAGGGGTAATAAACATTGTTTATGGTGCTTTTACAGCTTTTGGTCAAACCAACCTCAAACGCCGACTAGCTTGCTCCTCCATCTCTCACATGGGCTTTGTATTAATTGGGATTGCTTCCTTCACTGAATTAGGTATGAATGGCGCAGTACTGCAAATGTTATCTCACGGTTTAATCGCAGCAGCACTCTTCTTCCTCTCAGGTACAGCTTATGAGCGTACTCACACCCTAATGATGGACGAAATGGGCGGTTTAGCCAAAGAAATGCCCAAAGTATTCGCCCTGTTTACCGCAGCCTCAATGGCATCCCTTGCACTTCCTGGTATGAGCGGGTTTGTCAGTGAGTTAACCATCTTTCTAGGTGTTGCCGAAAGTGATGTCTATAGCTCAAGCTTTAAAGTAGTAGTAGTTTTCCTAACTGCAGTAGGTTTGATTTTAACTCCCATTTATTTACTTTCCATGTTGCGAGTAGTGTTTTATGGAAAGCAAAATCAAAGCTTAAAATTAGACGCATTTGTACCAGATGCTAACGCAAGAGAAGTGTTTATTACTGCTTGTTTGTTAATTCCCATCATTGGAATTGGTTTATATCCGAAACTCGCAACCAGTACTTATGATGTAAAAACAGTAGAAGTTGCTAGCAAAGTGCGTTCAGTATTCCCTGTGTTTGTAGAAAAAGAAACAGTGCAGCAGAATTTAAATGCTAGTCTGGTTAAATCTTTTCCTTCCACTGCTTTCATTGCACCTAAAATTGGAGCAAATGAATAAGTTAGCCATTAGTTATTGGTCATGTAGAGACGTTTCCCCGAAACGTCTCTACTAATTTTAAAATAATTATTAAAATCACTAGACCTGAAGCGAGAAGTTTAAAAACCCTGAACATTAAGTGAGAAGTAGTGTTAACCCCCCCACCCCCCCCTTAGTTAAGGGGGGGAAATGCCTTCAAGTAGTTATTTTTGCCATAACTAAAAGATGATGATATCGCTATGGCTAAAATTATCTGGATGGGTACTCAGAGTAGCAAACTTATTGTTAGCGAGAATACCATTACCATCAGGATCGAAAAAGAGCGCACCAGTTGTTGTATTGTAAATAAAACGGGTATCAGCAGTTAGTTGTGTCCCAGTTGTTACAAACTGATTGGCAGCAAGAGTACCTTTTGTAAGTCCTCCACCAAAACCGCTAGCTTTCAAGCGAATACTATCCATCCCTGGGTTAAAATCTTTGATCCGATCTATTCCTTCTGGCTGATCAAAAGTAAAGCGATCGCTTCCATCTCCACCTGTAAGAACATCATTTCCTTCTCCTCCTCTGAGAATATCATGTCCTGCTTTACCATTAAGCACATCGTCTCCTGCTAACCCAGTTAGCTGGTTATTTCGGTCATTCCCAATAAGAGTATTATTGAGCAAATTTCCTGTCCCATTGATATTGTCAATACCTTGAAGTAATAACCTTTCTACATTTTCTGGCAAAACATAAGTTATACTTGCGTTTACCTGATCTGTTCCCTCTGAAGGTAATTCTATTACTAAGTCTTGGAGATTATCTACAGTATACAGGTCATCACCCAAACCACCATTCATGGTATCAGCATCTAATTGGCCATTTAGTGAATCATTACCAGCATTACCTACCAGGATATCGTTACCATTTCTTCCAAACAGTTTATTGTTATTATCATTTCCTGTAATGATATTAGCCCCAGAATTACCAGTCCCGTTTATTTGATTTTGTCCTGTCAAGGTTAAATTTTCCACTTTGCCAGGTAATGCCATAGTAGCATCAACCTCCAAAGTATCGGTAATTATGCCAGTGGCATATTTTTTTGTACCATCAGTTGGGTCAACAATTTGAACAGTTAATGTTTCAAGCTGTTCAAGTACATTATCATTCAGGATTGTGACTGCTATGGTTTTGCTTGTTTCTCCTGGAGCGAATGTGAGGGTACCGCTAACGGGGGTATAGTCACTCCCTTCTGTTGCTTTCCCTTCCCCTGTTTCTGGTAAACTACCATAATCTGCTTTTACTTCAGATTGACTTGCTTGAGAGAGAGTAACCTCAAACATGAGTTGAACGTTATTATTTAAACCTTCTACCACTGTTTGGGGTTCTATATTAGCAATATTGATTGTTGGTTGGTTAATCTGGTAACTGCCAAAATTAATATTTTGCAACTTATTTCCACTTTGTACAAATACCTGGTGAGGTTGAGCAATGGGGATAGTATTGGGTTCAAATTGGACTGCTAGATTATTTTCAGCGTAGTTAGAATTATATGCTACTTGTATTCCTTCTGTTCCATTAGCATTTTCTAACCCAATAGTAGCTTGATTTGTAGGGCCATTCAAATTTTTGTACTGGAAGAAAATCGTCCCATCTGACTCTAAAATTACTTGAAACGTATAATAACCACTAACTGAAAATGGTTGTACATCCTGATACTGGACGATAAATCGCTCTTCTGCTGGTAAAGAATAATAATATATACCTCCTCCTTTTAAAGGATTGAAGTCTTCCCAGAAAGGGGCAATTAAATCATTAGCGGATAAAACTTCTTGATTGGGAATGGGTTCGTTATCATACTTAATAGGTTGATCCCCAAAAGTCAAGTAACCGTTAGAGGAAATTTTGATATTAGTTTTGTTTTGTCCGTAGAAGGAGAAATTAAAAGGTAGGGTAACATCTATAAAATCATCATCTCCTAAAGGTACTTTAGTTCCCACACTGGAAATATCCACCCAGTTAAAACTTGGCCCTGAAGTAGTTTTACTATCGTCCCAATTGTAACCTGGTACAATAAAAGGTGCTGTTTGCTTCCAGGAAGGTTGTTGCATCATGGCTACTGTGTAGATTCCTGGTTGCACATTTTTAAAAGAGTAATTTCCCTTACTATTGCTGGTGGTAGAAGTTTCTCCTGAGTTTAACTGTCCATCTTGATTTTGATCTAAGAATATCTTTTGATTTGCTAAAGTTGGTTCGTTTTGATCCCATATACCATTGGCATTTAAATCATGCCAAACTTTGCCATTAATAGTTGCGGGAAGAGGTCCACCTAGTGCGTTTTCGAGGTTTAACCTGCCGTTAGTAAGTACCTTTCCTGCTAAATCTGGTAATGGATCCACTCCTGCGAGTAAATCTTGTTTGACTTTTGTTGCTATTTGTCCTTGACTCCAGTCAGGATTTTGTGTTGCTATTTTTTCCCAAAGTAAAGCTGCTGCTCCTGCTACATGGGGAGTTGCCATTGATGTGCCACTTTTATAGCCGTATCCTCCTCCTGGGAGGGTGCTATAGATGCTATCTCCTGGTGCTGCCAAGTCTACGGTAGTAGGTCCAAAATTGGAAAAGTCTGCTAGTTTATCGTTACGGTCTGTTGCTGCTACTGAGATAATATTATCTAGGTTATAGCCTGAAGGGTAATAAGGATTGATATCATTATTTTTGCCATAGTTGTTTCCTGCAGCGGCGATAAATAACTGTCCTGCTGCGGAAGCAGCGGCGATCGCATCTGATAATGTTTGACTGTTTGTGTTGCTTCCCCAACTATTGTTAGTAATTTGTGCTCCCATCAATACTGCATAGTCTAATGCTTTAATCGCATTGAAAGTTGTTCCCGAACCAGTTGGGGATACGAAACGCAGAGGCATTATTTGAACATCCCAGGTTACTCCTGCTACTCCCAACTCATTATCACCTACTGCACCTATTGTTCCTGCTACATGGGTACCATGTCCGTTTTCATCTTGCGGGTCTGCATCATCGGCATAGAAGTCGTAGCCATGTATATCATCTACAAACCCATTACCATCATCATCTATACCATTATCTGCAATTTCTTCTGAGTTTGTCCAGATGTTGTCTGCCAAATCTGGGTGGGTATAGTCTACACCAGTATCTATAACCGCTACTATTACGTTAGGGCTTTCTTTTGCTATTTCCCAACCTGCTAGAGCGTCAATATCTGCTCCCACTTTTCCGCCTTGTTGTCCAGTATTGTGCAGTCCCCAAAGGTCATTAAAGTTCGTATCATTGGGTATAATATCAGTTATCTCTACTAATGAGTTGGGTGAGACTGACTCTACCAGTGAGGATGCTGAGAGAGTTTTGAGAGCTGTTTCAACGGTTTGTTTATTGGTATTTACCTCAAATAGGGAGTAACCCAACACTTCAGTTGTCTCTATTTCCGTTGCTGCTATTGAGTTTGCCAGTGTATTTATTTCTGATTGAGAGGTTTCATCGGTAAATTTTACTATTAAAGTATTCTTGATGCTAGTCATTAATTTACTCCATTTCTTCTTTACTCTAATATAACAGTCACTTTTTTTTTGCGCCAAGAACTACTTTAATATTAACACTTATTAGTATTAATATAGCGAGGCTGTTAGGAATTGTGAAGAGACTTGGGGATGGGCGCCCCAAGTCTTTAGCCTATGATTTTATTTTTGATTTTCACGATTCCTAACGGTCTTGGTATAGCTGAAGTTTTTAAGGCATAAGGTTTTAATAATTTTTAACAAAAAAACCAAAACAATAAATTCTAAGGTTTAACCACAAGAGTAGGGAGTTATCCATTTACCTGTAGTAATAAGTTGATAAGAATGTCAAAAAAATTACTGTTGCCTAATTGTTGAGTCGAATATACTTTAAAATCTAGTAAAATAAAAAGTAAAGCTTCTACTGTGTTATTAGATGCTGATAGAATATATGTCTCTGAAAATAGTGCTACATTCAGAAGTAGTTGATTTTCTCCGTCAAAATACAGAAATTAAGCTCGGAGAAAGAGTAGGTAATTGCTTGGAAAAATTAAAGCAACAGCAATTTGATGGGGGTTTAAGGGTAAAAAAACTCAAAGGAATAGGCAAAAGAATTTTTGAAGCAAGGATAACTAAAGCAAGTCGTCTGATTTTTACCTACGAACATTCATGGCAACCAGAGACAGGAGAGCCACAAAATTATATAGCAGTACAGGATATTTGTTTAGATCATGATGATGTATCCAGAAGAGCTCAACGGGCAAGAAAGAGACATGAGGATATACTATGGTTAGATTTAGAGGAAGAAGCAGAAGTAATAGCAACTTGGGAAGGAAACGGTAAAGGAAAGTCAGAAGTTGAGTTAGCACTTGCAGAAGAGTTACAATTTCCTGAAAACTTTACCGATGGACTATTAGGCAATAGTCAATGGCTAATATTAGAGTCAGAAGAAGAGTGGAAAAAAGCAGTAATTGAAAACGATGCAGACTTACCCCTGAAACTAACCCCAGAAGAATACAATTTAGCTTCAGGGTATGGAAACCTCTTACTATCTGGTAGTGCAGGAACTGGTAAAACAACAGTAGGACTGTATCGGTTGCTTAACAGTCTAGAAATATTGCCGCCTGGCAAAAGGCTATATATTTGTTACAACAAAGTTTTAGTAGAAGAGGCAAAAAAACAATTTCAACGGTTAGCAGGAAAAAAAATCAAAGTCATAGAAGAGATTTTTGAATTTAAAACAATCAAAGAGCTAACCCAAGAAATTCTGGAAGCAACAGGGGAAAGGTACAGAGAAAGTCAAGAGGTATCATATCAAGCATTTCAGGACTTATATAGTCGTCATCCCAAGCGTAAACAGTATCCTGCATCATTAGTATGGGATGAAATCAGGAGTTTTATCAAAGGTTCACAACTAGATACAAATGCAAATTTATTATCTAAACAAGACTATGAGCGTTTGGGGAAAAAACGAGGCTCAGTTATTCCGCCAAACGAAAGATATCTTGTCTATAAACTAGCCCAATGGTACCAGGAAAAAATAGAAGCAGAAGGGCAGTTTGATGAAATAGATTTAACAAGACAGGTGTTGAAACTGGTAAATCAAGGCAAAGGAGAAAGATATCAATTAATTGTGTGCGATGAAGTGCAAGACTTAACAGAATTGCAACTAGAGTTACTGGTAAAAGTAGCTGCACCAGAAGCACAATTATTTTTTGCAGGTGATTTAAATCAGATGATTAACCCTTCGGGTTTTCGCTGGGAAGATTTAAAAATTAAGTTTTTTAGAGGAAACAGAGCAGTAGAAACAGAACATCTTCACTTCAATTTTCGTAGTGTTGGCAGTTTAGTAAAATTAGCAAATCAATTACTATTACTTCGCTCGCGGTTACTGCAAGAAAATGTAAGTGAAATGGAGCAACCAATGAGCAATTATGGTGAGTCGGCGCGGTTAGTGGCAGCACCTTTAAATGAACTAAAACCAACTCTAGAAAATATTAACCCAGAAGATGCAATTCTAGTAAGAAATGATGTAGATAAAGAAGAATTATCAGCCCAATTTGACTCTAGCTTTATTTTTACAATAGAAGAAGCTAAGGGGTTGGAATTTGATACGGTATTTTTAGTAGAGTTTTTTAGGGAAAATCAAACTCTTTGGAAAAAAGCAATAGCTAAACCAGAAAGTTTAAAAGAAAAAGAAAAACCCCAGCTAAAACTAGAGTTAAATCTCTTATATGTGGCTGTGACTCGCGCACGTCGGATTTTAAATATTTGGGAGGAGAAATTATCAGAAATTTGGAGTCAGGAAGAATTAATAAAAAGTGTGGCATTAATTAATACTGAATCAGTGAGAGCAGAGCGCATTGAGCCAACAGCAGAAATGTGGCGCGATCGCGGTGTATATTATCGAGATGCAGGGTTTTATCGTCAAGCTGCAGAATGCTTTAAAAAAGCAGGAGAAACTCAGCTACAAAGAAAAACAACCACTATGTTATTGTTGCAGCAAAGAAAGCATAAACAAGCAGCAGAAGTATATGAACAATTGGAAGAGTGGCAAAAAGCAGCTCAATTATTTGAACAAGTAAAAGAATATGAAAAAGCAGCTCAATGTTGGGGAAAAGCAGGAGAATATGAAAAACAGCAACTTGCACAAGCTTATGCTTTTGAAAAAGCTAAACAATGGGAAGATGCAGCTAGACAATGGGAAATAATAGGAGAATTAGAAAATGCTCGTTGTTGTTGGTTGAAAAGTAATAACCAGATTAAAAAAGGAGAAATAAAAGGGAAAGAGTTAGAAGAGCAACAAAAATGGCAACAAGCAGCGGAGCAATACGAGTTAGCTTTAATGAAAGAAAAGGCTGCTATTTGTTGGTCAAGATATCACGTAGAATTAGGATTAGCTCAAATAAAATATAGAAAGTTAAATAAAGCTGTAGAGTATTTTACTCAAGCAATTAATCACAATCCTAACTGTCATGAAGCCTATTATAACCGAGGCGTTGTTAGGGTTGAATTAAATCAATCTCAGGAAGGGATGGCAGACTTTAACAATGCTATTCGTTTAAAAAATGATTATGATTTAGCCTATCAAAGCCGAGGCAATATTTGGTTTAATCAACAAAATTATCAGCAGGCAATTGAGGATTATACTCAGGCAGTCCGCTACAATAATAAATATGCAAAGGCTTATCATAACCGAGGCAGTGCTTGGTATAATGTCAAAAATTATGAACAAGCCATTGAAGACTATACTCAGGCAATCAAGATAAGTCCTAACTATGTTGATGCTTATTACCATAGAGGAAATGTAAAGTTATTTCAGCAAAAACATGCTGAGGCAATTGAAGACTATACAAAAGCTCTACAGGTTAATTGTAACTATGGGGACGCTTACAATAACAGGGGAGTGGCAAAAGTAGGATTGCAAAAAACACAAGAAGCAATTGCTGATTTTAATATTGCTATTAAACTAAATCCTCATAGAGGTGATGTCTATAATAACAGAGGATTAGAATATTTAAAGTTAAACAACTATGAACAAGCAAAAGAAGATTTGGATACCGCATTAAGATTAAATCCTGATTTTCCAGAAGCTTATTACAATAGAAGCCGTTTATTGTTAAATCTCAAAGATGGCGAAGGGGCAATGGTAGATGCAAATCGCGCTATAGAATTGAGAAGTGACTATGCTGAAGCTTATCACCATAGAGGCAGTATTTGGTTTCATCTGGGTAACTATTCTGAGGCTATGAAAGATTTTACTCAAGTGATCAAGTTAAATCCTAATTTTCCAGATGCTTATCATCATAGAGGCATTTCTATGATGCGCCATGAGTTCAAAAAAGAAAATTTTAAAGAAGATGCTAATGGAGTCATTTATATGGAAGAAAATCCAGAACTGACTCAAGCAATAGAGGATTTTACTACAGCAATTAAACTAAATCAAAATTATACCAGCGCCTATAATTATAGAGGACAAATATTGTTAAACTTCAATCGCTATCCAGAAGCAAAAGAAGATTTTAAACGGGCTATTAGTCTCTCTCCAAATTACGCGGAAGCTTATAATAATTTGGGCAGTTTGCATTTGAATTTGAGAGAATATAGTGAAGCAAGGGAGAATTTTTCCCAGGCTATTCGCATTAATCCTCAATATTCTGAAGCTAATAATAATTTAGGTTTGGCTTATTTACGGGATAGAAAACATGAACAGTCACAAGAGTATTTTTATAGGGCAATAGAAATTAATCCTATGTTTGCAGAAGCTTATAATAATAGAGGGATTGTGTATTTACGGGAAGGAAAATATCTTGAAGCAGAAGAAGAATTTAATGTCGCGACAAAGATTAAACCTGAATACGCTCAAGCGTATAGTAATAGAGGTCAAGCTCGCTCTAATATTAATAAATATCAAGAGGCAATAGTAGATTTTACTGAAGCTATTCGCCTTAATCCAAATTTGGCAGCAGTAGCATACAGTAAAAGAGGTCTTTGTCGGATGCGTTTGGAAGAAGTTCAAAATGCAATTGCAGATTTTACTAAGGCAATAGAATTAAATCCCACAGATATAGATGCCTATAATAATCGGGGTATTGGGTTTTTGAAACAAAAGTTATTGCAAGAAGCTATTGTAGATTTTACTGAGGCAATAAAAATAAATCCAGAGTTTGCTATTGCTTATAATAATAGGGGGTTTGGTTACTTGAATTGTCAAAAGTATCATGAGGCGATCGCCGACTTTACTCAGGCTATTTTATATAACCCCCAATATGCTGTAGCTTTTCATAATCGTGGTTTGGGTCATTCTCATTTAAAAAATCATCAGCATGCTATAGAAAATTATTCTGTTGCTATTCGTTTGTCTCCCAAATATGCTGATGCTTATTATAATCGTGGTCTTTCATATTTTCATACGGGAAAATTTCCCGAATCTATCGAAGATTTTACAAAAGCAATTACAATCAATCCAAGAACTGCCAGCATGTATTATAATCAGAGAGGTCTTGCCTATTTGCGCTTGAAACAAGAACAAAAAGCAATTGAAGATTTTACAATAGCCATTGAAATTAATCCCAAAGATCCTTTACCTCATAATAATAGAGGTTTTACTAAAATAGAATTAAAATGTTATCTAGAAGCCATAGAAGACCTAAATGAATCTATTAAGGTAAATTCCAAATATTCCCTAGCTTATAATAACCGAGGTTTGGCTTATTTTTACCTCAACAATTATCAACAAGCAGAACAAGATTATGCTCGCTCTTTTGAGCTGGATCCTACCTATGCGCAAGCTGGTAAAAATTTGGCGCTGTTATATTCTGAGTTAGGAGAGAATGAAAAGGCTTTAATATATTTTAAGAAAGTTGCTCAAATCTTTCGGGATCAAGGAAATTTTGAGGCTGAGAAAAATATTCAAGATTGTATTAACAGGATTCAAGAGAAACTTGAACAGTTATAAAAAAACTTAAATTTTGATTGAATTTTTCAGAAAGGGTTAATCTTAATTTTTATATGTTATAATCTAGGTTAGGATTAAAGTTCAGTTGCAGGGTTTGTTTGTAATATTAGCAGTTCTTGGAAAAATTATGTGCAAGGGAGTAGATCACTAAAATACCAAAAATAGTCCTCGCTGTGAGATAGCCCTGGCGTTAAAGCCTGGGGCGTCGAGCGAAAAAGACTAAAGTCCAAACGATCGCTCTTCAAGTATATCTATCAGATCCTCTAGTACTTGAGTCATTGTCTTGTCTTTTTTCTCCGCATAAGTTCTAAGCAAGTTCATTCTCCAGGTTGACAGACGAAACGAAAAAAATCCTTAGCCATTTTGACATTCCCAGTTTTCTCTATGGAAGGGCTCAGGGTAAACTCCGCCGAAGCGTTCAGATTCCTTTATTTAGAATGAAGAACAGAATTAAAGAAATAGCCGAAAGTCTTGGGATAAAAGTAATAGAGACTGAGGAAAGTTACACAAGTCAATCATCATTTCTAGACAATGATGAGCTTCCAATATATGATGAAAAACTCAGGCGGAAGTATCAGTTTAGCGGTAAAAGAATAAAACGCGGTTTATATAAAACAGCTCTAGGATTTTTAATTAATGCAGATGCTAATGGAACTGCTAATATTCAAAGGAAAGTAACTGCACAGCTAGAAATAAGCCAAGTCTTGGTAGATAGGGAAGTTTTGACTCTTCCCAAAAGATATTTTGTGCATAAGAATTTATGCGATGCACCTACCGTCGACGAAGTGTAGAAAATATAGAAAAAGAGTGGAGCAATTTACGGCAAAGCGCCTAAATTGCCACATCCAATGAGCAATCCCTGCGCTTTTCACCGAGGGAGAAGTCAAAGGTTTCTAGAGAATGTTGTTGTCTGGCAACAGCTTCTCAGCTTGACAAGATTTTAAGCTGTAAAATAAGATAGTGGCACACTAACGTTTTTGGTAGCAATAACAAATACGTTATCCCAAAAGCGTTTTTAACATTTATGAGGTAATAATGGCTAAACGTCGCAATTTGAAGAAAGAAAAAGCTGAAAGAAATAAACTTTACGCTCGCCAGTTTCGCAAAAAAAGTTCTCCATTTTCTTTTAAGAAAAATAGAGGTTTTGGCGGTAGTGGTTTCAATCAGAATGATGACAAATTAGATGACAACGGTGAGGATTAAGTTAGTCATAGATTTTTTTGTTGTACAGCAAACCGCAATAGGATAAAATAGGACAAGGGGCTTAAGCCCCTTGTCTTGAGCTGCTTTTGTGGGGCAGTTGTCCTGAAAATTTTGTTATATACTTTAATTCAATTATCAATGACCAGTAAAGTAGTGTTTACTGGTCATTGGTTTGGGTAGTGATGTTTACTGGTTAAAAATCACCAGCAAAAACAGCATGACAACGCTCACAGATGGTGGGATGTTCACTAAACTCACCCACCCTGGGAGAATAATTCCAACAGCGATCGCATTTATTCCCATCTGCTTTGGTTACTCCCACCGCCAACCAGTCAAACTCAGAGTGATATTCTGCTTGTTTAACTGTTTCAGGGGAGTCTACCAGCTCTACCTGAGAAGCTAACAACAAATAACGCAACTCATCTACTCTGTTACCAGTTAAACTATCTACTGGGTTCATCAAAGCTAAAGTAGAACGTAAATCAGCATCAGGGACATACAATAACACTTTAGCATCCAAAGAAGAGCCGATCGCCTTTTGGGTGCGTGAAAGCTCCATCACCTTATTCACTTCAGTACGGATAGAGCGTAACTTACTCCAGGTTTGATTTAACTCTGGTTTTTCCCATGCTGGATCTAGTTGTACCCAACCCGACTCAAAAACAGATTTATAGGGGGTTTTATAGGGTAAAAACTGCCAGATATCCTCTGCCATATGACAGAGTACTGGGGCGATCGCTTTTGCCAAATTTTCCACAGTTACAGCTAAAACCGTCTGACAACTGCGGCGCCGCGGACTATTCAAATCAGAAATATACAGCCTATCTTTAGCGATATCCAGATAGAAATTAGACAAATCCACGACACAAAAATTCTGGATAGTTTGGAAGAAACGGAAGAATTGATAACTACTCATAGCCGTAGTTATTTCATTAAAAACCTCAGTGATGCGGTGGAGCATATACTTATCCAATTCTGACAAATCCGCATAAGCTACCCTATGTTTTTCTGGGTCAAAATCGTAGATATTTCCCAACAAAAAGCGAGCAGTATTTCTAATTTTGCGATAGATATCAGCCAATTGTTTAAGGATATTTCCGCCGATAGGAACATCAGAAGAATAGTCAACAGAAGACACCCATAAACGGAGAACATCAGCCCCATAAGGTGGGTCAGTTTTCTGATTTTTTCCACCTTCAATAATTATTGCGGGATCCACGATATTCCCTTCTGATTTACTCATTTTGCGGCCTTTTTCATCGAGGACAAAACCGTGAGTTAAAACAGTTTTATAGGGAGCAATACCATTAGTTGCCACACTTGTAAGCAGACTTGATTGAAACCAACCACGATGTTGATCTGAACCTTCCAAATACATATCAACAGGATACTTTAAATTATCCCGTTGTTGAGCAACTGCAGCCCAAGAGGAACCAGAGTCAAACCAGACATCCATAGTATCAGTTCCCTTGCGATATTTACGGTCATTGTTGCGATATTTTTCAGGCAATAAATCTTCAGTGGGGAGAGTATACCAAGCATCAGATCCTTGCTCTCTGATAATTTTTTGGACATAATTAATTGTTTCTTCAGTGAGGAGAGGTTCATTAGTTTCCTCATCATAAAAAACAGGAATAGGGACACCCCAACTGCGCTGACGGGAGATACACCAATCAGAGCGATCGGCTACCATGGGAGTAATGCGATTTTCTCCTTGGGGAGGGATCCAATTTACCGAGGCGATCGCCTTTAGAGCTGCTTCTCTAAAGCCTTCCACGGAAGCAAACCACTGTTCAGTAGCGCGAAAAATGGTAGGTTTTTTTGTGCGCCAATCATAGGGATATTTATGGACATAGGGTTCTTCTTTTAGGAGATTTCCCTTAGTTTTGAGTGCCTCAATTATTGCCTCATTGCCACCATTTAGGACATTTAAACCTGCAAATTTTCCTGCAGCTTCAGTAAAGTTTCCCTTATCATCTACTGGGGAGAGAATTTCTAATCCATATCTTTGACCTACAATATAGTCTTCTTGACCATGACCTGGGGCAGTATGTACCAACCCAGTACCAGAATCAGTTGTGATATAGTCCCCACCAATTACCACTTTGCTTTCGCGATCGAAGAGGGGATGACGATAGGTTGAATTTTCCAAATCAGCCCCTTTTATTGTTGCTTTGATGGTAATTTTTTTGCCCAAAGTTGTTGTTAAAGGTTCAACCAAATCTGCTGCAACAATGAGATATTTATGGTAGCTACTCCCCTCCTTGTCAAGGGGGGGATGGGGGGGGTTATCCAATGATTCTATTTCTCCCACGGCATAAGTTAGATCTGGATTTACTGCAACCGCCAGATTACCAGGAATTGTCCAAGGAGTAGTTGTCCAGATAGCAACCGCCAAATTAGGCATAAAAGGGGTTAATATTGCTTGGGCAGGTTTTCCCACTTCAGTGAGGGTAAAAGCGGCGTAAATACTTCGAGAAGTATGACCTTCTGGGTATTCTAACTCAGCTTCTGCGAGAGCTGTGCGAGAACTGGGACTCCAATGGACAGGTTTTAGACCACGATAAATATAACCTTTGAGTGCCATTTTGCCAAAAACACCGATTTGAGCTGCCTCATATTCTGGGGTGAGAGTGAGATAGGGGTTATCCCAACTTCCCCAGATACCATAACGTTTAAAACCCTCACATTGCTCAAGCTGGGTTGAGAGAGCAAATTTGCGAGCTTCTTGACGGAGTTTTAAGGGAGTCAAACTCTCGCGCTCTTTTGATTTCATCTTTTGCAGTACTTTGAGTTCAATAGGTAGTCCATGACAATCCCAACCTGGGACATAACGTACTTTATAGCCCCGCAAAAGATGATACTTATTGATAATATCCTTGAGGATTTTATTCAGAGCGTGACCCATGTGTAGTGTGCCATTTGCATAGGGCGGGCCATCATGCAGTACAAAAACTTCTCCTGGATTTTCCTCAGAAAGTCTTTCATAGACCTTATTTTCTTCCCAAAACTTTTGTAGTTCTGGTTCGCGTTGAACAGCGTTTGCTCTCATGCTAAACTCTGTTTTAGGTAAATTTACGGTTTCGGAGTAGTTCTTTGGTGCGGTCACAGTCTAATCCTAATCTTATGAGTGTGTAATTTATTCTTTATTTTCCGTTTTTGGTGAGTCTTCAACTGAAGCTTTTTCCATTTTTTTATTCTCCACTTTTTCCTCTAATATTTCAACAGCAGAAGAGTTATTTTCTGTTGAGTTTGAGTCTATTATTGGATCAGTTGGCGCTTGTTCTGCTTCTAATATCTCTTCTATGCTAGAGCTTAAATTTTCTCCCGCTGCATCTGCTGGTAAATCTTCAGCTTCTATTAATTCTTGTACTAATTGAGTTGATACTTGTATATTTCTAGTACTTGTTTTTGGTTCAACAACTTCTTCTTTCTGATCTGAGGTTTCTGTTGTTTCTGCTCCTGCTATTTGTTCGAGACTAGAGTAAGTTTGTTCTGAGGTATTTTCTTCTGATGGTTCTGAAATTTGGATCAAAGTCTCATTTTGTATGAGAGTGTCTCCTCCAATTTCTTCGTCTATTTCTGATAAATTTTCCTCAGATGTTTTTTGGGGTAATTGGATAAAAGTCTCTTGATTTTCTCGAGCTTTTTCTTGTTCTGTTTCTGCTATTTTTTCTGATTCAGATATCTTGGGTAATTGGATTACAGTCTCTTGATTTTCGACATTTTTTTCTTGTTCAGCTATTTTTTCAGACTCAGATATCTTAGGTAATTGGATTACAGTATCTTGATTTTTTTCCGCTTCTGTTTCTGCTATTGTTTCCGAAGGTATTTTTGATGTTATTTGTGCAGGAGATAAAATTAAAGTATCTTGATCTTGGATACTTTGTAGCTGTTCAATTTCTTCTGTTTCTCCTGGGGATGTTGCTGATATTTCTCCAGTTTGGATTGTTGTTTGTGATTCAAAATAAGTTGGAGAGGAAGTTTCAGCTTTTGGAGTTTCTACCATTGCTTCAGTTTTGCTAGGTTTTTGTTTACGCCAAGTTTTTGTGATTCCTCCAAAGACTTTTTTGAGAGGATTTTTCTTGGTTTTAGGTTCCTCTTTTACTGTTTCTTCCATTACTGTTTCTGTTTTTGTTTCTGTCTCGACTTCAGTTACTGTTTCTGTTTCTACAATTTCTGGTGTTTCTGAAGAAATTGTTTCAGTTATTGTTGCAGAAATTGGTGTTGTTGTGTCAATGGGTGAGTCTCCCACCCCATCAGCAGAAACTGGTGTTGTTGTGTCAATGGGTGAGTCTACCACAGCATCAGTTTTGACAACTTCTGGCTGAGGTTTCTGTTGACGGAAACGACTGGTAAATTGTTCAAAGCGATTTTGTAGCCAGTCAATGAGGGAAAAATCCTCTATTTCTATTTGTCGTTCTGGGTAAGCGATCGCCCCTCTTAGTTTCAGGGTTTCTACTGCAAACCAACCCAGGAGAGATACTCCTGCAAGTTGACCTAATAATACCCCTCCTGTTATTCTACCTGCGGACACCCACAGTACCAGGGCGTAAAATAATCCCACTCCGCTCCAGAGGAAGTCGTCTTTACGGTGGATTTTTGGGAACAAGAAAGCTGCCATATATAAGGCAAAGCTACCAATACCTACAGCGATCGCTAGGATGTATGCTAGCATTTTCTGCTTACTCCTAATTGTTTCTCTTTTCTATTTTGCTTTAATTTGTCTTTTAGTCTACTATTCTCTCAAATTTCATATTTTCACTTTTTGTGAATAATTAGCCTTTTTTTTTGTAATACTTTTTTAAAGTTATTGAAGTTTTTACTTAGAAAGTATATAGCAATTATCATAGTGGTGAGGTACAGTTTTTCTTGGTAAGACAAGGGGATGGGCGCCCCTTGTCCGTACCTCGAGACTAAGAGAAACGCTATATGCTAGGTTCAATTATTTTTTTTAATAATTGTTATCCACTCACGGAGAGTAAATTTGGGGGGAATTGACTCAAATTCACAAATTATTAAATATAGTAAACCAGCAATTATAATATCTCTTTTTTTTGGCTAACATTCAGAAAATGTAGCCAAAAAACTATTACTCAAACAACCAATATTTTTTGAAATTGGGTTTTAATTAGTTAAACAAAAAAGGTAATTATTGCTCCGATTCTTCAAAAACACTACTAGACACCAATCCTGCTAAAACTCCGCCTAAAATTGGCGCTACCCAAAATAACCATAATTGACCAATTATTTCTGCATTAAGGGTTAATAAGGCAACTCCCGTACTCCGAGCAGGATTAACTGAAGTGTTAGTTACAGGAATGGAAATTAAGTGAATTAAAATCAATGCTAAACCAATAGCTAGGGGTGCAAAACCCGCAGGAGCGCGCCTATCTGTTATGCCTAAAATGACCATTAAAAACATAAAAGTCATAATAATTTCAGTAATCAAAGCAGGTATTAAACCATAACCATCAGGAGAGTGTTTACCATAACCGTTAACTGCTAAGGGGTTAGCATCATTTGTGTTTATTATAAAACTAGATTCTCCTGAAGCAATAAAATAAATAACCACTCCAGCAACAATTGCCCCTACAACTTGAGCGATAATGTAGGGTAACAAATCACCTCCAGGAAATCGTTTGCCGACAAATAAGCCAAAAGATACCGCTGGGTTAAAATGACCTCCTGATATATGCCCGAATGCGTAAGCACCGCTAACTACGGTTAAGCCAAAGGCGATGGCTACTCCTAAAACACCAATACCTGAGTCTAAACTTACATTCTCCCCTGCTGCACTCTGGAATGATGTTTCTGTGTAAGCGGCAGATATAACAGCACTACCACAACCGCCTAAAACTAACCAAAAAGTGCCTAAAAACTCAGCTATGTATTTTTTCATTAGTGCTTTAAATTTCAATTATCTTGTATTTTGACTTTTTTCAAAGTCACTTTAACACAATCTTGAGATTTAAGTTATCTAAATTGATAAAAAACCAATCACTCACGCTGATGAATATGGAAACATTAAGGATTTGCAACTAATTGAAAAAAAAATATTTTTAGAGTAAAATGAGCAAATTAAGTCGTGACTTTGATTTAATCTGTTAATCACAAGTAATTATGAAATCAGCAATCAAACTACTCCTCTCTACCACTGCTTTAACTGGCGGTTTACTTTTCAGTTCAATTAATGAAGCTACAGCTTGTAGTCATTTTAAAAATATTGGGACTACTGATGCTACCAACTTACCCAGTTTAAATTTAGATCAACTTGACTGGAAAAAAGTAGGTGCTTTTGCTGCTACTAGCATTGCTGCAGTAACCGCTGGTGTGTTAAGCGCGCGTCAAGGTGAACAGAAAAAACAAGCAACAGAAGCTACTCAAGAAGATGTTTTTCAAGTATCTTCTTTCCCTATTCCTGTAGTTATTGAAGCTGTTTCTCCTACTGAAACAGAAACTGTTGATGATGATCAACTAACACCAATAGGTTAATTATTGGCTTAAAAATATCCTCTCTGAAAACCAACCAGAGGGGATATTTTTTGAGGATAACAAACAAAAAACTATGAAAAGAATATTAGAACCAGAAGTAATGGATACGGAAGCAGAAGCAGTAGAATATGATGCAATGGACTTCACAGAAATTAACACTGCTTTTGCTGAAAAAGCCATTGAACTAGCACCAAATATTGCTAAAGTTTTAGATGTAGGAACGGGAACAGCTCGCATCCCTATTATTATCTGTCAAAAACGCCCTCACTGGGAAATAATAGCCATTGATCTGGCAAAATCAATGTTAACAATAGGTCAAAAAAATATTGCACAAGCTGGTTTAACTTCCCAAATTAAGTTAGAATTTGTAGATGCTAAACAAATGCCTTACCCAGCTAAACAATTTGATTTAGTTATCTCTAATAGTTTGGTGCATCATCTCCCCAACCCTCTACCTTTTTTTCAGGAAGTAAAACGGGTTTTACAACCCAATGGCGCAATTTTAATCCGTGATTTAATGCGCCCAGCTAGTGAAAAAATCATTAATGAAATGGTAGAAAAAATTGGTCCAGAATATAATGAACATCAAAAAAAGTTATTTTATGATTCTCTCCATGCTGCTTTGAGTTTAAATGAAGTTAAAGAGTTAGTAGAAATTTCAGGTTTAACAGATGTAAAAGTTTATCAATCTTCTGATAGACATTGGACAATTGAGTCATTAGTCATTAGTCATTAGTCATTGGTACTAATATGGCAATTTTACAAGTAACGTACTTTTACTATAATAAAGAAGAAAATTAAATGAAAATAGGATTTTTGGGTACAGGTTTAATGGGTCAACCAATGGTGTTAAAATTATTAGATGCTAAAATTTCAGTAATTGCTTATAACCGTACTGAATCAAAATTAATACCTTTACAAACAGCAGGAGCAAAAATTACTAATTCTCCAACAGAAGCAATAGAATATGCTGATTGTCTGATTTTAATGTTAACTAATGCTGGCGCTATTAAAGAGGTTTTACTCTCAAATAAGACCTCTTTAAATGGTAAAACAATTATCCAAATGGGTACTATTTCTCCAGAAGAAAGTAGAGAAATTAATCACCAAATAATTGCACAAGGAGGAGAATATTTAGAAGCACCAGTTTTAGGGAGTATTCCCGAAGTAAAATCTGGAGAATTACTTGTGATGGTAGGGGGAACACAAGCCCAGTTTGATAAATGGTCGGGTTTATTAAAAAATTTTAGTCCAGAACCAATGTTAATTGGTAATGTGGGCACAGCAGCAGCGGTAAAATTAGCCTTAAATCAGTTAATTGCAGGGTTAACTTCAACTTTTGCCTTAAGTTTGGGTTTTGTGGAAAATCAAGGGGTTGAGATAGAAAAATTTATGCACATATTACGTGACAGTGCTTTGTATGCACCAACCTTTGATAAAAAATTAAAAAGAATGAGCGATCGCCATTATGCTAACCCCAATTTCCCCACTAAACACTTACTCAAAGATCTTAATTTATTCATCACTCAAGCAGAAAAAATTGGCTTAGATACTAGCAGTTTAGTTGGGGTTGGTAAAGTAGTCGAAAAAGCCATAGAATTGGGTTATACTGATGATGATTATTCAGCCATTTATTCAGCAATTAATCATTAATAATTAATCATTAGTCAAATGACTAATGATTAATGACTAATTAACTAATTCAGTGTTAAATTCATTAAAAGAACGGCGTTTTAATTCCACTGACTCAGAACGAGGTAATAAGTCAAAAACTTGACGGAAAACATCATCAACTGCTTCAAATTTTACTTGTCCTTTACCATTAAAAACTACTTCACCTTTTTGGTTAAGTAAAACAGTTTGAGGGACGTATCCTTGATAATAATAACCTGGTTCGTCGGGACTGTATGATGATTTAACAGGAATTGAATCAACACTAACAGGAATAATGTTAGCTGCTCGACCATAATATTCTTGAAGACTAGAAACAACAATGGCAAATTCTTTACAGTCTTTACTATCATCTAAATAATAAACAAGAAGAACGGGCATTTCTCTTTTTAAAGACTCTTTAAGAGTAAATCTGGCAGGAACAAGAGAACCATTACCAGCATAAACAACAAAAATATTACCATCAAAGCGATCGTCGTCGACTCCAGCGAAGGAAGGTAAGATGTTGAATAACCAGCAACTCGTGGTAAATAAGATCAGGAAACAAAGAGTAAAAAAACGTCGCCAGAGAGAAAATATCACCATTGGAAAATCACTATTAATTAAAGTTCGTTACAATATTTAAACAAAAAGTGGCAAAGGAAAAATTGTTGTGAGTGAGACTACAACAACGGGAAAATCCACAGACTGGAAAATAGCAGCACAGACAAAACTGGCTAACAGTTATTATGCTGTGTTAGGGTTACATCCGATGGCATCGGTAGTGGATATTCGGCGCTCTTATCGAGAGTTGAGTAAACGTTATCATCCAGATACAACTACTTTACCTCCAGAAGAGGCAACAGCGAAATTTCAGCAGTTAAATGAAGCTTATGCAACTTTGAGTAATCCAGAGCGGCGATCGCTTTATGATTTAAAAATAGGTTATTCACGGTACAATGTGATCCAAGCCAGGTCTACCATTGTTCGCTCAGAAAATGAGTCAAACTCAGCTTATTTAGATCCCACCGATCGCCCTCTATCTGCTGGTGAAATTTTCGCCTTGTTTATTCTGGGTTTAACCTTTGTAGGTTGCTTAATTTTAGTACTTGTTGTCGGTAGGCTGAGAGGAGAGTTATTTATTCCCACACCTCCAGGAAAGCAACAGCCTCCACTGCAAGAAATTATCACCATACCGTATAAAAATATAACTACCTATGGCTTTTAGAGACGCACAAACCCCTTTATATAATCATCCCTTGCCAGAAATAGAAAGCTGGCTCGAAGCGCAAGGATGTGAACAAGATCGGGAAAATATGCACTGCTGGTTAATCAAAAAACCTCAATGGAAAGCAGAAATTAGCTTAGAGATAGAAGAATTAAAAGTTAGATATATAGAAGCTGGGGAAGGAGGAGCAGATATTATCCGCTCCTTTAGATATTCCCTCAGTCGTGGGGATATTGAAGCTGCTGTGTTTTCAGGGCCATAAAAAATAGGCGTTGCTGAATTGAAGAATGAAACCTTAAAGTAGGGAGAAGCGGAGTTGCGGAGTGGGGAGAGGGTTTTAGTGAGGTTAATAGTTTTTGTAAACATATAATTCATTACTCAAAAAACGCAACGCCAAAAAATAAGTGTTAAATTACTTTACCAAAACGACGCTCTCGCTTTTGATAAGCCGATAAAGCTTGATGAAATTGAGTTCGGTCAAAATCTGGCCAGAGAGTATCAGTAACATAAATTTCAGCATAAGCCATTTGCCAGAGTAAAAAATTACTCAAGCGCATTTCTCCACTGGTACGGATTAATAAATCTGGGTGTGACAAACCATTAGTATAAAGATGGCGTTCAAATAAATCCTCGTTGATCTCATCAGGGTGAAGAATACCTTGGTGAACATCAGCGGCGATCGCTTTACAGGCTTGTAAAATTTCCTGTCTGCCGCCATAATTCGTAGCTACAGTAAAGTCAATACCCAAATTAGCTTGAGTATCCTTCATTGCGCGGTCAATTTCATTTTGGAGGGATTGGGGGAGAGTTGTTAAATTCCCCACAAAGCGAATTTTCACATTTTCCGCCATCATTTCCTTCAATTCGCGTCGGAGAACTCTTTCAAATAAGGTCATCAAAAATTCCACTTCTTCTTTTGGTCGCCCCCAGTTTTCTGTAGAAAAAGCATAGGCAGTCAAGGCTTTAATACCCCAATCTTTACAACAGCGCAGCAAATCTTTGAGCACATCAACACCTCGTTGATGGCCCATAATTCGGGGTAGTCCTTTACTTTTTGCCCAACGACCATTTCCATCCATAATTACCGCTACATGGTGAGGCAGACGGTTTTGATCGAGATCAACTGGTAACTCTTGTAATGTACTTTGCTGAACATTCATTTTTTGTCTTTTGAGGTTGATGAGGGAAAACGAAAGACATTTTCTAACAGTTGTCGTCCCTGAGAGCCAATTTTACGACTAATATGATCTATCTGGGGGGTGACTTTCCGCTCAGTTGTAGGAGAATACTTTTCTTCTAACAATTCTTTTAATTTATTGCTCGTTATGGGGCGATTTAATTCACCTTTTTCCGCTAAACCAATAGAACCAGTTTCTTCTGATACTGCTATACATAAACAATCAACTCTTTCTGTAATTCCCATAGCTGCTCGGTGACGGGTTCCCCACAATCTGCGAGCTGGGCGATCGCTCAGTGGTAAAATCACTCCTGCTGCTGCTATTCTTGAGTTGCAGATAAACACTGCTCCATCATGCAATGGAGTTGTTTTTTGAAATATTGTTAAAAGTAATTCTTTTGACATTTCTGCATTCAGTTTTACTCCAGGCACTGAAAAAACTTGTTCATCTATTGCTGTTTTTGTTTCTAACACAATTAAAGCACCGATGCGTTTTTGAGACAATTCTTTTACTGCCTCTATCATTTCATCTATCCCTTTGTCTGTGTATGGAGTTAGTTGTTTTGCTGGTAATAACGGCGGCAATTTTCCTTGTCCCAACTGTTCCAAAAATTTACAAAATTCTGATTGAAAAGCTAGGGCTATGGCTACAGCTGATCCTAGTACTAATTTTTCTAGGACAAAGCTTAATAAAACCAAGTTCATTGTTTTACTTATCCCTGTAGCCAGCATCAAAAAAATGATCCCCCGCACCATTCTTTGGGTACGCCCTTCTCCAATAACAGGGAGGATTAAAAAAACTAAAAATACAACCAATGCAAAATCTATGCTGTAGATCAGCATAGACTGCTGAAGCCAATTATAATCTGGAAGATAACCATTAGCTGACATTGAACTCTGAGAGATTGTATGGATTAACTCTTTTGTAATCCAAATATAGTCAGGAACCAAACCCGACAGTTGCATTGAACTCTATTTTTAAACTATTTTAACTGTTTTTTCTTTGACATTTAAATTAACTCAAAACTTTAAATTTAGCCATATTTTCTCTTATTTCTAACTTAAATAATCAATTAATTACTACTTTATTTAAATCTATCAGTTACCAGTCACTTTTCACTAATAACTGGTAACTGTTATTATAGGTGGTAACTAACTTTTTATTTGTTAGTTGATTGAAGTAGAAGTCTTTCTGGCAATCGATCTTGTCGAATTAAGTCAGAGTATGTTTCTCGCATCAAAATGAGATTAGCTTCTCCTTCATTTACTATAACTGCCGCTGGTCTTCCTATACGATTGTAATTAGATGCCATGCTAGAGTTATATGCTCCTGTTCCCATAACTACTAAGATATCTCCTGACTTAGTTTCACTCAAGAGAGCGTCTTTAATGAGAATATCTCCCGACTCGCAGTGTTTACCTGCAACTGTAACCTTTTGTTGTAAGGGGGCTGACATGCGATTAGCAATTACAGCACGATACAGGGATTGATAGGTGATGGGACGGGGATTGTCTGACATTCCACCATCCACAGCAATATAAGTGCGGATACCTGGAACCACTTTGCGGCTACCTACTGTGTAGGCAGTTACACAAGCATTGCCAATGAGCGATCGCCCTGGTTCTGTGATTAACTTAGGTAGAGGGAGATTGTGTTTTTCACAAGCTGCCACTACTGCTTGAGCTACGCCTTTTACCCACTGTTCAATACTTTGTGGATCGTCTTTTTCAGTATAACGGATTCCTAAGCCACCGCCAAGATTCAATTGTGTAAATGCTAGACCGTAGACTTGTTCTGCTTTTTTCATCCATTCTACTAAAACCCCTGCTAAGTCTTGATGGGGTTGTTGTTCAAATATCTGAGAACCTATGTGAGCGTGTAACCCTATACAATTAAGTTTTTCTTGTTGTGACACATAGCTAAAAAGTGACTCTAATTCATTGGGATCAAAGCCAAATTTACTATCTAAGTGTCCTGTGCGAATGTAATCATGGGTATGGCATTCAATTCCTGGAGTGATCCGCAGCATAATTCTAACTGGTTGTTCTTCATTTGCTGCTATTGCCACAATGGTTTCTAATTCGAGCCAATTATCTACAATTATTGTTATCTTATTGTTTATGGCTAGTTTTAGTTCATCTGGGGATTTATTATTGCCATGAAAATAGATTTTAGTTAAATCTATTGTACCCATTGATTGATTAAGAGCGGTTAGAGTTGTATATATTTCTCCGCCTGATACTACATCAAAACCTAAGCCTTCACTTGCGACAACTAGACAAATGGCTTGACAAGACCAAGCTTTTGAGGCATAAATTACTAAAGACTCACCAGGATAGTATTTAGCGAAGGAGTCCCGATAGTCCCTACAAGCTTGACGTAGGGTAGCTTCATCTAAGATATAGAGGGGAGAACCAAATCTTTTTACTAAAGTTGTTACATCACATCCGCCTATTTCGAGACAGTCTCTACTGTTTACTTTGGCGGTAAGGGGTAAAATTGCCTGATTTGGTGAAGTAGAAGTAGTGGGTAAATATTGATGTCCAGATGGAAGTGCTACGGGATCTAATGTTTGCATCTTTTGTTGGTTAACTTTTCTTATTTATTAATTGTAGAGGTGTACTTGTTCTAGTTGATGAGCTTTTAACTTTTTTATCAAAGAAAATAATAAATAATGCTTGGTTAACAGTAGTTGGTTAAATCTAAAAACGTGACAAAAGTTAAACTTATACTCCAACCCCTAAAACCTGAACAACTCTCTGATGTAGTTGAATTGGACAAGTTATGTTTGGGGGGATTATGGAATTTAGAGGGTTATCGAAGAGAATTAGAAAGTCCCAATAGTACGATTATTGTTTTATCTGTTGTTCATTCTCAATTTCAACAGGAACAAATTATTGGTATTGGATGTTTTTGGGCGATTTTAGAGGAAGCTCATATAACCATATTGGCAGTTCATCCTGATTATCAAGGTCAGGGATTAGGTAAATTGTTGCTATATAATTTACTGCAAGATGCAAGAAATCGTAAATTAGAGCGAGCAACTTTAGAGGTGCGAGAGTCAAATGCGATCGCCTTATCTCTTTACGAGAAGTTTGGATTTAAAATAGCTGGGAAGAGACGGGGTTATTATCAAAAAACTGGGGAAGATGCTTTAATTTTGTGGCGAGGTGATTTAAATAAACCAAGTATGCTGGAAAGTTTGACACTTTGGGATGAGGAAATTGCGGCAAACCTGGCAAAAAATAATTGGTTATTGATGAAAGAATCATGACCTAGCAATTTCTTGATAAATTGTGGTATAGACAAGGGGCTTAAGCCCCTTGTCTATAGTACTTTGTCTATTGTAGATTGACAAATCATAAAGAAATTGCTATAGAAGCGCTATTACTATAGCAGTAAGAGAGTGCGAAAAGGACGGGGCAAGGGGCTTAAGCCCCTTGTCTGGACTTGGTCTATAGTAAATCGTTCATAAATAGAGTAATTGCTATAGAATGACAATTTACCACAGGTAATTCGATTCTAGATAACTATATTTACATCATCGTAGTCAAGAAACAGACCTTGATTGAGATTATTAGCCAGGTTAACTTCATTAATTGGGTTATCACCATTGATAATCATACCAACATAGTAGGTAGCGGTTCCTGACCAGAAAGTATCTTCTATACCTGGTAAAGTGAGGGTTTCAACAATTTCTCCTGTACTGCTATTTCCTGCTAAACCATCTACTGTGGTAGTGCCCAAAAGTAGATCATCTCCAGGAGTCCAAAAGGTGTCATTTTTGGAGAGATAGAAGTCAACATTGAAAGCATCTGCACTGCCTGCTTCTATATTATCTACCGCAAACCTTACCTGAAATTCGTCCCCAGCGTTTAAAGGTTCTTGGATAACATCGAATAAACTACCTGATAAGTCAGGGGGAGTAGTTGGAGGTTGAGGGTTGGTTATTTCTACATCATCATAGTCTAAAAACAAACCGTCTTCTAATTCCAAACCAAGATCAAGAGCTTGATTAACATTATTAGCTTCGTTATCTTCAGCAACCAAATTATTGGGATCTAAGATCACTCCTACATAATAGGTTTCTTGATCATCAGACCAGAAAGGATCTTCTGGTGCAGGTAAAGTTAGTTTTCCGTTCCTTTGTGTAGTGCTATTTCCTTCTATATTATTAATCGTGAGAGTTTGTAACAATTTATCATTGGTTGAAAAATAGTTGTTATCTGAAAGATAGACTCCCACCTCAAACTGTTGTGCTGGTACTGGGGAACTATTTTCCAGTGTTAATGTGGCAAAAAATTGGCTTCCCTTTGTTAATGGTTCATTTAAAACATCAAAAAAATCACTTCTTAAATCAGGAAGAGAAGAGAAATTAACATCAATATTAAATTCATCGTAATCTACACCTAAAACTTGTTCGGTATTGTTTTCTTCACCATTGACAATCATACCTAAATAGTATGGTCCTGCTTGTGACCAAACAGGATTACCTACTTCTGGTAAGTTAATTTTTGTGGTAAAATTATCGTCGTCTAGCTGTTCTACTGTATCAGTTTTGAGAAGTAAATCATTAGCGGAGATCCAGGGATTGTCAGAGAGGTAAAATTGGACATCAAAGGGTTCTATAGTTCCTGTTTCTGTGTTATTTACATCATATTCAACGGTAACAGTATATCCTGCACCCAGACGTTGATTGATAATATTAAAATAGCTACCTACTAAAGCCACAACGTTTTCCTCCTAGTTAATTAGTTTTGTTTAATAATTGCTTTTGCTTACAATTGTTGCTTTTATTTTTTCTTAATCATTGAACTGAATTGATTGATGAAAATCAATCTGGTGGTCAATTTTTTGAATAACAAATTTTACTTTAAAGCTACCATTTTTGCTAACATTTGCAGGTGAAACACTCAGTTTGAACTAGCTTATCATAAATTTGATTTAATTTTTACTCTTATTTTCAACTTGGCAAGATTTAATTTTTTTTCAGCATTTAAACTGCCTATTAGTATGGGGGATAAGTGAATTTTAAAAGGGAAACAGTACCAATATAATAGGTAATTTGAATGCGTCTTTAAAGGAATCTAAAGAAAAGCAAAATTGCTGCCTTTTATCCATCGAGAAGATAATTATACCAGTCTGATCGCTAAAAGCCTCAATTTTCATTTTCCTAGACTTTTTTCGCTCTGATTATTTTTTTGCAATTTTCTTGAAAAAATTTTTTCAAAATTTTGCTACAGAATTTTCAATAACATTCTAATATATATTAGAGTTCTAGTATTTTTTGGTAAATTAAAAGCCGCAACCAAGTAAATTTATTGTTTTAATGAAGAATAGATGCTTAGAACATTTTTAAAATTTTGTATTATTTAAAAAAATGATAGACAAGGGGCTTAAGCCCCTTGTCTCCAAATTTTGTATTATTTGAAAAAAATGATATACAAGGGGCTTAAGCCCCTTGTCTCCAAATTTTGTATTTTTTGAAAAACATGATATACAAGGGGCTTAAGCCCCTTGTCTTTTAGGACCTATCTCCAGAAAATATTTAAAAAGCAAAAAAATTTCAAAAAACTAAGCTGCATCCCGTTCGGTTTTAGTCCAGCGACTTTGACGTTTGAAGAGAAAAGCAAAATATAAGGGAACTTTCCAAAGAATATAAAAAGGTGCAGTTAAAAGCATCCAGAGAGAAATATGGTTACGACCAAATTTAATCCAAGCTGCAAAAACTGAAATTAAAATCAACAGTCCTTGAAGTGCGAGGATCAAGAAGGGAAACCAGGAAACTCCCAGGGTTGTTGCTAATAAAGCGCTACAAGTAGCTGCTAACCAGAAAATGAGGAACAGGGAAAGGGGGGGAACAAATAACTCTAGGGCGATCGCCAATAAATCAAAGCGTTTTTGAGTTATAGCTGCTTTTAACAGGCGAGGAGTTTCACTTAAGAGGGTTTCGAGATGACCGTGTTCCCAGCGAGATCTTTGACTTTTAGCAAATTTTTGTTCCATCAAACGTCCAGTTACTTGGGCTGAATGACAGTGTAGGGGAGGATAACCAGCGATGGCCAAATCTAGACCTAGCTGCATATCATCAACTGTTTTACTATTTGCAAAAGAAACTGTACTTATTATTTCCCAGGGGAAAGCCATTCCTGAACCAGTGAGCAAACAGGGTAAACCCAGTCTGGCTAACCCTACTTGGCGAACTGAGTTTTTTACAACCAATGCTAGAGCGGAAACTGCATCTTTAGGGGTGGGGTTGGGTGGTGTATCCATCAAATAAACTGCTTGGACTGGTCTTGTATTTGCCCATGCTAGTCGAGAAATCCTATCAATGGTATTTGCTTCTACAATACAATCTGCATCTACATTGATTACAACTGCTGGGGGATTTGACTCAAGATATTTCAAACCAAAATCCACTGCATAACCCTTACCGCGCAGATCAGGATTTTTTCTTTCAATAACTGTTACTCCTTCAATTTGACGGGCAATTTCTGCTGTATCATCAGTACAGTTATCAGCAATTGCGATAAGGCGATCGCCTGGATTTAATTGTGGCAAAATTGACTTGAGAGTTGGAGTTATTCCTGTTGACTCATTATGTGCTGGGACTAAAACAGCAATACTCGAAGGTCTTTCTCCTGTAACTTCAGTAGGAATGGGGAAAAGAGCAGCAATGCACTCTATAAACAGAAATGCACTGGGAATTAAAAGTATTCCTGCAATTACTAACAGGATAATTTCAATCAATATAGTCATGGGTTTATCAGTTTGATTGACATCATTCTCATTGTATAACCATAACTAAGCTAATTACTTGGTAAATATTAGGTCAAAAAAAAGCTAAAATGTAGTTAAATTACTAGCAAAAAAAATTTTGAGTTAGAACAAAAATGGATTGGTTAGAAAAAATACAACAGCCAAAATATTGGTTACTGGCGATCGCCGCTGCTTTAGTCAGCCTTCACTTAACTTACCTCACCCAGACTGATAATTCTGATTTAATGAGTATGAGTATTTTACTATGGCTGGCTATTGGTTCTTTGGTGTGGGATAAAATGGAAAAAGGGGAAGGTTTAAAACTGGAAAGTGGAGTATTTGCAAGCGCGATCGGCATATTTTTAATAGTTTTAGTGTTAGTAAGAAGTGTATCCCCAGCGGGTTATCATTTACGCATTTCACCTTTTATTTCTATCTGGGGTTTGTGTTTATTAGCAGGTGGTTTTCAAGGAATACGTTATTATTGGAAAGAGCTTGTTATTGGTAGTCTTTTCTTTTTTTATCCAGTATTTACCTACTTATTGCAAGCAATAAATTTACCAACAATAACAGCTCAATTTTCTACTTTTACACTCTGGGCTGCAGGTTTTCAAGTTTATCGAGAAGGTGTTATTATTTTTCTTCCTACTGGAAGAGTAGAGGTATTTGGTGCTTGTTCTGGGGTAGAAAGTATCCTGCAAATGTTGAATATTGCCGTGCTATTTTTACTATTAGTACCAACCACTAAACTGCAAAAAGTTATCTGTATAATAGTAGCGGGGTTATTAGGATTTGCAGTAAATGGAGTGCGAGTGGCTTTATTAGCGGTTTTGGTTGCATCTAGGAATATGGATGCTTTTGAATACTGGCATGGTGGTAGCGCAACCTTCATTTTTTCCATAATTTCTGTCGCTTTGTTTGGGGTTTTCTGTTGGTTAATATTCCTGCGTGAGCTGACAACAAACTCTGATGAGGAAGAAGCATAATGAGAAAATCAAACTGGCAAATAATTCGCCTTTCTTTACTTGCTGTGATTTTTGGTGGCTCACTTTTGGTATTAGTTAAAGCTGTTTTCTTTTCCAGTCCAGCACAGGAAACTGTGGTAAAATCTTTCGATTTTCCAGAAAAAGTACCTCTTTCTGATTGGGAACAAATTAAGTCAACTTCGTTAAAAGAAAATAAAAAAGCAGTATATAATGGGAAAGAATATAAATATATTCAAGATAATAATCAGTTGGATATTCAGGCAAGATTTGAAAAATATAGTGATAGCAATGTGGGGCGTTTGTTGGTAGTTTATACCCCCCTAGAACCAGGTAGTGTGAATATAGAAATAAACTATAAAGAGGGAATAGGCTACTATGGTTTATTTTTTTATGATAATACTGTACACATTAGTGCTTGTATCAATCCCCAGGGAATAACTACAGCAACTGAGGAACAATTTGTTAAGAATAAATATACTTATGGTTTAAGTGTTAAAAGAACTTTATTATGGATTTTAGGGCAGCAAGATTTGGTGGATAGTAGTTGTTTATGGACTTTATTATCTATGCCAGTTCCTAATGCTGACTCAAGTACAATAGAAACAGGTTATCAACAGTTAGAAACTGTCTGGTTTGATTGGTATAAATGGTGGGAGTCACGCTTTCCTCCCTACTAATAGACTTTTTGTAAAAGTCTATTAGTAGGGAGAAGGGAGTAAGAGAGTTTTATCTGAAATAAACATAAAAATTGATTTTCGCATTCAGATCTAATAAATAAAAGAAAATGGCAATACTTAAAGAAAAACGACCCCAGAATATTACAGGGGATTTTTATGTGGATAATAGTTGTATTGACTGCGATACTTGTCGGTGGATGGCACCAGAAGTGTTTCATCGGGCTGATGGTCAGTCAGCAGTGTATCATCAACCTATCAATGAGTTAGAAAGAAAACGTAGTCTTCAAGCGCTTCTTTCTTGTCCTACTTCTTCTATTGGTACTGTTGAAGATCCAAAAGATATTAAAGAAGTTCAGCAAACTTTTCCTCTCCTCATTGAGAATAATGTTTATCATTGTGGCTACCATTCTCCCGCTTCTTTTGCTGCAACAAGTTATTTTATCCAACGTGAAGAGGGTAATATTTTGATTGACTCTCCTCGTTTTACACCACCTCTGGTGGAGCGTTTAGAAGCAATGGGAGGAGTTCGTTGGTTATATCTTACTCACCGTGATGATGTGGCAGATCATCAAAAATATCACGATCATTTTCAATGTACTCGCATTCTTCATCAAGATGAAATCTCAAATGATACTAAAACTGTGGAAATGCAGCTTACTGGATATGAACCCAGAGAATTAGATCCTGATTTATTAATTATTCCCGTTCCAGGTCATACTAAAGGCCATACAGTTTTACTGTATAAAAATAAGTTTCTCTTTACTGGGGATCATCTCGCTTGGTCGAATAATTTACAGCAATTAATTGCTTTTCGGAATTTTTGTTGGTATTCTTGGGAAGAATTAAAACGCTCTATGTCTCAGTTAAAACATTACTCTTTTGAGTGGGTTTTACCTGGTCATGGCAGAAGGTATCATGCAGAAAATCCTGAAAAAATGCAGCAAGAATTAGAAAAATGTCTCCTCTGGATGGTAAATAAATAAGTTTTAACAAATTTAGATTAACTTATGAGTCAAACTATTCAAGCTTCGGCTATTTCTCTAAAACTATTAGAAGAGAAATTCGGGATTCAAGAAAATATTGACCCTCAGTTTTTCGGTGAGTGGCAAAATGGTTTACCAGAAATTGATGCTTGGGAAAAACAAGGATTAGATCGGTTAAAAACGGGTTTTTTAGACTTAATAAAAGACCCGCCTTTGAAGGAAAATCTTGTGAGGATGACTGTACTTTATCCCTTGTTATTTATTGCAGGTTTTTATTTATCTCCTTTGCAAGTAAAACCAGAACAAGCTGTAAATATTGTCATTGAAGATGAAGATGGAACTATTATTGAAGGCAGAATAGATGTTTTAGTCTTAAAAAATGAGTTTTGGATTTTAGTTATTGAATCAAAACGAGCAAGTATTTCTTTAGAGGAAGAAATATCTCAACTTTTGAGTTATATGTTAGCAAATCCTCAGTCAGATAAGCCTACTTTTGGTATGATTACTAATGGTGGTTATTTTATGTTTGCTAAATTGGTTAAAGCAGAAAATCCTCAGTATGCTTTATCTGAAACTTTTGTACTAAGAAATCAAGGAGATTTAGATCAAGTTTTGAGGATTTTAAAACGCCTTGCTCAATTTTAAGATTAAGATAATGTCGGTGCGTTACCGTTACTGCTAACGCACGCTACATTCTAATTCTTCTTGGGAAGTTCGCCAGAGTTGGTCTAATCTATTGGCTGGCATGGTTAAATATAATACATCCTCTGGGTTGAGGCTAATTTCTAATAATTGCCAACTGTGAATAGTTTTTCCATTGCTTTCCAAATATAGGGGTACAAAATCAGCATTGATGGCTGCTTCCTTAACAGTTTTACCACAGAAAGGATGGGCTGGAGTAATCATAGTTGCTAAAGCAACCCAAAGGAGATGATCTGTGATTCCATTGCCTAAAATTTTACCACCTAATGCTGCTGCTGCAAAAGAAGGACAAGCTAATTCTGTTGGACAAAGTGCGGTGTCAAATTCAAAAACTTTTTGCGCAGATTCGGCAAATTCTGCATCTTGACTGCGAATAATTACAGGTAATTTTGGCTCCACTGCTTTGGCGGTTAAAGCAATTTCTACATTAGCCATATCATTACTGGTGACTGCTAAAAGTGCGGCGGCGGTTTTGATATTTGCTGCTTGAAGTGTTGCGGTTAAACTGGCATCTTCAATAATTACAGGTACTCCCAGGGAGCGAGCAGTGTGGAGAAAACGGTTATTGTGGTCATATTCAATTGCTACTATTTCATGTCCTTGTTTATGGAGTTGGCGGACAATTTCCATTCCAATACCTCCAAGTCCACAAACTATATAATGGTTTCGACTGGGAACTCTTGCTGCATCCCAAAATTGTTTGAAATGACTACCTAAAATAAAATCATTAATTAAGGCGTAACAAATACCAATTACTCCTGCCCCTACAATCATCATAATAGCAGTAAAAATTTTAATACTATCGGGGGCTTGTTCTGCAACTTCTTCTTTTCCTCCTGCACCTGTAATCATTCCTACTGAAAAGTAAAGTGCGTCTGCAAGTGAGGTATTTAAATTAACCCAAATATAAGTAAAAGTTGCCAGAAAAATTGTGATTAAAAGCAATAAAGTAACGATTAATACTGGACGAGCATGTTGTTTATATTGGCGTAAATTAAAAATAGCTTTAAGCCATTTTTGGATGGAGCGACGTTTAGCACGGAAAGTTGGTTTTGTGCCAATAATTAAGCGATCGCCTACTTCTAAACATTTCCCTTCAGTTACTGCTGATACTAAGTCAATTTCGCTTGAAGCAGGTAAGTAATAAATTAACATTCTGTTAGGATTTTCCCAAAGTTCGCTCAATGGTTTACCTAACCAGAAGTGATCTTCATCTATTAATTCTTCGTGAATAGGCCATGTTTGATTGTATAATTGCAACTGTCCGATCGCTTTATTTCCGAGAGCTGCAAAAGCAAATATCGGTGCTGCAAGAGCGCCTACACTCATACTTACGTGCATTGGTAGAGTAGAATCTAAGCGTAAGCCTAATGTTTGATTATATAAACGGTTAATTATTTTAATTTTCGGATTAATTGTTCTTGCTTGGGTTAATACTGCTAAATTGATTCCATCATCATGGCTGGTAAGTACGAGGGTATCAGCCTCTTTTATTCCCGCTTTAATGAGGGTAGAGCGATCGCGTAAATCTCCAATTATAATATCATCATTATTTTGTTGAGCTATGGGGCGTTCACGCAGTGTGTCGCAGGTATCGTTTATACCTACTACTGCTGCGCCTTGCTTTCTGAGCAAGTCAAATATTTTTTTTCCCGTATCACCTAAGCCACAGACAATTATTCGGGGTTTCATATATTTGTGATTATCTTTGGCATAACTTTTACTGCCAATTTTTACTCAAGCTGATATTGTCCCTCATTTTTCCCTGAAAAACTGTAGTCACCGACACCATCTGTTATTTTTCAGACATTGTATTAAAATGATTTGTAAAGAAATGTAAAGGAAAAATGCAGGATAAAGTAGTTGTTATTGTAGGTGCCACTGGTGGCATAGGATCGGCTTTAGTCAACAAACTTGCTCCAACTGGGGCAAAATTGGTATTAGCGGCAAAAAATAGCCAGGGTTTATCAACTTTAGCCCAGAGGTTAGGGGAGGAGCAAAGTTTAAGTGTTACCACAGATATCACTCAACCTGAGCAGGTAGAAACCCTGATGGAAAAAGCTGTAGCTCAGTTTGGCAAAATTGATGTGTTAGTTAATGCTGCTGGTGCTGGGGTAATGAAACAGTGGAATAAAGTTACGCCAGCGGATTTAGATACTATGCTGGATTTAAACCTGAAAGGGAGTTTTTACACTTGTCAAGCGGCGGCAAATGTAATGAAAGAGAACAAATCTGGTCACATATGTAATGTGATTGGTATTTTGGGCAAACATCCAATGGCAATGGCTTCAGCTTACTGTGCTTCTAAATATGGGGTGGTAGGTTTTAGTAAGTGTATGGCAGATGAACTCAGACGCTATGGCATTAAATTTACTTTATTTTATTTTGGGGGGGTTGATACACCCTTCTGGGATAACGTAAGTTTGAAGGTGGATAGAAAAAAGATGTTGAGTGCGCAAACTGCGGCGGATGCTATTTGCTTTGCGCTTTTGGCGGAACCTCAAGCTATACCAATGGAGATTAATATTCAACCTGATAGTCATTTGTTTTTTTAAGTTTTTTAAAATATTTTTACCCCCCCTACCCCCCCCCGAAGACAAGGGGGGGATGTAGACTGATAGAAAACGCTAATGCAAATTGATCACATTCACTTCTATGTTTGGGATGCCGCAAAATGGCGGCGTTGGTTTGTTGAAGTCATGGGCTTTTATTGCATAGCTTATGGCTGTAATAATCATACTTATACAGAAGTGGTGGGGAGTGGAAAGATTAAATTTGTTCTTTCTTCTCCTCTCAGTAAATATAGTCCAGTTGCTGAATATTTGAGCAAACATCCTGAAGGTGTGGCAGATGTAGCCTTTGAGGTTGAAGAGATAGAAAAGGTGATGGAAAAAGCGCGAGCTTCTGGTGCAAAAGTAGAAAAAGCGATCGCCTTTCAAACTAACTTAAAATGGTGTCAAATTATTAGTTGTGCTTCCCTCAAGCATACTTTAATTGAAAGGAGAGGGGAAACTTTTTTGCTTCCCTATAACTGGGTGCAAAGTTGTTACCAAGAAAGTTATTATTCTCAAACCTTAGAAGAAATTAGATTTACAGAAATTGACCATTTAGTATTAAATGTGGCTGCTGGAGAACTAGAAAATACTGTTAGTTGGTATGAAAAAGTATTAGGTTTTCAAAGAAAGCAAACTTTTACTATTGGTACTGAAAAATCTGCTTTATATTCTCAAGTGATGATTCACCCAAAAAGTGGGGTACAATTTCCTGTAAATGAACCCATGTCTGTTAATTCCCAAATTCAAGAATTTATTGAGCTTAATGGTGGTTCTGGTATTCAACATCTTGCTTTAAAAACTAATCAAATAACTCAAGTTACTCAAAAATTGCGTAGTAAGGGGGTTGAATTTTTAGCAGTTCCCAAAAGTTATTATACTCAAATGCAGAAGTTGAATTTTTCCCCACAAGAATGGTCAGAAATTATGGATCAAGAAATTCTAGTTGATACAGAGGGGAATAAATCAGATAATTCCCCTTTACTTTTACAAATTTTTACTCAACCAATTTTTAATGAACCTACTTTCTTTTTTGAGTTAATTGAAAGGCGTTTTCAAGCTAAAGGTTTTGGAGAAGGGAATTTTCGGGCTTTATTTGAAGCAATTGAAAGAGAACAAATGAAACGGGGGAGTTTAAGGTAATTTTTAGTCATTAGTCATTAGTCATTAGTCATTAGTCATTAGTCACTCGCACCTATCGAAGACGAAGTGTTAGTCATTAGTAATAGTGCTTATCAAGTACTAAAGACTGAAAGAATCAATTTAACCTAAAACAAAATATAAGTCAAAAAATGCACGTTTTATTAGTAGAAGATGAGCCAGGAATTGCTCGGTTTATTAGTCAGGAATTGAAAGAAAGTGGTTATGCAGTTGATGTGATAGGTGATGGTCTGACGGGATTTAACTACGCCACAAGTGTTGAATATGATCTTATAATTGTTGATATTTTGCTCCCTGGGATGGATGGTCTTCAATTATTAGGAAAAATCCGCAATCAAAAAATTAAAAAAATATGAATGAGTAATCAAATTATGGATTAGAACTTGGTAAGTTATTGTTTTTTATGGCAAGATAATTTAAAAAAAAATACAATAATAGCGACGACGGGAGTTGCACCCGTATCTCCTGGTTTGCTCCAAGGTATTCTACTTGAATTACGTCGCTGGTGGCAGCAGACCGAATTGAACAGTCTTCTCCTCCTTGCAGAGGAGGTGCGTTACCGTTACACCATGCTGCCTCTTAAAATATAGCATTTTTTTGCGATTATATCAGACAAGGGGCTTAAGCCCCTTGTCTATCAAAACTTTATAAAAATGGTATTATTACCTCACTTTGGCGATTTACCAGTTTGTTTCAAAATAATCTTTGAAAAGCTTACCAAGGGGATGGAAATTTTGATTTAATCCTACATAAATGGGGTCACAAATACGAGCTGCTGCATCAATAACATCAAAGGGAGGTTTTACACCTCGCTCCATCATTGTTTTTGCTTGGGGGTAGGGGTGTTGAAAACTAATCCATCCAGGATCTACTCCATTCATAAAAATCTTATACTTAGCGTATTCTTTGGCGCAGGTTCGAGTCATTTGGTTGAGGGCTGCTTTCGCCATGTTAGTATGAGGATGTCGCCAGGGTTTGTCAACTCCATTAAATCTTCCTTCCATTGACGATACATTGATGATATATTTGCTAGTTTGTTGTTCTTGACTCATTAATTGTTTGAGTCGGCTATTAATAATGAAAGGGGCGATCGCATTGATCACATGCACTTCGAGCAACTCCAGAATACTCACTTCATCATCTTTCATTAACCAACTATTAAATGGCCGCAAATCCATCATTTCCTCTTCTTTTTCCCCCAAAGGAAATAACTCCCCATCTTCTTCTACTTCCCCAGAAATAAGGGGTATTTTCTGGATTTCTAGGGTTGTTTCTCTTAAGTTTAAATCCTGCGCAAGTAGAGTTTTTATTTCTCCTGATAACTCTTTTGGAGTTAGGTTTTCTAAGGGAATAAGATGGCGATAAAATGCACTCGGGCGGCGAATAGTTTGGGCGGCGTTATTAATAATAATATCCAGTCTGGGATAAAAGTGGCGGATGTGTTGAGCGAACTGCTCTACAGTGGCAAGATTGCGTAAATCTAAGCCATAAATCTGGAGTTGATGTTTCCACTCGGAGAAATCTGGTTCAGCTGCGTATTTTGTAGCCGCATTGTTTGGAAAGCGTGTAGTGGCAATGACTTTTGCCCCTGCTCTCAGTAATCTTAAAGTGACAGCGTAACCAATCTTGATTCTTGCACCAGTTACTAAAGCTGTCATTCCCTGTAAGTCTGCAGTTTCCTGGCGTTTGCGATAATTCAAATCGCCACATTTTACGCAAAGTGCCGAATAAAAATCATGAGACTGGATAAATTTAGTTTTACAGACAATACAACGTTGCATCTGAAAAAAATCAAAGTTTAGTTAATTAAAGAAAATAAAATGGCGCAAAAAGCGCCATAATTTTTGTTGATTTATTACTCATTATCGAGTTCTAAATCAACACCTAAAGCACGTAACTTTGCTGCTAATTTATCAGCACGTTGTTTTTCTTGTTCAGCACGTTGTTTTTCTTGTTCAGCACGTTGTTTTTCTTGTTCAGCACGTTGTTTTTCGAGTTCAGCACGTTGTTTTTCTTGTTCGGCTTTTTCTTCAGGAAGAAGAATCCAGTTACCATTAGCATCATACCAACGTAACCATGCGCGTTCAACTCCCTGATAATTACCTTGCCACACACCTAAACCCAGTTGAACATCTTCCATCCAAAAACGAGATTGAGTTAAATTTAACTCCTCATAACTATTGCCTTGCAAGCGAAAAATACGCAACTGATTAGTATAACCACTAAAAACCACATAGTAGGGAATGCGCAAAATTCGCTCATAAACTTCCCATTTTGTTGGTGGTTTATTCACTTCTCGCAAAGTTTCCCCTAAGTCTTCTTTTTCGGTTCCAGGTGAGAGTAATTCTACCACAACAAAAGGATTTACTCCTTCTTGCCAAACAACATAACTCAAGCGTAAATCCCTTTGTTCATAGAGTTTATCTACTCCAACTACAGCAAACCAGTCAGGACGTTTATGCCATAAATGATGGCGAACATCATAATATAAATTTAAATCAGTGGCAACAAATACCTGATCTGGGGGATAATTAGTAGGCTGAAAAGTATCTTCTAAAATGCGAGATTGTAATAAGTGATATTTGTCTGGCAAACCTTCATCCTCTGGGTATTCACTAGGGAGATCGTACATGGTAGGCAGAGTTTTTTTTGCCTCAAGGGGTGGGTTTGTTTGATACATAATGCCATCTCTAGTACTTGTGTTTAATTTTAGCTTTTTCAATGTGATTTATAATATAAAACTCCGATTAATACCTTTTATAATATTTGGTAAATGGTGGTTTCGACGGAGTTTATCCTGAGCGCAGTCGAAGGGCTCAACCACCTTATACATGAGGTGGTTGAGCGTAGTTGAAATTACTGCGTATTCCAATGTGTTTATAAACTTAATCGGATTTGGTATAATTATGATTCTTGAATTTTGCTCAATTTGTTTAGGGTATATGCAAAGCGGATTTGGTATTAGTGGCAAGGGGCTGAAGCCCCTTGTCTTTAGTGCCTTTCAGTTTCAGCCATTAAAATCAATTTTGTGAGTTCAAAATTATTTTCAGTAACTCTAATTTCTTTGATAACTTAACTTCTCTTTTATGCGTTTAATTTGAGCTTGAAATTTAGCTCCTTTTTCGGGGTTAACCATTGCTACAAAATTGGCATATCCTTCAATTGTTGCTAAGGTATTGGTTGAATTTCCCCAGCTTTTCCCCTCTAACCCGTCTTTTTCTATCTGATATAAAGTTGCTCGAAAACGTTTTAAAATTTTCTTATCTAAATTTAAATGGTCATTAACTACAACCCCTGTTACTTCTTGTTGGCGACTTTTACGCATTATTCTGGTTTTCTCTTCATTAATAGTAAAACCTTCGTGGGCTACGATAGACTCAGTACGTCTTAATAAGTTGCAAATACGGGGGTTATCTGTGACAGTTGAAAAGGTTAAATCATCAGCATAACGGGTATAAGTAAATCCTATTTCTGTTGCCATTTTAGTTAGACGCTTGTCTAAACGACGACATAATAAATTAGTAATGGCGGGAGATGCGGGGGAGCCTTGGGGTAAATGGCGATCGCCTACAGCTACATAATAAGTTTGCCCATCTAATTCTACTTTTTCTGTTTCTGCTTCGGTACAAATTAACCCTAAAATAGTTGCCGCAGTTTCTGAATAACCAAATGAGCGAAAAAGTCCTTTTACTCTTTTATAAACAATAGATGGGAAAAAATCTTTTAAGTCAAAATTAATAATTATTTCTGCTTGTAAATGAGGTTGAGCATTACTAACAATGGAATGTCCTTGACGAAAACCATGAGCTGCATCATGCAGTTCTAACTTTTCTAAAATATGATGCAATATCCACTCTTGTGCTTGTTTTAATTTGGGCATAGGCGCTGAAATTAACCGCTCTCCCCCTGTTTTTTTGGGGATTTTAAAGCGGATATAATGGGAAGTAAGAGAAGTTTTGCGATTAAAAGCAAGAAAGCGTAATTCAGGCACAGAAATTCCCATTGCTGTAGCAATTGATTCTGCTGTATTTAGTAGAGGTAAACCATAATTTGCTAGTCTTTCTTGGTTAGATTCAGTATTATTTAAACCTGCTGAAACTTCTTCACCAAGATAAATAATATTGTGTTCTTTTTCCTGTTGCCATGCTTGAGCTTTTTCTTGTTTTTCTCTTTCTCTTCTTTCTTTGGTTTCTTGACGTTTGCGCCGTGACTCTGCTAGTCTTTCTTTTAATAATTGTTTGCGTATTGCATTTTCATTTTGGAGGAGATAATTTTCTTGGCGAAGTTTATTTAATTCTCCTTGAATTTCGCTACGTTTTCGTATTTCATCTGCGGGATCTTCTGGCATTTCTCCTTCTGCTGGCCAGAAACCATAGCGGATCATTTCTTCTAAGATAAATCCTTCTCTACCAAGTTCACGGATCCGTTCATATAATTCTTGGCGGGTGCGTGGTTGTTCTGTCATTTTTTCTCCACCTCGAAGCAGGAAAGTTATTTTTTATTATAACTCTTTTTAAATAAAAGTGCATTTTAATTTAGTCATTAATCATTAGTCAGTGGTTATTAGTAATAATAACTTTTAATTTTAACTACAATTTAAAACTAATGACTAATGACTAATGACTAATGACTATTAAGATTCCTTATAGGCGGGAAAATCGATATAACCTTCTTTGTCAAAAGAGTACCAAATTGCCATATCTGCTGGGGAATTTAATGGCCAATTATTAGCAAAACGTTCTACTAAATCGGGGTTACTAATAAACGGTCTGCCAAAAGCAATTAAATCAGCTACACCCTCTTTAATTGCTGTTTCTGCTGTTTCCTGAGTATAACCGCAGTTCCCCATTAATGGCCCTGAAAATACCTCACGAAATTCTGCTAAAGTCATGGGTTTTCCTAATTCGTGAAAGCCAAATTCTAACCCGTCCATAATGTGGAGATATGCTAATTCATACTTGTTTAATTCTTTAGCTACATAGAGAAATGTCTCTCGATAATCTGGTGAACCCATATCATTAAATACACCGTTGGGAGAAAGTCTCACTCCGACTCTATTGCTAGGAAATACTGTGATGACTGCTTCTACAATTTCTTTGAGAAAAGTAAAACGTTTTTCTATGCTGCCGCCATATTTATCGGTGCGTTGATTGGTTTTTGATTGGAGAAACTCATCTATTAAATAACCATTTGCTGCATGAATTTCTACTCCATCAAATCCTGCTGTTTTTGCTCGGGCTGCAGCCTGACGATAGTCTTCAATAATTAATGGGATTTCTTCTGTTTCTAATGCTCTCGGTGTTTCTAATGGTTGTTTGCCAATGGGTGTATGTATATACTCTTCATTGAGTTTAATTGCAGAGGGTGCAACTGGGGGTTGATTATTTACTTGAAAACTACTGTGAGAAGCTCTTCCACAATGCCAAAGTTGTAGGAAAATTGGCGTTTCTTGTTGATGAAGTGCTGTTACTATTTGTTTCCATGCTTCCTCTTGTTGTTCTGAATAAATACCTGGACTATTTAACCAACCAATGCCTTGTTGAGAAATAACGGTAGCTTCACTTATAATTAAACCTGCGCTGGCTCTTTGAGCGTAATATGCAGCCATGAGCGCGTTAGGCATTCTTTCTACTCCAGCACGCGATCGCGTTAAGGGTGCCATTACTACTCGGTTTTTCAGGGATAAATCTCCCAATTGAAAGGGGGTTAATAGGTTGGGTAACACTGTTTCCATGGGCTTGTTTTCGCTTCATTGATTGGATACTGAAAATTTTATCAAATCTGGTTTGAGGTGCTCTGCTTTTGTGCTATTTGGCACTAAAAAATTAGTCCATTTTTGGGTTAATGGTAAATTTTGGATACTTTCATAAAATTCTAGTTATTTTCTCCCAAATCTTCCTCTAAGAGCCCTTCTACATCCCGTGCGCACGGATATCTTCCCAGTCTTTTTCGGTCATTGAAGTCGCATCTCCCGACTGAATACCTTCGAGCAACAAGGTTTCAAGCTTTTCAGTCGCTTTGCGCTTTTGATCTTGACGAATTAACTCTCTGATATACTCGCTGGCTGTGTTATATCCCCCTTCTGTTACCTGTTGTTCTACATAAGCTCGCATCTTCTCAGGTATGGAAATATTCATGCTTTTCATCTGTTTTACTTGATTAATTTCTTATAGCATATTATGTCATTTTTTGCCATTTTTTGGCATCTAGCTTTAAAGTTCATTCTGGTAAATAATCTGGGTTGAGGGTTGTTTCTGGGTTGAAGGGACATTTTTCTGGAAAAGTGTCTAATACTAATCCTGTTTCTGTGGCTGCTAAATCTCTGGCTTCTTGATAACATTGGTCAAAAATTTGATTGAAATACCCCTTTAAACTTGGACTATCTCGAAAAGATTTTTTTAATCTATTACGATGTTCTTTTATTGTATATCGCCAACTATTACTTCTTTTTTCTGGTTGGTATTTATATTTGAGTAAGTGCATCAGTAAAATTTCTAAATTGCTTTCTATTGCCCGCTTTTCACTCCTACCCATGTCAGCAATTTCTTCCATTAAATTAACTAAATCTAACTCAGTAAGTTTTCCTTCCCGTAAGCTTTTTTCTGTTGCTACTAACCAGAGATAATAATCTTCTTCATAAAGATTTGTTGAGTTTAGTTTTACTGATGTTTCTGGTATTTTCATGGCAGTTACTTCAATTTAGGTAAGGAATAAAAATCTAGTACCGCAAGGCGATTAAAACTCTATAATATTTATAGCAAGTTTACAATTCTAAATCCAGATGAAATCAGAAGATTATCCTTTTACTCAAGAATTAATTATTGACACAGAAGGCAATATCCGTAAAGTTGTCATCGACTTTAGCCAATATCAACGTTTGCTTGAAGTAATTGAAGATGAAGGACTTTATCAAGCAATGATGGAAGTTAAAGAAGAAAACCCTTTTAGTTTGGATGAAGCACTTGTAGAACTAGAAAAAATTTAAGCATAAAAAAACACCCTACTCCTATAGTACTGGTTGCCCCTTCGGAAAAATCAGAGGACTAGACGACTCAACTCCAGCGGGGAGGAGGTAGTATCTGCTCGTTCACTTCACGGAAGTCAAACTGGAATACAGATACTACCTCCTCCCCGCACAGTAAAGAGGCGGCTAGTGTTGCATGGTTAAACTAAGCGCACAGACGGCGATCCACCGCCCAGGTTGCAAGGCTGTTTACCAGTTCACGGGAGTAGGGTGTTGTTACCTCATCTGACGTGCGTGTTGAATACGCAATGCCAGTATATGTTCACAAGGCCCTTGATATAATTTGTTTTGTTGGTGCCAATTGCAGGTGCAATTTGCCTCTATTATACGCTCATCTACATCAACTGTCAAGGAGGGTTGATAAGTTTTACTCCAGTCTCTCACGTTTCCTTGAATAATAAACGCTCCAGCCGCATCATTTACCGCAGTTACTTCTACTTGGTTTCCCTGTAAAAACCGCGTTGCTTTGTCTTCTCTTTCATTTGCAAAGCGCAACCTTTCCATTGGTAGAGGTTCGCGGCTGAGTTCCCGCACGCGGTAAACTTGTTTGTTAAGGTCGTACATCGTCCTTCCTGCCTGAGTATATGCGCCTAATGCTCCGAGTACGGCAGTTGTACTTAAATTGAGTTTTTTGGCAAGTTCGTCTGGTTTTGCATACCAAGTTTCACACAACCCTTCAAAGATTAACCTCTGGGTGTCTACATCTACATCCGCTCTTGGTGCCATTAAATCAAAGTTACCTGCTTTTGACCAATCATTGTTTGTCCATCCTGATAAACCCAGGGTAAATGACATATCCCCTAAGTCTGCTACATAAAAACTTGGCATCCCTGTACCCAGCAAATGTACGGTGAATTTTTTTGCTACTGGTATTAAACGCTCTAAAATGTGAATGCGACGACGACCCCACACTCTGATTACTTGTTCGGTTGTTCCAGGATAAGGCGATCGCCGACAAACTATTTCTATCCCCCAGGGATCAAATTCTACTTTTACTGGTTCGCCTGGTTTGAGGTGATAACGAATACTCCTGGGCCCTTTTTTCTCTCTATTACGACGCAAAACTAAACAGATATTATAAATATCCATGATCTGCAACTCAAATGTTGTTGCGGGTAGAGACATAGCCGAACTTACTTGTAAAAAACCCCGCACCCAACTATCAGGTAAATCAATTTTTACTTCCTTAAAATCTTCTTCATGGGTGGTTTTTACTTCAAAACCTGAAGGATCAATAATAAATTGAGTGGTTTTATAACTGCGGATTTTTTGAAATTCATCATAGAGGGCGGCAGAATAGTCTATATTAGTTGTTCCACAAGCAAACTCATTAATATTTTTAAACACTTCATAACTTGTCCCCAGTCTGCCATAACTGGATTCATCTACACTAAAACATTCAAAAAATACCTCATCTGGATGAACAGTTATTACTGGATCAAACACAAAATAAAAGTCTAGTTGTTGCTGAAAAACGTAATTTTGAAAACGATTTCTTGCCTCATAATAAGGTTTCATCCGTTCATAACTGAGGTTATATAATTGATTTAATTCTCCTTGCAGTTGTTTGATTTTTTCCTTGATTTCTTTACTTCTGCTTACGTTTTCTGCTATTTTTAAGTGTAGCTCAAATTCTTCTTGTTTTGCTCGCCATTCTTTATAAGCAGTTTTGTCTTTTGCTTGGTAACGTTGATCGGAAATTACCACGTCATGTAAAGCGCTTATTGCTTCGCGAAAAGCAACATTTTTGCGCAGTTCACCGATAAAATAAGTAGGTTGGCGTTTGGTATCTGGAGAAAATGACATCTGGGTGTTATTCCCTTTATCTGTTACTCCACTATTCCCTTTATAAGCATAGTTAAATTCCATGTTTTACCTCCAGAGAATGGGTTGTTTTGTTATAGGGCGATCGCCTTTTCTTTCTACTTTTTTCCCTTCATATAATAGACTTAATTAAAAGATGGTAAAATTAGAGACAAGGGGCTTCAGCCCCTTGCGCCCAGACAAGGGGCTGAAGCCCCTTGTCTCTAATTAAAATAGTTTTGTAATTTTGGCTAAAACACACTATTTTTACAAAACTACCAGCACCAAAACTAACTCTGATTATCTAACCAGTTATAGACATCATCTATAGTGGAAAAGTCAAATAAACTTTCTCCCAATGATTCTAATTGAGCAATTGTTAGCTGATTGATTTTTTCGGTAATTGATGGATCTAATTCACCAAAACGTTTTGATAATTGACGAGTTATTAAATTTATTTCTCCTCGTTTTTCGCCACGTTTTTCGCCACGTTTCTCGCCTTCTCTCATAATTTCTTGATACCAGGGTGATTCTCTTAATATTGTCATATCCCACCTCATTATTTCTTGAATTGTTGGCATTTCTAAAACAAATGATGCAAAAAATGATAATAATGGTTCTAAATCACTTAATTGCTCATTTTCTCTTAATTTAATTACTGCTTCTCTTACTATTTCTTTTTCTCCACCTCCTTTTAATATAGGTACAAATGGGAGTAAACTTGATAAGTTGTTAGAAAATACTAAATTCACATCTATTTCCCATAAGTTTATTACTCGGTAACTTTGATATGTCCTCATTCCCATAAATTCTTTTTCATAGAAATTGGGAATTGTTTCTGTTTGATAATTGGGTAAAATGTTAATTAATACTGGATATACTGGTAAATTATACCTCTCTTGAGCTAATGTTGAATAAGCGGCGATCCGCACTGGCATTATTTTCTTATATCTTAATTGTAGCTCATTGAGAATCAAAAAGTATCCCTGAGTTCCTGATGCTTTTAATAATACATCATTTTCCCGACTTATCCATTGAAAATCAGATGAAAGAAATTCTTCTACTTTTACATCTTCGTTTCCTGTTACCCATTTTACCCAATTATCAGGCGCAAGACTGATTAAACGTTTTCCACCTATATCTGCTTTTTTGGTCATTTTTCCTGTTTATTCTTGATTATAGCGTAGGTATAACCTACGCTATTAAATTAGTAAAAATTAATTCTGATTGTCTAACCAGTTATAGACATCATCTATAGTGGAAAAGTCAAATAAACTTTCTCCCAATGATTCTAATTGAGCAATTGTTAGCTGATTGATTTTTTCGGTAATTGATGAATCTAATTCACCAAAACGTTTTGATAACAAACGAGTTATTAAATTTATTTCTCCTCGTTTTTCGCCACGTTTTTCGCCACGTTTTTCGCCACGTTTTTCGCCAAGTTTTTCACCTTCTTTCAGAATTTCTTGATACCAGGGCGATTCTCTTAATACTGTCATATCCCACCTCATTATTTCTTGAATTGTTGGCATTTCTAAAACAAATGATGCAAAAAATGATAATAATGGTTCTAAATCACTTAATTGCTCATTTTCTCTTAATTTAATTACTGCTTCTCTT
>Ga0209594_1000102_pt1 | contig 65459 bp, 63 predicted proteins | sample AshMeaCrysSpring_FD_184126 | JGI IMG/M metagenome (GOLD analysis project Ga0209594, IMG submission 184126) | Groundwater microbial communities from Big Spring, Nevada to study Microbial Dark Matter (Phase II) - Ash Meadows Crystal Spring... | ecosystem: Environmental > Aquatic > Deep subsurface...
TGGCTGAATGAATATGAAGCAGTGTGGTTGCGTTTAGCAGTCATTGAGGCTTTATATCAAGGAAGATATAAAAGCATTTCTGTAGAGCAAATTTTGAAAAGTTGGTTAAGACGAGGCAGTCCAAATTTTCACTTTAACCATGAGTTTGAACGGTTAATTTGTTCTAAACTTCCTCGTTCTGTGGCTGCTTTTGAAGAAAATCCTCTGGTTCAGGGTTATACTCAACATAAGTCTATCTCTAAAACAAGTTTCTCGAATCAATCAGATCATCTTAATCCCAAACTACCACAACTAAATCCAGCAGAATATAACCCTACTCCACCTCTCAAATCAACTTTACCATCATTTGCTCCTGTAACTTGTGATTGTAAAGCTAAAGAGTCAAAATATGATGCTGCAGAGGTAGAAGAAGAAAAAGGGGAAACAATGAAGAAGGAGGATAAAACTGAGAAACAAGAAAACTCCTCACCTGAGCGTAAAATGAATAAAGATTTTATTTCTCCCATTCACCAGTTAACTCCAAAAGAAGATGCTTCAAGGTTGTACTCAAAACTCAAAGCAGTTGCACATAAAACTTTTAATCCCGAAGATGAATCAAAAAACTGACCCCGATCGCACTTTATGTTAAGCTATGTAAAGAAACTGAGAGAAATGAGAGTAAATGCGGGTTGCAATTGTTGGTGCAGGATTAGCGGGAATGGCAACAGCTATAGAATTAGTAGATGCTGGTCATTCAGTGGAAATATTTGAAGCACGTCCTTTTGTTGGTGGTAAAGTAGGAAGCTGGGTAGATAAGGATGGCAACCATATTGAAATGGGGTTGCACGTCTTTTTTGGTTGCTACTACCATCTGTTTGATTTAATGAAAAAGGTGGGCGCATTGGATAACCTACGTCTGAAAGAGCATACTCACACTTTTATCAATGAGGGGGGAAAAGTAGGTGAGTTGGATTTTCGTTTTATCACTGGGGCTCCTTTTAATGGTTTAAAGGCTTTTTTTACTACTTCCCAACTGTCTTTTCTAGATAAAATTGCTAATTCTTTGGCTTTGGGAACCAGCCCCATAGTGCGGGGTTTAATCGACTTTGAAGGGGCAATGAAAACTATCCGTGACCTCGATTCTATCAGTTTTGCTGATTGGTTTCGCGCTCATGGGGGGAATAATGGTAGTCTTAAGCGGATGTGGAACCCCATCGCCTATGCTTTGGGTTTTATTGATACTGAAAATATCTCCGCTCGTTGTATGTTAACTATTTTCCAGTTGTTCGCTGCGAGAACTGAAGCTTCTGTACTACGAATGCTGGAAGGTTCTCCTTTTGAATACCTCCACCAGCCAATTATTAAATATTTGGAAGAGCGGGGAACTAAAATTTATACTCGTAGAAAAGTTAGAGAAATTCTCTTTACAGAAACGGAAGCAGAAACAAAAGTAACTGGGATAGTGGTAGCTGCAGGAGAAACGGAAGAAACTATCAAGGCAGATGCTTATGTGTTTGCTTGTGATGTTCCTGGTATTCAGCGGGTTTTACCTGAAACTTGGCGCAAATGGTCTGAGTTTGACAATATTTATAAGTTAGAAGCTGTCCCAGTTGCAACTGTGCAACTGCGTTTTGATGGTTGGGTGAGTGAGTTAAATGACTCCGCAAAACGCAAACAGTTGGAAAAAGCTGTGGGTATAGATAATTTACTCTATAGTGCTGATGCAGATTTCTCTTGTTTTGCTGATTTGGCTTTAACCAGTCCAGGAGATTATTATAAACCTGGGGAAGGTTCTTTGTTACAGTTGGTGCTAACTCCAGGGGATCCTTGGATAAAAGAGAAAAATGAGGCGATCGCTCACCATGTCCTCGCACAAGTTCACAAACTTTTCCCTTCTTCTCGGGAATTAAATATGACCTGGTATAGTGTTGTAAAATTAGCTCAATCTCTGTATAGGGAAGCTCCAGGAATGGACTTATTTCGTCCATCACAAAAAACCCCTGTAGTTAACTTTTTCTTAGCAGGTAGTTACACTCAACAAGACTATATTGACAGTATGGAAGGGGCGACTATTTCAGGTCGACAAGCTGCAAAAGCTATTTTAGAAAATGCTGAAAAACTAACAGTTAAAAGTCAACTTTCTCCTGTTTAATAATCCTAAGTCCGCGTAGGCGGACTTTGTTTCTATAGTCGCGATTTTAATCGCCCGAAATTAGTATTAATTATGGAAAATATTTATAAATAAATGGCAGATTGGTTAGAACATACAGTACAAGTAGAAGTGGATGCTCCCATAGATTTAGTTTGGAGTTTATGGTCAGATTTAGAGCAAATGCCACGTTGGATGAAATGGATCGATTCTGTGCATATTTTAGAGGATAACCCAGAACTTTCTCGTTGGAAATTGGCAAGCGGTGGTTTAGAATTTAGCTGGTTATCTCGTATTATTAAACTTGTTCCCCAGCAAATTATTCAATGGGAGTCGGTGGATGGTTTACCTAATCGTGGTGCAGTACGTTTTTACGATCGCCATAATGGTAGTATTGTTAAATTAACTATTGCTTATGCTATCCCTGGTTTATTGGGTCAATTGATGGATAATCTGTTTTTGGGTAAAGTAGTTGAGTCTACTATTCAAGCTGATTTGGAAAGGTTTAAGGAATATGTTTACAATCTTTAAAAGTTAGAGGTGCGTTACGCTGCGCTAACGCAGCCTACGAAGCTACGCGGACTACATAAGGCAAAATTAATGTTTAAGGGGCAAGGGGCTTAAGCCCCTTGTCTGCATTTTTTTTCAAAAACCAATATGTCAAGGAAGCTTTTTAAAACTGTTTAGGCTGCATCGTCGTGAGCAAAACGATTATAGAGGAAATCGAGAGCATGGTTACGGAGGTCATAGTATAGAGGATCTTCCATAATTCGTTCCCGATCGCGTGGTCGAGAAAAAGGAATACTCATCACTTCGCCAATAGTTGCTGCAGGACCATTAGTCATCATTACCAGGCGATCGGCTAAAAATAGAGCCTCATCAATATCATGGGTAATCATTAATACCGTGCAACGATTTTCATGCCAAATTTTTAACAATTCTTCCTGCAATTCTTCTTTTGTAATAGGATCTAATGCTCCAAAAGGTTCATCTAAGATTAAAACTTCAGGACGAATAGCTAAAGCGCGCGCAATGGAAACCCTTTGTTTCATCCCTCCAGAAATTTGAGTTGGTTTTTTCTCCATTGCTTCCGTCAAACCTACTAAAGCTAAATGTTCCCGCACGATCGCCCTTTTTTCTGCTTCAATTTTTTGGGGATAAACTGTATCTACTGCTAGATAAACATTTTCAAATACTGTCAGCCAGGGTAAAAGAGCATAATTTTGGAATACTACCATGCGATCGGGGCCAGGTTGAGTAATTTCTTTTCCTCGCAAATTTACTGAGCCAAAACTTGGTTGAGCAAAACCAGAAACCATATTTAATAAAGTTGATTTCCCACACCCAGAATGACCAATTAAACAAATAAATTCACCTTGAGCAATGGTTAAGTTTACATTTTGCAGAACAGTATAAGGGCCCTTAGGAGTAGGGTAAACTTTCGAGACATTATCAATAGTTAAAAAAGAGTCTAATTTTAATTGTTGTTCCATACGGTTTACCAATTTACGGTTAGTTGTTTGCATGACTTTTTCCTCCTAATTTAAGCAGCGATAAGGGTACGAGTATTAATTACAATTTCAGCGTAAGGCGCAAGGGGCTGAAGCCCCTTGTCTGTTATTTTTAAGCAGCAATAAGGGTACGAGTATCAAGAGTAATTTCAGCCATAGTAAAATCACTCTTAATTTTTAAATGATTGAGATAACTAATAGGATCTTCAGCATCAAAAAGAATACCATCAAAAAGTTTGATCGGTTCACGACGGTATTTAATATCAGTAATACCTAATTCCCGCGCCGCAGTACTAAAAACACTCACCCGACACACCCGTTCTAAAATTTCTACCCAGTTGCGTGGAAAAGGAATTTCACCCCAACGTGCCATTTGAGTCATCATCCAGAGGTGTTCTGTACGACTAGGACGGTTCATCCCCTCTCCAAAAAAACGATGGTGGGCATATTCCCGCATTGGAGTTTCAAGACTACAACTAATATTTTGAGGATCGCCCAGTTGGATATACTCTACATTGGTACTCAAATATTGACGACTGGCAAGGATCTGACAAATTTCCTGATGGTGGGCACTATCAGCACAATATTGACTCGCTTCTAATAAAGCCTTCACCAGAGCTACATGAGTATTGGGATACTTATTAGCCCAGTCTTCGCGAACACCTAACACCTTACCTGGGTGACCATTCCACACTTCTAAGTCGGTAGCGACAGTAAAACCTACTCCCTCCATCGCTGCGCGTAAATTCCAGGGTTCACCCACACAATAACCATCAATACTCCCCGCTTTTAAATCAGCCACCATTTGGGCGGGGGGAATGGTTTGTAAATGTACATCTCGATCTGGATCGATACCTCCTGCAGCCAACCAATAACGCAAGAGAATATTGTGCATGGAAGAAGGATGTACCATGCCAAAAGTGTGACGCTCGTCTGTAGATTCAAGTAACATCCTTGATAAAGCTTGAGCATTGTGGATGCCCTTGTCGTAAAATTTTTTGGCAAGGGTAATACCATTTCCATTCCTTGTCATAGTGAGGGCTGTAACTACAGGTAAAGGTTGTTCTTGATTGCCCCCTGCAGTTAACCAGGTTGGCATTCCCGCTGGCATTTGAGCAGCATCAAGATAACCTCCTGCAATACCATCCACAATGCCCCGCCAACTTGTCTCCCGCACTAAATTTACTTCATCTAAACCATGTTTAGCAAAAAAGCCTTTTTCCTGAGCAATAACCACAGGAGCGCAAGCAGTAAGGGGAACAAAACCAAGCTCTAAATTTACTTTTTCTAAGCCATGACGAGTAATTGCTTCTGTCTTTTTCGCCCGCAATTTTTTAATGCGTTTTTGTTGGTTAAGGAAGTAGATAATTTCACTGCGCAGACTGTAATAACTAGGATGGTTAACCACTTCCATCCGTTGACGAGGACGAGGAATATCTACTGTTAAAATACCGCCAATTTTTGATTTTGGACCATTAGTTAACATCACAATGCGATCGCTTAACAATACCGCTTCATCCACATCATGAGTAACCATTACCGCAGTGATTTGATAGCGATCGCATATTTGCATTAATTGTTCTTGTAAATTCCCCCTGGTGAGCGCATCCAATGCCCCAAAAGGTTCATCTAGAAGTAATAATTTAGGACGAATAGCCAAGGCTCGCCCAATAGCTACCCGTTGTCTCATTCCCCCTGATATTTGATTGGGATATTTATCTACTGCATGACGCAAACCCACTAAGTCTATGTGGTCTTCAATAATTTGTTTGCGTTCTTCGGCGGGATAACCACTCATTACTTCATCAACTGCTAAAGCAATATTTTGCCGCACAGTCAGCCAGGGTAATAAAGAATAATTTTGAAAAATTACCATTCTTTCTGGCCCTGGTTCTTTAACTTTTTTGCCTTCTAAACTAACAATTCCTTCTGTGGGTAAATCCAAACCTGCAATCATATTTAAAAGAGTAGATTTTCCACAGCCTGAATGTCCAATTAAAGAGATAAATTCACCTTTTTTTATTTCCAGATTTATTCCCTTGAGGGCTATATATTCCCCACCGCCACTGAGGGTAAAAACCTTATCAATATTATCTACTGCAACAAAAACAGACATTTTCTTTTTCCTCCGTTAAATATTGATTATTTCCTATAGCGAACCTAAATAAATCGTGAAGAGACAAGGGGCTTAAGCCCCTTGCCCAGGGGTGCTGATCTTGAGTCATAAGACAAGGGGCTTAAGCCCCTTGCCCAGGGGTGCTGATCTTGAGTCATAAGACAAGGGGCTTAAGCCCCTTGCCCAGGGGTGCTGATCTTGAGTCATAAGACAAGGGGCTTAAGCCCCTTGCCCAGGGGTGCTGATCTTGAGTCATAAGACAAGGGGCTTAAGCCCCTTGCCCAGGGGTACTGATCTTGAGTCATAAGACAAGGGGCTTAAGCCCCTTGCCCAGGGGTACTGATCTTGAGTCATAAGACAAGGGGCTTAAGCCCCTTGCCCAGGGGTACTGATCTTGAGTCATTGTCGTAAGAGATAAATCTTAAATCAATTCTGTAAAATACAATAGCTTTCAATTAATATTTTGCCGATTTTCCCAGAAGTTTTTCACTACTCTTTCGCCTTTTCCCTCATTTACTGGCCAGGTGCAATGAGTTTTTGGAGATAGGCGATCGCCCGATCTAAAATCAAACCAATTGCGCCAATATAGATAACTGCTAAGATGATTTCACTGATGTAATTTTGTTGGTAAGCATCCCAGATAAAAAAGCCAATTCCTACAATACCAGACATAACTATTTCAGCGGCAATAATTGCTAACCAAGCTAAACCGATACCAATTCTTAAACCAGTAAAAATGTAAGGCAAAGCTGAAGGAAGGAGGATTTTAAAGAAGAACTTTGTCTTAGACAACTGCAAAACTTTTTGGACATTGATATAGTCTTGAGGAATTTGTTTTACCCCTTCAGTGGTATTAATTAAAATTGGCCAAACAGAGGTAATAAAAATCACAAAAATTGCTGCTGGATGGTTTTGTTGAAGAGCAACCAATGCAATAGGAACCCATGCTAAAGGTGCAACCATACGCAAGAATTGAAAAATCGGATCCAAAGCTTTATCAAGAAAAGGTTGTGTTCCTACTAAAATACCAACACTAATACCAACAATAGCAGCTAAAGAATAACCTTGAGCTACTCGTCCCAAACTAGCCATAGTTTGCCAGAATAAACCCTTATCTAAACCACCGCGATCGTAGAAAGGATAAAGTAATAAAATGCGGGTGCGTTCATCAGTAAAAAGGCTACTAGGACCAGGTAAGCGCATACCAGGTAAATGAGATGTCATTTCCCATAAAAGTAGAAAACCAATAACACCAACTAGAGGAGGGATCAGGTCATTTTTATGCTTTTCCCACAATGCCAAAACAGGATTATTCTTAGTACCATTCTTGTTTAATTTTACTGTAGTTGTCATGATTTTTTTCCCTTTTTTAAATCAATTAAATTCTTTTGATTGTTAAGCTATTTAAATAGGCTTCAGGGTTATTTGGGTCAAAAGTTTTCCCATCAAAAAAGGTTTCAATTCCCCTAGAAGTACCCTCTGGAATATCTGCAGTAAAACCTGCTTCTGTTGCTGCTTCGCGCCATAAATCTTCCCGATTTACTTTGTCAATAATTTGTTGAACACTGTCAATATCTTTGAGATAACCTGGATGAAAACCCCAACGGATACTCTCAACTAAAAACCAAAGATCGTGACTTTTATAGGGATAAGAAACACTGCCTATATCATCTTTCCAATACAGGGGACCCTTTTTAAAATCATTAATAGCAGCTTGACCATCACCCATTTCATAAGAACCTGCAAAAGGAGGTTTAAGAATGTCTGCTGGTATATTGAAAAAGTTACGTCCAGAAACAATTGAGATTAATTCAGGACGATTATTTGGGTCATCACACCATTTTTGCGCCTCCATTAATCCTTTTAAAAGTGCTTTAGTTGCCTTCGGATTTTTGTCAACCCAGTCCGCACGAATGGCTAAATACTCTTCAGGATGAAACGGCCAAATTTGAGCAGTTAAAGCTGCCATGTGACCTATATCTTCACTAAGAATACGATAAGGCCAGGGATCTCCCGTACTAAAAGCATCCATCGTCCCATTGCGCATCCCTTGTACTGTTTCTGCTGGAGGTACTGCTAATAAGTCAATATCATTATCTGGATCTACTCCACCTGCAGCAAACCAATAGCGTATCCAAAAATCTTGGTTCACATTGGGGAATGTATGAGCTGCTTTAAATTTTCTGCCACTGTTACTCGGAAAACTTTTAATATAGTCCGCCGCATTGGTGATATCTAAGTGCAGTCCTTTACCAGCGTGCATTTTAGCGATCGCCACCCCATTCCCTTGAGTATTTAATTGAGCCAGGACATACATGGGCACTTTGTTCCCACTGGTAATAATACCTTCTGTAATCAGGTGCGGCATAGGCATTTGCCACTGTCCCCCATCAATACCTCCTCCTCCAGAACCAATTACCACATTATCCCTAGCTGATGCCCAGTTTGCTTGTTTAGAGACTTCTACCTCAGTCATGCCATATTTGGCAAAAAACCCTTTTTGGAAAGCAACAATCAGAGGGGCTGATTCCACAATGGGAATATAACCTAACTTGATTTTGGTTGTTTCTGGGGTCATTTCTGGGCTGAGAGCAATGGGAGAGGCTACGGGAGTTGACCCAGTTTGTCCTCCAGGTTCTGGTGGATTACCTAAGCAACCCTTGAGGAACACTGCTGCTAAAGCCGATGTTCCTGCTGTAGTTAAAAAGCGACGACGAGAAAAAGCAGACATTCAACCTCCTTGCAGTAACATAAAGCCAGTAATAGTCTTTTTTCTATGGAAAATGAAAAACGGTTGATAAAAATCTATATGTCTAATCTAGCACCCAAAAGTCAAAAATTGTCACTTTCTCAATTGATAATTTTTGATAGGGACTAAAATCTATGCTTATCAATCAAAAACACTTTAGATGACGCTTATACCATTATCCTAAAGTTGTGAGAGACAAGGGGCTTAAGCCCCTTGTCTCTTAAGAGCTAAAGTTGTGAAAGACAAGGGGCTTAAGCCCCTTGTCTCTTAAGTTATGACTTGATAACGATAGTGTTACTTGACTGGTTGTCGGTTAAAAGTCATTTCAGTGAGCACGTAGCATGAAGCAGTATCTTGACCTCTGCCTGAAGTCAGAGGCAAGAAAATAGGAGCCTCCTCTTAAAAGAGAAGGCTCCTATTTTTCTAGGTCAGGCGATCGCCAGCCTTTTCAGTGATCAGTGATCACTGATCACTGATCACTGATCTTTGATTATTTTTGGTATTTTAATTAACGCCACATCAACCTGATTTTCTGCTGGTTGTGTCAGTTCAACCCTAATTTCTGGCCCAAAGAATTTTTCTACTTTTTCCCGTTTTTCTTGCCAAGTTTCAAAAGAAATCAGTGGGGAATCAAATTCCATCACCAAAGTATAGTTACCTTCCACCTCGGTTTCCCGTAAACCAATTAATACAGGTCTTTCTTCATCTGTGGGGCTTAAACCCAAGCGTTGTAAGGATTCATCCAGATGAGCTTCTTGTCCGTAGCGATAGCGAGTGACATCTTTACGGATTTGATTTTGAGTTGATGTTGCCTGTTTTTCCCGTAATGTGATAATTTCTGGAGGTGTAGGGGAGCTATATGGTACTGGTTTCAGTTCCGATGCTTTGAGTGCAAGACCACCTAAAACCAGGGGAATGCCATAAAAGAAGCCAGCTAAATTCAGGGTAGCATTGTCAGTAGCATAAGCCACAAATCCCATAATTGTCAATGCCCCACCTACGATTAAACCTAATGTACCAAGAGAAGTTTTACCGAACATTTGAAGAAAATTATATTTAAGTCACAATATTTAATCTTTTCACCTACTATTTTCCTAGACATATGTGGACATATCTCCAGAAACCTACTTCTTCGGTGAATAAGCAGGATTTTTTGATTCACCCATTTCAATGTTTACTTGCATAGAAGGGAAATGTTCCGCCCATAACTCATGGGTTAGGATACCCTCTAGGGCTTTCATCCATTGAAAAAGTTGACTCCTTTGGATACAATGCTGCTTAATATATTTAGCAACTTTGCGCCAAGAACTCCAAAAATGCTTGTTGCAATCCTCTGGTTTTAACAAGCATTGGGGTATTTTTTCTGTTAACTTTAATGCCCGTCTGGCAATAGCCATCGCTGCGCTTGTGCCGCTATTTAATCCATATTTCCCCATGAATTTAATCATTCCAATAATAGAAGTAAATGCGGGATTTACTTTGATTAATTCAACACCATAGCGCTTACAACGTGACTCTAAGCTAGTCCTAAATAAAGCCGTACTGAGGTTAGATAGCATTTCATTATAGACTTTACTTTCCTCACTCATCAAAGCTTTTTTCTTGGAAAAATCTAAAGATTCTATTGCTATTGCACAGTTAAATCTTTCTGCTATATTAACAATTTTTACTACAACATCTCGCATTAAAGTTTGACGCTGACCAGTAGTTAGTCCAAGCCATTTAAAATCAAATTCTTCTATGTATCCTATATTTCCATCTGGTTTTACATAAGCGGCCGAAATACTATCCTTATTAAAATCTAGTCCAATACACCCATTTTTCCTGCTCTGAATTGTTGGTATTTCCTGAACATAAGTTGTTAAATGAATATACCAATTATCATTTTTATGCTCTCGTCTGAAAATTTGCGTAGTTATAGGTTTTAAGGTTTCTACTGCGTAATCTAAGGAAGATTTTCTGTACCGTCCATCTCTGTCTGAAAGATAAAAAGGTAATCTTAATTCTTTCCCGTATTTTGTTTGTAAATGGCGCGGTATCTGGATTTTTACCTGATAGTTTCCATTATCATCAAGTGGGGATATCTTTATCATAGTTCCCCCACCTACCTGACTCTTGCCTACACAATAAAATCTTCCTGAACGTTTCTTCCGCCAGTCTCCTAACCACTGCTCATGGTTATCGTAACTATTTTTCTCTAAATGATATTGTGCCTTAAATAGCTTTTTGCTACCAAAACAAATATGTAGTCGTTCACTAGAATCTAGCTTTTTTAAATCTTTTTTTAATCTATTTAATTTGAGGACTTTTTGCTTTAATCCTAATAACTTATTCCGAAATTTATCTTTGTCTTTAACATTATTAAATTCTTTCTTAAATTGTTTTTCAAGAGACTTTAGAATATTTTTACTGTTTTTTTCTTTAGCTTTAATTCTTTCTTTAAGCGCAGTAATATTATTTTGTTTAGCTGTTGTTAGCTGGTCATAAGTTTGTTTAGCTTCAGTTGCGATGCTATCTGCATACGCCCATTGGATATTAAACTCTTTCTGCAACCGCTTTTCTACTTCAGTTTCTGTTAAACCATGCTGCAACCAATTAATAGCAATACGGCGCATAGATTCATAAAGCTCACCTATTACCTCCAAAACTGGATGATAGGAGAGTTTCGCTTCTATACCTAGAAGTGCGCCGTGTTTCTTAACCATTAGTAACATTGGACACCTTTTTCTTTAGTTTAACACTGTTTTTTGCGGATTCGCCAAATTGTTTGCCAAATTCTTTTGTTCTCATATTTTTTTATTCTTAGACATTTGACCACTAATGTCCATCAAAGTCTAAGAAAATGCGCGGTAGCCATCAGCAGAAGCGGTCAATGTTGTCTATCTTAGAACTAGAGTTAAAGTTAAAACATGGATCAAACCACAATTAAACAACGGATTAAAGAAATAGAAAGTAAACGTGAGTCTTTGCTTAAGCTCTTAGAACAACCTAATTTAGGAACTTTACGCATTGATGTGGATTGTGCATTGGAAGAGTTAGATGAGTTAATTGAAGAGTGTCAGCTCACTTTTCCAGAGGATAAGTTAACAACATAATTAGGATTAACTTTTACCAGATTTGGTGCGTTACGGCTACTCCTAACGCACCATATAACTATGTACTAGATTCAATCCCTCTTTCTCGCAATTGTTGAATGAAAAATTCTTCTAAGGAAGCACGGGCAAGATTGAGGCTCATTAGTTTAGCATCCATTTCAGGTAGATGGGTGATAAACTCTTGAGGATCTCCTTTGAGTTGTCCATGCCAGCAGTCATCTTGTGGGGTGAGATGTTCGATCCAGGGTTGCAGTGTATCAAAATTGCCGCCTTTGACCACTACCTGATATGAGTCAGGAGTACCGATAATTTCATCTAGAGAACCCACACAGATTAACTCTCCACGAGCAAGGAGCGCAATGCGATCGCATATTTGTTCCACATCTGATAAAATATGGGAATTGAAAAAAATAGTCTTTCCCTGTTCTTTCAGAGAGAGAACAATTTGCCGTACCTGGTAACGTCCAAGAGGATCCAAACCTGACATAGGTTCATCTAAAAATACCACTTCTGGGTCATTAATCAAAGCTTGAGCCATTCCTACCCGTTGCACCATTCCTTTTGAATATTGACGCAGTTGCTTTTTTTTTGCGGCAGTTTTTGCCAGTCCTACTAATTCTAATAGTTGGGGAATGCGTTTTTGTTGCACTGATCTGGGTATTTGAAACAATCCTGCAGCAAATTCTAATAATTCCCAACCCGTGAGATAGTCATAGTAATAGGCATTTTCTGGAAGATAGCCAATGTATTGTTTAACTTGGCGATCGCCTATTGGTTTTCCCAATAAAACTGCCCTTCCTGATGTTGGGCGAATAATTCCTAAAAGTGTTTTGAGCAGAGTAGTTTTTCCTGCACCATTTGGTCCTAATAACCCAAAGGTTTCTCCTTTTTTTACAGTAAGATTACAATCTTTCAGGGAGGGAATTTTTTTATTCATCCAGAAACCTGTGCGGTAAATCTTTCCTAAATTCCAAGTTTGTACCACAGGCATTTCTTCTATTGATTCACTCCCTAAGTTAGCTACATCTGTCATTTTTATCTATTTATTTTAACCAGCGAGGGAACAATTTTTATATATTCTAACCATAAAGCAAGGAGTAATCATAGTGATTACTCCTTGCTTTTTAAAATTAAAGGAAAAGCCCTCTACTTATTCAACAATAATTTTACCTACCATACCTGCACCACGATGAGGTTCGCAGTAATAGGGATACTCACCTGGTTCATTAAAAGTGGTTTCATAAGATTCACCAGGAGAAAACAGCAACGCTTTGTGAGAAATGCTTTTTGCCATATCTGAAGACACTTTGCTGCCATCAAACACTGCATTATGAGGAGCCATCTTGTTATTTTCCCACTTTACTGTGTCACCTGATTTAATGGTCAGGGTTTCGGGAACAAACTTGAGCATTCCGTTATCTGCTCCCATTTTCACTGTATAAGTTTCAGCCGCAGCGGGTGCTACTAATGATACCCAGCTAGCAACGACTAACAAAATAGTGGACAGTAATAAACCTAGTTTTTTTGACATTTTTAGTTTCTTTGTGTAGTTTCTTTTTTTCTTTTTGCCCCATCAGGTTAATGCTGGGGTTAAATAGGGTGAGATGTCTCAAGTCGCCAACTTTTTACCCTATTAATCATCTTACTAGAAGTTTGACAGCCTGTCATTTGACACAGAAACTCAATTTTGCTGAAGATGGTTGATTATTTGTTTGAGAGGAGAACTGAATGAAAAGATTAATTTTAGTGTTATTGCTGGTTTTCGCTGTTGCCACATTTGGGTTTAATCGTCCAGCCTTTGCAGGTGATGCAGCTAAAGGGGCGAGTATTTTTGCCGCTAACTGTAATGCTTGTCATCTCGGCGGGAAAAATGTAGTTAATGCTACCAAAACCTTGAGTAAAGCTGATTTAGATAAATATGATATGGCATCTTTAGAAGCGATTAAAACTCAAATTACCAAAGGGAAAAACGCTATGCCAGCTTTTGCTGGGCGTTTAACCGATGAACAAATCGATGATGTAGCAGCCTATGTACTCGCTCAAGCAGAAAAAGGCTGGAAGTAGTCATTTTTGAATTTTCATAAGACTAAAAAAATCTCCGATTTCTTTTTTTTGATTTCGGAGATTTTTGCGTTATTGTAACTAATAATGAGTATCACAGGTAAATTTTTATGGACAAAGGTAAAATAGTCGCTATCATCACTGGTGCAATTTCTATTTTTCTAGCTGTTGCCTATTTAATTATGGTACAAATACTAGATTTCAGAGGGGAGATGATTCCCGCACCCATTAGTATTTTATGGTAATAGAGAAAAGGTAACTCTCATTCAGCTAAAAATCTCTCTAGAAAAAAAGAAGATTAAAATAAATAGGGTTAAAAATGTTGCATCATTGCTCAAGTCGATGATGCTAACCTGCATGGAGGATATTAAAGTAGAGGGAGCTTGAATGGGAACTATTAGATTAATGCACGCTAAACTGCATCGAGTGACGGTGACAGAAGCAAATGTAAATTATATAGGCAGTATCACTATTGATCAAGATTTATTAGAAAAAGTAGGCATTTTACCTTTAGAAGAAGTGGATATTGTCAACCTCAATAATGGTAAACGATGGTCAACTTATGCGCTTCCAGGAAAAAGAGGTACAGGTGAAATTTGTCCCAATGGAGGGGCAGCACTTTTGTGTAAACCAGGAGATTTGTTGATTATTTACGCCTATGAAGAACGCGATCGCGCTGATGTTTTCCTCAACGGACATTCAGCCCGTGTGATGGTTGCGGATGAAAACAATAGAATGAAAGAGTTTTTCTTGCAAACTCTCACCTCAAATGAAGGTCAGATAGAATTTCATTCCGAGTCCTTCCAACCAATATGTAGTGTTTAATCCTAAAAATTAAATAACAGGTAATATACCAAGCGGTAGGCGCGCGCTTGGTATTAGTAATAATACTAATCTAAAGATAGAGTTGAGGTTATGTTATTATCCCAACAACTCCAACATGCGCGCAGCCAGACTTTTACCACTGATAAATGCTGCTTCAACTCTTCCTTTAATACACCAATCACCACAAGCAGCTAACTGGAGATTTTCATCTAATAAATAATTCTTAAATGCAGGGTTTGCTGTATCTGCATATCGCCAACGATGAGTAGTAAGATAACCAATATTTTTTAACTCAATTCCCGTTACTTTGGTAAACTCTTTTAACAGTAAATTCTGAATTTTTACTACATCTTCTTCTAAATGCTCTTCTGCCCAATTATTAGTACTTTGAATAACAAGGGAATGAGATTTTTTACTTCTTCCTGGTTTATGGGTATCATAGGCAATCCAACCAATAGGAGAATTTAATACTATAGCACCTTGCCAATTAAGATCTGGTTGAGTTATTAAACCCACCATCACACAATAACAACCTAACATTTTCACTTGTTGTAAGGTGTGGTATTCACTAAAATTATGGGGCATAATTTTGAGGGTTTGGGGTGCAGGGGCAGTGCTGATAACCCAGTCAAAATCAGGGATATTTTTCCCATCAGTTGTGATTAATTCCCATTTGTTATTAATCTGGTTCAAATCAGCAATTTGTATTTGTAAATTAATGGGTAAATCTGCTGCTAAAATTTTACCTAAACTATTCATTTTTGGGGTAGCAACATATGGAGGTTGGGAGTCTTGGTATTCAACTTGTTTTCCTCCATCCAATACAATCATTTTAGGTTCCCATAAGCTAATACTTCCTTCTGTAAGATAGGGGGCAAGAAAATCTTGAAATTCTGAGGTTTTTGCTGTAAAGTATTGCGCACCGTGATCAAACTGGTAGGGAGGAGCCGAGCGTGTAGACATTCGCCCACTTACACCACGAGATTTTTCATAAATAGTTATGTTGGCGATATTTTTTAATGCTTGTGCAACTATTAACCCAGCTATTCCTGCGCCAATAATTGCTATAGATGGTTTTGTCATAGTATGTGGTTAGTTGTGGCTTTTGATCGCCTTTAGTTATTTTATTCAAATCTTATCTGATTTTTGTTTAATTAGCTTTTAAGTATAACATACTTAAAAGGGAAATCAAAAATTTCTACAAATTTATAGTTGGAACCATATAGCATTTCCATAAGAATTGTGAAAATCAAAAATCAAATCAGAGGACTTTTTTCTATAATACCGATTTTCTAAATACCTAAGAAAGATAGAGCGTTTTAATTTGATCGCGATATTGAGCTGCTTTTTCAAAGTCTAAATTTTTGGCAGCTTCTTGCATTTTTCTGGTTAATTCTTCAATTAATTCTGACAACTGATCCAATGGTAAATCATCTTCTTGTTGCTTTAATATTTCTATTTCTTTCTGATTCAATTTTCGGGAAATCTTCAAAAAAGAAAGAATAGGATTAGTAGATTTTTTCACAATGGGTTGAGGAGTAATATTGTGGGTTTGATTATATTCTAATTGAATTTTTCGCCGTCTGTTAGTTTCTTCTATAGCTTTTGCCATACTATCTGTGAGGTTATCTGCATATAATATAGCTTGTCCTTGCACATGACGAGCCGCTCTACCAATAGTTTGAATTAAAGAGCGTTCTGCGCGCAAAAATCCTTCTTTATCTGCATCCATAATAGCCACTAAAGATACCTCTGGTAAATCCAAACCTTCCCTTAATAAATTTACCCCAACTATCACATCAAAATCCCCTTCTCTTAACCCTTGAATAATTTCAATGCGCTCAATTGATTGAATTTCAGAATGGAGGTATTGTACCTTAATTTCCCGCTCTTGTAAATATTGTGTCAAATCTTCTGCCATCCGTTTAGTTAAGGTTGTGATCAATACCCTTTCTTTACGTTTAACTCGTTGTTTTATTTCTCCTAATAAGTCATCAATTTGTCCAGTTGTTGGACGGACAAATATTTCTGGATCTACCACTCCAGTAGGGCGAATTATTTGTTGAATAACTTGCCCTTTTGATTGTTCAATTTCCCAATCTCCAGGGGTAGCAGAAACAAAAATACATTGATTGACTTTCCCCCAAAATTCCTCTGCTTTTAGAGGGCGATTATCTGCAGCACTGGGAAGACGAAAACCATAATCAATTAACACTTTTTTTCTTGAAGCATCCCCATTATACATCCCTCGAATTTGGGGCACTGTTACATGGGATTCATCTATTACTAATAACCAATCTTTGGGAAAATAATCTATTAAACATTCTGGTGGTTGACCTGGTTTTCTTTGAGCTAAATGACGAGAATAGTTTTCTATTCCTTGAGTGTATCCTATGTTTTCTAACATTTCTAAATCATATTTTGTCCGCTGTTCCAGTCTTTGTGCTTCTACTAATTTACTAGCTTTTTCTAATTCTTCTAACCTGGCTTTTAATTCTGATTTAATTGCTGCACAAGCTGTTTGTAATTGGTCTTTTGGCGTAACAAAATGACTGGCGGGATAAATATTAATTTGCTCCAAAGTTTCGAGAATTTCTCCTGTTACTGGGTTAAGATAATGAATTGTTTCTATTTCATCGCCAAAAAATTCTACTCTGATGATTCTATCTTCGTAAGCGGGAACTATTTCTAGTATGTCTCCTCTTACTTGAAAGTTTCCCCGACTTAAATTTACATCATTACGCGCATATTGGATTGCTGCTAAATCCCGTAATAATTGACGTTGTTCTTTTTCTTTTCCTATTTTTAAAGTAATGGCAGATTTAAGATATTCTGAGGGAATACCTAAACCATAAATACAGCTAATAGATGCTACTACAATCACGTCTCGACGTTCAAAAAGCGATCGCGTGGCTGAGTGACGCAACATATCAATTTCATCGTTAATAGAGGCACTTTTTTCGATGTAAGTATCAGTTACTGGAATGTAAGCTTCTGGTTGATAATAGTTGTAATAACTGATAAAGTACTCTACCGCGTTATTGGGGAAAAATTCCCGTAATTCATTACATAATTGAGCTGCAAGAGTTTTATTATGGGCGAGAATTAAAGTGGGTCTGCCAATTTTCTGTAGTACAGCAGCTATTGAGAAAGTTTTGCCAGTACCAGTGGCACCCAATAAGGTTTGAAAACGATTACCAGCTTGGAGAGAAGTTACCAGTTTGGCGATCGCCTCTGGTTGATCTCCTGTGGGTTGAAAAGGTGCCGCTAAATGAAATTTGCTCATAAAATCTTGATTTTTTGCCAAAAATTTGAGTTAAACAGCTTTAAACTAGAGAGCAAGACTTAATGTTATAGCAAAGAAAGAGATAGTTAGGACTATTGAAAATCGACGCCCATCCCATTATGGTGGTGTTAGCTAAATAGTGAAATTTAGGCGTTTCTAACATTGACAAAAAGGTCATTGAGTGCAATCCCTCAGGACAGTTACAATGTCCTAACCAACTCTTTCACTGCTATATAATTAGAAAAATTTAACAATCAAAATTAAAATTTATCCAATATACAAGCAAAAATTTAAGTAATGAAGAGTTGAAACTCTTAACATTTAAAAAAGAAGAAAAAAAAAATCACGTTTTAAATAATCAAAAAAAGGAAGAACCAATAAATTAATTATAAAAGACCAAGTTGTGTTAATATTATTTTATTTTCGAGAGGATAAAACATGTTTTCATTAAAGAATATGGATTAAATAAATATCTCTAGAAAAAAAATATAACACAAGAGAAAAATATTTAAATCAAATTGAATATCTTCAAGAAAGGTTAAAAATTCAATGAATTAAATTATTAAAAGGATAAATTAAACAAACAAAAAAACATTATGATAATGGTAAAAAAAACAGACAATTAAAACTCAAATAGTTATAGATAAAATAACTAAGCTAATCATCTGTATCTACCAGGAAAAAGAAGGAAGATCGGGAAAAGAAAAATGGAGCCTTTCACAACTAGATAAATAATTTTAATTAAGGGTAAAGGAAGTTATTTTTCCTTAATACTTTCCGAGAAAGAATTATTATTCAGTATCTAAAAAGAAATTAAGAAGTGAGAGGAAGTGGGCTTTCTTTTCTCTAAATTAAACATCAGAGTATATAGCATTTTTTTGAGTATTAAAGTACGGTTTTTGGGGGCGGATCCCTTTATCAAACAAGGAAAACTGTTCCTTAATTTTCAAGTTTATACACTAATGATGTTTGACTAATAAGTAATTTTAATCGTCCTTTGAGGAATAAAAACGCTCAAACCAACCTTGTCGCCAAAAGAAAAAGATTAAAGAACAAGCGATCGCCGCCATCACTCCTAAACAAATAAAATAACCCCACTCCCAGGTTAGTTCTGGCATATTTTCAAAGTTCATCCCATAGACTCCTGCAATAAAGGTGAGAGGAATAAAAATGGTGGACATGATAGTTAAAAAGTTGATCACTTCATTCATTTTATTGCTCATGGAAGACATATAAACATCCATTAAACTAGATGCTAGTTCGCGGTAAGTTTCGAGAATATCTAATAGTTGAATTACATGATCGTAACAATCTCGAAAATAGATATGCACATCTGAATCTATTAAATCACTTCCCCCACGAATTAAAATATCAATCACACTACGCAAAGGCCAAATTGCTCTTCGTAATGCCAATAGTTCTCTCCTAACTTCATGAATTTCTTCTAAAATCTCTCGGTTGGGTTTAAGAACCACTCGATCTTCTAATTCTTCGATGCGTTCGCCGTAATCTTCAAGCACAGGAAAATAACCATCAATTATTGCATCTAATAATAAATAAGTGAGATAATCAACCCCAGATTGTCTAACTTTTCCTGTGTTGTTGCGGATGCGATCGCGCACTGTTTCAAAACTATCTCTAGTTGGTTCTTCTTGAAAAGTGAGCAGGTATTTTTTCCCTAGTACAAAACTAACTTGTTCCACCTCGAACCCTTCGTTATTGGGTTTAGGGAATACCATTTGAGCAATAACTATCACTAGATTCTCATATTGTTCTACTTTTGGTCGCTGAGGAACATTGACCACATCTTCTAATAACAAAGGATGGAGTTTAAACACTTCTCCAATTTGTTTTAATATTTCTTCTGAACCCAAATTTTGCACATCCACCCAAGAAATTGATTCTGTTTCTAAATAGGGAATACATTCTTCTGGGGTAAGATTTCTTTTTCTGATTGCTCGCTCTGGTGTATAGTCAATTAATACAATTTCCGAGGGTTGCGCTTCTGGATCAATACTTAGTGTCCCAGGTTCGCTTCCAGGTTCGTCATAGAAGTAGTCAAAATAATCATATTCTTCTTCTTCTTCTTCTAAATTATTTTTGAGCCTTAATTCGGCGTTTGCAGGACGATATTGAGTCATGGGTTAGTCTTGATAATAGATTTTACTGTGATTTTAATCTTTACCGTTCTTTGAGGATGGGGCAATTATTTTTTTTGGAAAAATCTTTTTTTTCACTCTTTGATTTATTTTAATGCTGGTTTTTTTTGAGTACGTTGGTGCTATGCAATTTTAACACATATTTATTTACTTGACAATCAAGATTTTTTGTAATTTTCCCTCTTAGCCATTAAATTATGCTATTATTAGACATAAGTTAAACTTAACCTAAGATTGTTTGAAAGTCAAGAAAAATGTTTTGTTTTAGTTAAACTAACAATTAGTTAAAAATAATAATTGGGAATAAAGATATGAGTAAACTACAGCTAAAAGTGCCAACAGAAACCTGGGTAACAGCAACTTGGGATGAATATCGGGAAATAATCGAAGCTCCAGAATATACTAAAGCTAAGTGTTATTATAACCAAGGGAAATTAAGAATAGAAATGTCACCAGTAGGAAATGACCACTCCAGAGATCACTCAATTATTATCTATGCTATTATTTTGTTTGCCAATATCAAAGGCATTGACTTGAATGGGCATGATAATTGTACTTATAGAAAATCTGGATATAAAGAGGTACAACCAGATGCCTCATTTTATATTGGAGAAAATGCAAATGCTATTCCTTGGGGAACAAAAATAATTGACTTAAATAAGTATCCTGCGCCTAATTTAGTCATAGAAGTAAGCAATACTTCTCTAGCAGATGATAAGGGAGAAAAACGGCTTTTATATGAAGATTTAAGCGTAGGAGAATATTGGATAGTTGATGTACCAAATGTACAAATAATTGCTTTAGCTATGGAAAATGGTGGTAGTAGAAGAATTAGAGAATCTAACTTATTACCAGGGTTAAAAATGGAGGTTTTAGAAACAGCTTTGCGGCGCAGTCGAGAAACAAATCATGGTAAAGTAGGAGCTTGGTTATTAAATAAGTTTCAGAATTAATTCAAAGTATTAATCCTCTTTCTTCATTATTCATCATTCATTATTCATCATTCATCATTCATTATTCATCATTCATTATTCATCATTCATCATTCATCATTCATCATTCATTATTCATTATTCATTATTCCTTCCACCACTAACCAGTTTCCCCCATAATTTAAATCTCCCCAAACTTCAATTAATTTTCCTGTTGGATAATCTAACAATTGCTCATTTACTTGTGGATTTAAAGTAATTAATTGCCAGGGTTGTTGCTCAATGATGATACTATAATCCTGATAATTATTTCTCAGAAAAATCCCTTGATAAAAATTATAATTATGCTCAATAAAATCAATGTTTTTACATGGACAATTACCATCAAAAGGATAAGCATCAGGGTTATTTAAATAGTAAAGTTGCCAAAATAACCAATCAGGATGTTGGGGCGGTAAATTGAATAAAGGTATGATTGCAGCAGGAGCAAAACTATCAGTTAATAAGGCTTCTTGTAACTTTCTCACATCTAATTCTCTGGGTTGACAATTGAATTTTACACACAATGCTGCTGCCATTCCTGCAGCTTGTCCAATATTCATTACAACAGGCTGTAATCTTGTGCAACCATTGGCAATATGGGAAACAGAAATGTTTTTTTCACAAGCAATAAATCCTTCTATTGATGAGGGAATTAAGCTATGATAGGGAATAGTAAAAGGTGTCCCTGTGCAACGTCCACCCCAACGTATTGATTTGGATTTTAAGGGAAATTGGATGTTAGGATAGTGGTGATCGTTGGGGTAATTACCAATAGCAATTGTGTCTATTTTTAGGGGTGCAGTTGTTATAGAAGATGAAGTAATAAAGGTATTGCTGCTAACCGAATTTACAGGAATTATATCATTTTCTGTGATGGTTGTTTCTCCTTGAATGCGGCGACTTTCTCGATAATAAGGATGGAGTGCAAAAGCGCTGTTATCGGGGAATATATTCTGGGCTAAACCGTATCTTCTTCCTAGTTCATTTTGAATGAAATAAGCGAACCCTTGACTATGATAATATGCTTCTTGGAGCAATTCTTTTTTTGCTGTTTCTGATTCAATTAAACGGTTGAGGTTGACTCCATAATCATTGCCAAAAATAGGCCAGTTAAGCATAAATAAATTAGCTGGCAGTCTGCCATAATTTAAGAATTTTTCTGAGCCATAATTATCCCAAGCACCAGTAAAATTTTCTGGATTATAATTAGGTGGTAGGGGAATTTTAGGGGCAACTCCATCTTTTCCATAGTCTTGTAAAATAACTACCCAGGTGGGAGCTTGTACGGGATATTTAGTTGTGAATTGATTAAAACTTTCAGGTGCACTGGGCTCATTAAATTCTTTTTTCAATTCCCAACCCCAACGGTAAGGTATTTCTGCTAATGGTAATAAATCTCCTAATTCTGTCCCATCTAAAGTGATTTTTGCTTTAATTACAAAATCAGCAAATTTTACCCCAATAACTCGATGATTTTGGCGCAAAACTTCTAGAGGAGTTTGATTTTTTATCCAATGTAAATTAGATAACTCTTGCACCCAGTCAGCAAGTATCTCTGCACCAGTGCGGGGATGGTAAGTATAGATACTTACCCAGCCATTATTTAATCCCCCTGGTTGTCTTTCTTGTAAAGAGCGCAAAAAAGCACCCCAGATCCCTGTTTGAAAAGCAACTAATTCATTACCATCTGGAGCTACAACCCCTGCTGAAGTCAACATTCCTCCTAACCTGGGTACCTCACTCACTATGATAGTATCAACCCCGCAACGGGCTGCTTGAAGAGCTGCAGCTGTTCCCCCAGTACCACCGCCCACAACCAATATATCTGTTTCTAAATATTCCATAAAAAATCTTTTACGAGGAATGGGTGGGTTTTGAAATAAAAATTCTGGGTTTTCAGATTAGGTTATCCTTAAACCCGCCCCTACATTTTTTAAAATTTTACCCTCATTCAGGATACAATTTTTACAAAAGAGAGAGACAAATCTCTTAATTTTTTTTTAACCTTACAGAGGAGAACACTAAATGAGCGAACCAGTAATTGCAGATAAAAAACCAGTGGTTATGGAATTGGAACCAGGCAAGTATTTTTGGTGTAGTTGTGGGCAATCTAAAGGTCAACCTTTTTGTGATGGTTCCCATAAAGGTACTGATTTTACACCCCTAGCTTTTGAGGTGGCTGAAAAGAAAAAAGCTGCTCTGTGTTTGTGTAAGAAAACAAACAAGTCACCTTTCTGTGATGGAACCCATGCTAAACTGTAATTAAATTATTAATTAGTTGTTAGTGGTTGATTTTAATTAACCACTAACCCTGTGCATTTTAATTAACAGTTTGAATCAATCTAAGCAGATTAACTGTTAAAATAAATTAAATAAAATTAATAAAAATATAGATAAATAAAATAAAATTAGTCAAGATAAATGGATTATAATAGCAAAATGAACTAAAAAAAGGAGCAAAAAAAATGGGAATCGCTACAGTAAACCCAGCAACAGGAGAAACAGTAAAAACATTTACAGCTTTGACAGATGAGGAAATAGAGGGAAAATTAGCTAAGAGTGCGTCTACTTTTAAGTCATACCGTAAAATTCCCTTGCAACAAAAAAGTGAATGGTTGATCAAAGCAGCAGAAATATTAGAAAGGGATGCTCAAAAGTTAGGGGAAATAATGACTATAGAAATGGGTAAACCCATAACCAGCGCCATCGCTGAAGTGAAAAAATGCGCCCAGGGTTGTCGTTTTTATGCAGAAAATGGAGCGGCATTTTTAGCAGATGTACCCGCACAAACTGATGCAAGTAAAAGTTTTGTCCGTTATCAACCTTTGGGTGTAATTCTAGCAGTAATGCCCTGGAATTATCCCCTCTGGCAGGTATTTCGCTTTGCAGCACCAGCACTGATGGCAGGAAATGTGGGATTATTGAAACACGCATCTAATGTACCTCAATGCGCCCTCGCAGTGGAAGCAATTTTGACAGAAGCTGGTTTCCCTGCAGGAGCATTTCAAACCTTGTTGGTAGGAAGCGTGAGTGTGCACAACATCCTCAAAGATGAACGAGTAAAAGCAGCAACCCTCACAGGAAGTGAATTTGCAGGAGCTAGTTTAGCCGCTACTGCGGGGCGAGAAATTAAAAAAACTGTGTTGGAGTTGGGAGGAAGTGATCCTTTTATTATCCTCGAAAGTGCTGATTTAGCAGCGGCTGCAGCATCAGGAGTGACAGCAAGAATGCTTAACAATGGTCAATCTTGTATTGCAGCTAAACGATTTATTGTGGTAGACCAAGTAGCCGATAAGTTTGAAAACCTACTTTTAGAGAAATTTAAAGCATTAAAAGTGGGGGATCCAATGGCAGAAGATACAGATATAGGACCATTAGCAACTCAAGACATTTTAACAGAGTTAGATGAACAAGTACAAAAGACAGTAAAAATGGGAGCAAAAGTTTTAATTGGAGGGAAACCATTAGGAGGTAAAGGTAATTTTTATCCCCCCACAATTTTGACTAATATTCCCCCAGACTCTCCAGGTGCAAAAGATGAATTTTTTGGACCAGTGGCGCTATTTTTCAGAGTAGCAAATATAGATGAGGCGATCGCCTTAGCTAATGATAGTCCTTTTGGACTTGGTGCCAGTGCTTGGACAAATATAGAAGCAGAAAAAGAGCGATTAATTGATGAATTAGAAGCAGGAGCAGTATTTATTAATGGTTTAGTTAAATCCGATCCTCGTCTTCCTTTTGGGGGAATAAAGCGATCGGGTTATGGACGAGAATTAGCCAAAGAAGGAATGCACGAATTTCTCAATATTAAGACAGTTTGGGTTAAATAATAATTCCCTAGTTTTGATGTAGGGGCGGGTTTAGGGACAAAACATGAAACCAAACAAGTATCTCTAAATCAAAACCCGCCCCTTTAATATAATTCCCTAGTTTTGATGTAGGGGCGGGTTTAGGGACAAAACATGAAACCAAACAAGTATCTCTAAATCAAAACCCGCCCCTTTTACAGTTTTTAAAAAATCCAAAAATAATCAAGGCAAAAATTCAGAATCAAATAATTGTTCAGGAGTATAAGAACACTTTTCAGGAAAAATATTAGAAGACAGTTCACTTTTTTTAATTGCATGTTTTCTAGCTTTAGGATAAATCTCGTCAATTGCTTGCAATGAATAATTATACAAAGTTTTCGACTCGAATAATAATTCTAATTCAAAGCGAAAATTATCAATTTCATTTTGCCAACCTTTACCACAACTTTCTCTTTCTGATTCCCAATATTGATAGAGCAATAAATTAATTAATAATTGTCTTAAATAACTAGCTACTTTGCGTCTTTGTTCATTCCCCAACGTTAAAATTTCCTCCTTTAAGTGTTCCCAGTCAAGCTCATCAATATCTTTTTTTAGTAACTTTTGATAAGTCTCTTGTAACCATAAATAATAATCTTGTTCATAAAGGTCACAGATGTTTGTCTTGTTCACTAAATCATCTCCGCAATTGTTTGGTAAATTTTAAGCAAAAATTCCAACTTCTAATTTAACAAAATTTTGATTACAGCACATATTTACTAATTGGTTTTAACCAACCCTTTTGTCTTATTAATCCTTGCAAAATGAACTGGATCGGCGCAAAAAGTCCCATTGAGCAAGAAATAGACCTTTTGCGAGAAGTAGTGTTAACCCCCCTAACCCCCCCCTTATTAAGGGGGGGAAAATTACCAAAAAACAGACATTTCCCCCCCTTAATAAGGGGGGGTTAGGGGGGGTTTAAGGGGGGGTCGCAACAGGTCTAATGTAAAGAATTGTGAAGGGATAAAAACAAGAAAAAAGCTTAAATATGGGACTTAAACGCTTAAAAAGAGCTTTATTTAACTATATAAGCCTGATTTTAGTCAATGGGCAAAATGTATCGAAATATACCATTATTAAGCAGAAGGGGAGCTCATGGCACTAGCTTAAAGGAAAAGCAAACAAGAACACACCTAACCCGAAAATAAGCCTATATTGGAAGAGAGTATTAAAAGCGTTTGCGCCCTACAAAATATTTGAATAACTCTTGGGAGGATATACATGGGGGAAATAACCACAGCAGAATTACTAATCCAATGTTTAGAAAATGAAGGAGTAGAATACGTTTTCGGACTACCAGGGGAAGAAAACCTACACATTTTAGAAGCATTAAAAACCTCTTCGATTCAATTTATCACCACCAGACATGAACAGGGTGCAGCTTTTATGGCGGATGTTTACGGACGTTTGACAGGAAAAGCTGGGGTATGTCTTTCCACCCTCGGTCCAGGTGCAACCAATTTAATGACAGGAGTTGCAGATGCTAACCTAGATGGAGCACCACTCGTAGCTATTACAGGACAAGTAGGTACCGATCGGATGCACATTGAGTCTCATCAATACCTAGACTTAGTAGCAATGTTTGCACCTGTTACCAAATGGAACAAGCAAATAGTTCGTCCTGGAATCACTCCAGAAGTAGTGCGTAAAGCATTTAAAATTGCCCAAAAAGAAAAACCAGGAGCGGTACACATTGACCTACCAGAAAATATAGCCGCTATGCCAGTAGTAGGTAAACCACTCAAAAAAGACAGTAGAGAAAAAACTGCAGCCACTTTTCGGAGTATTAATCAAGCAGCAACAGCCATTTCTAAAGCGAAAAATCCTTTAATTCTAGTAGGAAATGGTGCAATTCGTGCAAATGCAAGTGAAGCATTAACCGAATTTGCCACTAAGTTGAATATTCCTGTGGCGAATACTTTCATGGGAAAAGGAGTTATTCCCTATACCCATCCCCTCGCCCTATGGTCAGTAGGGCTACAACAGCGTGACTTAATTAGTTGTGCTTTTGACCAAACTGACCTAGTAATTGCGGTAGGTTACGATTTAATAGAATATGGTCCAAAAAGGTGGAACCCTCAAGGAAATATCCCCATTATTCATATCAGCCTGACTTCAGCAGAAATTGATAGTAGTTATATTCCTGAAATCGAAGTAATAGGAGATGTTGCTGCATCCCTGTTAGATATCTTGAAACAAGCAGATCGTCAGGGAAAACCAACCCCAGCAGCAGCACAATTACGCTCTGTTATTCGGGAAGATTATGAACAATATGCCAATGATGATGGTTTCCCTATCAAACCCCAAAAACTAATTTATGACCTGCGTCAGGTGATGGGACCAGAAGATATTGTCATTTCTGATGTAGGAGCCCACAAAATGTGGATGGCCCGCCATTACCATTGTGATACTCCAAATACTTGTCTCATTTCTAATGGTTTTGCAGCTATGGGAATAGCTATTCCAGGGGCGATCGCCGCTAAACTGGTTTATCCAGATAGAAAAGTGGTAGCTGTCACAGGGGATGGAGGTTTTATGATGAACTCTCAGGAGTTAGAAACCGCCCTGCGCGTAGGAACACCCTTTGTTACCCTAATCTTCAACGATAATGGCTATGGGTTGATAGAATGGAAACAAATTAACCAATTTGGTGAATCTGCCTTTATTAAATTTGGTAACCCCGATTTTGTGAAATTTGCTGAAAGTATGGGGTTAAAAGGGTATCGTGTAGAGTCTGCAGCAGATTTAATTCCTACCCTAAAAACTGCCTTAGAGCAAGATGTACCAGCAGTAATTGACTGTCCAGTTGATTATGGTGAAAACCTCCGCCTCTCCCAAAAATCAGGGGATTTAAGTTGTTTTATTTAACTTAATCAATTTTAATCAAAAAGCTTTGAAAGTGGTAACTGCTTAATTTATAATTTTTAAGTATGCTTTCAAAGCTTTTTGCTCTCAGTAACTTTCCTGAAAGTAATTCAACATTTGAAATTACTCTAGTTATAAATCAGGAAATTATAACTGAGAGTAACTCAAGGATTTTGGGTAGAAAACACAAATGAATGATATCTTACACCAAGCATCCGCTCAAATGTTTAAGGAAGTTATCCTCAGACTATACAGTGATGATGAAAATGTCAGAATTGCAGCAATTCCAGAAATTTTAAAACATGGTAAAATCGGCAAAGATTTAGTTATTAAAATCATCGAAACTGAACAAGGAACAATAATAGAAACAGCTTTTGATTGTTTGCTTAATGTTCTCAATGAAGACCTGGAAAAATTAAATCAGGAACGAAAAGAAGCAGAAGAAAGGTTAGCCAAAGAAGAACAAGAAATAGAAGCAGAAAGTAAGAGATTAGCCGCAGAATATAATAAATTAGCCGCAGAATCTCAAAAACTAGAAGCCAAACGAGAAAAATGGCTAGAAGCTAAACAAACAGAAACCAAACTAGAATTACAAAGACTCTTGCAACAACAAAAAATTGAAGAAAAAATCGAATATTTATATCAACAAGATAACATCAAAGTAATAGATAAAGTAGAAGGAGAAAGAGTAAAAGAAAAAATTAAACAACAAATCAAAGAAATATATTCTTGGGTAGAAGAAAATAATCATGAAATCGAAGCAGAAATTAAGGAATTAATCGAAGAAGATAATCTGGTTTTAGATACTTGGAAACGACTGCAAAAAATAATAGCAGAAAAACTTGGAGTTGATATAAGTGAATGTACCTTAGATAGTATTCCAGGCGAACATTTAGGAGCAAGAGATGAAGGAGACGAAATAAAATTAGCCTTAGCCATAGAAGATGAATTTGGTATAGAAAAAATCTCAGAAATGTTCTATTTAAGAATGTCAAAACTGGTGATTATTCTTATTTACCTACTCCATACATTAGTTAAACAAAAAAAAGGAAATTTAAAATCAGTCTATCTTTTATGAAAATTGTCACCTGGAATGTTAACTCAATTCGTACTCGTCAACAACAAGTAATTCAATGGTTAGAAAATAACCCTATAGATGTTCTTTGTTTACAAGAAACTAAAGTAATAGATAAAGATTTCCCTACAACTCCTTTTCAGGAAATTGGTTATCATACCTATATTTTTGGGCAAAAAGCTTATAACGGAGTAGCCATATTTAGTCGTCAAGAATTAAAAAATATTACCAATGGATTTACTCCCATTGTTGGTGAGTCATTAGCAGGGAATTTTGATGAGCAAAAACGGGTGATAACTGGGGTAATAAATAATATCAGAATAGTTAACCTTTATGTTCCTAATGGCTCTGCTCTTGATAGTGATAAATATGATTATAAACTCCGTTGGTTGCAAGTTTTGCGGGAATATTTACAAATTTTACGCGCTCAACAACCAGGAGAAATGTGTGTCTGTGGCGATTTTAATATTGCTTTAGAAGATCTAGATATTTATAACCCTCAAGGGAAAGAAAAACATATTATGTCATCCCCCCCAGAGCGTCAAGCTTTACAAGAAATATTAGCTCTTGGTTTAAAAGATGCTTTCCGCAAGTTTACCACTGAGGGCGGTCATTTCACTTGGTGGGATTATCGCTCAGGTGCTTTTTCTCGTAACCGAGGTTGGCGGATCGATCATCATTATTTAACTCCACAACTTTATGATCTTGCAGTTAGTTGCAAGATTGATCTTGAACCCAGAAAACAAGCAAAACCCAGCGATCATGCTCCTGTCATTGTTGAGTTTTAGCTACACTTCCCCTACTTGATCTGGTTTTGAGCATCATGTTGCTATGGTGGTTATAGCCAACGACAGAAAACAATTATTGGACAAAAAAAAGAAAGTATGAAGACTAGAGACAACTAGATTGCTGCAAGCAAGAATCGATAATTATTGGATTAAAATGGAAGAACGCAAAAGTGGGGAAAAAGAAATCACAGAAAAAGCGATCGCCCCATCACAAAAGGAATAAGTCATGAACATGAACAAAAAAATACCAGCCTTAATCATAGGAACAACAACAATAGCAGTAGCAACCATAGGACTGAAAATATATCAAAGTCCATCAATAGCGCAAGAACAGCCAGCAATTGAAAAAAACAGCACAGAAGAACTACCAGATCAAGTAATTTGGAGTTCAGAATCCCAAGCAGTAGTACAAGAAGCCTGGGAAATAGTTAATAGTAGATATGTGGATGCAAATTTCAACGAAGTAGACTGGGAAGCAGTAGGGGAAAAATACTTAAAACGTCCTTATGCAAATCAAGAAGAAGCTTATGAAGCAATTAAAGAGATGCTAAAAGAGTTAGGAGATCCTTATACCAGGTTTATGGATCCAGAAGAGTTCAAAGATCTGCAAATTGATACATCTGGTGAGTTGACTGGGGTAGGTATTCAACTAGCAAAAGATGAAGAAACAAATGAACTAATCGTAATATCTCCCATAGAAGATACCCCAGCATTTGAAATGGGAATTATAGCTAAGGATATCATCAAGAAAATAGACGGTCAAAGTACAGAAGGGATGGATGTCCATGATGCGGTAAAACTGATCAGAGGAAAACCAGGAACAGTTGTCACCCTAACTATTCAGCGGGGGGAAGAAGAAAAAGATTATCCCCTAACCAGAACAAAAATAGAAATTCATCCAGTGCGCACTCGCATCGAAACAACCCCCAATGGGAAAATAGGTTATATCCGTCTAAACCAGTTTAATGCCCAAGCAGCAAAAGATATTGAAAAGGCAGTGACAGAATTAGAAAAAGAAGAAGTAAGGGGTTATATTCTGGATCTGCGCTCTAACCCAGGTGGACTACTAAACGCCAGCGTAGAAATAGCCCAAGTATGGTTAGAAGAGGGGAAAATAGTTTCTATTGTGGAGCGAACAGGAGAAGTAGAAAGCTATGAAGCAGAAAAAGACGCATTGACAGATAAACCCTTAATAGTGCTGGTGGATGGAGGATCAGCAAGTGCTAGTGAAATTGTATCAGGAGCTCTCCAAGACCATCAACGAGCCATTTTAGTGGGATCTCAGACATTTGGTAAAGGTTCCGTACAGTCGGTTCGCAATTTACAAGATGGTTCGGGAATAGCTGTTACTATTGCTAAGTATTTAACCCCCAATGGAACAGATATCAATAAACAGGGAATAAAACCAAATGTGGTAGTAGAATTAACAGAAGAACAGTTAAAAGCATTACAAAGCGATCGCGATCGCATTGGTACTTTAGATGACCCACAGTTTGCAAAAGGGGTAGAAGTTCTAACCCAGGAAATATTGGCGGGAAATTAAATCAGTGAACAGTGAGCAGTGATCAGTGATATGGTAACTGTTAACTGCTCAGTGATCCCTTCTGTTCATTGGGCTAATTGAGAATTTCTATTACTTATCACTTGTCAATTGTTCGATATCTTCATCGACAGCATCATATAAAGAGCGCAACTGCTCTAATTTTTCTGCATCAGCTTGCCAAAAACCACGACCATTTGCTTCTAACATTCTACCTACAATATTGCGAAAAGCTTCGGGGTTTGCTTTCCTTAATTTTGCTGCCATTTCTGCATCTAAAGCATAGGTTTCTACTGCTTGGTCATATACCCAGGAATCAGTAAAATCAACTGTACCACCCCAACCAATTAAGGCTGTCATACGTTGAGAAATTTCATAAGCACCACCTGAACCCTGATTTACCATTTCTTTAGCCCATTTAGGATTTAATAATTTAGTACGATATTCTAAACGTAATAAATCCTCTAATTTACGGGGGTTAGTATCTTTAGAAAAACTCTCTACAAAACTAGCAGTTACTTTCTTCCCACTCTGTTTTTCCGCTGCTCGTTTCAACCCCCCAGTATTAGCATAATATTCCTGAATATCGGTTAAACCATATTCTACTGAATCAATTTCTTGCACCACTCTGGCGCTAGTTTTCAACAACTCATTTAATACTTCTGGTCTGGATTCTCCTTTATCTTTCCTCCCATAACTAAACATATTCCTATTTTTCCAAGTATTAGCTAATTCATCACCAGAGTCCCAGTTTCCATCAACAACTTGGTCATTAACTAAAGAACCAAAATCACCTGCAGGATTAGAAAATAACCGCGCCGAAGTATTCTCAATTCCTTGATTTTTTAAACTTAGTGAGTGTTTGCGGATAAAATTCTCTGATTCTGGTTCATTTGCTGTTGCAGCCCGTAAAAACAAATCATCCAACAACTCGATAATATTAACAAAAGTATCGCGAAAAATTCCCGAAAGATTACCTAAAATATCAATGCGTGGATGACCTACTTCTGATAAGGGTAATAACTCATAACGGACAATGCGCCCAGTTCCCTCCTTAACTGGAATTGCACCTATTAATTCTAATATTATACCTAAAGATTCACCTTTGGTTTTAATAGCATCTAAACCCCATAACATTACTGCCACAGTTTCGGGATAAGTGCCATTTTCTTTTAAATGTTGAGCAATAATTTTTTTGCCTATTTCTCTTCCTCTTGCATAAGCTGCGGGAGAAGGCATTCTATAAGGATCTAAAGCATGAATATTCCTACCTGTGGGTAAAACTCCTGAACCATCTCTTAATAAGTCTCCTCCTGGAGCTGGGGGTATATATTCCCCATTTAAAGCTCGGAGTAAATTGGTCATTTCTGAGTCAGTTTGTAATAATAAATCGCGAATATAAATGGCTTCTTTTACTTTTTCTGAGTTATTATTTTCTCTTGTCATTTCGACTTCGCTCAGTGAACGTTTACCTGCCACAATATCTTGAATAATATCTGTTGATAATTCTTCGCCAAAGTAAGCTTCTAAATAGGATTGTAAACTAGCTTGATCTGGGATTTGTCCTAATGTATGTAAACCAGAGGAAAATAAACGTTGTTCGACTATTTGCAGATATTCATAGACTTGGAGAAAGTAGTTATTAATGGCATTTTTACTAAATAAACGGGCATTTTCTAAATTAAAAGCAATGCCTAATTTTTCTCCTGGAGTAAAACGACAATCAGCATCTAAACCAGTGTCTATTATTTTCTGAATAATTGCCTCGCGCAGGGCATAATTTTTTTCTGGATCTTCGCGATATTCCCCAATTAATTCTCGCAGAGTTATTAATTCTTTGTATAAACCAGCACGGCTGTATGGGGGGACATTGTGGGAAATTAAAACACCATAACCCCGACGTTTTGCTAATATTGACTCCGAGGGATTATTGGCGGCGTAAATATAAATATTGGGTAAATTTCCTAGGAGAATATCTGGCCAGGAATAACCTGTATTTCCTAATGGTGAACCAGGTAACCATTCTACGGTGCCGTGCATCCCAAAATGAACCACTGCATCTGCTTTAAATTCATTTTGCAGCCATTTATAGAAAGCTGCATATTGGGGATGGGGGGTAAACAAGGGGCTTAAGCCCCTTGTTTCAAACATTAAGCGCATTGGGTCCCCAGCAATACCTAATGGTGGTTGGACTCCCAGCCAAATGTTACCTAGTTGAATACCTCCTATTTGATAATTATCCCCGTAAGTTTTAATTCCTGTGGAGGTAAGTGACTTCCACTGTTTTTCGATGCGGTTGGTGAGTAGGTATCCCAGCCATTTTTCTAGGGTTTTGACGTTGACGGAGTTTACCCCCCCCTGCCCCCCCTTGGTAAGGGGGGGAGTTTTACTCTCCTCCTGAGTAAGGGGTGTATCCCCCCCTAACCCCCCCTTTGAAAAGGTGGGGATGGGTGCTTCATCTACAGCTTTTATTTGACGGATTAATTCTGCTCCATCTTCTGGTATGTTATCTAGGGTGTAACCTTGGTTTTGGAGGGCGTGGAGGAAGTTGAGGAGACTCCGCTCTACATTGAGTAAGGCTGCTGTACCTGTTGCACCATAACCTGGGGGAAAGTTATATATAATAACAGCTATTTTTCTTTGTTCTGGGGGTGTTTGACGTAGTTTTATCCACTGTTTAAGTCTCCCTGTGAGGCGTTTGACTCGTTCGGGGATGAGATAAATGTTTTCTCCCACTAAACCCCCCAGAGGGATGGTATCGATCGCCCCATCTAGTTCTGGTAAAGCATACAACACAACTCCTTGTAATCCTCCTATGCCTTGTCTTGTCCAGGAATGGATATCTTGAATGAGTAGGGGTGCAGCTACCAGATATGGGATATTTTTGGCAGTGAGGATAGCTGTGGCTACTTCTACTTGTCGCCCTGCTTCCATTGAGCCTGCGGGCCCTCCTACTAAAGGAAACCCAATGGTAGATACAATGGCATCTACTTCTACTGCTTCTGCTGACAATGAGGTTATTTCTTTGTTTCCCTGTTGACGTTGTTGGGTTTCATAAGCTGTGGTCATCCAGTCGCGCACCGCTACATGTGCTTCTACTCCATTGAGAAATATGGGTAAAGGTATTAACCCTGCTTCCTCAAAATGACGAATTAATTGGGGAATATAGGGTTGTTTGGTAATAACGTGTTTACGATAGAGAATAATTCCAATTACTGGGGATAAAATGGCTTGAAACTTTTGCTTGTACCATTGTAAATAGGCTTGAGGAGAGGTAAAATAACCATCATATTCTGGGTGGAGTAAGCCCATATTTGGGGTTGCTATTGCTGGGGGTATTTCTCCTATTTTTAATTCTAAATATTTGGCGGCAATTGTCCAAAACATGGCGGCTACATTTTCTGTTCCCCCTGCGTTCCAATAACCATAAATTATTAGCCAGTTGCGTAAATCTTGGACTTTTTTGGCGGGAATAAATTTAAGTAGTTTTGGCCCTGTTTTAAGGAAACTAATATATCCTGCTAGTTTATCTTCTTCTTTGCCACTGGAGAATTTACTCAGGATAAATTTAATGGGTTTGGGCATTCCTTTGGGGTTTTCGCCAATAACAAATTTGCCTAATTGAGTTAGACTCATTAGTTCTAATGCTGACTCAAATATTAAGCGAATGGGAATGTTTTTTACTCTTTCTCGCAACCACATTACTTGGTCATAGTCAAAGATTAAACTAGCAAAAAATACATCAGCATTTGCTAAGGCAGTTGCTATATTTTCTGGTTCTGTTATCAGAGAGCGATCGCTAAATATTCTTATTTCTAATTCCTGACAGCGATCAGTTGCTAATTGTGCTGCTTGGCGGTATAATTCAGCATTGAAAGTTTCAAAACCTGCAATTAAAACAATCTTTTTCATTGCCCCACTCCGACACATTTTTTTTTATTTTAATATAGCAAAGAAAGAGATGGTCAGGACAGGGGCAAGGGCTTACGCCCTTGTCTATGATAATTTTATATATTTAAACGTCCTAATCCTCCCTTTCTTTGCTATATATTTTAACAATTTTGATACAGCAATCTCAAATAAGTTGTGGAGAAACAAGGGGCTTATATGATAAGAAGCGCCCATCTTTTGTCCCACCACAACCTATAAAAAAATTGCTAGAAGTTATAATTTTTCACTGTTAAAGAATTGATCTTATAATTATTATTATTATTAATATGTAATTTCAGAAACAGTAAATCTCCTCGGTTGTTTTTCGACAAAACTCGCCAAGAAATGAATCAAGGAAAAATGAGTTTTGGGGCTTTTGGTTAGTTTATAGCATTTTTCTAAAGAAATGATAGACAAGGGGCTAAAGCCCCTTGCCACAAGGGGCTTTAGCCCCTTGCCACAAGGGGCTAAAGCCCCTTGCCACAAGGGGCTTTAGCCCCTTTCAGAGGATCACCTCTATCACAACTGTGAGTTTCTTTTAATGATTGATTTATCTTCCCGAAAAAATGAAAAAAACAGCCATAAAAGTTTGGAAACCAAACCCCTACTATTATTAAAACTGAGTGTGATTGGCGATCGCCTCTTTCATTTTCTCAATCACTTCTTCTACTGGCATACTTCCCAACTCACCACTAGCGCGGGTACGAATGCTCAAAGTATTTGACTCTACTTCTTTTGCCCCAACCACTGCCATTACAGGAATTTTCTGTTTTTCTGCATTTCTAATAGACTTAGCGAGTCTTTCCCCACTGGTATCCACTTCAGCCCGCATACCCAGAGAAAGCATTTGATTAACAACTTCTTTTGCAAAACCTAAAAACTCATCACTGACAGGTATTAACCGCGCTTGTACTGGGGCTAACCAGAGAGGAAAATCTCCCGCATACTCCTCAATTAAAATGCCAATCAAACGCTCCAAAGAGCCAAAAGGAGCGCGATGAATCATCACTGGGCGCGTTCTTGTGCCATCTTCTGCCACATATTCCAAATCAAAGCGCTCAGGTAAATTATAATCCACCTGAACTGTTCCCAACTGCCATTCCCTTTCAAGAGCATCTTGGAAGATAAAATCTAATTTGGGGCCATAAAATGCCGCTTCTCCTGGGGCTTCAAAATACTCCATTCCCAAATTTTGTACCGCCCGACGAATAGCACCTTCTGCTTTATTCCACGCTTCCTCAGACCCAATATACTTGTCAGACTCTGGGTCACGAAAACTGAGACGAGCTTTAAAATTTTTCAGTTGCAGACTCTGGAATACTGCCAGTATTAAATCTACCACACTGAGAAATTCATCATCGAGTTGTTCAGGAGTTACGAATAAATGGGAGTCATCCACAGTAAAACCGCGCACCCTGGTTAAACCTCCCAACTCCCCAGACTGCTCATAACGATAGACAGTACCAAACTCAGCCAAACGGATGGGTAACTCACGATAAGAGCGCAAGGCATCCTTGTATATTTGAATATGAAAAGGACAATTCATGGGTTTAAGTACAAAACCCTGTTCAATGGCTGCAGCTTGCTCATCTTCTGCCATCATGGGGAACATATCCTCCTTATATTTTTGCCAATGTCCAGAGATTTTGAATAAATCCACTCTGGCAATATGCGGCGTAACTACAGGAAGATAACCCCGTTTGAGTTGTTCTTGTTTGAGAAAGTCTTCAAGGAGACTGCGGATAATGGTACCTTTAGGAGTCCATAAAGGTAAACCTGGACCCACTGAGTCAGAAAAGACAAATAACCCCAATTCCTTACCCAGTTTGCGGTGATCCCGTTTGAGAGCTTCTTCCTTGCGGCGTTTATATTCTGCTAGTTGTTCTGGAGTTTCCCAAGCAGTCCCATAAATTCGTTGTAATTGCGCTTTTGTAGCATCACCCCGCCAATAAGCTCCCGCTACACTTTCCAACTCGATCGCCTTCGGATTTATATCCCCAGTATTTTCTACATGGGGTCCTGCACACAAATCCCACCATTGATCCCCTAAATAATACAGAGTAATTGGCTCGTGAATACTTTCAAGAATTTCTAACTTATAAGGCTCATTTAGCTCCTTAATTCTTTTTTCTGCATCTTCTCTAGTAACTTCTTCCCGAATTACTGGCAATTTTTTATTGATGATAGTAATCATCTCTTTTTTAATTGCTTTCAAATCCTTTTCTGTAAAGGGTTCTGGCTGGTCAAAATCGTAATAAAAACCTGTTTCTGTCCAGGGACCGATGGTAACTTGAGCTTTGGGAAACAACTTTTGTACCGCCATTGCCATTATATGGGAGGCTGTGTGACGAATTTTTTTCAGTGACTCACTTTCACTGGTGCGAGGCAGTTTTATTTTCTCCTGTTCAACAGCGGGGGATGATTGTTTTACCATGTAACTTGACTTTGTTTTCCTTTATTTATACGCTTCTATAATAATCGCCCTACTGCCTTGATTGATTTTGTTATATTGCCAAGAACGAAATTTTTGTAATGCCTAAACATATGTGATATTGATAAATACCAGGCAATGGGCTTAAGCCCATTGTCCATATTATTGATAAATACCAGGCAATGGGCTTAAGCCCATTGTCCATATTATTGATAAATACCAGGCAATGGGCTTAAGCCCATTGTCCATATTATTGATAAATACCAGGCAATGGGCTTAAGCCCATTGTCCATATTATTGATAAATACCAGGCAATGGGCTTAAGCCCATTGTCCATATTATTGATAAATACCAGGCAATGGGCTTAAGCCCATTGTCCATATTATTGATAAATACCAGGCAATGGGCTTAAGCCCATTGTCCATATTATTAAATAATTTTTGCGTTTTGTTAAGTAATGTTAAATGCGCTAAGATAATTGGTAGATAGTAAAATGACTTTTAAGAAATGCTTAATTCACAACCAACAGAAAAAGAACTCCTCAAAGCCGTGTTAGAGCCGCTATTGGAGGATTTTCAATACTGGTTTGGGCGATCGCGTTCTTTGCTAGAAAAAGAGGATCTCCCTTTTTTTCAACCATCAGAACAACTCTCATTATTAGAAAGAGTTAAAACAGCACAACAAGAAGTTAGCACAGCTCAATTATTGTATCAAACAACAGGTGCAGGGATAGAACCATCAATACTGGTACCCTGGCATCAATTAGTAACAGAATGTTGGGGTGTAGCTAGTCGGTGGCGCAGTTTTAAAGAAAAAGAGAGGGAGCAAAACCCCTAAGAGCTTTGAGCCCCAAGCTTAAGGTAATTAAAGGTAAGCTGAATAAATAACTTGTTTGTAAACTTTTTTATCAAGAGGGCACGGAGGAAAATAATATGTTGCATTTAGTATACATTTTAGCTTTTACAATAATTGCTTTTATTGCCATTAGCAATTTAATTCGCAGTTTAATTAATGTAAGTACATCGGACAGAAGATATGGTTCAAGGGGAAATTTTCCTAACCAAACTGCAGGTTATCGTTCAATTTCAGTACCCCATCCAGAATTATTGGATGAAAGTGGCAATCCTGTCAAAGAACCTCTTTTAGTTATGCGCTCTGTGTCAGTAGAAGATGCTCGTCAACGACTCGATGCTCTTTACAATGCTTCCCCTAGTAAAACTCAAGAAACTGACGAGGAAATTTAAATCAGTTACCAGTCAACAATTATCAGTTATCAATGAACAATTAACAAGAAAATTGATAACTGATAATTGAAGGAATTATGAAAATTCTGTTAGTAGAAGACGAAAGGCAAATTGCTAAAGCTCTGGCAGAGGCATTAAAAGAACAAAAATATACGGTAGAAATAGCGACCGATGGACAAGAAGCTTGGGAATTAACTCAAGCTTTTACTTATGATTTAATTGTCTTAGATTTAATGTTGCCTAAGTTAGATGGAATTAGTCTGTGTAAACGTTTAAGAAATGCAGGGGATAAAACTCTAATTCTCATGTTAACGGCAAAAGATACAAGTTTAGATCAGGTGATGGGGTTAGATGTTGGGGCAGATGATTATGTTGTTAAACCTTTTGAATTAGAAGCTTTATTAGCTCGCATTCGCGCATTATTACGCAGAAAAAATACTAGCTTACCTCCCATTTTAACATGGGAAAATCTCACCCTAGACCCCAGTAAATGTGAGGTTAAATATAAGGGAATTTTGCTCAATTTGACCCCAAAAGAATATGCTTTATTAGAATTATTCCTCCGTAGTGGCGATCGCATCCTGAGTCGCAGTGCAATTCTTGATAATATCTGGGCTTTTGAAGATACTCCAGGAGAGGAAACTGTTAAAGTACATTTGCGGGGTTTGCGTTTGAAACTAAAAGCAGTTAAAGCACCTCCTGATTTTATTGAAACTGTTTATGGTCTGGGATATAGGCTCAACCGAAATATCTAATCCGCAATTTCTGGCATTACGTAGGCGCTTACTCTTGTCATATTTAGGAGTTATGGTAACGATTCTAGGAACTTCAGCCCTGGCAGTATATCAAGTTGTTAACCATAATTTGAATCAACAGTTAAATAACCATCTGTTGACTTTGGCAGAAACTGCAGCTCAAACTTTAGAAGTGGTAAAACACGAATATTATGAGCATAATGGAAAAGTAGAAGCAGAACAGCAACATTATGAAGATTTACCTAATTTTTCCACTGCAAACCTCTCTGAGTTGATGAGGGAATACCAAAGAGACGGTGTGTTAAATATTCCTGCAGAAAATCCCCCCCATCACTATCAAGGGGTTGAATGGTTTGATGAGAAACAGCAGTTGTTAGTAACAGAAGGAAATCTTCTCCCAAATTGCTCGTTATCAGAAAATTTGGCTACAACTGATTTTATTTACCAAAAAAATAATAGACCTCAAGCGAGAAGTAGTGTTAACCCCCCCTAACCCCCCCTTGGTAAGGGGGGGAAATGCCTGGTTGTTCGGCTCCCTCCCCGAACCTGCGGGGAGGGTTGGGGTGGGGTTTTTTACGGTTTTGCAAGAGGTCTAATATTCGCAGTCTGGTTTTACCAGTTTTTTATCAGGCTCCAGGGAGTGAGCAAAAGCAACTGGCGGGTTATATTCGCGCCAGTGAATCTACAGCAGCTTTAAATGCTGAATTAAATCGTTTACGTCTGGGTTTGGTTTTGGGAGGAGTCATCGCCCTTTTACTGACTGCTATGGGGGGAAGACTACTCACGCGGGAGTCTTTTAAACCTATTGAAGCAAGTGTGGAACAACTTAAACAGTTTACGGCTGATGCTTCTCATGAGCTACGCAGTCCCCTCACAGCAATTAAAACTACTTTGGCAGTGATGCAAAGTCATCCAGAAAGGTTTCATCAAGCAGATGTGGAAAAATTAGAAGCGATCGCCTCTTCTACCACACAAATGACTCGTTTAGTAGAAGATTTACTCCTGTTGGCGCGACTGGATGGGAAAACTATTACTCATCAGTGGCTAAAAGTGCCCATTGATGAAATTATCGAAGATTTACTCGCATTTGCCGAACTTGAAGCAGAAGCAAAAAATATTACCCTCACATCTGAGTTACTCCCCAATGTTTTCGTTTTGGGTGATGCACTTCAACTCAAACGCTTATTTGCTAATTTAATTAATAATGCTTTTCAATATACTCCCAGTGGGGGAAAAATTACGGTTGCTTTGGAGTTGGAAGAAGATCATGGGATTTTTACTGTCAAAGATACGGGAATAGGTATTGCTGAAGAAGATTTACCCAGGGTTTTTGACCGTTTATGGCGAGGGGATAAGGCGAGAGTATATCGTGAAGGCGGTACTGGGTTAGGAATGGCGATCGCTCAAACCATTGCTCAAACCCATGGAGGCAACATTTTTGTCACTAGCGAGTTAGGAGTAGGTAGTTGTTTTAAGGTAGTTTTACCGTTATTTATTAATTAAAAATCAATCTTTCCGAGTTCTTTACTATTGCCTTTTAAAGTAACAAATAAGGCAGGGGTAAGTGACTCTCACCTTCTTTCAAAGGGGGTTAGGGGGGATAAAACCCTACCTCCTCAGAAGTTGAAAAAGGAAAGAATTATGAATCAAAAAACCTTAAGAAAACTACACCGCCAATTAGCTCCAATTATTTTTTTACCATTTTTTATTACTGCCATCACAGGGATTATCTTCCGACTAGGAAAAAGTTGGTTTGGAATGTCTGCTGATGCTGCCAATATTCTCATGGTTATTCATCAAGGAGAATACCTCGGCGATCAATTAAAACCAATTTATGTTTTGTTAAATGGCTTGGGTTTAATTGCCATGTTAGTAACAGGAATTATCATGAGTGGTTTATTTCGTAAACGCCCTCAAAATTCAAATTAATTAAAAGAAAAGGAGAATTTTTACCATGACAAAGCTGCCAAAATTCAATAACTTTACCAAAGCAATTATGTTAGCAGGAGTAATAGGTGTTTTCGCTTTAGTAAATCAACCGAAACACCCCCCAAGTTTTACTCTAGAAATTGCAGCTCCAGTACAAGCAGCAGAAACTAATAATGAGGAAACTATCAAAAATCTGCAAGCTGCTTATAATGGGGAAGCTAATGCTAATGTTCGCTATTTAGCCTTTGCTGACAAAGCAGATGAAGAGGGTTATCATCAAGTAGCTGTTTTATTTCGCGCTGCTGCATTAGCTGAACAAATTCATCGGGATAATCACGAAGTAGTAATTAAGCAGTTGGGGGGTACAGCAGAAGCTAATATTGAAACTCCAGAGGTAAAATCTACCCGTGAAAACTTAGAAGAAGCTATCAATGGGGAGTCTTATGAACGGGATACTATGTACCCAGGATTTATGGAACAAGCCAAAAATGTTAATAATATGGAGGCTGTGCGTACTTTTAGATTTGCTATGGAAGCAGAAGCAGAACACGCTAAATATTATACTGAAGCTTTAAACAATTTGGATGATTGGAAAGAGGCAAAATTTCCTTTCTTTGTTTGTCCTCAATGTGGTTATACTACCACAGAAGTAAACTTTGCTAATTGTCCTCAATGTGGTGAACCTAAAGAGGATTTTACTAAAGTGGTTTAGAGCAGTTATCTGTGAGCAGTTGACTTTTAACTGCTCACTATTTTAAGTTGACTTGATTAAATTTAATTATGAAACGACGTAAATTTTTAACCTGGGTTAGTATTGGCGGTTTTCTGAGTTTTTTCCCGACAATAATTGCTGCTTGTTCTCCTAAAAATGTTACCTCTAAATCTAATAATTCTCAACCTGTTTCTGAGAAGGAAATGGTAACTGTTGGTACAGTTGCTCAATTAGATCAAAAGGGTTTTATTCTTAATAAAGAGTTGGCTAGTGGTAAAGTAATAGTAATTCGTAATCCTGCGGCAACTGATAGTTTATTAGCGGTTAATCCCACTTGTCCTCATGAGGGTTGTACGGTAAAATGGGAGGGAAATGATAAGCAATATGTCTGTCCTTGTCATAATGCTAAATATGGCCCAGAGGGAACTTTTATTAGTGGTCCTGTTGAGCAATCTTTATCAACTTATGAGGCAAAAATTGAGGGTGATTCTATTGTAATAGAAATTGGTTAATTTAGTTGATTTCTTAAAAAAAAATTTTAAGTAATTTATTTGTTTTTCTTTAAAAAACAAATAAATTAAGTAATCAGAATAATCAGGTTTGAAGCTAAAACTTAACACCTCACCCTCCTTTTTAAAAATTTAGCCCACACCAGTCAAACTGGGGAATTTTTTCAAAGCGGCAATGGCGTGCAATCTCACATTTTGATGTGTATCTGCTGCTAATTCTAATAAAGAATTAATGGCACAAACTTCTCCTAATTCTCCTAAAGACATGGCTATAATTTGTTTGATCTGGGGTTTAAAGGCTGCAATTTGTCCTGAGTGCAAAAACTCTATTAATATTTGTGTTGCTTTAATTCTTAATTCTGGTGCTTGATAACGCCCCAACACAGTGACAATTTCTTGACATATTTGGATGTCACTCCAAGCAAGTGCTTGCTGTAAGTATTCTATTGCTGTGATAGTTTCAATCCAACTTAAACCGCGCACCATTTCTAGTTTCAAACTTGCTGGTGTTGCTGGAGATTTTAAAACACGAAATAAAGCGGATGCTGCTTCATCTGTTCCCATTCTCCCCAGGGCGATCGCCGCTGTCTGACACACTTGATAATCCCAGTCATAGAGCAAAGGTTTAATTTTTTCAACTAAATCTAAGTTTTTTCTTCTTCCAAGAGCATCTACTGCTTCTTTTCTTACCCTGGCTGCTTTATCTGTTAAAGCTTCAACTAAAACGGGGATAATGCGATCATCGTGAAAAGTTCCTAGCGCTTCTATGGCAATTGCACGGACTTCTGGTAAAGAATCATTTACGACTGTCAGTAGAGGTTCAATGGTTTGAGTATTTCTAATTCTAGCTAATGCTTGTACTGCGAATAAACGATTATTTTCTTCTTGCAGAAGATTACTGAGAGCTATTATTGAATAATTACCCATATTCCCTAATGCTTCTATTGCCATTAAAGATAATTCTTCTTCTTCTGTTAATAACTTAAGGAAAGAGATGATCAGCGTCGGATCATCAAACTGGCTTAAAATACGACCTGCAAACCAGCGTAACTCTAAATCTGCGTTATTGTCTTCCAGAATTTCTTTTAAAGGTGCGATCGCCCGTTTTCCTAGTTTTGGCAATATTTTCCCTACTTCCCATCTTGTTTCAAAATCTGAATGGATCATCAACTGCAAACTTTCTTGTATTTTTGCTTCTAACTCCAGTTCTTCTGATGATAGTTCATGGGGTTTTTCTGTTACTTTTACCACAGTTTCCATAATAGTTGGTAATTGATTTTAACTTTTATATTCTCTTTAATTTACACCATTTTGTCCAGCTTTTATGCAGATAACGCATTAAATCTATTTAACCAAGTCATGATCTTTACTTAATAAATTTTTTTTTATACTTTTACCTAACCAATAATTTACTACATTAAATAATGATTAAATTGTCAAATTTTGCCTTTTAAAAAAGACAAATCTACTTTACCAAAATTCAAACTTAAAGCAACATGAAGATTTTCTAGAGATTTTATTAACCAGGGCACTGTTTCTTGAGTAAAGGACTCATAGTGATTAAACAAAATAGAAAAACGTTTTTCTAAATAAGGTTTTACTTTGCCACAAATAAGGACAATTTTTAATAACAAACCAATGGTACGAGTTGGTCCCATATTGCTCATCATATCCAGAAACACATAATGGTTGGGACGCTGAGGGCTATCTACTATCAAGAAATTAAATAGCTGGCTAGTAGTGCGCATCATTAAAAACTCATCTGGTTTTTGTTTATTACAATCTGGATAAAGACTTTGAATTTTTTTATATAATTTTTCATTAAACTTATGTTGCCCATATTTTGGGTCAACCGAAGTTATTATATATTCATATAATTCATCTTTAAATGCTTGATAAGAACGTGCTTGAGTTGTATGAATTATAAAACTTTTTGATAAATCTTTATAGGTATTTCCAGCTTCTACTTTACCAGCATAATGTTTAATTGCTGTGCCTAATTCTCTATCTGTTAATAATGTTGGGTTTCTTACTTCCTGAATTATTCTGCCTTGTCTTTTATTTAATTCAGGATTGCTGGTATTATTTCCCGTCCGCATTCTATAAGCTACATATTTGGATAGTTCTATCTCAAAATTATGTTCTGTTTTTTCTTGGATTTGTTTGATAGTTTCTAACTGTTCTTTGTTACTATCTTCTCCTATTAAATAATGATTATATAAATAAGGATAGCGATTAATAAGTTGTCCTACTAATTCGTTTTTTTTCCCTTGATCAATAACTTGAGCTAGTCTTTTTAAATGAACATATTTTTCACTCTGAATATAATTTAAAATAAGCACTCGCAAGCGCATTGAGGTACTAATAGGTCTGCCTCTTACAGGTGGTATTCCTTCAAATAACTCTACTAACTTGGGAATAGCTAATTGAGTTTTAGGTTCCATCTGCCAATGGTTAATAATAATATGACAACAGCGATTAAAAAACAAGCCAAAACTCAACTCCGCTTCTTTGGAGTTGATTATTTTTCCCAGAGCAGAATACACCTGATGGTCATGATATTCTCTGCCTCTAATGAATAAGTTACGGAAGTTTTCTAGTACTTCATCAGGAGATTGATTCCGTACACATTTAATTAAATGGTCGTACAGTTGTTGCTCTTCTTTACTTGTTGGTCGATGATACCCCTCTTTGGTAAAAAGTCTCACAGTATTTCATCTCACATTGCTTGCTATTGGTCTTCGACTCTTCTATAATACCCTAAATCTGGTAAAAAAGCATCTGGTTAATTCCGTAATTTACTTGATTTGAATAGTTAAGTTATATACCTAATTTTAGAGCTTTATTTTATGTCTTTTCAATTATCTTTAGAAAAACTAAGTGAAATTATCAGCCCAATTTATCTAAGTTTATCGCCCAGGGCTGAATGTATAACTGGTATCAGTACGGATACCCGAACTTTAAAACCTGGTGAGGTATTTGTCGCCTTACGAGGTGAGAAATTTGATGGTCATAACTTTGTGGATATTGCTGTTAAAAAAGGTGCGATCGCCTTAATTGTTGAAGAGGTTAACGAAGAGCAACCTTTCAATCAAGTTACCATTATTCAGGTTAAAAATAGTCTGGAAGCTTACCAAAAAATTGCTTCTTGGTGGCGCAAGGAATTTAACATACCAGTGATTGCTGTTACAGGTTCTGTGGGAAAAACTACAACTAAAGAATTACTAGCTGGGATATTATCTACTCAAGGTAAAGTGTTAAAAACTCAGGGAAATTATAATAATGAAATTGGCGTACCTAAAACACTTTTAGAACTAAAACAAAAGGATGATTATGCAATTATTGAAATGGCAATGCGTGGTCCTGGAGAAATTGCAGAATTAACAAAAATTGCAGCACCAACCATTGGTTTAATTACTAATGTGGGAACAGCTCATATTGGTAGGTTGGGAAGTCGTGAGGCGATCGCAGAAGCTAAATGCGAGTTACTAGCTGAAATGTCCCCATCAAGTGTGGCAGTTTTGAATCAAGATAATCCACTTTTGTTGACAACTGCGGCTAAATTTTGGCAGGGAAAAACTCTTACTTATGGTTTAAATGGAGGGGATATTTGTGGTGAATTAATTGATGCTCAAACTCTAAAAGTAGAAGGGATAAATTTACCTTTACCTTTACCTGGTGGTCATAATGCTTTAAATTATTTAGGAGCTTTGGCAGTAGCTAAGGTGTTAGGAATTGATTTTACTTGTTTGGAAAAGGGAATTGCTGTTACTTTACCAAGTGGTCGTAGTCAGCGTTATTATTTACCCAATGATGTGGTAATTTTAGATGAAACCTACAATGCTGGGTTAGAATCAATGATCGCTGCCCTCCAATTACTCCAAGAAACTCCAGGAAAACGTCGTCTGGCAGTTTTAGGAACAATGAAAGAATTGGGAGAGCGATCGCCTGCGTTTCATTTTCAAGTGGGAGTAACAGTTAAAAATCTGGGTATTGATTATTTACTGGTATTAATAGATGACCCTGAAACTAATCAAATTGCTATGGGAGCAAAAGGAGTTCCTACTGAGTGTTTTACTACCCATGAAAACTTGCTTAAACGTTTGAGAGAATTAGTAGAAAAAGGCGATCGCTTATTATTTAAAGCTTCCAATTCTGTTGCCCTTAATTACGTTGTAGATAAGTTGCGTTTCCTCAGTTAATTATTTCATACATTTTTTGATGTTTCCCTCTAGTTCTTCTTGACTTAATGCGGTGAGAATAAATACTTCTTGTACTGTTTTTCCGTGTCGAGCAATTACTTTATACCCTCCACGAATGGGTACGGAAACTCTTAATTTCATCTGAGGACAATGTGCACGAGAGCGACTGATTACCCCTGGAGTTACTGTTTGTATCCCTTGATAAGTCGTCAATTTTTCTAAAATAGGAATCAAACCTGGAATATGCGTAGAATGATTCCATACTAATCTGCCGTTTTCAGAATGGCTCATTGGTTTATGCTTCCTCCAATGGTGCCATTGTTAACCCTTCTCTTTTCAGTTGTTGATGATATAATTCTGCTTGTTCCTGTGGTCCTATCCAGACGATCGCCTGTCCTTCATAATGGACTTGTTCTGTTAAACTCCAAGCAATATCTTCTGTCATTCCAGGAATGTACTTTAGTAAACATTTGGCTACGTGTTCAAAAGTGTTAAACTCATCATTGATTACAATTACTTTATAGTTGGGATAAGTTTTACGGATTGTTGAAGTTCCAGGAGATCCTGTTGGTGCAATGGTTGCTATTGTTTTACTCATAAATTATCCTTCATAAGTTTGAGTCCAATTTTTCTATATTTATTTTCATTTTAATCTTTGGCGACCATTTATTATAGTTATTGGTGATAGACAAGGGGCTAAAGCCCCTTGTCTTAACTATTATTTTTTTTAAAATAAAATGCTCTAAAAATAATTCTCTAAATTTATTATCACACTATTTCCCTGTGAGTTAATAATTTAAATTGTAACTTAAATTTACTTGTTTCACATCAGAGCTTATTTAAATTTTATCATTGAATAATCGCGCGAATACGAACATTCCATACAATCGCGCGACTGAGTAACTTAAGAACTTGGTTGTAAACCTGCGCCCACAGGAGCGATGGAGTTGAGTTTTAATTCTGGGTGGTCATCTTTTACTTGTTGTAAGTTCCATTCATTCTTAAATAACAACACTGGACGCTCCCAATTATCCTTAACTACCATTGTATTAAATATTCTCCCTGCTTTTGCTAGCGCTTCCCAACCGCCTAGTACCCAACGAGCTAAGTTATATCCGAGAGGTTCTAAAGTAGTTTCTACGTTGTATTCGTTTTGCATCCGAAACTGGACTACTTCTAACTGTAGTTGTCCCACAGCCGCTAAAATTGGGTCACGTTTAAAGTCATCGGTAGAATACATAATTTGAATTGCCCCTTCTTCCCGTAATTCTTTAATTCCTTTTTGGAATTGTTTAAATTTAGAAGGGTTAGGGTTTTTCAAATAGGCAAATATTTCTGGAGAAAAGCAAGGTATGCCTTCATATTCAAGTTTTTTCCCTTGATAAATGGTATCCCCAATGGCAAATACTCCTGGGTTATTTAAACCAATTACATCCCCAGCATAAGCCTCTTCTATAGACTCTCGCCCCTGGGCGAATAATTTTTGGGGACGAGACAAGCGGATACTTTTCCCTGTGCGTGCATGATTTACATTCATGTCCTTTTCAAATTTTCCTGTGCAAACTCGCACAAAAGCGACTCTATCCCTGTGTTTAGGATCCATATTTGCTTGGAGTTTAAACACAAAACCAGTAAAGTCTGGGTAGGTTGGGGGAAGTTTCCCAGCAGAGGAATTTCTCGATTCTGGTGGGCTTGCGTATTCTAGGAATGCTTCTAAAAAGAGTTGAACCCCGAAATTAGTCATGGCGCTCCCAAAGAATACTGGGGTCATTTTTCCTCCATGGATTTTTTGAATATCAAAATCGCTGGCTATTTCTTCGAGGATTTCTAAATCTTCTTTAAGCTGATAATATAGCTCTTGTTCGAGGAGTTGTTCAATTTTGGGGTCACCGAGCTTTATGACTGTTTCTTCCGCTTTTTCGCTACCGTGAGAGCGACGTTCAAACAGGTGGATAACCTGTTCGCGACGGTCAAATACACCTTGAAAGCGATCGCCCATTCCTATCGGCCAATTTACTGCATATGTTGCAAGACCTAATTCCTGTTCTATTTCATCTAGTAATTCTAAAGGTTCTCGACCTGGGCGATCGAGTTTATTGATGAAAGTAAAAATTGGAAGCTGACGCAACTGACAAACCTCAAATAATTTTCTTGTTTGCGGTTCTAAACCTTTTGCCGCATCAATTAACATCACTGCATTATCGGCTGCAGCCAGAGTGCGATAGGTATCTTCACTAAAATCTTGGTGACCTGGGGTATCCAGTAAATTTATCTGAATATCTCTATAATCAAACTGTAGAACTGTTGAAGTAATAGAAATACCCCGTTGTTGTTCCATTTCCATCCAGTCAGAGGTAACCTTGCGTTGTTCTCGTCGTGCTTTTACTGCCCCAGCTTGATGTATTGCACCTCCGTAGAGTAAAAGTTTTTCTGTGAGGGTTGTTTTTCCCGCGTCTGGGTGGGAGATAATAGCAAAATTGCGACGATGGGAGACAGCGAAATCTAATTCTTTTTCTATTTCAGTGGTCATTTTTTATATTTATCAAACTAACTACGATTCTGGGAGTGAAAAGTTTTTTTGTAAAACTTATTGCATACGTTGAAGGTAAATTAAGTTAATTAATCACTCCACGATCTTAACCTGCCTACGCTGGTTAAGATCGTGGTTCCATAAGAACAACAGGTTAAAACCTGTTGCTACGCAAACCAAACCCGCACCTCAAAGGTTTAAATTAACTAAGGGATTTAATTCACATCAGACGTTACAAAGATTATTAGCGATCGCGCTCTTCTCTAAGTAATTGAGTACTATCTGGTATTTCTGATTCAAAAAACTGCTCACGACGACGGCGATTTTCTTCTATATCTTTTAGAATTTTTGTTACATCCTGCCGTTTGTTGTCTAGGTTTTCTGCTGACAATAAAGCTTTTTCTAAAAGGGTAACAACTTGAGCGCTAATGGGACGATTTTCCTTTGCTGCTAATTCTTCTAGCTTTTTGTATAACTCATCTGGTATATTTATTGCATTAAGAGTAGCCATTGATTTAACTTTTTAAATAACTAATTATTTATCCTAGCACAATACTTGTCTTTTAGTGTTTTGGAGTTGAAGATTATTTTTGCGTTAAAATTTAAACAGCCCCAAAGATGTTAGGAGTTATAAGCCATGAAAAACTTAATACTTTCAGAATTGAAACTGGAAGATTTAAAAGGTATAATTAAGCTAAAAGAGGGGAAAATAGCGGCTTATGAATGGACTGAAATAGACCAGATAAACTTGACAGAAAGAGAAGCAAGACAAATGGAAGAAATTAAGGGAAACTTGCTAAATCGGGACACAATTTTGATGAATGAAGCTACAATTTGGGCGAGAGCTATTTATCCGATGTTATTACTAGCAGAACAAGAAGATATTCAAGCCTGGGCTGAGGTTAATTTAAAAGCAAAATATGCTGAATTTGAATTAGAAGGAATTGCGGATGGTGTTTTAGGAAAAACCATTGCAGGTAGAGTAGAATCACCCTATTTAGTAGTAGTAGAAACTAAAAAAGGAGTAGAAGCAAAAAATCCTATTTTTCAATTATATGGACAATTGCTAGCAGCAGCTAGGATAAATTGGGAAAATGAGCGTCGCCCTCTTCAAGAAATATTTGGTTGTTATACTATTGCCGATACTTGGAAGTTTGTTAGGGCAGAAGTAACAGAAATAGATGCTAATGTTCCCACTATGAAAGTAGAATATTCCCGCGAGTATGTGGAAAAATTAGAGGCAGAAACTATTTTGAAAATTTTAAAAGGGATTGTGTCTAGATATTTGGCGCAAGAGGATAACTAAAATTGAATGAAATCAAAATTAATCAATTTATTTCAGGGGCAAGGAAATGGGGCAATATTAATTCGTGGTGCAGTAGGTAGCTTTATAGTTAAGGCTACAGGAGCTGGAATTATTCTAGCCAGTCAAATAATAGTAGCTCGTCTGTTGGGTGCTAAAAGTTATGGAAACTATATTTATGTTTTAACTTGGATCAACCTACTGGTGTTAGGGGGAAAACTGGGATTTGACCTCACTTCCCTTCGTTTTGTTGCTAGTTACTCTGCCCAGGAAGAGTGGAGTTTACTCAAAGGGTTTTTGCGCTACAGTACCAGAGTTACTTGGATATCTTCCCTCATTGTTGCTTTCTGTCTGGCTTTTGGAGTTTGGTTGTTGCGGGATAATTTAAATTTAGAATTGCTCCACTCATTTTTGCTTGCCAGTTTTATCCTACCTTTCCTTTCGTCGCTACAAGTGCAGCAAGAAAAGCTACGCGCTTTAGGAAAAACAATTTTAGCACAAATTCCCCAAGAAGTTTTATTACCTCTATTCTTAATTATAGGTTTAGGAATAGTCGCAAACTTGCCACCTACAGCCACTGTAGTAATGCTAGTAACCTCAATAGCTAATTTAATAGCTTTTAGTATTATTTCCTTCTTTTTGAAACAAAACTTACCCAAACAATTGAGCCAAGTACAAGCCAGTTTCAAAGCCAGTGAATGGTTAGGAACAGGATGGAGTATGATATTAATTAGTGGTTTTGGATTAATAATGACTCAAATTGATATAGTTATGATTGGATCATTATCAGGCACAACAGCAGCAGGAATGTATGCGGTGGCGAGAAAAATATCTAGTCTACCATCATTTTTTCTGGCTGCAGTAAATTCAGTTTTAGCCCCAATGATAGCAGGTAATCTTCAGAGTTCCCGCGCAGAGCTTCAACGTACCGTGAGTTTGGGGGTTATGGTTATATCCTTGAGTTCTGTTATCTTTGCGGCAGTTCTTGTTATTTGGGGTAAACCAATTCTTAGTTTGTTTGGGGCAGAATTTTCTGGTGCTTATCTGTTGCTAGTAATCTTGATTATAGGTCAATTGGTAAATGCGATTGCAGGGCCCGTGGGTTTGTTACTTAACATGACAGGTCATCAAAATGATGTTGCTAAAGTGCTTGGTGTTAGTGCTATTACCAATATAGCCTTGAATGCTGTAGTTATTCCTAGCTACGGAGCAATGGGAGCAGCGGTCGCTACAGCCCTTACATTGCTAATGTGGAATGCTATAATGACAATTATTGTTTGGCGGCGGCTAAGAATCATAGCTGTTGCATTTCCTGTCAGGATCAAATATGAAGAGAAAGATACCTAATTTATTTATTGTAGGGGCTGCCAAGGCAGGAACTAACTCTCTGTGGTTTCTCTTAAAGCAGCATCCCGAGATATTTATGACAGAAAGTGAGCTGGTAAAAGAGCCTGGATATTTCTCAAATCTCATAGGAATAAGCAATGAAGCGAAATATCTTGAATTATTTGCTCACGCATCACAAGAAAAATATGTAGGTGAAGCATCAACATCATATCTAACGGACCCTGCTAGCGCTAAACGAATTTACCAGTTTAACCCCGATGCTAAAATTATTATTATGCTCCGCAATCCCATCCATAGAGCTTATTCACTTTATAATTGGATGGTTCAAGAAGGTTATGAATACTCGCCGACATTTGAAGCAGCTTTAGCTCAAGAAGAAAAACGGAAAAATAAAAACATTCCTAATTTAATTTTTGAAACACAATATTTTTATAATTACATGTATATAAGTTCGGGGTTGTATTCCACTCAAATTGCGCGATACGTTAATTTGTTTGGGCGGAAAAATGTATTTATCGGTTTGTTTGAGGAATTTATCGACGATACTAAAAGTTTATTGATGAGGATTTTTGACTGGCTGGAAATAGAAAAAAAATCTTTAAAGTTAGACAAGCAAAAAAATCCCTCTAATAAAGTAGTGAATTCATATCTACCATTTATCTTGAGAAAATTTATACAAGGATTCAGTCTGATATATAAGCCAAAGAGTAAAGAAGAGCGGGATTTTTTGTTAAACCTCGTCAAACTAGATGAAAAACCAAAACCGCTCAAAAATGAGACTTATAAAAAACTTTATAGACTATATCAAGATGAATATCGAAAGCTAGAAGAAGATTTTAGGTTAAACTTAGATGTGTGGAGGAAGGCTGATCAATTGATTTACCAGCAAAACCAATGATAAGTTCTGCACTAGAACAATGTCCAGTTTGCGCACATTCCCAGAAAAAACACCTGTATTCTCTATCAGCAGGGAATTTGGTAAGCTGTCAGCACTGTCAGTTGGTCTTATTTGTTCCCAGACCAAGCCCAGAAGAATTGGCGGAATTTTATAATACAGAAGGCTATCGAGAAGGTTACGAGCAAAGCCCAATGGCAAGACAGTCTTTTGCTATAGCTCGCTATGAACAACTGGAAAAGGCGATCGCCCATTACTCTCCTTCCCTACTATCTAAAGCCAATAAGCGCTTCCTCGATATTGGCTGTGGCTTAGGGGATTTTCTTAGTGTAGTTGCTGCTCAGGGGTGGAATATTACGGGAACTGAGATTTCCCCAAAAGCAGTTCAACAAGCTAATAGTTTGTTGGGAGACAAAGTGATAGAGGGGGAGATCATCAATCTGGAGCTGCCAGAAAACTCTTACGATCTGATAACCATTTATCACGTTATCGAGCATTTGCTTGACCCTGTTGCTACGTTAGTCAAAATTCGTCATTTACTCAAACCTGAAGGAATGGCTTTTATTGAAACGCCAAATATGGGCAGTCTCGGAGCTAGACTTCGGGGAAAAAATTGGTCTCATATTATCCCTCCAGAGCATATTACTTATTTCAAACCCTCCTCCCTCAATTATGCTCTCAAGGAAGCTGGGTTTCCCAGATGCAAAGTTTTTACTAACCCACCGCCTCTCATTCAGAGTATTTCCCACTGGCCAAAACCTGCCCAAGTGATGGCTACAATGATTTATCAGGTAGCCCCCTTGTTCAATCTTGGAGCTGCTCTTCAGGCTGTGGCATTCAAAGATTAATTTGAATGAATGAATTGGCTCATTACTGTTTACTTGGCTGCTGCTATTGAAAGAGTTGTCACGGTTTTTTTCCTTGGCAAGCAGAAGGCTGTATTGCAGTTATGATTCCTAGCACTGCTTAACTGTAGTTATTATCATTGGAAGAAAAGTAAATGAACTGGCTTATTACTGGCGGTTGTGGTTTTCTTGGCACTAGCCTCATCAAACGTCTTTCTTCGGAAAAAAACAACCGTCTGCGGGTTGTAGATAATCTTTCTGTAGGCACAAAAGAAGATTTAGCTTCAGTTTGCCATTTTACAGAACTCTCACAAGCTCAAATTAAGGAAAACTTGAGAAGTGATGGTGTTGAATTGATTGTAGGCGATATTCTCGACCAACAACTGGCTCTCTCAGCTTGTCAAGGAATAGAGGCGATCGTCCATCTAGCCGCAAATACAGGGGTAGCACTATCAATTGAAAACCCGCGGCACGACTGTCTTACAAACGTAATTGGTACTCTCAACTACCTTGAAGCTGCTCGCCACAACCAAGTCAAACGCTTTATTTTTGCGTCGAGTGGCGGTACGGTGATTGGCAACTGTAATCCTCCAATTCACGAAGAAATGGTGCCTCACCCCGTTTCGCCCTATGGTGCGAGTAAGTCAGCAGGTGAGGGATACTGCTCTGCATATTTTCGCAGTTTTGGCGTGGAAACAGTTGTATTGCGCTTCAGTAATGTTTATGGGGCAGGTTCCACCCATAAAAATAGCGTTGTAGCAAAATTTATTCGCCGCGCTATCCAGGGCGAAGTACTCGAAATATACGGCGATGGCAGCCAAACCCGCGATTTTATCTATATTGACGATTTACTTGACGCAATTATTCTGTCAGCTACTACCCCAGGAATAGGCGGTGAAGTCTTCCAAATTGCCTCAAATGCAGAAACAACAGTGAATGAATTAACAGATAAGCTTCTCCCCATCCTCGCTGCTGCTAATTTTAAAAATGTTCGTGTTAGTTATGCTTCTCCTCTTCAAGGAGAGGTAAAACGCAATTTTGCTGATACTTCTAAAGCTTCATTGCTGTTAGGTTGGCAAGCAAAAATAGACTTAGAAGAAGGTTTGAGTCGCACTGTTGATTGGTTTTTACAATAAAAAATATGTCAAAAATTGTTATTATAACTCCCATTTTTTCTGGCAGCGGTACAGGTGCAGCAGTTTACTATCCTCTTCTTGTTAAAAATTTGGCAGAAAAAGGAGTTAAATTGACAATTATCAGCGAAAAAACTCAGGAAAAAATAAGTATTGAAAACTGTGAATATTTAGGAATTTTTCCTACCAGAAGTGGAAAAGAAAAACAAATAATTAGAGATAGTTTGGGCTACGGTTGGCAAAATATACTATATTTAAGGTTGCCTAAAATTGTCAAAAAAATCCAACCAGAATTGATTATAGTACATTCAAGTTTTTATAACCTTCCTGGAATTTTTCCTCAAGTAATGCAAAAGATCATGGCATCAGGAGCGGAATGTATAATAGATGTGCGAGATGTATTGATTCCAAGAAAACAAGTAGGTAATTTGGGGGAATATAAAAAGGCGATCGCTTGTTCGGAAAATGTGTTTAATCATTTAATAAATTGCGGTCTAGCCAAAGAAAAAATTAATTATATTCCCATCCCTCAAGAGCAGTTATCAGTTAATTTAATTGAGCAGGAGCAATTGTTATTAAATCTGGGGTTAAAAGACACACCTTATATTTTTTATGCAGGAATGATTAAAGAATTAAAAGCAGTAGATTTACTTTTGGAAGCTTTTACTGAGTATGTTCGGGAAAAGTTGCCAGAATTAGTATTAGTAATGGCAGGATATATCAAAACATCCAACCAGAAAATAATTAAGTTATTGCAGGAGAAAAATGTCTGTTATGTGGGCAATAAAAATAGAAAAGAAGTGCTGCAATTAATGAAAGGGGCTAAGTTATGTATTAATTTATCTCCCAATGAAGGAATGCCCCGCTCTAGTTTAGAAGCTTTAGCATTAAAATGTCCAGTTTTATTGCCGCCAAATGTTCCAGAATTTATGCGTTTTTGCCCCGATTTTGTGGTAACAAGTCGCCAACCAAAAGAAATAGCTGACCAAATTATTAAGGTGCTTGAAAGTGGAGCAATACCATCCTATCCCATAGAGCTGCATTTCCCAGAAAGAGTAATTAGAGAATATGAACAAGTCTTTGTAGTGCCTCTAGATTAAACAAATTTTATGTCACTTTCTAACTTAGATAAAAAACTTATATTAAATACACCCATTTATGCAACCAGTTATGCGGATGCTTGCGATCGCATTCAAACCTGGGCGACTAACTCCACTTCCTGTTATATCGTCGCTGCAAATGTTCATGTAGTAATGACAGCCTATTGGCAACCAGAATACCAAAAAATTCTCCAAGATGCCATATTAGTTACACCCGATGGAATGCCATTAGTTTTGGGAATGCGACTGTTAGGGGTTAAAAAACAATCACGAGTGTATGGCCCAGATTTAATGTTAGCTTGGTGCGATCGCGCTGCTCAAGTTGCCATCCCCATCTATCTCTATGGTGGTACAGACTCAGCCCTCGTTAAACTCCAAGATAACCTCAAAAAGCAGTTTCCTGGAATTATCATTGCTGGGAGTTACTCTCCCCCATTTCGTCAACTAACACCAGAAGAAGAAGCCGCAGATATTGAAATGATTAACGCCTCGGGTGCTAAAGTGGTTTTTGTGGGTTTAGGTTGTCCCAAACAAGAGGAATGGATGGCAAGACAGGTGGGAAAACTGCAGGCTGTTATGATTGGTGTAGGTGCAGCTTTTAGTTTTCATAGCGGTGAAGTTTCCCAAGCTCCCCGTTGGATGATGCGGTGGGGACTAGAATGGTTATATCGCCTAATTACTGAACCTCAAAGGTTATGGAAAAGGTATTTAATTAATAACCCCGCATTCGTTTTTTTATTTGGTTTACAGTTAATTAAACATTGGTTGGGAATTTCAGGGGAAAGTAAATAATTTAAAAATTTTTGTTAATGCCTGCAAAAGATATTTATCACAACAACGTTAAAAATGCTCTCATTAAAGATGGGTGGAAAATAACCCATGATCCTTTAAGATTACAATGGGGAGCAAAAGACCTATATGTTGACTTAGGTGCAATGCAGCTAGTCGCGGCTGAAAAACAAGAAAAAAAAATAGCTGTTGAAGTGAAAAGTTTTGTTGGCAAATCAGATATGAGTGATTTAGAAAAAGCATTAGGTCAGTATATTTTATATCACGATATTTTAGCTGAAAGAGAAACAGAACGTATTTTATATCTAGCTGTTACCCAAAGAACTTTTAATGACATATTTGAAGAACCAATTGGCAAATTATTATTAAAAAATAACCGTTTAAATTTGATAGCTTTTGACCCAATAAAGGAGGTAATTGTTCAATGGATACCTTAAAGTTGGATACCATAGAAGAGATAATTGAAAATCTTCTAAGTGAGTATGCTAAAATACCTTATGCCTATGGCGAAATTAATTCTGAAGTGGTGTTTGATCGCAGTAATCACCGCTATTTATTGTTAAATGTAGGTTGGGATTTAGAAAGAAGAATACATGGATGTATTGTTCATATTGATATAATAAACGGCAAAGTGTGGATTCAAAGGGATGGCACAGAAGAAGGGATTGCAGATGAATTAGAAAAAGCGGGGATTCCTAAAGATAAAATAGTGTTGGGTTTTCGTCCCGCTGAAGTAAGGCAATATACAGGGTATGCTGTGGCGTAAGAGCGATGGATAATCTTCCAGACGAGACAAGGAAAATATTATCGGATATCCGCGCTCCTCAAAAGTTTAAACTATTCCACCTCGAAGGTTGGCAATGGCAATGGGGGTTGGTTTTACTGTCAAGTGATACCATAGCATTGGCGATCGCTTGGCAATTTGCTCGTTACCTCAATCAATTTTACTCCCCCATCCCGCCTCAATTAGTCTGGTGGGTATGGTTTGGTATTCCTAGTTTATTTTGGGTATTCGCAACTTTAACTATCCTTTTTTTCGCCTATGGGGGAATGTATAATACTCAGCGCAGTCAAAACTATGTTCGCGCGGCAAAACTGGTAAGTTTAGTTTATCTTTTATCCCTGGTTTTAGGTTATTTTTATGACCCAAAAATAGATCCACCGCGAAGTCTCTTTTTTACCGCTTGGTTTAGCAGTATTTTTATCCTCATTGGTTTTCGACTCTTCCTCACCCTCATTCAGAGTCAATTTGCCAAAAAACACAAAGTTGCAGTGTTTCTCATCGCTCCTGCGAGCAGATTAAAACAATTAACGGAAGTATTGGAGCGGCGTTCCCATTATACAATTGTTGGTGCTGCTCTTGCCAGTATGGCTAATTCACCCAAAATAACCAGCGCAATTTTAGACTCTGGTGCAGTAGAAGTACTCGCTGCAGAATTACCCAGAAGTGAATTAGCATCAAGTCTGTACTGGGAATTGCGGCGAACTGGTATTTCTCTGAGATTAATTCCTTCAAGTTTAGAAATGCTCCATCGTCGAGGAGTACCAGAGATATTCGCGGGTTTACCAACTTTGCGGGTAGAAACTCCCTTACTCATTGGTTGGGATTACCGCTTAAAAAGGTGGTTAGATATTATTGCAGCAGGAATGGGAGTAATAGTGCTTGCACCTGTGTTTATAGGAGCGGCGATCGCCATTAAACTCACTTCTCCTGGGGCGGTATTTTTCCGCCAAGAGCGGATGGGTTTACATGGAAAAGTCTTCCATGTCTGGAAATTCCGCACAATGGTAGTTAACGCTGAAGCACTGCAAGCAGAGTTAGAAGCAGAAAATCAAACCAAAGATGGGGTAATGTTCAAAATCAAACATGACCCCCGCATAACCCCCATCGGTAACTTTCTGCGGCGCACCAGTATTGACGAACTACCGCAGTTATTTAACGTTTTGCTGGGTCAAATGAGTTTAGTGGGTCCTCGTCCGCTTCCCTTGCGAGATGTCGAGCGGTTTCAGTCGTGGCACCATATCCGCCATCAAGTTTTACCAGGAATTACTGGTTTATGGCAGATTTCTGGGCGTTCTGATATTGAAGACTTTGATGATGCAGCCCGTCTTGACCTTTATTACATTGATAATTGGTCATTAAACTTAGATTTAGAAATATTAGTAGAAACCGTCAGAATAGTATTATTTGGCAAAGGAGCATATTAGTAAAGATGATTAAACAAGTTTTTACAGCAAGTATTTTTCAAGAAGGTAAATGGTTTGTTGCTCAATGTTTAGAAGTTGATGTTGCAAGTCAGGGAAAAACTGAAACCGAAGCCTTAAGTAATCTTCAAGAAGCGCTAGAATTACATTTTGAAGAACCTTGTGCAACTATTATGCCGCAATTACAGAAGATAGAGGTTAAAATTAATGCCGCTTAAGCCTTTATCTTATCGTGAAATTAAACGCAAATTAGAGGCAGCAGGGTTTGAAGTTGTCAGTCAAAAAGGAAGTCATGTTAAGTTTGCTAAAGATACTCCAGAAGGGAAACGGACAACCATTGTTCCCCGTTATCAAGAGGTAACAATTGGCACAATTAGGAGTATTTTAAGGCAAGCAGGTTTAAACGTGGATGAATTTGATAATTTATAAGTAAAAAAAGCAATAAAGATTTATAGTATTGTGAGGCTGATGAGGTTTTCCCCCCTCTCCTTTAAGGACTTTAAAAAATTGTTATTTCAGTTAGAATTTCAAACTGTACCAACGTCAGGTAATCACTATATTTTTGAACATTTTGCATCGTCAGCATTAGTGATTCTTCCTAAATATCAAGACCAAGCTTATGTTGATAAAACTCATCTTGTTGCTGTCCACAGAATCTTAATTGAATATGATTTAATTAATGATTTTGAATTTGATTCTATTTTAGAGAAAGTACCAAGTTAAGTACTTAATCAATTTAAGAATTTTTAAGAGAAAATGCGATGCTCTTCGGGCATCGCCCTCTTTCTAAAACTCCACAGTGCGCACAAAGTACCTTATTTGGTCATTAAACTTAGATATTTTATCAGAATAGTATTATTTTGCAAAGGAGCATATTAGTTGCATTAGTAATTATATTGCCTCTCTCAATAAATTTCAAATCAATTTTAAACCAACTTTTAAGTTATTATTTAGCCAGTACTGAACGTAAATTCAAGTGATTAACGAAGGGAATAAAATCTTTATCAGAAAAAAGTAACGGAAAATTATTTTCTATGCAAAAAGTAGCTATAATGACATCATTTGTTTTTCTAATTGTTATACCTTTTTTGCGTAATTGACGATAATTATCCGCGCTTTTTATAGCTAATGTTACCCCTAATAACGGATAAATTGTTAATGAGGTTAATAAAGTTTTAGCTGTTTGATAATCTAGATCATTTTTAAATCCTTGTAAAACTTCAGTAAGAATAATATCACCGATCGCAATTAATTCAACACTTAAACATGAGTCAAGTTGAACCGTTTCAGGGGTATCACGACCATTAAAATAATCAATCCAAACACTTGAATCAACTATAATCATTAATCTTGCCTCATTTCCTCAAGGTTTCCTTCCCATTTTAAATTCCCCTTAAATTTTCTAATTTCTTCTTGTTTTTTTAAACGAATTAACGTTTGTAAAGCTAATTCTATTACCTCTTTTTGTGTTGTTAAGCCTGTGGCTTTTAATGCTTCAGTAATTAGTTTTTCATCAATAGTCATTTGGTTTTTCATTTGCTTTATTTGGAAAAAATGGAGTAGCTGTAATAATTATACCATCAGAGTAGTAATCGCAAAGGGCAATTAAAAAGGGGCGGTTTTTGATATATATGTAATTAAATTGATATATTTAGCATAATTTTTATAGTTTGTAACAAGACAATGGGCTTAAGCCCATTGTCCCACCATAACCTATAAAGGCGTTGCTAGAGGTTATGGCTAAACCCGTCCCTACAAACTAACTTTTATAAGCTACACCAATACCCGCACCCAGAAAAAAAGTATCTTTTGTTTCTTCTTTGAAAAACAGAAAATTCCAATTCATTTGTTGAGCAAACTCAAGTAGTTTAGAACTTTCATCAGCGGTATCAGAGATAATAAGTGAATTAATAGTGAGCTTATCTTTTACTGTCTCATATTCTCCATATTCGTAATCTTGAGAATGATTGCTGTCAGTGATTAAAATATCAATTTGCTTATCAAATTTTTGCAAAGTTTCTATAGAATCACCATAAATGATAGTACCATATTTACTGAATGGTTCTTCTTTTAAAAGATATCCAGCATCAGGATTTATTTCTGTACAATATAAATGTCCAGGAAATCCTTCTTCAGTATTTTTCATTAAAGCAGTTGCTAAAACAACAGAACCTAAACCTTTATCTATTCCAGTTTCCACCACAACTTTGGGTTTTTTTATTCTTACAAAAGCATACCAACCTAACCTCCTACCATATTTTGCATCTAAATCAGCAATAAAAGACAAATCACTTTTTAAAGTGGTTTCTCTAATATGTTTTTTCAGGTTTTCATTATTCTCTAATTCAACAATGTATTCTTTGACTTTTTCCACATCTGTTTGAGTTACTGTAGCTACAAACCAGGCTAAATATTGTTTATTTAGTTCCGTAAGCTCGTAGGTTAAATTAGTTATTTCTTTAGAAGTTAGCGTCCATTTGATAATTTTACCTGGTACGTTTCCATAGTATTTTACCCCTCGATAAAATCTGTAGGGTATGAGTAAAAATCTGGCAAAAAACAGCCTTCTTAAGATGGATTTAACTAATTTTGTTAATGACATTGTAATTTCTTATTTTTCTCCAAGGAGTTACATTACCTTCAAAAATATCTATAAAGAAATGGAAATGATAGACAAGGGGCTAAAGCCCCTTGTTCTAGAACAAGGGGCTAAAGCCCCTTGTCTATCATTTTTTCATTTTTTTATAAAAATGGTTTTACCTCTTTCAAAAACTTCGATAAATCCTGGAATATCTAATAGTTTTTTAGTAGCTTCTTCACTTTCTTTATCACTTAAATAAGCTAAAAATTCAGCCACTAATTGTAAGTTTTCCACAGAAAGATTATCTAGTTTTTGATTAATTTGTTGACGAATTTCTAAAGCATTCATATATTTTCCTCAAAAATATTAATAAATTGTTCGCGGGAATTAACTGTTAATGCTAATTCTACCAAATCTTCCAAACGAGCAACATCTTGAGTTTGTAAACGAGTCTGCAACTCTGGTGGTACTTCCCCAAAACGGACAGTAAGCAAACGTAACAACTGGCGTAAAGCACCTTGTTTTTCTGCTGCTTCTTCTGGCAATAAAACCAGATTATTTTGAGCATCATAAAAGCGTAGCCAGACTGCACTTTGTTGCTCAATATTTCCTTCCCAAGTTCCCAACCATAAACCTAAACGCTCACACCACAACCAGCCTTTTTCATTGGGAGTCAGCGCTTGATAACCGCGATCGAGGTTTAAGTGCCACCCTTGTAAAGAATTAGCATCAAAGGGGTTAAACACATAATAATCGGAAGTGTGGAAAATCTGCTCATAAATATCCTTTTTCGCCCCCATATCCACTGCTGCAGTGGAAGGAGACATTAATTCTATAATCACATCAGGATAACGCCCATTTTCTTGCCACACAACCCATCCCTGACGCTCTCTATTACCATCAACATTGAGGACAACAAAAAAATCTGGTCCTCGGAAGTCGCGGTTGCGAGCTTGTTCGCTACTGTAATATATAAACATATTGCCCCCTACAAAATAATCTCTCTGAGCTGCAAATGCTACTAACATAGAGCGGATCAGGGCATTCATGGCGATACGGTGGCGGTTACTTTCTGCGGGCTCTCCATCATCAAAAATTAAATCAGTTGGTGGTGCGATCGCTTCGGAGTCTAATAACTCTGTTGTTTGCGACATTGTTATTATTATTTTAATAAGATGGATTAGACGTTAATTCTGCCTTTTCCCATCATTACCTATTTTATTGATAAATTATGCCAAATTTTTACCTCAAAATTAAAATCAAAATGTAGGGGCTGGTTTAGGAATAATCTTAATATCCAAACAAAAATCTTCAAATCAAAACCCGCCCATTTCTTGTAAACAATTAAAGCAATTAACAAAAATATGAATAACACCCCAACTGCTCCAACGGAAAACAGTAATGGAAGATTACTTGCTCTTCTAACTGCAAGTTTTTACGCTCTTTTTACCCTACTTCCTGATAGTTCAAGTCTTGTGGTTGCTTGGCCCTGGGTATTTATTTGGCAGATAGGTTTATTATGTGCTGTTTTCTGGTTTCTTAGTTTACTTGCTACAGAAAAATTAACCTATTTGGGTAATAATTTAGACTGGTGTATTCTTATTATCATTATTGGTTTAATTATCTCAACTGTTTTTGCTCAATTTCCTAATCAAGCTCTCTGGTATACTTGGTCAGTTTTATGTTTTCTTGCTGCTCTTTATGCTCTTAATTCTCGGTTAAATACTCCCCAAAATCGTTACAGATTACTTATTTTTCAAGGATATCTTAATTTAGCTTTTATTATTATTAGTCTTCTGCTTTGGACTATTCAAACCCTCCTCCCAGAATTAGCAAATCTGAAAACACTTAACCAATATGGAGTAAATTTAACTTTTGACTTTTCAGTTTTAGAATTGCGTAACTGGGCTCCATTGGGACATCAAAATTATGTTGCTGGTTATCTTCTTTTAGCTTTGCCACTGTTAGTTGGGTTAAGTATTCTCCAAACAGGAAAACAACGTTGGGTTTGGATAATAGGGGTTGTTTTGGGTTTAATTAATTTGTATACTACCAGTTCACGTGGCGGTTGGTTGGGTTTATTGGTGCTTTTTATAGTTACTTTAATAATATTACTCTTTCGCAGTTCTTTACCTCGTTTATGGTTAATATTAGGAGGAATAACAACATTAGGAGTAATAGTTAGTTTAATTCTCGCAAATAATCGCCTGAATAGATTAATAACCGCAGTATTTAAAGGTGAAGCTGGGGGAGAATTGGGTTATCGCATTATTAATGCAGCTACAGGTTGGAAAATGGGGATGACTCATCCTTTTTCTGGAGTAGGTTTAGGAGGAGTACCATTACTTTATCAAAAATATCGCCCCATTTGGGCAGGACAAGAATCAGAATTAATTTATCAACTTCATAGTACCCCTTTTCACCTCTGGGCGGAAATAGGAATATGGTCAATAATTCCTGTTTTAATCGGTTTTGTAGGAATTGTTTTAGCGATTAATAAACCTCAAGAAAAAGTGGAATTAACCCCCCCTACCCCCTCCTTGGTAAGGAGGGGAAATACTCGCTCTCTCGAACATACTGACCAAATTTTACTTTGGAGTATTTTAGGAAGTTTAATTGCCTACAGCATTATTAGTCTCACAGATTTTCAATTAGATAATATTGCCATTAGTGGCACTTTAATTATTTTTATTGCTACCTTAGCTTCTATGTTGAGAATGGTCACTGAGCGTAGTCGAAGTGTTCCCTATCCCCGTCAATTAGCTTTAGCTGGTTTAGGGTTAGTTTTAGCTATAATTATTTGGTTAATTCCTATTCATCGCGCTTGGCAACTTTCTAGTCAAGCATTCATGTTTTTATGGCAAGAAGAGCCAGATTTTCCTGCTTTTGTCCAGTTTTTATCTAGAGCTTCAGAATTAGCACCCTGGGAACCTTATTACCCCTATCAGTTGGGATGGAATTTGGGAGATTTTGCTTTACAAAAGGGCGATTCTGAATTATTAAATGAGAGTATTTACTGGTTTAAAAAAGGCATTGAAGCTTCACCTTATCAAGAATTTGGACACAGTAATTTAGGCTGGTTGTTACTTAATAAAAATCCCCAAACAGCTATGACTTCTTTTGCTACCTCTGCTCAATTAGTACCAGCAAAAAAAGGTGTTTTTTATGGTTTGGGTTTGAGTTTGTTGGCGCAAAATAAAGTAGATTTAGCAGTAGAAGCAATGAGTTTAGAATTATTACGCGACCCTTTATTTATCACTAGCCCTATCTGGAATCAACCTCCTTTAAATTCAATTTTTCCTCAAATAACCGCCCGAATGTTAGCAGTTTATGAGGAGTTAATTAAACAACAACCTAATAATTTATATTGGCAAAATGCTAAAAGTGGTTTATATTGGTGGTTGGGAAATATAGAAGCAGCAAGAGCTGAAAATGAGCCGCTTTTAAGTGAAATTATCTTCGATTTATCAGAGGGAAAAGAGGTAACAGAAAAACTGGCAAAGTTGCAAGAAAGTGCGGCAAAATTAGTAATTACTGCTTGGTTAAATCCCTCGCAACGTAAAGAATTATTACAGCAAGCTTGGATACTGGAAATGAAAACACCTTTACCTGATAATATTCAACAAGAATTACTTATAGGAATGGAAAAGGCTGATAATTTTGACCAATGGTTAAAAGAAAAAGCCCCAGTTTGGCAGTATCGAAGAGAGCGATCGGGTTTTGGAGTTGCTAGTCGTCATATTGATGGAGTCGCACCTACTGATTTTTGGTTAGTATCAGAAAATGTGGCTATTTCTAACTGGTTGGCGGAGTTATTACCCTCACCAAAATATGCCCCTGAATTAGATTTAGCTTTGCAACCACTGCGAGAACAGAAACGTTGAATCCTGTAACAAAACTTTACATTTCAGCTTATAATACTCCCTTGTTGCCTATTTTTACCAACTGTAGCTCATACGTTTAAACCAATGAATATAACTGATATTTTCAGACATAAAA